>Ga0123356_10000183_pt1 | contig 71871 bp, 51 predicted proteins | sample TergutEmb28metaG_2_FD_92546 | JGI IMG/M metagenome (GOLD analysis project Ga0123356, IMG submission 92546) | Embiratermes neotenicus P3 segment gut microbial communities from Petit-Saut dam, French Guiana - Emb289 P3 | ecosystem: Host-associated > Arthropoda: Insects > Digestive system > Gut ...
CGTGTTACTCACCCGGTCGCCACTTTACTCATGGATTGCTCCACTTTCTCGTTCGACTTGCATGTGTTAGGCACGCCGCCAGCGTTGATTCTGAGCCAGGATCAAACTCTCGTTTGAAACCTGAAATTTGTTCGGAACGAACAAATGCGCCCCTGCGGCCTTCATGCCCCGAAGAGCACAAAAACTGCAAGAACTCGCCAACACCGACGGAGGTCAAATGCTGGCTAATTTTGTGAGAAGTTCAGACTTAAACTCGAACTATCCTTCTCACGACTGGCACGTTCAACCTTATTGTCAAAGACCGAACCGCATTTCCGCCTGAGCGGCGCGCCTTCAGTCCGGATGGACTCAGAATTGAATCCATCCGTCCTCGAAACCTTTTAAAAATATCGTTTCGCCTGCCGGGGTGTCAATCGACTGATTGCACAGGATTTCCACACAGGCCAGGGCGCTTCAGCACCCATTCGACCGCGCCGAAAGGCTCTCTGCCTTTCGCCGCACAGCAAAACGCATCTTCCTCCCCTGCTCAAGCGCCGGACGTACAACTCACAATCGGCGCGAGCCGGTCGGAAGATGATCGATTAGAATTAAAGATCTTTTTGAGGTTTATTGCCAGACCAGGAGATCTCGCCTGACGAACCCTTCGAGGAGCGCTGTCCCCGAATCGAAGCCTCGTGGCCGAGGCCAATTTCCAGCTTTTGTTTCTTTCTCCTACTGGATTTGATGTCGGGCGTGAGGTGGAAGATTCAAAAAATCGATCTTCACTATCTTAAATATCAACTCGCCCAATCAGCCACACTTTATCGACGGTTTTTCTTTTATACCACTCGAAAGGACACAGCGCAAGGGGATGTTGTCCCAAATCGAAAGATTTTTAAGGAATTTGAGATGCGGCAGAATGCAGCAGGGCTGCTTCCCCCCGCCCTCTCATCGGGCCGCTCGACCGGGCTCGCCCGATCCCGCCGCCGCGCCTGGGGGACCCGGATTCATCAGCACACGCTTGAGACGGAGCTTTTCATCCATCAACTCCCGCAGCTCGCGGGCATCGGCGTTGCGCAGGGATTCGAGCCGGGTCTGTATCTGGTCGAGCCGCCGCCGGATCTGCACCCGAACCAGGGCCCGCACCGCGCCCTCGAGCTTTTCCGCCGTCAGTTCCTCGTTCTCTTTGAGGAGAATCGATGCGAGCAGCTGCCGGTCGCCTTCTGCAAGCGGCAGCTCCATGGGACCCGCGGTTTCCGGCCCGCGCTTCAGCAGCGCATCGATCAGCGACTCGGCGCCCATGCCGGCGTGGAGCCTTTCCGAGGAGAGTGCGTATTGCGCCTGACGCCGTGGATCGAATCCGTCCTCGCCTCCGAAGCGGCCGGAAGAGCGGTCTTGCGCCTGGAATGGAGCAGCGGAAGCCAGGGCGCGGACCAGGATCCGCTCCGCTTCGGTAACCTGGGATTCGGGCGCGGCCTCGACCGAGGCGCTTCTGCGGGTTGTCGCCGCGCGCTTCAACTCCTGCCGCAGCACCGCCGAATCGATGGCGAGCTTCTGCGCCACTTCCTCGGCAACCTCATCGCGCACAATCCGGCTGGGCACGCGCTGAATGTGCGGCAGGAGATAATTTACGGCCTTGAGCTTGCCTTCCGCGCTGCGCACCGGAAATTGCTGCCGGGCCCGCTCGATCAGGTAATGGAAGTACCGTTGCGAGCCTTTGAGGGCCGCCGCATACGCTTCCTTCCCCTGGCGGCGGATGAACAGGTCCGGATCGAATCCGGCTTCAAGCGTGACCACGCGAATCTCGAATTCTTCTTCGACCAGCAGTCCGAGGGTGCGCTCGGTGGCCTTCGCTCCGGCGGCGTCGGGGTCGAAGTTCATGACTACCTGTTTCGCGAACCGGCCGATCAGTTGCGCCTGCGCGGCGGTGAACGCCGTCCCCGAGCTCGCAATCACATTGCGAAATCCCGCCGCGAAGACGGAAATCGCATCCATCTGTCCTTCGACCAGAATGGCGTACTTCAGGGCGCGAATCGCCTCCTTGGCCTGGTCGAGATTAAACAGAACCCGCGACTTCGAATAAATCGCCGTCTCGGGCGAGTTCAAATACTTCGGCCCGGCCTTGGGGTCGGTTGAAAGTGTCCGCCCGGTGAATGCGACGATCCGCCCGCTCTCGTTGGCGATGGGAAATATCACGCGGTTGCGGAACCTGGAGTAGAGCGAGGCCGGAACGCTCGGGCCCGCCGGGGTGGCGGCCGCGTCCCGCATCGTTCCCCGCTCGGGCCCCGCGACGTCGGGCGCCGGCCCGGCCGCAGGCGCCCCGACGCCCTCCACGGGTCGAGCAGACGGGCCTGCCGGAGGGAGGGGGGCCGGCGGGCGGGCGCTCTCCTTCCACGAAAACAGCCCGCTCTCGCGCAGGATTTCTTCGGTGAATTCGTTCCTGAGCCGGTCGCGCAGCTGGAATCCCGAATCAGGAGCGTATCCGATGCGGAATTGCCGGATCATCTCCGCGCTCAACCCGCGGCCCGCCAGATATTCGCGCGCACGCCCGCCTTCGGGCCGGCGCAGCGACTCCTCGAAGAAGGCGCAGGCGCGCGAATGGATTTCGACGAGCGCGGTCCGCAGCCTGGCGTCGCTCGCCTCGGCTTCGGTGTGGTAGGTCTGCTTCGGCAGGCGAATCCCGAGCTTCTGCGCCACCGCGCGCACGGCCTCGGGAAAGGAGATGTTTTCAATCTTCTGGACGAAGGCGAAGACGTCTCCCGCCGCTCCACAGCCGAAGCAGTGATAGAACTGCCGGGTAGCGTGAACATAGAAAGACGGCGTCTTCTCCTTGTGAAACGGGCATAGCCCGGAGTAATTCTGCGCCCCGGCCTGGCGCAGGGCCACGTATTCGCCCACGATGCGAACGATGTCGGCCTGCTGCTTCAAATTCTGGGCAAAGTCGGGAGGGTAGGCCATGCCGCTCAACCGATTGTCGGCCAGAGCTCCAGGAATTGGAAATAGAAAGTTGCGCGGGTACGGCGAACAATCTGTGGGAAACTTCGCTTGCCGTGTGGAGAACCGGCGTTTCGGCCCGGCACGCGGGCTCCACAGGGTTTGGATCGCGGCGCGCGGCGCGCGGCGCGCGACTTGGATCCGCAGTGAAGCCCGGCCAGGTCCCGGGTTCAAGGATTCACCTGGTGAGCTCGGACAAGAGCTCGAATTCGCTTACCGGATTGCGGCCCGATCAGCTGCCGGGAATGACCTTGTGCAGCAGGCCTTTCTTTTTCTTGTGCTTGCTCGACGAAGCCAGGTCTTTGTCGTCGGCAAGCTGTTGGTTGTCTGCGCTGCTTGCTGCGGTCTGCCCCGCCGCCATCGCAGTTCCCCCGCCCGGCTGGATTTCATTCACCTGGGCCGGCGCCGCGTCCGGCCGGTCGGCGGGGGCAGTGGGCTTCAGTTCATTGGGATCTGAAACAGGCGCCTGGCCGGGCGCATCCGACGTGCCGGCATTGGGCTTCAGCTCATTCGGATCGGTCGCCGCGGCGGGAGTTGCGTCTCGACTGGGCACCGTTTGAGAAGCGGTATTTGCGTCCGTCTTGCCGGTGTTTGCCTCGGAAACCGTGCCGGAATCGTCCGCCGGCGCATCGGACCTCGGCGCAGGCTGATTGGCGCCGGGATTCGGGTTGACCGTCTGAACGGTAAGCGAATCGCCGCCCTTCCCGCTTCCCATGGCCACCTTGTTGGCCTGCTGCACCAGCACGCTTGCGGGGATTGGGTTGGGGTCTGTGAGCGTGGGGTCACCCTGCTTGGCCGCCTCGGCGGTGTCCGGGTGTCTTTCAAAGACACCCATCACGCGGCTCATCGTGGTTTGCTCGCTGCGGCCTGCCACCTCGGCCTTGTTGAGCGCAAGCGCCGCCTTGGTGGGACGTGGTATCGGCTGGTGCAGGGCGGTCAGCCGGGCCCGCGCGTCGTCGGCACGGTTCATCGCGGGATAGCGGGTAACAATCTTCGAATAGGCCTGGGTGGCGCTCGAGACCGCTCCGGCCGTATAGCGCTCGCGGGCGAGCTCAGCCTGTTTGCGCTGTTCTCCGGTGAACTTTTTTTCGCGCGCCAAAACCTCAGGGCGGCGGATCAGTCCCACCTGCGCTTCGTACGATTGGCCGATCAGGTACAGCGCCTCGTCAGCCTTGCTGTAAAGCGGATAGCGGTCGACGATCGACTGGAGCCGGGCAATCGCCGCCATGTAGGAGCCCCGCAGGTAATAGAAGCGGCCCACGCGAAATTCCCTTTCGGCAACGACCTCCTGCACCTGGAGCAGCCGCTTTTTCGCTTCCGCCACCATTTTCTGATTGTCGGGATACTGCAGAATCACTTTGCGGTATTCCTGCTCCGCGCGCACGGCATGCGTGAAGTCGCGGTCGGGCTTCTCCATCTGCTGGAACTGTATGTTGGCGATCTTCTCCTGGGCCTCGGCAGCCTCGGGCATGTTGGGAAAAAACGTCTCGAAGTCTTCGTATTCCTGCTCGGCTTGAGCCAGTGCAGCCGTGCCTCCCTCGGCGTACCAGGAATCGGCCAGCGACAATTTTGCGCGCGCAATGTACTCGGAGTCCGGGTAGGTGTTGATGAGGGTCTGCATGTCCAGCCGCGCAATGTCGAAATGGTTGTGCTTCATCGCGTCCATGCCGCGGTCAAACAGCACCTTGTCGGGCTGCTTCGAATCCACCTTGGCAAGCGGATTGTTGACCTTCTTGTTGGTGCAGGCGGTCGCAAGCGCAAGCGTCGCCGCCAGCGCAATCACAGAAGTTCGATGGGACATGGTTAACCTCAAAAAAATTGACCGACCCGGCCACGGCCGGCGCGCTCTCGGGCACCCCTCGGGATGCCGCTCGCCCCGGCCCAGCTTGGCAGCCTCTTCGAAAGCTCGCTACACCTTCTCGAGCGTAGCTTCGAAGGCCGCCTTCAATAAACTTTCCGCATTTACGTTTGGATCACCGTGGCTGAATACGGCGTTGCCCGCCACCAGAATTTCAGCCCCGGCCCGAACCACTCTCCCAACGGTATCCAGGGCAATCCCGCCGTCAACCTCAATCCTGTACGACAAGTTCCGCTCCTCGCGCAAGTCCTTCACTTTTCGAAGCTTGCGGAGCGAGTTGGGGATAAACGGCTGCGCCCCGAACCCGGGATTCACCGACATCACCAGCACGTAGTCGACTATGTCGAGCACTTCACTCAACATCTCGACCGGAGTGGCCGGATTGATCGCCACCCCCGCATGGCACTGGTGGCTTTTCACCAGGTTCAGCGTGCGATCCAGGTGCCGGCAAGCTTCCAGGTGCACCGACATCCAGTCCGCGCCGGCATCGGCAAACGCTGCGATGTACTGATCGGGATCTTCGATCATCAGGTGGCAGTCGAGGGGCAGCCGGGTCGCCTTCCTCAGCGAGCGCACCAGCTGCGGCCCCAGGGTGATGTTGGGCACAAAGTGCCCGTCCATCACGTCCACGTGAATAATGGTCCCGCCACCTTCGGCGGCGCGCGCCACCTGGTCCGCGAGATGCGCGAAATCGGCCGATAGAATCGATGGCGCTAGCTCAATCAAGGCCTCACCCGGGTACGCGCAAGAAGCACTGCTTCGCGCCATTCTACCACGCGCGCTCCCGGGACGAGCCGCATTCTCCGCCCGGTTTCTCTCCGCAGATGCGCCTGTTTGCTACCCGGAACCAGGTGTTGTAACCTTCAGTTCCAACTCAGTCGAGCGATCCCATGCGAATCCTGAAACTTTCGCTTGCCATGCTGGCGAGCGTTGCCGCCCTGGCCCAATCTAAACCCAAAATCACTCTCGATGAATTTTTCAACTCGGTCAGCTTCTCGGCGCTCGAAATGTCTCCCGACGCAAGCGCCGTCGTCATCGGCACCGAACGGGCCGACTGGGACCGGCAGATCTTCCGCGAAGACCTGTGGCTGTACCGGATCGAAGGCAACGGCGGCTCGCTTGTCCAGCTGACCCAGTCCGGCCACGACACCGGGCCCAAGTGGTCGCCGGACGGAAACTGGATCGCATTCCTCTCGGACCGCAAAGTCGGAGGCGAGGGAGGCGAGGAAGCGTCCGACAAGGAAGACTCCGGCAAGACCGAAGGCGTCGATCAAATCTATCTGATTTCGCCGTCAGGCGGCGAAGCCTTTGCCGTAACCAGCGGCGAAGAGGAAGTGCACGCCTTCTCCTGGTCTGCCGACTCGCGGACGATTTACTTCGCCACGCGCCAGCCGTGGACCAAGGCGCAGAAAGACGACTACCGCAATCAATGGAAAGATGCCGTCGAGTACCGGACCGCCGAGCGGGGCGACACGATCTTCGCTCTCGAGCTGACGGGCTCGCTCGCCGCCCACGACCGGGCCGGCCGCGAGCCGGGCGATGCCGGGAAAGATTCCGATACGACGCCGGGAGCGCGGACGATTGCGACCTCCCGCTGGCACGTGGACGAGCTCGCGACTTCACCCGACGGCACGAAGCTGGCGTTCGTCTCGAATCCGGTCAACAAACGGCAGGAAAAATCCGAGGACTACGAGATCTACACGGTTGACCTCAAAGGCGGGGGCGCGGCCTCGGCGGCAGGCGCCGTCGAACCGCGTCAGCTGACGCACAATCAGGCCGTAGAGCGCAGCCTGCGCTGGGCAGACGATGGCCGCCACATCTTCTTCAGCATCGAAGTCGGGGACGTGAGCGGCCCCTACCGCGACCTGCAGCCCCATCTCTATTGGGTGGATCAGGAAACGGGCGCGGTCGAACAGTGGAGCCAGGACTTCGGCGGCTCCATCGAGCACTATGGCGTCTCGGGCGGCAGGGTGCTGGCCTCGGCGCGGGTTGGGACCGAAGTTCAGGTTTATTCGGCCAGCCGGCCGGCGGAACCCCTTCGCCGTCTCGCGGCCCGGCCGGGCACATACGAAGAGATTGCCGCTTCCCGCCGCTCGGCTCGCGTCGCCTTCGTCTACTCCTCGCTCGAAAAGCCGCCCGAGGTCTATCTGGCCGAAAGCGCAACCGATCTCGATCATGCCCGGCCGATTACGGCCTCCAACCAGCTTTTCGCCCAACGCGATTTGCCCGAGGGCAAACCCTATCGCTGGAAGGCCGACGATGGCACGACCGTGGAGGGAATGCTGATCTATCCCCCGGACAAGTTTGAGGCCAAGAACCTGCCCATGTTCACCTTCATTCACGGCGGGCCGGCCGACGCCTGGGGAAATGCCTTTGAGGCCGACTGGTATCAGTGGGGGATCCTCGCGGCGACGCGGGGATGGCTTGTCTTTGAGCCCAATTATCGCGGCTCATCCGGTTATGGCGACAAGTTCCTCGAGCAGATCGTGCCCGTGATCGTGTCGCGCCCGGGAAAAGACATCCTCGAAGGCGTGGACGCCCTGGTCAAGGACGGCATCGCGGACCCCGATCGTCTCGCCGTCGGCGGCTACAGCTACGGCGGATACATGACCAACTGGCTCATCACGCAATCGACGCGGTGGAAGGCGGCAGTCACGGGCGCGGGGGCGGTGGAGCACGTGGGCAACTGGGGCAACGACGATACCACCTTCGACGACGCGTACTTCCTCGGAGGACGCCCCTGGGAGGCCCCCCAGCGCTACCAGGACGAAGCGGCGATTTTCCAGATCGACAAAGTCCGCACGCCCACCCACATGGTTGCCGGCGCCGACGATATCCGCGTCGCCGTGCTCGAAGACTATCTTCTGGAGCACGCGCTCTACTCCCTGGGCGTACCCAACCGGCTGGTCATCTTTCCCGGCGAAGGCCACTCGCTCGACAAAAACCCGTGGCATGGGAAGATCAAAGTGCGGGAAGAGCTGAAGTGGCTGGAGCAGTATGGCGGGGTAAAGGCCACCCCCTAGACCTGAAAATCTGGGAAACCGGGGAAACTTGAAACCCGAAACCACCGAGCCCCGCCCCGGCTTTTGAAGTCCTCAGCCGCGCCTCCCATGGCCGAAAAAGCCCGGCCGCCGGCCCGAATTAGAACGAGTATCTCGCTCCAATCTGCATCACACGCGGTTGCCCTTGTATCTGGGTGAAATTCGACCAGTCCGGGGGAGGACTCAGCTGATTTAACCCCGGGTCCTGGGCAACGGCAAAGTCCGCGATACCGGTCAGCTTCTGCGTGTTGGTCACGTTGAACACGTCCCAGCGGACCTGCAGCTGGTGCGCCTCGTTGTATGGCATCTTCCAGGTTTTCGAAAGTCCAAGGTCCACGTCCACGTATCCCGGAAAACGCAGGTAGTTGCGGGGGCCGATCTCGCCGGGGTACGCGTTACGGAAACTCTGGTAGATCTGGGCGACGCTGCAGGAGCCGAAAAGCTTGGGGGCGGTGCCTGCCGGTTTATTCGGGCAGGTCTGGACCGTTTTGACCGGCGTCGAATTCGATTGCACGTTCCAGTTCGTCGCCCACTGCTCCTGATCGAACGGGGACACGCCGGTGGGCAGTCCGGTATTGAAGCGGAAAATACTCGAAAGCTGCCAGCCGCCGAGCACCGCGTCGGTCACCCTGCCGGCGTTGCCGAGCAGGGCATGCCCCCGGCCAAAGGGCAGAAGCCAGACCACGTCGGCGTTGATATTGTGGCGGATATCGAAGTCTGAATTGGCATAGTTCTGGCCCTGGCGGAAAGCATTGGCAATAAAGGCGCCATTGGTCTGGTTGTTGCCGAATCCTGCTTCGGCTTGCAGGCCCGAGGCGTCGTCGAGCGAATGGGAGAAGGTGTAATTGAAATCAAACGTCAGACTGCTCACGCGCTCGCGAAACGAAAGCGTGAGAGCATTGTAGTTTGAGTTCCCCTCGGTCGCCCAGGCCGAGAGCGCGCCATATTGCGGCTGCATGAACCGGGTGGGCATGCCTCCGGCGGCAAAGGCCAGGTCCATCTCCGCCTGAACGTCGGTGTAGTCGTTTCCCTGGAAAAAACCTACGTTCGGAGTCTGGTATCCCAGAAAGGCTTGCGCGTTGGTCCAATTGCAGTCAAATCCTCCCTGGGTTTGCGTGGGGTCGCACGACAGGCCCTCGTAGTTGTTGAGGAAGGCTGCCAGCTTGCCCTTCGGAAAGATGTCGTCGAAATATTGACTGACCTTGGGAGGCAGCAGAGCCGGGACCTGCGACATGTTCACGCCCTTCGCGCGCAGTTTTTCAAGCGCGGCGCCGGCCGTATACCAGTCGATTCCGGTATTCGGGTCCCGCCAGTCGGTGAACTGAGCGATGTCGTGCCGCATCAGCAGACTGCGCCCCGCCCGCCCGATGTAGGAGGCCGAGACGAGTCCGTTCTTTCCCAGTTCGCGCTCCAGCGTGAAATTCCAGACATATTCGGTCGGCGAGTGCAAATCCGATTGCAGCGATTGCTGAATCCCTTCGCCGAAATTGTTAATGCCGTCAAATACCGGCGCGGTCGCGGGCAGCGCCAGGCTGGTGGGAACGGTTCCACCGGCGACCGAGACCAGCGAGCGAACGTCCTGTCCGAAGCTGGTGAACAGGGGCGCCAGCGGCTTCGAGGAATTTCCTATTCCGAAGGTGTTGGCGTGAACTTGAAATTGCTGTTCGTAGCCCAGCGCATTGTTCACGTCGAAGTCGACCGCCAGGGCCTCGCCGAAGTAATCATTGGTGACCGAGAACCCGCCGCGCAGCGAGGTCTTGCCGTTGTCGGGAGACCAGGCGAGAGCGATGCGGGGCTGGAAATTGTTCTTGTCCCAGCTGTAAAGCGGTTTGCCGCCGTTGACCGGCCCCGACTCGCCGATGGTGATCGGCGCAAAGTAGTTTTGGCCTGCGTTGCCGGCGGCGGCGCGATTGGCGAGGTATTGGCCCAAAGGCACGGTGGGCTGGGTCTCGAAACCCTGGGTCTCGTAAACCGGACGCTCCAGGCTGTAACGCAATCCGGCGGTCAGGGTCAGGCTGGGGCGGATCTTCCAGGTGTCCTGAACGTATTCGTCGTAGGCCTGGGTGGCGAAGTCTCGGTTGGCGGGCGTTCCGCTCGGCAGCAGCGCTCCGCTCTTGGCGAAGGTGAAGTCGGAGTTGTACTGGGTGAGCCTGCCCACGAACGCGGCCGCGCCTTCAAGCACTTCCGTCGTATTGGACAGGGACTGTCCAGCCAGGCCTCCCGGCAGCTTCTGGGCGCTCAGGTAATTTTCAAAGTTCGTGACCAGGGGTTGGCCGCCGCCGGTAAAGTAATCCGGATTCTCCTCGGCGAAATCGAAGGCATTCGAGTAGTCGATGCGCGAATTGCTGATCAGCCGGACATTTCCGCCAAACTGTATCGTGTGATTGCCCCGAATCCAGGACACGTCGTCGGTAAAATTGTGCACCGGCACGACCTGGGAAAGCGTGTGCGTCTCGCCATTCGGCTGGTAGACAAAACGGAAATCGGTATCGTTCGAGGTGCTGTCGCCTCCCTTGGTAAAGGCCTGCCGCGTCAGACCGTAGCGAAAGTTGTTCACCCACTTGTCGGAAATCGTCCAGGTGTGCCCGGCGGCCAGGCCCCAGCTGTGCTCCCAGACCACCGGGGAGATCGTGCCCGGCAGCCATTGCGGCAGAGTCTGGTGGTCGTCCTGCAGCTGCAGCCGCACGAAAGCGTTCTGCCTGGTGGTCGGGTCGAAATCGAATTTCGCAACGTGCGCGTTCAGACGGACAGGCGTGGGAGCGTTAAAGCGGAACCCGCCGGTGTTGACCTGGTCGCCGGTGGTGTTGTCATTAGCCGGGTACTTCGCGGCCACCGCGGCAAAGGTTGAGATGGCCGCGGGATTGGTTCCGTTCGTGGCGCTGTAGATACTATCGAGCTGGCTGGTCGTCAACGAAGCCTGGGCCGTCGAGCTGCAGGCGGCGTCGACACAATACTGATAATTCATCACCCCCTGACCCATGTTGGCCAGGGGCACGGTGCGGGCGACGCTCTGGCTCTCGGCGTCGCGGCGCCCGGCGTAGTCGTAAAAGAAGAACAGTTTGTTCTTGACCAGCGGTCCGCCCAGGGCGGCTTCAAAGGTATTGCGCTGGAGCGGAGGGACCGGCACCTGGGGGGTGGCGTGATTGTTGAACCAGTCGTTGGCCGCAAAGCCGCGGGAGCGATAAAACTCTGACGCCGCGCCATGCCAGGAGTTGGTGCCGGACTTGGTCACGATATTGACCTGCGCGCCCGAGGACCGGCCCTGGTTCGCATTGCCATTGGCGGTGGTAACCCGAAACTCCTCGGTCGATTCCGAGTTCAGACGCAGAACCGGTCCGGTCGTAATATCGCCGCGGTCGTTGTCGAGTCCCCCGACGATCAGGTTATTGGTGCTGCGTGGAATCTCCGCATTGCCGGTAACCGCGTTGTTGATATCCACCCCGTCCAGGGTGACGTTGGACTGGTCCGCCCGGGCCCCGGTTACATATCCTTCCCGGGTCGCGCCCGGCTGCAAACTCAGAAGGTCGACGACGCTGCGGGCTTCGAGCGGAAGCTGGGTAATCTGCAGGGAATTAAAGGCGTTGCCGAGCGTCGCGTCCTCGGTGTTGATGAGCGCCTCCTGGGAGCTCGCCGACACTTCAACCACCTCGTTGGCCGTGCCGATTGCGAGTGCGATGCTTACGTCCGTCGGTTTGCCGATGAGCGCATCGACGTTTTCGAGGACGTTCTTCTTGAAGCCTTTGGCGCTTACTTCGACGCGATACTTTCCGGGCGTAATGAAGTCGAAGACATAGGCCCCGGTATCCGAGGATTTTGTCGAACGTGCCGCGCTCGTCTCGGTGTTGGTGAGGGTGACGGTCGCGTTGGGAATCACGCGCCCGTTGGGGTCGGTGATCGTTCCCCGAACGGTCGATGTGCCGGTCTGGCTGGAGACAACCGAAGCCGCAAGCAGGACTGCGGTGAAGACAACAGCACGTGCGTGGCACATAGATGCACTCCTCAACATCGAAATCTCCTCGCCGGCGAACCTTCGCCGGGCGCAAGCAAAGGGCGGAGAAGCACGGGTGTTCGGCCGAAAGGCAGTGCTGGCCTTTTATCACCTGCGATTTGGCGCTGTCAACCTTTTCGTTTCCGCCGATTCGCGCAATCGTTTTTTCTGTTGACGGCACGAAATCGGGCGCCGGGTTCGGCCATCGGCTGGCTGCGTGCTACCCTCGATTGCGGCCGATGTCTCTCTCGCCTCACCTGGCTTCCACGCTGTTTGCTCTCGGCTCGCTCACGACCTGGGGGCTCAGCGATTTTGTCGGCGGCTACGCGGCGCGGAGATTTCAGCCGTTTTTTCTGGTCGCACTCGGACACATGGGCGGCGCCGGGTTGATGGCCGCGCTGGCGCTTCTCAACCATGAACCTCTGCCGCCGTTTTCGGATCTGCGCTGGGCGTGGGCGGCCGGAACCTGCGGAGGAGTCTCGCTGGCCCTGTTTTATCGTGCACTCTCCCGGGGAAGCATGGGGATGGCGGCGCCGATTTCCGCCGTCCTGGGCGCGGCCCTTCCGGTCGGGTTCGCAATCTTCAGCGAAGGCGCCCCCGGCGCGCTTTCGATTTCGGGATTTGCGCTGGCGTTTGTCGGCATCTGGCTCATCTCCCGCCCGGAAGACGGCCGGCGCCCCGAAGGACTGGCTCTCGCCATGGTTTCCGGATTGGGCTTCGGCCTGTTTTTCGTCCTGGTTCAGCACGCGGGACGCGGGGCGGCGTTATGGATCGCGGCTGCGTCCCGTTCTGCGTCCTTGATCGCCACCGGCCTGATCGTCCTCGCCGGGCGCAAGTTTTCCCCCACCTATCCCCTGGGCTTTGCGCTCGGCTTGGTCGCCGGTTCGATCGACGCCACCGGAACCTTCTTTTTTGTCCGCGCCAGCCAGGCGGGAAGGCTCGACACGGCCGTGATTCTGAGCTCACTCTACCCGGTGGTGACGGTCTTGCTGGCGCGCCTGCTTCTCCACGAGCATTTCACGCGATGGAAATCCGTGGGCATCGTGGCGGCGCTCGTCGCGGTGCCGATGATCGCGGCCGGGTGAGGTCTCCAGGAGATTCCTCCTCCCGCCCGAGCGGGGGAAAGCGCCCGTCGAGTCCCGGCTGGTACCATCCTCAAGGTGGCTCTGGTCGAGATTCGCAATGTAACCAAGCTCTTCCCCCGGGGCGAAACGCTTTTCGGACGGGCGACCGGGGAAGTCCGCGCCGTGGACGACGTCTCGCTCGATGTCCACGCAGGAGAAACTCTCGGACTCGTCGGCGAATCCGGATCGGGAAAGAGCACTCTGGGACGGCTGGCGTTGCGGCTGGTCGAGCCGACTTCGGGCAGGGTGCGTTTTGACGGCCGCGATTTGCTCGAGACGGGCCCGGCAGAGTTGCGCCGTCTGCGCCGCCACATGCAAATCATCTTTCAGGACCCCTACAGCTCGCTCGATCCGAGAATGCGGGTGGAAGACCTGGTGGCCGAGCCGCTCCTGATTCACCAGACCACGGGCGAGGACGCTCGCGTCGGTTTGCCGGGTGGAGCCTCGGGCGGGCCCGCCGGTACGCGGGTTTCGATCCGGGATCGAGTCCGGGAGCTTCTGAACTCGGTAGGCCTCGAAGCTTCCGCCATGCGCCGCTTTCCCCACGAATTCAGCGGCGGGCAGCGGCAGCGGATCGTGATCGCCCGCGCGCTCGCCCTGCGGCCGAAATTTATCGTCTGCGACGAGCCGGTTTCCTCGCTCGACGTCAGCGTAGGCGCGCAGATCGTAAATCTTCTGGCTCAGCTGCAGCGCGACTTCGCGCTCACCTATCTGCTGATTTCGCACTCGATGCCGGTCATCCGCTATCTGTCGACGCGGATCGCGGTCATGCACGGGGGAAAAATCGTTGAGCTCGGCTCTACAGACGAGATCACCAACCGCCCCCAGCATCCCTACACGAAGACCTTGCTCGAAGCGACCCCTGAAATGGTCGCTTGACGAGACTCGCGCTCGAGCAAGATTCCGCGGGCCGGGCCCCGGGGCGTTCGACATCGGCGGGCAGGCGGTTTATCCTTCGAAGCGCAACTCCGGGAGAGAGATTCCATGAAGCTGGTTTTGGCCGTGCTCGCGCTTGCTTCTGCCGCCTCCGCACAATCCAGGTCGCCCGCATCGGACGCGCTTCGCGAAATGCTCGGCGGGCGCGAAAAAAACACCGTCGCCGCCTTGGACGCAATGCCGGCCGCCAAGTACGAGTACAAGCCCACTCCGGAGCAGATGACGTTCGGTCACCTGGCGGCGCATATTGCCGAGTCCAACAATTTCTTCTGCGCCAATACGAGCGGCGTGCCGGCCCCGAAAACCGAAGCGTTGAAGGGAACGGAAGGTAAACAGAAGCTGCTGGCGGCCGTCCAAGCCTCGTTCGAGTTTTGCCACACCGCGCTCGCCAAGGCCGAGGATTCGAAGATGAGCGACACGATCACCTGGTTCGACGGCAAGCCCCGTTCCCGGGCCTGGGCGTTCCTCGGTCTGGCAAGCAGCTGGGCCGACCACTACGGAACGGCGGCCATGTATCTCCGGTTGAACGGGCTGCTGCCGCCGACGGCAAAGAAATAGGATTTCCCGACGGCAACCAGGCGGCGGGAACGTCCGCCGCAAACGAGATTCCATTTCAACTCCGCTCCCATGACGATATCGAGCATCGAAACTCCCGACTGGTCCACGATTCCGGCGCCGGTTGACGACGGGGCCGCACGGCACCTCGCCGGCATGAAACTTCCTTCCCTTGCCCTTCGCGCCACCGACGGGACCGACGTAGACTTGTCCTCGCTCGGCGGCCGGACTGTGGTTTACTCCTATCCGCGCACGGGCCGGCCCGGCGTTCCGAACCCCGAGGGCTGGGACCTGATCCCCGGCGCGCGGGGCTGCACGCCCGAGAGCTGCGCCTTTCGCGATCACTTCGACGAACTGAAGGCGATGGGCGTAGCCCATCTGTTCGGTCTTTCGACCCAAGACACGGCCTACCAGCGCGAATTTGCCGACCGGCTTGGCCTGCCCTTTGCCATTCTTTCCGATGAACGCCTGGCGTTTGTCAAGGCTCTCGGCCTGCCGACCTTTGAAACCCACGGCATGACTCTCGTGAAGCGGCTTACGCTCGTCGTTCGCGATGGGATCATCGAGCACGTCTTCTATCCGGTTTTCCCCCCCGACCGGAATGCGGGCGACGTCGTGGCGTGGCTGAAATCCAGCCCGGGCGGCGGGCGGCCGGTGGCGGGCCGATGAGCGCCGCAGCCCCTGGCGCGCGCTATACTTCTCCCTCTGGTTTCGCCTTTCGCCCGGTTTCTATGGCCATCGGCATTCGTACCGTCGAGCTGCGCAAAATCTACAACTCTCCGCCTCCGTTGGCCGCGGGGGGAGTGGGCGTTGCGCGCGCCGCCGCGTACCACAGGGGGAAAGGAAAGCAACCGAAGCCCGAGGTGGTCGCACTCGACGGCGTTTCCCTGAAGGTGGAACCGGGCGAGATTTTCGGGCTCCTCGGCCCGAATGGCGCGGGCAAATCGACGACCGTGGGCGTACTCACAACACGAGTGCGGCCCACGAGCGGACAGGCGTGGGTCGGCGATCAGGAGGTGTGGAAGGACCAGGCCGCGGTGAAACGACTGATCGGGGTGGTGCCGCAGCGCCCGAACCTGGATTTCTCCTTGACCGCCTACGAGATCCTCACCTTCCACGGCGCCTATTTCGGACTGGGCGTGAAAGCGAGAAATGAGAGGGCCGCCGGGCTGCTTGAAAAGTTCAAGCTCGCCGACCGCGGCCATCAGATGGTACGCGGCTTTTCCGGGGGGATGATGCAGCGGCTTTCGATCGCCCGCGCCCTGATGCACGACCCGCAGGTCCTGTTTCTGGACGAGCCGAGCGCCGGACTCGATCCCCAGACCCGCATCCTGCTGTGGGAGATCATTCGCGAATACAATCAGGCCGGCAAGACCATCCTGCTGACCACCCACTACATGGACGAGGCCGACGCCCTGTGCGACCGGCTGGCCATTATCGATCACGGCAAGGTGATTGCGCTCGGCACGCCCGAGAAGTTGAAAGCCTCGATCCCCGGCGGCTATCTGTTGCGCCTGCGGTTCGGAAAGCAACCGGCGGAATTGATGGAGGGGCTGCGGGCGCTCGCCGGCGTGCGCGAAGTCCGTTCGCAGGATACGACGGGCGCAGACATCTATGCAGACCGCGGCGGCTCGCTGATCCCGGAAGTGGCGGCTCTCGCCATTTCGACCGGCGCCGAGCTGCTCGACGTGCACATCTCGGAGCCGAGTCTGGAGAACCTGTTTCTCCATCACACCGGAAGGAGCCTGCGCGATTGAACTGGAAAACCTTCACCGCCCTGCTCGCGCGCGACGCTCACGTGGCGCGGCGGAACGCGATGCAACTGTTCTTTCAAACCTTCCTGCAGCCGCTGCTGTTCGTGTTCATCTTCGGCCGGGTGATGGTTCGCAGCGGCTATATGCCCGCAGCCTACAAGAGCCTCCTGCTGCCGGGAATCATGGCGATCAGCATGGTCTTCACGGGGGTGTGGGCGGTCGCCATGCCGCTGATCGCCGAATTTCAATGGACCCGAGAAATCGAAGACCGCCTGCTTGCCCCCATCGAAAACATCTGGCTCGCGGTCGAGAAAGTGCTATTCGGAATGATGCAGGCGATGGTGGCGGGGTTGATCGTGCTCCCGCTCGGCTGGCTTCTACTTCGGCCGATTGATATCGGCATCCATTCCCCGGCGACTTTCGCGATCATAACCGTTCTGGTGGCGGGGTTTTCGGCCTGCGGCGGCCTCGCGCTCGGCTGCAGCATGGATCAGCAGCACATCGGACTGATGTTCAGCATGGTGCTCACGCCCATGATCTTCTTCGGGTGCACCTATTATCCCTGGAGCGCCCTGGATCCCTTTCCGGTGCTACAAAAAATCGTGCTGATCAATCCTCTGGTTTATGCGAGCGAAGGCCTGCGCGCCTCGCTGGTGCCGGGTTTTCCCCACTTGTCGATGACAGCGGTTCTCGTCGCCCTGTTGTTTTTCGACCTCCTGCTGCTCGCCGTCGGCCTGCGCCAATTCGATAAGAAAGCGGTCAGCTGAGCTTCGCGATCCCCGCCTCGCCCTGAGCCGGTGGTTGCGGGGCTGCAACGCCCGTCTCCAATACCCGGGGATTAGGTCGGAATTACGGGAAGCAACTACAATCCGCCTATGGGCGGATTCTTTGAGCCTTCTCCCTCTGCCAGAGAGCCGGACAACAGCCGGCGTATCATCCTCGTAGCCATTGCCGGGGTCGTGGCGCTGGCTTTGATCGCCGCCTTCCTCCTGCGTCAAGCGCCAAAGCCCGCGGATGAAGTCCCGCCTTACGCCGCCAAGCTTAAGCTCTCCGATTTGAAGATGAGCCAGGCCGAGAACTTTGTCGGCGCGAGCGTAACTTACATCGACGGGACCCTTACGAATACGGGCGACCAGACGCTTACGCATGCCGGGGTGCGCGTCACCTTCCGCGACGCCTATAACCAGGTTGCGCAAGTCGAAGATATCCCCCTCCGGGTGCTCAAAACCAGCGGCCCTTATCCCGATACCGTCGATCTCGCCGCCTCGCCTCTTGCTCCCGGCCAGAACACGCCGTTTCGTCTGATCCTCGAACACGTCAGCGAGCAGTGGAACCAGGCCTATCCGGAGCTGCGGATTGTGAATCTCGCCGCCCGGTGATCCCCGGTCCGGTTCCTCTACAATGGGTGGCTATGCCGCCAGCGAAGAGTTTCCGCCTCACCGAGACGGTGAAAGCCGCAGGTTGAGCTTCCAAGCTGAGTCCGGCGGCGCTGGACAAGGTGCTTGGGAAATTAGCCCGGCAACACGACCCCAATGTCCTGGTCGGCTTCGAGCACGCCGACGACGCAGGCGTCTATCAAATCGCGCCCGACCAGGCGCTGGTGCAAACGGTCGACTTCTTCACTCCGATCGTCGATGATCCCTACACCTTCGGCCAGATTGCCGCCACCAATTCTCTCAGCGACATCTATGCGATGGGCGCAAGGCCGGTCACCGCGCTGGCTCTGGTTTGCTTTCCGGAAAAAGGCGAGCTCGAAATTCTCGGACAGATTCTCTCCGGCGGACTGTCGAAGATGATCGAGGCCGGCTGCACCGTCATCGGGGGCCACAGCATCCGCGACGAGGAGACCAAGTTTGGCTACTCCGTAACCGGTTTGGTCCGGGTGAAGCACGTGCTCAAAAACGGCGGCGCCCGGCCCGGCGACCGGCTCCTGCTCACCAAGCCGCTCGGCACGGGAGCGATTTCGACTGCAATCAAGAAGGGCGCCGCCAAGCCAGGCTGGATCGAAGCCGCCGTGCAGTCGATGACCACGCTCAATAAAACCGCCGCGGAAGTCCTGGGCGAATTTCGCGCCGGGACTCCTCCCGGCTCTCCCCCTTCGCGAGAAAGCACGGATCGGGACTTTCCCATTCACGCCCTCACCGACGTCACCGGCTTCGGCCTCATCGGACATCTCCGCGAAATGCTGGCCGCGTCCGAGCGGGTCTCGGCCAAGCTGTACGCCAGCCGGGTCCCGGTGCTCCCGGGCGCCCTCGAGTGCGTTCACGCCGGCCACATACCCGGCGGAGGGAAAGCCAACCGCGAATTTCTGGAATGCCTGGTCGCCTACGGCGGCCGGGTCGCCGACGACCTGCGGACAATCCTTTTCGACCCGCAGACTGCGGGCGGCCTGCTGGTCGCAGTTGCAGCCGAACGGGCGCCGGATGTCACGAACTCTCTCGAGCGCGCGGGGGTGAGCGCGGTCGAAATCGGGGAGGTCTTCGAGAGCACGAAACTCGAGGTCGAAGTCGCGCCCTAGAGCCGGCAAACCAGTGGGCCCACTGGCCTGGTCAATCGATTTGCTTCCGCCGCAGGGGCGCCGATTCGCACTCGAACGCCGGACTCGTCGATTTCTTTGGGCGCACGCGGGTTTAAGTTTCGGGTTTTTTGAGTTTTGAACTCTTGAACTTCCAGGGGGGACAGCGTCATGAAGACTCGCCAGCTTGGCCGGAGCGGCCTGATGGTTTCCGCCGAAGGGCTCGGTTGCATGGGCATGTCGGAGTTTTACGGGCCGGGAGACGAAGCCGAATCCATTTCGACCATTCATCGGGCCATCGAACTCGGGATCAACTTTTTCGACACGGCCGACATTTACGGCCCGTTCAAGAACGAAGAGCTGGTCGGGAAGGCGGTCCGCGGAAAGCGCGACAAGCTGATCGTGGCCACGAAATTCGGTATCGTGCGGGATCCGGCGCATCCCGAACGGCGCGGCGTGAGCGGCAAACCCGACTACGTTCGGAAATCCTGCGAGGCCAGCCTCCGGCGCCTGGGAATGGAAACGATCGACCTGTACTATCAGCATCGCGTCGATCCGGACACCCCCATCGAAGAAACCGTCGGCGCATTGGCGGACCTGGTCAAAGCCGGGAAGATCCGCCATATCGGGTTGTCCGAGGCGGGAGCGGAAACGCTTCGCCGGGCGAGCAAGGTCCATCCGGTGGCCGCTCTGCAATCGGAATACTCGCTGTGGACCCGCGATCCCGAAGACGGCGTTCTCGCCTCATGCCGCGAGCTGGGCATTGGGTTCGTGGCTTACAGCCCCCTTGGCCGCGGCTTTCTGTCCGGGCAGATCCGACGGTTCGACGATCTTGCTCCCGACGATTTCCGCCGGCGGAGCCCGAGGTTTCAGGGCGAGAATTTCCAGAAGAACCTGGACCTGGTTGAAAAAGTGGAAGAGATCGGAAAGCGGAACAACTGCACGGCCTCGCAACTGGCGCTGGCCTGGGTGCTCGCGCAAGGCGAGGATATCGTTCCGATTCCCGGCACAAAGCGCAGAAAGTATTTGGAGGAGAACGTTGCCGCGCTGAACGTAACGCTCACCGCCCGGGACCTGAGCGAGCTGGACAAGGTGTTCCCCAAAGGGGCCGCCGCCGGCCGACGTTATAGCGAACAGATGATGCAGCTCATCGACGCGGGCTAGGGGAAACCAGGCGAGCCGAGGGATTTGTGCAGGGAAACATAATGGGCGGCCGGTCCGGCCGCCCATTCTATACGTCTCTCCGCTCTTTTTTGCCTGTGCCCGCGCCGCCGGTTGCGCGACTTGCCTTTAGGCTGGCGCCGGATGCTCGCCGCCCTTGGCAATTCCGGGACGTCCGGGTTCGGGCTTGAGCACCTGCTGTACGCCCTCATCGCCGCTCGCCGGGGGAATGATCTTCGGCAGTTCTTTGCCTTCAATGATCATTCTGATCTCGTTGGCATCGAGCACCTCGCGTTCGAGCAGCGCGGCTGCGATTCTCACCAGCGTTTCGTGATTTGCGGCCAGGATGCCTTTCGCGGTTTCGTAACCCTTGCTGACCAGCCGTTTGACCTCCTCGTCGATCTTGATCGCCGTCGCTTCGCTGTAGTCGCGGTGCTGGTTGATCTCGCGGCCGAGAAAGATCTGTTCTTCCTTCTTGCCGAAGGTCAGCGGTCCGAGGTCGCTCATGCCGAACTCGCAGACCATCTTGCGGGCTAGCTCGGTTGCGCGCTCAATGTCATTGCCGGCGCCGGTGCTCATCTGGTTGAGGAAGATCTCTTCGGCCAGGCGTCCGCCCATCATGATCGCGATTTCGGTTTCGAGATATTCCTTGGTGTAGTTGTGCTTGTCATCGATGGGCAGCTGCATGGTCACGCCCAAAGCCATGCCGCGGGGGATGATCGTGACCTTGTGCAGGGGATCGGAGTTAGGCAGCTTTGTCGCCACGAGCGCATGCCCGGCCTCGTGGTATGCCGTGACCTTCTTTTCCTCTTCGGTCAGGATGAGCGACTTGCGCTCGACCCCCATCAGAACCTTGTCTTTCGCAAGCTCGAAGTCGAACATCAGCACGGCTTTGCGGTTCTGCCGCGCCGCGCTCAGCGCCGCTTCGTTGACCATGTTCTCAAGATCCGCGCCTGAAAAGCCCGGGGTCCCTCGCGACAGCACGGAAAGATCCACATCGTCAGCCAGCGGCTTTTTCCGGGTATGGACGCGCAGAATTTCCTCCCGCCCGCGCACATCCGGACGGTTCACCACCACCCGCCGGTCAAAGCGCCCCGGCCGCAGAAGAGCCGGATCGAGCACGTCGGGGCGGTTCGTGGCCGCCATCAGAATCACGCCTTCGTTCGATTCGAAGCCGTCCATTTCGACCAGCAGCTGGTTCAGCGTCTGCTCCCGCTCGTCGTGCCCGCCGCCGAGCCCGGCCCCGCGGTGACGGCCCACGGCGTCGATTTCATCGATGAAGATGATGCAGGGCGCGTTCTTCTTTCCCTGTTCAAACAGGTCGCGAACCCGTGAGGCGCCGACGCCCACGAACATTTCGACAAAATCGGAGCCCGAGATGGAGAAGAAAGGAACGTTGGCCTCGCCCGCAACCGCCCTTGCCAGCAAGGTCTTTCCGGTTCCCGGCGGCCCAACGAGCAACACCCCTTTCGGGATTCGGCCCCCGAGCTTCTGAAACTTCTGCGCCTCGCGCAGGAACTCGATAATCTCCCGCAGCTCTTCTTTTGCCTCGTCCACTCCGGCGACGTCTTTGAACGTCACCTTTTTCTGCTGCATCGAGAGCAGGCGGGCCCGGCTCTTGCCGAACGACAACGCCTTGTTCCCGCCGGTCTGCATCTGCCGGATCATGAAATACCAGAGCGCAGCCAGCAACGCGAGCGGGGCAAACAGATTGATCAACCATCCCCAGCTGCTGTTCCCCACGTCCTGGACGGTGATGCTCACATTCTTCTGCTGGAGCGCTTTGATCATGTCTGGGTAGTTCGCAGGAACCGTGGTATGGAACAGCGACCCGTCGGCAAGCTTGCCCTTCACTTCCATGCCAGTGAGGGTGACGTCTTTTACCGTCCCCTGGTCAACTTCCGACATGAAGCGCGAGAAATTAATCTCCTGTACCTTCTGGCCGGAGTTGGCAGTCTTGACCACCTGCCAAAGCGCTACCGCCGAAATGAGAATGACTACCCAGAAAATGATGGTTTTTAAGGTTGAATTCACTGAACAAACTCCTGCATGCAGAAAAGCGGCGTCCGCCGAGCGGGCCGTGCCGTGGCCGACAGCCGCGGAATCTCACCGCCTAGCGCCGACGCACCCCCCAAACCAGATTAGATGCCGGTCCCGAAATTTGGATCGTCAAATTTGAACGCCCCCTTATTCTACGCCCCGCTACAGGAAAAAAGTTCCCGCAAGTTCAAATCACTTAGGTCATTCGGGCGATGCCGTCCAACCCGGAAACGAACCCTTCGGCTACTAAAAATCCCGGTTCTGGCGGTTTCGAAGCCCAGATGGACACGTCTGAGCCGGCCAAAGAAATCGTGTGCCGTCCTGTGTAAAAGCCAACCTAACCTGGCCCTGCCGACCACTAAACCTCCAAACTGCAAAAGGGGGTCCGGGGAGAACACGCCTTTGGGTGCTTGACGTGGTTCCTACACCTGTAGCAGCAAACTCCACGAGGTAATTTTCTATGCAACTTCTTTGGTGGATTGTAGTGGGTCTCATCGCGGGCTGGGTCACGGGAAAGATCATGCGGGGCTCGGGTTTTGGCGCATTGGGGGACATTCTAATCGGCATCGCCGGGGCGATCGTAGGCGGCGCGCTCATGCGCGCAATCGGCTTTCGCGGACACGGAGGATTGCTTTATACCGTTCTGGTCGCGACCGGGGGCGCGGTTCTGCTCACCTGGCTCTACCGCCTGGTCACCAAGCCAAGGGGCAGGGACGCCCGGATTGGGACCGGGAGGACAGATCAGATAGGACGATCGACCGAGAAAGACGATACCGATTACCGCCGGGCGGCGTGATCAGGGGTCGTGGTTGGAGTTCCGGGTGGCCGGAGCGCTCGCCAGTTGAGTTCCGGCCATCCGCTCTCGCTCTGAACGCGGCACAATCGTGGATCAACTCTGAACTTCCTGAATGAGAATCGCTTGCCCGCCGCGGGCCTGAAAGTCGCGCCTTACGCCAAACCCTCTCATCCAGACCACCTCGCCGCCGGTTGAGACGACCGGCCAGAGCTTCTTGCGCTCGCCGGTGATATGCCTTCGCTGGAGCAGTTCTTTGATATTTGCCGGCTGTTTGGTATGCGCGGGCCAGAACCGCTCGCCGCGCCGCCAGTTTCTGAAGACCAGTCCGCCTTGTGCGGCTTCGGAGTCCATCAAATCCCGGGCATCGTAAAGTTGGTTCGCCCGGGTTCGGTCAATCAGCGTGGTCTCGACTTCGAGATCGATTTCCGCCACTGCGATTCGTCCCGGCACCGGGAGCCGATACTCATAGTCGCCGACTGGCCCGGGGGAGGGCGAAAACCCGAGCTCGTCACCGCGAAGTCGAACCATCCAGCCCCCGGGAAGCGCGAAGCGCTCCCCTTCGCGATTGAGGCCAAGAGCTCCCTCGACATGGTGGAAGTCGAGTAGAAGTCCAAGCGATTCAGCCGCCGCCCGCAGGAGCCGGCGTTGAACTGCCCTCGGGTAAGAGGCGACGAGGTTCCGCCGCAGGATTCCGCCGCCTTCGGGCCGTGGGCACCAGACCGCCGGCAGCAACCGACGGATCTCGCCACCCCAGTATTCCTCCTCCGCTCTTGCCAGCTCTGCGGTGTCGGCCAGCACTTCCGATAAGGAGGGATTTATTTCTTTTTCAAGCAGAGGCAGCACTCGACGGCGAATGCGGTTGCGGGTATGCCGCAGGTCCCGATTGGTCGCATCCTCGCGCCAATCCTGACCGAGCTCGTCGAGATAGGCTCGAAGCTCAGACCTTCGGGTTCCAAGCAGCGGTCGAATCATGGATAGGGCTCTACCCCGGGCCGGGAACCGGTCGCTGGGGCATCGGGGCAAACCCGCCACTGCGCGCCATGCCCGCTCGTGAACGCCCGTCGCCGTTTCGCCTGGCGGAGGGAAGGCAACTTCCGGGAAGATCCCCGCCAGACCGCGCGTCCACGCCCCTCGCGCGAGCTTCAGCAGAACCGTTTCCGCCTGATCGTCGAGGGTGTGCGCGGTGGCAACTCGATTCACCGAGGATTCGAGCGCCCGCTCAAAGAATTCGTACCTGGCCTGCCGTGCCGCAGCTTCGAGGCCTCGCCCGGTTTCCTCGGCCAGAGAGTTCACCGCACGGCTCTCCGCCTCGATGGCAAGGCCGTGCCGCTCCGCGAGGCTGCGGACGAACCCTTCGTCCGCATCCGAAGCCGCCCCCCGCAGCATGTGATTGAGGTGAATGAGGGAGAGAACGATGCCCAGCTCGTCTCGCAGCTCAAGCATGAGCCGCACCAGGGCCACCGAGTCTGCGCCCCCCGACACTGCAAGGCCGACCCGGTCTCCTGGCCGCAGCAGTTCGTTCCTTCGTACGTAGGCGAGAACGGACTGGGCGAGCCGGTGCACGGCTCAATCCTACAACCGCGGCAGTCGAATCCGTGACTTCCCCCGCCCGTGTCAGGCGCAGCCCGGCCCCACATCGATCTGCAGCCTTCGCATCAAGCCGGTGGGGGAAGATAGTGGATTCCCAGCTGGTCGAACAGAAAGCTCAGCACGTCCGCGCTCTCGTCGATCTGCTCCTCCAAGGCGGTGCCGATACCGTGCCCGGCGCTCGCGCTGGTGCGAAGCAGCACGGGGAGGCCGGATACCGTGGCCCTCTGCAGGCGGGCCGTCATCTTGCGGGACTGCATGGGGTTCACCCGGTGATCGTTTTCCCCGGTCAACATCAGGATGGCGGGATATCGGGCGCCGTCGGTAACGCGGTGGTACGGCGAATAGGCAAACAGGGCCTTGAACTGGTCCGCGTCTTTCACGGTGCCAAACTCGGTCACATTGAAGGCGCCGTTCGGGTCAAGCTCCACGCGCAACATGTCGTAGATGCCGACGAAGGAAACCACTGCGCGGAACAGATCCGGACGCTCGGTGAGGGCCGCCCCCATGAGCAGACCCCCATTGCTCCCGCCGACAATGGCCAGGTGGAGCGGGGAGGTGTATTTGTTCTGAATCAGGTACTCCGCCGAAGCGATGAAATCGTCGAACACATTCTGTTTGCGCGTCAAGTTGCCCGCTTTGTGCCACTCCTCGCCGTATTCGCTGCCGCCGCGAAGGTTGGCAATGACGTAGACTCCGCCCTGGTCCAGCCACACCCTGGCCATGGCCCCGGCGAAATGCGGCGTGAGGCTTACGCTATAGCCTCCATAGGCCGTCAACAGAGCCGGATTCGAGCCATCGAGCCTGGTTCCCGTCCGCCGGATGATGTTGACCGGCACGCGCGTGCCGTCTTTTGAGGTCGCAAATTCACGCGCCACTTCGCAGTCGTCGAAGCGAATCGCCGAAGTTTCGACCATCGCCGTCCGCGTGGCGGTGCCGGTCGCGCCGTCGAGTGCGTACCAGGCGGCGGGAGCCAGATAGGTGGCAACCCGAAACAGGATGTGATCTTGCGTGGTGTGCACGACATTGTCGATGGCGGAGATGGGTGGCGCCGGCAGAGTTCCCAGCTGTTTTCCGTGATGGTCGAAAATCCGAACCCGCGACGGCCCCCCGACCTGATCTTCCACGTACAACCGCGAGTCGGCGGGCACGATGCCCACGATGGAGGCCCGCGCCGATTCCTCCGAACCTGCGCCGGAACTCTGGGGAACGATCTCTTCCGCCCTCGACAGTTCCGGGCTGGCAAGGTCCACTCGCAGAATCTTGCCTCGCGGCGCATGGTGCCGGGAAAGCAAATACAACGACGGGTCGTTGGAAGTTCCCAACTCCGCAAGAACGACATCGTCCTCAAAAGCTGTGACTTGCCTCCACTTGCCCGACGAGTCCATCAGGTAATGCGCAAACTGCCCGCCATCGCCGTTTGCAACCGCGGCCAGCACATGGCTGCCGTCGGGGCTCGATTGGAGGTGAATCTCGGCGATGCGCGGAAAGTCCCTGCCGATCGAGTAGATGTCTTCGCTCGAGGCGGTCGCGATCCTGTGAAAGTAGACTTGTTGATAAAAATTCGCGTCTTCGGGCGGACGCTCATTGCCCTGAGGATAGCGCGTGTAGTAAAAACCGGATCCATCCGAGTTCCATGCCAAACTTCCGCCGGCAGTCGCGAAGTTGACCCGGGGCACGCTGTCGGCCAGCTGTTTTCCCGTAGCGGTGTCGAAGACGTGCGCCGTGCCGTCCTCGGACCCGCCTTCGGAAAGCGAGACCGCCACCAGCCGGCCGTCGAGAGAGGGCACGTAAAAATCGATTTCGGTCGAGCCCTTCTGGTCGATCGCATTGGGATCGACAACGATCCGTTCACTTCCGGGATTGTCCGGCGAGAGGAACGCAACCAGGACCGGCTGCTGCTTCGGGGGCGCCATTTTCATGGCAAAGAAAGTCCCTCGGCGATAGCTCACGTCGAAATACCGGCTTGAGGACTCCCGGGACAGCTTCTCCAGCCGGTCCCTGGTCTTCTGCCGCGCGGGAAGCCGGTCGAGATACTGTCGCGTTCTTGCGTTTTGGGCGGCGGTCCATTGCTTGACCTCCGGGTCTTCCCAGTTTTCCAGCCAGCGGTAATCGTCGACCACCTTCACCCCGTGATACACGTCGGTGACCGGACGCTTGGCTGCGGCGGGTGGGGCGGGGAGGGTTTGCGCAAACCCGACTGGGACCGCGGCCGCCACAAAAAGCAGGGCCAGGGTGCTTGAAAATGGCCGGCGCATGAGTTGGAGCCCTTCGCTAAGAATAATTAAGAGTAACTGGTGGAACGGCCGATTATACGCCGGTGCGCGGACGGGAACATCGATCGAGGCCGGGCGCAAGCATCCCGCGGCGCGCCCCAGTCAATGCGGCCGAGGGCGCTCGAGCGGCAGAGGTTCGAACGGGACAACGCCCGAAAACGGATGATTTTCAGGACTTGGCGGCAAGAATTTCGGGCTTAGAAATCTCCGGCGGCTTGGCTAGCAGGTCTTTCGCCTTGGCAAACAGCGCTTTGGCGATTTCTCCATTCAAATGGGCGTTGCGCCCGTTTTCGTCGGCAAACGTATCAAAAATGCCGTACTTGCCGGGGCCCATCTTGATGGCGTACCAGCTGATTGTTTCGGCCTCACGCTCGGCAAGGGGCTGCGCCGATTTCAGGAACTCTTCGACTTCCTTCTCCTTGCCCGGTTTGGCTTCGAGTTGGGCCCATATGGAGACTCTGCTCATTGGTGTTTCCTCCTTCCGATCAGATGCCGGAATCAGACGATTGATTCTAACGCGTGTCATCTCCTGAGGACCTCTCTGTGGCCGCAGTCTCGCCTTCCCGTCAATTGGTCGAAACAAGCTCGCCGGCGTTCCGGCGGCAAATGAGCGGGCGGCGAAAGTCGTGAGCCTTCAACGGCCCGAGCTTGGATTCGCCCGCGGGCGCCGCCACCGGCGGTGCGGGGTTCGATCCGTAATCCGCTTTCGCCGCGTCCCGCAGGGCGACATTGACGCCTGCCGGGGCAGGGCGTCGGCAACGGCCTGTAAAATAAGACCCAGTGGAGTTCAGCGTTCGATCGGGCCCCGTGTGGGGCGATGCCAAGCGGCCCGGCCGGGCCTTGCAGGACGAGTTGATGCCTTTTACCGAGCAATTCGATGTGGTCGTCGTCGGGGCCGGTCATGCCGGCTGCGAGGCCGCCGTGGCCACGGCCCGCATGGGCCTGAAGACTGCGCTCTATACGCTGAACGTAGATCTGATCGCGCAGATGTCCTGCAATCCCGCGGTGGGGGGAATCGCCAAGGGACATCTGGTGCGCGAAGTCGATGCCATGGGCGGCATCATGGGCGAAGTGACCGATGCGGTCGGCATCCAGTTTCGTCTGCTGAACACTTCGCGCGGGCCGGCGGTGTGGTCCCCGCGCGCTCAGTGCGACAAGCAAGCCTATCGGCTCGAGATGCGCGCCCGGCTCGAGTCGCAGCCGGATTTGACGATCAAGCAGGCGGAAGTGGCGGAGTTGATGGTTGAAAACGCGCCGGACTCCCCGCCGAGCACCCGGGATGATGGGCCGTCGGCCGATTTGAGTCATCCGGCGAATTCGTCAGATTTCGCAGCCCGGGCTTCGGCCGGCGGGCCTTTGGCCGGCGGCCAGGGACCGGCGGCTTTCGAGGGTTTTCCCGCCCGTCGCGTTCTTGGAGTCCGTCTTCGCGACGGCCGCACGGTGGGCGCAAGAGTCGTCATCATTACCACGGGAACGTTTTTGAACGGTCTGATCCACTGCGGCGAACAGCAGTATCCGGCCGGACGTTCGGGCGAACCGCCCGCCGTATTGCTCGGCGAAGCCCTGAAGAAGCTCGGCCTGCGGGGATGCCGGCTGAAGACCGGGACCCCGCCGCGGCTTGATGGCCGCACCATCGACTGGTCGAGGTTCCAGGTGCAGCCGGGCGATTCCGACCCGACGCCCTTCAGCTTCCGTACAAAGCGCGTCGCCCACCACGACTCCCAGGTGCCATGCTACATTGCCTGGACGACGCCCGAGACCCATCGCATCATTCGGGAAAACGTGCACCGCTCCCCGATGTACAGCGGGCAGATTCAATCGATCGGGCCGCGATACTGTCCGTCGATCGAAGACAAGATCGTGAAATTTCCCGACAAGCCCGCCCACCAGCTCTTCCTTGAGCCCGAGGGACTGAACACCCACGAAATTTACGTCAACGGAATGAGCACGTCCCTGCCGGTCGAGATCCAGCTCGCGATCTTGAAGTCCGTTCCCGGGCTGGAGACGGCGGAGATGCTCCGCCCCGGTTACGCCATCGAGTATGACGCCATCGACGCCACCGAACTCGAACGCACGCTCGAGACCAAGAAAATCTCCGGGCTGTTTCTTGCCGGGCAGATCAACGGGACCTCGGGATATGAAGAAGCCGCCTGCCAGGGGCTGATGGCGGGTATCAACGCGGGTCTAAGAGCAAAGGAGCGGCCGCCGCTGATCCTTGACCGCACAGAGGCGTACACGGCGATCCTGATCGATGATTTGATCTCGAAAGGAACCAACGAGCCTTACCGCATGTTCACCTCGCGCGCGGAGTTTCGTTTGCACCTGCGCATCGATAACGCCGACCGCAGACTTACACCCTACGGGCGGCGGGTAGGCTTGATCTCAGACGAAGCCTGGGCGGAGGTTCTGGCCAAGCAGGAACGCCAGCAGCGCATCGAGGAGCTGCTCGGGTCGACCAAGTTGAGGAGCGGGATGCTTGCAATCCTCGAGCAGGAACTGCCGCACTTCGCGCAGCCGGCCGGCAGGCGCCCTGGCTCAACGGCGGAGACTTTGAACCATGCCGGGCATGGCCCGGCGGAATCGATGTCCGCCGGCCCCCCCTCGCCGCCGAGTCATTCCGAGCGCTCGGAGGCGGGGCCGACAGAAGCCGGGGAGCCTCGCGCCCCCCTGTCTCAAACCGATCTTTCCTCCGCCCTCGGCCAGTCTCTTGCCCAGTTGCTCAAGCGGCCGGAAATCACGATCGAACAGCTCGTGCCCATTCTGCGGCAGCTGGCTCCGGAGTTTTTTGCGCGCCCCGAGCTGGACCACGTCCAACGGCCGTCGGCACCGGAGGGAGCCGCGCTTCCCGCCGCCATTCGCAACGAACTCAAGTCCGTCGAAACCGAGATCAAGTACGAAGGGTACCTGCAGCAACAGCAGCGCGCCATCGAAAGGCTGAAGAAAGCCGAGCAACGCGCCATCCCGGAATGGTTTGACTACCGTTCCGTCAGCGGGCTGTCGCGCGAGATGCAGGAAAAGCTGACCAAGGTCCGCCCCCGCACCCTGGGGCATGCCTCGCGAATTCCGGGCGTGACGCCGGCGGCGGTATCTCTGGTCAACGTGTACATCGAAATTCAGGCCCGCCGCCGCGAACAAGTTGCGGCGATCTAGCGGCCGGCGGGGGCTTTCGGCATCGGGCGCGACTTGAGCTTGCCCGTACTTTTTTGGCTCTTGGCCCGGAAAGGGGGGTCAAGCGGCGTTTGGGCAAGGCCCGGTCATGAAATCACGGCGCTATTCCTATTGTGAGAGTCCGGTGGGTCGACTGCTGCTGGTCGCGGGAGCCGAAGGGTTGGCGCAGATTCATTTCCCGCGGAGCGGGCGGCAGGCAAGCGCGCAGCCGGATTGGATCGAACGCGACTGCGACCTGGCCGAACCCGTGCGCCAGTTGCGAGCGTATTTCGCCGGGGAGCTCGAGCGCTTCGATTTGCCGCTTGCGCCCGAAGGAACTCCTTTTCAGCAGAAGGTCTGGGCGGAGCTTTTGAAGGTCCCGTACGGCGAGACCATCTCGTATGGCGAACTGGCTCGCCGCATCGGAAATTCGCAGGCGTGCCGCGCCGTGGGTTTGGCCAACGGGTCGAATCCGATCCCCATCATTATTCCCTGCCATCGCGTAATCGGGTCGAACGGCAAGCTGACCGGATACGGCGGCGGGCTTCGAATCAAGGAAGCACTGCTGTCGCTCGAGAAACGCCAGCTGCGGCTCTTGTAGGCGTTGGCCCAACCGAGCCATGAGGCTTTCGAAGAGGCCCGGCAGGCCGGTCGAGCCTCGTCGCGACCAACCGGTCGGACCTCGGCAGCTGATTCCTGCTGAGACTTCGGTTACCATTGGATACTGGAGATGCTGGCTACCGGCCGCATCCAAACGTGACTATGAGAAAACTGTTGCTATTTTCGCTGGCGTGCTTGCTGTTCATCCCCGCGGCTTTTGCCCAGGACGCTTCCCTGTTGCGCCCCCCCAAGGGTGCACCGGTCGCAATCGTCGTCTTTCAGGATTTGCAGTGCCCCAAGTGCCGGAGCGACGCCTCGATTGAAGAACAGGCGGCGCGCGCGCACAATGTTCCCCTGGTCCGCCACGATTTTCCGCTGCCCATGCACAACTGGTCGTTCCAAGCGGCGGTGCTGGCGCGCTATTTCGACTCTCAGGGCAAAGACCTGGGCAATCAATTTCGCGACTATATCTTTGAGCACCAGCCTGAAATCACGCCGGACAATCTGCAGAACTTCGCGCAGAAGTTCGCGGCCGAGCACAAAGTGGAACTGCCTTTCGTGATTGACCCGAAGTTCACCGCGCAGGTGAACGCCGACAAGGAGCTGGGCCGGAAAGTCAACATTCAGCACACGCCCACGATTTTCGTGGTGAGCAACAACCCGGCCAAGCCATTTGTCGAGGTTGATTCAAGCCAATTGTTCCAGACGGTTGAGGCGATGCAGGCGCGATAAGCGAAGAATCAGGGAAGGACCGGGGCGCGCCCGCCGGCTTCCCGATTCCGACCTCCAGATTCTCCGGTTGTCTTCACCCGGCTCCTCGCGCGTCTTCAAACGCGTGCTTCTTCTGCAGATCTTCGAATGCGGATCTCATGTCCTCGTCGAAGCGTTTGCTCTCGGCCAGCAGACTCGCGTTCGCGCTCGCCCACTCGCCTGCGAGCGTCAGGAGTCCGGATTTTTCGAGGCCGCGGGCGATTTCAAGCAGGTGAGGGACCGTGGTTTCTACGTACAGGGCCTCGGCGGGATCGCCGACCCAGGCCTTTCCTCCCACCAGACGCGAGTGCCAGAAAACCTTGCGGGCGATGAGCCGGGAAATTTCCTCCTCGGTTGCGCGGCCAAAGACCCACTGATTGCGCTTGAAGTCGTAATAACGGCTGGAAAACTGCACCGGCACCAGCTTTCCCGAGCGCAGAAACTCCAGTTGCCGGCGGTCTACCTCCTTCCGCAATGCATTCACCACCGGGCCTTCGACGTCGCCCGGTTCCATCGAGGGAAGGACTTCCCGCACGGTGGCCGATAAATTGACCGCCACCGGAGCATGCAGAGCATCGGAGTTTCCGAGCTTCACGTCGGCGTGCAACACCCAGAAATCGGCCCCCGCGGTGGAGCTGCGAAAGGGCCACTCGAAATCGATCAGCAGGGGAAGGCCGCTCCGCGTGACATAGACGTGGTTTCCGACTGGACCAGGGTTGGTTGCATCCGCCATCGAACCATTTCTCTCCCGTAAAAAGTACAAGAGAAATTTTACGACACCCTCGGGAAAAAAGCGGTTGCGGACCGGACCGCAAACGACGCCCTGCGTGTGGAGGGCGGGTTGTTCGCACGGTCTCGCCGACGAGCAGCGAGGTGTTACAGTATTGCGGAAAGGAAAACCCGCAGATGCGCACGTTCACTTTGCCGGCCCTGGCGGTTTCGCCGGTCCTCATTCTTCTTCTTGCCGTTAGCGCCTTTGCTGAAGACGCCGAGACCTACTGCAATTTCGAGGACGGCAACCAAATAACCGCCCGCTATACTCCCACGGTGAAAGAGGAACCGCATGGCGGCCGAGTCTGGTCACCCGGAATTACGTTCTATGTACAGACCCCGCTGCTGCTCGGCAGCTCTGAAATCGGCCTGGGCGCCTACAGCATTCATCTGATTCCCGACAAAAAGAACTGGACGATCATCGTGAACAAGAACGTGACCGCGGGCGCGCCCTACAACTCCGCCCAGGACGTGGCGCGCGCACCCATGGAGGTGGGCGAGATCCCCGAGCCGACCAAGCAACTCCAGCTTACCTTCGCCCACATGGCGCCGAAACAATGCAGTCTGCGCGTCTACTACCAGAAATCGGGAGCGTTCGTGGATTTCATGCAGAAGTGATTGCCTCCCCGAGGGGCAAGGCCGCCGGCGGCGGGTTCGCGCTTTCGATAATCGAATGAAAAATCCTGAACCGGCTCCCGGAGGGTCGCTGCGGGCCGCTATGCGCCTGCGAGCGCCGGATTTGACCGCTCCTGGTTCGGCCCGTAAGATTGGGTCTCTGAGAGCGTCTTCTTCCGGGTCCCGGTCTTGATCGGTTCTACCATCTCGCATTACAGGGTCTTAAGAGAGCTCGGCCGCGGCGGCATGGGCGTCGTCTATGAAGCCGAGGACCTGACTCTCGGGCGGCGTGCCGCGCTGAAGTTTCTTCACCGTGATCTGGCGCTCGGCCCCGCCTCGCTCGAACGCTTCCGGCAGGAAGCGCGCACTGCCTCCTCGATCAATCACGAAAATATCTGCACCATTTACGAGATCAGCGAGCATGACGGCCAGCCGTTCATTGCGATGGAGCTGCTCGAAGGCGAATCTCTCGCCGAGCGGCTGCTCTCGCGGCCGTTTTCCAACGAGCAGTTGCTCGACATCGCCATTCAGATTTCCGACGCGCTCGACGCCGCGCACCGCAAGGCCATTATTCATCGCGATATCAAGCCGGCCAATATTTTTGTGACCTCGCGCGGGCGCGCCAAAGTCCTCGATTTCGGGTTAGCCAAGCTGGCCCGGGAGCACGAACAGGCCGCGGTGGCGGTCGGCGCAACCCTTGACAACCCGCTTTTGACCAGCCCGGGGGCGACCGTGGGCACGGTCGCCTACATGTCGCCGGAGCAAGCGCGCGGCGAGCCGCTCGACGCCCGCAGCGACCTGTTCAGCTTTGGAGCGGTCCTGTATCAAATGGCAACCGGGCGTCTTCCGTTTGGGGGCGCAACCGCAGCCGTCATCTTCCACGGGATTCTCGAAAAGGATCCTCCCCCGCCCACCGACCTGAACCCCTTATTGGCTCCGGCGCTGAACGAAGTGATTCTCAAGTGCCTGGAGAAGGACCGAGACCTGCGCTGTCAATCCGCCGCCGAGCTCCGTGCCGACTTGAAACGCATCAGGCGCGGGTCGAACTCTTCGTCCGAACGGCTAAGCCGGACCTCGACCGGCGTAGGGGAGCGGTCCGAGTCCGGCACCGACATCCCGATGGCGGCCCTCTCTCCGTCGTCTTCCTCTCTGGCATCGGCGCCTGCGGCTCCCTCGGCTCCCGGCGAAACTCGACAGAGCCAAGCCCGAGCGGACGCTGGCCGCGGAAGGCCCGGTTCTCGACGCTGGCTGTTCCCGGCCTCGCTCGCTCTGGCAGGCCTGGCCCTGGCAGGCGCCGGGTTCTACAGGTTCCTGGTGCCGGCGAAACCGATCAATCCCCTCAACATGCAAATCGCCAAGCTGACCGACAATGGCAGGGCGCGCGAGGGCGCCATCTCGCCCGACGGACGTTATGCCGCGTATGTTAAAGGCGGCGAGCATCAGAGCCTGTGGGTGAAACAGATCGCGACCGGCAGCGAAGCCGAAATCGTGCCGCCCGGGCCCGGACATTTCTCCTATCGTCCCACGTTTTCACCCGATGGCAACTATATCGATTACGAGCACAGCGACCCCGGAAACGAAGACGAAACCATTCTCTATTCCGTTCCCAGCCTGGGTGGAACGCCCGAGCGCGTTCTCGAGGATCTGGACACCCCGGTCGCCTTCTCGCCCGACGGAAAACAGATCGTCTTCGGGCACTACGATGCCGGCGGGAAAACGGACCCTCAGCTGGTCATCGCTGCCGGCGACGGCAGCGGTCGGCACGTCATTGCGCAACGTGCGGGGATGGCCCTCAACAAATCCGCGCCCTCGTGGTCTCGCGAGGGAAATCTGATTGCGGTTACGCAATACGCGTTAACCAGGGAAGCCATGAGCAACGTCCTGGTCTTCTCGCCCCAGGGCCGGCTCGAAAAGTCCTTTGCGTTTCCTTTCCTTGTGGACAGCATCGCCTGGCTCGCGGATTCGAGCGGCCTGTTCCTTGAGTGCCGCTCTCCGGAAACGAGCTTCCGCAGCCAGATCAAGTTCCAGCCCTATCCCTCGGGAAAAGTGCAGAACGTAACCAATGATCTCAACGAGTATCGGAACATCACCACCACCAGCGACGGCAAGGCGCTGGCCACGATTCAGGAGCAGTCGTCCTCTGCGCTCTACCTCGGAACTGTGCCCTCCCGGTGGCCCGGAGAAATCCGGCTGAACCCGACCCCGATCACGGCCGGGCAGTCCGAGGGAGGGTGGGTGCAGTGGGGAATTGACGGGAACATCTATTTCGCCGACTCAAATTTTCATGCCTTTCGCATGACCGCGAACGGCACGTCCCCCGCCCGCGTGCCCGACCGCGATACGCCCGCTATCTATGTCTCGGCCTGCGGCCCCAAGGCGCTCATCTTCTCGAAGCTGCGGGACAACAACCTGGCTCTTTTCCGGCAGGATCTCTCTACGGGCGAAGTGCAGCAATTGACCTCGGAACGCGATGCCGAACATCCTGTCTGCACAAGAGACGGCAGTACGGTTTATTACAATGATTTTCTGGAAGGGCCCGCGATCAAGCGGATCTCGACCCATGGCGGGTCGCCTTCCGCCGTGTACGCGTCTGCCGCGATGTACGCGGCCTTATCGCCGGATGACAAACGCATCGCCTTCATTCAGCTTTCGAGCTCCGACGCCCACAAGTATGTCATTGTGGCCCAGGACGTGAATGGCGGAAACCGTATCGAACTCGGAGCCTCGGGGGTCGAGCGGGTCGCCTGGAGCCCGGATTCACAGGCATTGGTGGTCAATAAATCCACCCCCCCGGGCTCGAACTTGTTTTATCAGCCACTCGACGGATCCAAGCCGACCCAGCTTACGCACTTCGATAACGAACCGCTCGAAGTTTCTTCCTATTCCTTTTCGCCCGAGGGGAAGCGGATCGCCATCGGCCGCTCCCGCCTGAATGACTCCGATCTTGTAATGTTCAGCAATTTCCGGTGAGATTGGCTCAAACCGGCGCAAGCGCACGCGAGCCCCTGGCAGCATAGAATTCATGCATGCAAGCCGCAGTCCTTACCAGGCCTTCACCCATCGCCGATTTTCCTCTCCATATCGATGAGGTTCCCCGGCCCGAACCGCAACCCGGCCATGTGCTTCTAAAAGTACTCGCCTGTGGCGTGTGCCGCACCGATCTTCATATCGTCGAAGGCGAACTCCCGCCGCTCCAGGCGCGAATCATCCCCGGGCACCAGATCGTAGGCCAGATTATTGCCGGAGATGCGGGCGCTGTCGCGGGCGCCGCATCTCCGGTCGGGCCAGGCCCGGCTCCTCCGAACCTGCGCGTCGGCGTCTCCTGGATCGGGGGAGTCGACGGCACCTGCTTCTACTGCCGCCACAACATGGAAAATCTCTGCGACCAGCCGACCTTCACGGGCTATTCGGTCGACGGCGGCTATGCCGAATACGCCCTGGCCCGCGCTGATTTTTGTTTTCCCATCCCCGCGCAGCTTGACGATCTCCACGCTGCGCCGCTGCTCTGTGCCGGCATCATCGGATTTCGCGCATTGCGAGTTGCCGGTGTCGAGAAGGGCGAGCGCGTCGGCCTGTTTGGATTCGGGGCTTCCGCCCATCTCGCGATCCGCGTCCTTGCAGCCTGGAACTGCGAAGTGTATGTTTCGACGCGCGGCGAGTCCCACCGCAGGCTCGCCCGTTCGCTGGGCGCGGCCTGGGTGGGCGCCGAGCAAGACAAGCCTCCGGTCGAACTGGACCGCGCCGTCACCTTCGCTCCGAGCGGGGACGTGGTCATCGCCGCGCTCTCCAGTCTGCGCAAAGGAGGCGTGGTCGCAATCAACGCCATCCACCTTGACCGCATTCCGCAGTTCGACTACGACCACCTGCTCTGGGGTGAGCGGCAGATGCGCAGCGTGACAAACATGACCCGGGCCGATGCGAGGGATTTCCTCGAACTCGCCGCCCAGATCCGGCTCGAACCCCAGGTGACGTCTTTCCCGCTCGAACGGGCCAACCACGCGCTCCGGGCAGTGAAGAACGACGCCATCGACGGCGCAGCCGTGATCCTTCCTTAGATATAGGAGATAGGCCCTAGAAAGGGCGAAAGCGGCGCGATTCGGAGCTGCGCGGCGGGTGCGCGCTTCCGGGGCGCGGCCGGTACCTCGATCGGCAAGAACCACGCCGGTTAACAGGTGGGACGAATGGCTCGTTTTCTGAGCCCGTTCGGGTGGAACTGAGCCGCTTTACGGCTGCGGGGACGGGGAAAGTGGGAACCGGCCGATGGCCGGGTGTGCCCGACTCGCGCCACGAACTTCGCCTGTCGGTGCTAGCATAAACTCTTCATGTCGGCGCCCGATTCCCGTTTTGTGCACGCCTGCCAGGCCCTGCCTGTCGACCGCACCCCGGTATGGTTCATGCGGCAGGCGGGGCGGTACATGCCGGAATACCGCGCCGTGCGCAAGAAACATTCCCTGCTTGAAATCTGCAAGAAACCCGAGCTTGCGGCGGAGGTTACCATCTCGGCGGCGGAAATTCTGAAGGTCGACGCCGCGATTATCTTCGCCGACCTGCTGCTTCCGCTCGAGGTCATGGGCCTGGCTTTCCATTTTTCTGCCGGAGAGGGCCCGGTGATTGAGCGCCCGGTGCGCACCGCCCGGGACGTCGGCCGGCTGAAAACCGACTCCGCCTCCGACCTCGATTACGTAGCCGAGGCCGTGCGTCTGGTGGCGGGACATTTCGGACCGCGTTTGCCGGTCGTCGGCTTCTGCGGCGCGCCCTTCACGCTTGCCAGCTACATGATCGAAGGCGGCGGCTCGCGCCATTACGTGCACACGAAGACCCTGATGTACTCCGAGCCGCGGGCGTGGGATGACCTTTTGAGCAAATTGGTTGCGGTTACCTCGGCTTATGCTATTCAACAAGTGCGGGCGGGCGCCGACGTCATCCAGGTCTTCGACAGCTGGGTGGGGTGCCTATCGGTAGCCGATTACCGCCAATACGTACTGCCCCGAACCACCGAATTGATAACGCGATTGAAATCGACCGGCGCTCCGGTGATTTATTTCGGCACCGACACAGCCACGCTGCTCGCTTCGATGAAGCAGACGGGAGCGGATGTGATCGGTCTCGATTGGCGGGTCCCGCTCGATGAAGGATGGGCGCGCGTGGGCGGCTCGGGCGCCGTGCAGGGAAATCTCGATCCGGTCGTGCTGATGTCCGAATGGGACGTGGTGAAAGCGCGGGCCGAGGACGTTCTCGATCGCGCGGGCGGCCGGCCTGGCCACATCTTTAACCTCGGGCACGGGATTTTACCGGCGACGCCGGTAGAAAACGTGAAAAGGCTCGCCCAGTTTGTCCAGGAGCGTCCCTTGAAACCGGCCTCGGCGCATGGTCGCCCATGATCGCCGCCCACAAACACGCCGTTCTTTTACTCGCCCACGGAAGCCCGGCATCGGTTGACGAGGTGCCCGAGTTTTTGCTGCGGGTCACCGGAGGGCGAGCCCTGCCCCCCGAAGCCATCGAAGAGGTCAGGCACCGCTATGCCGCCATTGGCCGATCGCCGCTGACCGACCTCACCCTGAAGCAAGGCGAGCTGCTCGCGGAGCGGACCGGCCTGCCGGTGTACGTTGGCATGCGAAACTGGCATCCGCTTGTCTCCCGGGCGCTCGCCCGGATGCAGGCCGACGGAGTTCGCCGCGCGGTGGTGATCTGCCTGGCGCCGCACAATTCGCGCACCAGCGTCGGCTTGTACCGCCAATCGCTCGCCGAGCCCGCAGCCTCCGACATGGTTTTGGATTTTGTTGAGTCCTGGCACGATCATCCCCTGCTGGTCCGGGCCTTCGCGGAAAAGTTGAGCGCGGCAAGAACGAAGCAGGTGCCCTCAGGGCCCCGCAATTCCGGCAAGAGCCAGGCCTCCGTCCGCGTCGTTTTCACCGCCCACAGCGTTCCCGAGCGCACCGTGCGCGCCGGCGACCCCTACGAACTGCAGGCGCGCGAGACGTCGGCGCTGGTTGCCTCCGCCGCCGGGCTCGAACCATCCGAATGGACGTTCGCCTTTCAAAGCCAGGGGATGTCGGGCGGGCCGTGGCTCGGCCCGAGCGTGGAGGACGCCATTCTAGAAATGAAGCGCGCCGGCGAGCGGAGCGTATTGATCCAGCCCATTGGTTTTCTCTGCGACCATGTCGAAGTGCTTTACGACATCGATCTTCATTTCAAGCGGTTTGCCGAAAGCCACGGCATGGGGCTCTTGCGGACAGAATCCTTGAATGACTCCCCGCTGCTTATCTCGGCCTTGCAGGAGATCGCAGAGTCGCGAATGCGGGCGCGGGCGTTCATGGGCGGGCAATGAAGAGAATCGCTGTCATTGGCGGCGGGGTCACCGGACTCGGGGCGGCTTACACGTTAGAGAAAAACCGCCGGAAGGCCGGCGAACTCGAGTTCGTTCTCTTCGAGGCAAGCCCCCGCTTCGGCGGGGTGGTTCGCACCGAACGCGCGGGCGATTTTCTTATCGAAGCCGGCCCGGACTCTTTTCTCACGGAAAAAACCTGGGCCGCGGATCTTTGCCGCGAGCTGGGCCTCGGAGACCAGCTGATCGTCTCGAATGACGGCGATCGCAGGACTTACGTCCTCGTGAACGGGAGCCTGGTCCCCCTCTTCGACGGACTGACGTTCATGGTCCCCACCGAACTGCGGGCGGCCATGGTCTCGCCCTTATTTTCCTGGCCGACCAAGCTGCGCATGATCCGCGAATGGTTCTATCGCCCCGTTCACGAGGCGCGCGAATCCTCGGTCGCTGAATTCGTCGAGCGTCATTACGGACGGGAGATGGTCGAGCGGGTTGCCGATCCCTTGCTCACCGGCGTTTACGGCAGCAGCGCCGACGAACTGAGCGTGACATCGGTCCTGCCGCGATATGTCGAAATCGAGGCGAAACAGGGGAGCCTCACCCGCGCCATGGTGCGCACCCGAAAATCGCACCCTGCGCCCCGGCCGGCCCTATTCACATCCCTCAAGGGCGGCATGCAGACCATGACGGACGCGCTCGCGGCACAGGTTCCCCAAGCCGCCCGGAGACCGCAGGCGCCGGTTGAGGCCGTGAAACCCGAGTCGGGCAAGTGGCTCGTGATCGCGAGAAGCCGCCCGGAAGAGTTTGACGGCGTCATCCTCGCCCTCGGCGCGCCGAGCGCCGCCCGCCTGTTCAGTTCGGACCTGCCGCAGCTGGCCGGCGAACTCGATTCCATTCGCTACAGTTCTTCGATCGTCGCGGCCCTCGCCTACGACTCAAAAGTGCGCGCCTCTCTGCCCGAAGGATTTGGCTTCCTGGTCCCGCGCACGGAAGGCAAACGCATTCTCGCCTGCACGTTCGTCGATCAGAAGTTCCCCCATCGTGCCCCGGAGAATTCCGCGCTGCTGCGCTGCGTGATGGGGGGAAGCCGGGATGAAGCGGCCATGCGGTTGTCCGAAGAAGAAATGGAGAACCTCACCCGGGCTGAACTGCGGGAGATACTCGGCATTACCGCGGAGCCGTTGTTCGTCAAGATCTTCCGCTGGCCAAGCGCGATGGCGCAATACGGGATTGGTCACAAGGCGAGAATCGAGAGGATCGGACGGCTGGTTTCGAGCATCCGCGGACTGGCGCTTGCAGGAAACGGGTTTGGCGGAATCGGCATCCCGGACTGCATACGCTCCGGCCACGAAGCGGCGGCAAAGGTCATGGCCGATCTCGCGATGTCCACTCTTTAATCTTGGCGATTCTTTACAAAACGTTTCACCTTGAGCGGGGCTCATTCGATACAAAAAGGGTGGAGGTCTTTCAGGATGCGTGCGTCTCTGCTGATTTCTCTGCTCTTCGTCTCGGCGTTCGCCGAAACTCAATCCGGCGGCATGGGCGGAATGGATATGTCTCACCCGAACCCGGGCAGCGGTCCGCGTGTGGAGGCCGGCGGCAATGCCGAGGCCCTGCACTCGATGGAGGCCCGCCACATGGACATGGGGCCCCATATGAAGATGACCGCGCTCCGTCCCACAAAGCCAGGCGACCAACAGAGGGCCGACCACGTCGTTGAGGCCGCCCGCGCGGTCGCCGAAAAGTATAAAGACTACAAAGCCGCGCTGGCCGACGGATACCAGATTTTTCTCCCCAACGTGCCGCAGAAGCAGTACCACTTCACCAATTACGGGAATGCCTTTGAGGCGCGCAACCAGTTCGATCTGTCCAAGCCAACGTCTCTGCTTTATGAAAAAACCGGGGACGGCTACAAGCTGATTGGAGTCATGTACACGGCGAAAAAGGGGGCGACGGAGGACGAATTGGACGCGCGCGTTCCCCTCTCGATTGCCCAATGGCACGCGCACGTGAACCTCTGCCTGCCGCCCGGTGACAACAACCCGGAAGACGTGCTGCCCGCCGGCGCCAAGTTCGGCCTGCGAGGCTCCATCGCGACCCGGGAAGAGTGCAATGCGGCCGGCGGCAGGTTCCTGCCCCAGGTCTTCGGCTGGATGGTGCATGTCTATCCATTGGAGCAGAAGCAGGCCGATATCTGGTCGGTCGAACCTCAGGCAAGTCCCCGCGACTGAGAGCGAGGACGCGACCCACCTGAGAACGGCAAGTTGCACCAGAATGCCAATGGCCCCGACGGGGTTGCATTCAGGCAGGTTGCCGGGGAGGAGGGCGGGGGTTCATGAAAGAACGCCAACCTTTAGCCGAATCTAGTGCCCTTCAGGAATGCTCTGGCGGTTCTGCTGGTTTCAGGAATCGGGCTGCAGTAGGATTTTCCGCGAAGCAATGATGGAATCGCTGCTCAGCCGGCATTCGCTCGCCGGGGGCAGGCTTTTCGGGATCCGTTGCGGCTCAATCCCCGATCAGCCTGTCGACCGTGGATGGCACAGGCTTTCCGCCTGAAACTCTTCCCGGTGAAGACTATCTTCCCCGCACTTTGATCCAGATCGGGGTGCCGAGAAACCCAAAAGCGCGGCGGATCTGGTTCTCGAGAAATCGTTCGTAGGAAAAGTGGAGCTTCACGGCCCGGTCGGTGAAGAGGACAAACGTGGGCGGGGCGACGGCGGCCTGGGTCAGGTACAGGATTTTCACCCGCTGCCGGACGGGTACCGGGGCGCGTTCGAAGTCCACATGCTCGAGAAAGCGGTTCATCTCGGAGGTGGGGATGCGCTTGCGCCGCTCGGCCGCCACCTTCTCCAGGGTGGGAAAGATTTTTTCCGTGCTCTGGCCGGTGGAGGCGGAGATGAAAAGCACGGGAGCATAGTTGAGGAATTTCAGCGCATCTCGAAGCTGCAGTTCGTAGAGAGCGCGGTCGGCCGGCCGCTTGCCTTCCCGAATGCGCGCGGCGCGGGGCTGGCTGACGGCCTTCTTCTCGCCGCCGGTAACCAGGTCCCATTTGTTCACCAGAATGACCACCGAGCGGCCGCTTTCGTGCGCGTAGCCGGCGATGGCGGCATCGAGCGCGCTCACCCCTTCGGTGGCATCGACGACAAGCAGCGCAACATCGGCGGATTCGAGATGCTTTCGCGCCATCACCACCGAGAGCTTCTCGGCCATGAGACGGGTCTTGCCCTTGCGCCGAATGCCCGCCGTATCGATGAAGCGGAATCTCGTTCCGCCGCGTTCGACGATTTCGTCGACCGCGTCGCGCGTGGTTCCGGGGAGCGGAGAAACGATGGCGCGCTCCCGGCCGGTGAGGCGATTGAGCAGCGTGGACTTGCCTACGTTGGGATGGCCGATGATGGCAACCTGAACTTCCCCGGCGGGCGCAAGATCCGCCGGGGGGCCCTCGGCGGCCGCCGCCTGGTTCTCCGTGTCCCCGGCGGGGGAGGGCCTGTATTGCGGGAGCGCCGCCAGCATGGCATCGAGCAGATCGTCCACTCCGCGCCCATGCTCGGCGGAAACGGGAACGATTTCGCGAGCTCCGAGGCGATGAAAGTCGGCCGAGAGCGCCTCCTGCTTCTCCGAGTCCACTTTGTTGGCGGCGACAAACAGGGGCTTGCCGGTTTTCTGCAGCCGTCGCGCCAGTTCCAGGTCGGCTGCGGAGAGCTCCGTGCGCACATCGACCACCAGGACGATGAGGTCCGCTTCCTCGAGCGCGACTCTCGCCTGGCGAAAGATCTCCGCAGGAATCAGCTCTTTCTCTTCGGGGACGATGCCGCCGGTGTCAACCACGCGAAAGCCGTGACCGCGCCAGTGGCCTTCGCCGTACAGACGATCGCGGGTGATCCCGGGCTCGTCGCCGACAATGGCCCGGCGGGAGCCGACCAGCCGATTGAACAGGGTGGATTTGCCGACGTTGGGGCGTCCGACGATGGCAATCAGGGGAATTTTTTCCATGGACAGGGGTATCGAGCTTTCGTTCGGCCGGGAGAGGAGTGCCCGTCCCCCGCCGGCCTGGGCTCGCGCCGGGTGCAGTTATTATATTGATTCTGTGCCCGCCGGTTCTCAGCCCGAGGTGTCCGGTCAGACGAGCGGCTCCTCGCTCGCGCAGTTCTTCGGCCCGGGCGGTTTGCTCTCGCGCATGCACCCGGGTTACGAATTCCGCGGCGGACAGCTCGCGATGGCGCAGGCCGTCGAGCGGGCGCTCGCCGAACGGCGCCACCTGATCGTCGAGGCGGGAACAGGCACGGGGAAGACGCTTGCCTACCTCGTGCCCGGGATCCGCTCGGCCAAGCGCGTCATCATTTCAACCGGCACGAAAAACCTGCAGGAGCAGCTTTTTCACAAGGACATCCCCTTTCTCGAGCGGGCGCTCGCCCCCGACGGGAAACGCAAGCTCAGCGTCTGCTACATGAAGGGCCGCAACAACTACCTGTGCCGCAAAAAACTCTACGACCTCGCGCGGGCTCCGGTGCTCAGCGGGCTCGAGGAAATGGAGCACTATCGCGCCATTGCCGCCTGGGAAGAGCGCACCGAAAGCGGCGATCGCGCGGAGCTGGCCTCTCTGCCGGAGACCAGCGCGCTGTGGCACAGGCTCGACGCGCGCTCCGATACCTGTCTCGGCCAGAGCTGCAGCGCGTTCGACCGATGCTTCATCACCGAAATGCGCCGGCGGGCGATGGAAAGCGATCTCATCATCGTCAACCATCACCTGTTCTTTGCCGACCTCGCGATCAAGCAGCACGCCGAGGGCGCGCCCGACGCCGGCATCCTGCCCGAGGCCGGGGCGGTCATCTTCGACGAAGCCCACGAACTCGAGGGCGTGGCGGGAAGCTACTTCGGGATTTCGGTAAGCACCGCGCGCATCGAGGAGCTCTGCCGGGACGTGGAGGCGTCTCTCAAGCAAAACCAGATGCACACGGCCTCGCTGGCGGGAGCCTTGAAAAGCCTGCGCGAGCACTCGGCGCTTTTCTTTTCGCTGCTGCCCGAAGGCGAAGGGCGATTTGCCTTCGACACGCGGCGCGAATTCCTCGAAGAGAATGGAGAGGAATTTCTGGCGCTCGAGCGTTCCCTCGCCTATCTGAGGTCTGCGCTCGAAAGCCTGCCGTCCAAGCCGGAAGAAGTCTTTGCCTTTGCCCGCCGCGCGCAGGAACTCGAGGTCCAGACCGGTTTCGCCATGGAGTCGGAGGACAAGAACACCGTCTTCTGGATCGAGCGCCACCGCGCCGGGCACGAGAAATCGAGGGTGGCCCTTCAAGCCACCCCCATCGATGTGGGGCCGGTCCTGCGCGAGTGCCTGTGGTCGAACCTGGATACCGTGGTCCTGACGTCCGCCACTCTGGCCGTAGGCGGCGGATTCGAGTACATCCGCCGGCGCCTGGGGATGGACCACGCGCGCGAACTGGTGGTCGCCTCGCACTACGATTACAAGAACCAGGCGATCCTCTATGTGCCCCCGGATTTGCCCGATCCCCGCACTCCGCCCTTTCAAGCCCTGGCCGCCCGGCGCATACGACGATTGCTCGAGATCTCTCGCGGCCGCGCCTTCGTTCTCTTCACCAGCTACACGCAGATGCGGGAGGTTTATCAGCGGCTTCTGGGGGAGGTCGAATTTCCGCTGTTGCTTCAGGGCGATCGTCCGAAATCCGCCTTGCTCGAACAGTTCCGCCTCACCCCGAATTGCGTGCTGTTTGCCACCTCGTCCTTCTGGCAGGGCGTGGATGTGCAGGGAGAGCAGCTCAGCTGCGTGATCATCGACCGGCTTCCCTTCGCCGTCCCCTCGGACCCGGTGGTGGCGGCGCGTGTCAAGGCCATTGACGCGGAGGGCGGAAATGCCTTCTTTCAGTATCAGGTGCCGGCAGCGGTCATCACCCTCAAGCAGGGATTCGGGAGGCTGATTCGCTCCCTGCACGATCGAGGGGTGCTGGCATTGCTCGATAACCGGGTTCTCAAAAAGGCCTACGGACGGGTCTTTCTCGAAAGCTTGCCGGACTACCGCAGGACGACCGACATCGGAGAGGTGGAAAGATTTTTCGCCGTCGGCGATTAGAAACTTCGGCCGGGTTCGACTCTCCGCCAAAAAGGAGACGTCGCCCGGAGCCGGCGAAAGTCAGGCGCGCGTCTTCTTCTTGCCTAACCGGATCCTTTCCCAGGGCCGCTTGGGGCGCTCGGCCTCAGGCGCGTCCCGTCCCGCGACGCGATCGTAATGGTAGGCTTCGCTCACGGTTCCGAGCGACTCGTTATAGAGGCTCGGCAGGCACAGCGCTTCCTTCAATTCTTCGGTGAACTGCTGCAAGGCCTTCAGGTGGTCGACGGTTGCAGCGATTTCGCTCTTGGAGGTCTTGAGCACCTGCTGATAGCCGCGATTGACGAGTTTTGAGATCTCCCCGTTGATCAGGTACCCGGGATAGGCAAAGATCTTCACTCCGTCGGAGGCGTCTTTCTGGATCGCCGCCGAGACGTTGTACTTCTTGAGAAACACTCGGACCTGGGCTCCCGGGGCGTCAATCAAATCGAATCCATGGTCGCGCAGCCACTGGAGGGCTTCTTCATAAGTGCGTCGTTCGACTTTCGTTGGCAAAATCAGCTCCTTTGATAAAAGCCATCATGGGTCGCGGGTCGTTCGTGGTGCGGAAAATCCTCCCCGGTCCGGGCAGGCGCCTGTATCGGCTGCCATTCGCGCTCCGCCGAGGAGCCCGCGACCCGCCACTCACGATTCGCAACCGACTTTCTTAGATGCACCTATCACGCCGCCGGCGCATCGACACGCCCCATGTATCCAGAAGCGTTCCTCTATAATCTAAAACGGTCGGCTAATTTGGGGGGATTGGCGAGCTTACGAATCATCAAGCTTACGATAATCAAGGTTTCATGAGTCCTTTTAGCGTCCAATTTGCACAGCCCGAAGCCCGGGAACGAGCCCTCGCCCGGAGGCTCGGCCAGGGCACCCTGGACGGCATCGGCAACACGCCTTTGCTTCGGCTGGAGCGCCTGGCGCGCGAATTTCCCAACCTCGCGCTTCTCGGCAAAGCCGAATGGTACAACCCCGGCGGATCGGTCAAAGACCGCGCCGCCTTCAACATCGTAAAAGAGGCGCGGCGTACCGGGAAGTTAACATCCAGTAAAACTTTGCTCGATTCAACCAGCGGCAACACCGGCATCGCTTACGCCATGATCGGCGCCGCTCTGGGCTTTCCCGTCACGCTGTGCATGCCGGAAAATGTGTCCGTCGAGCGCAAGCGGATCCTTTTCGCCTACGGCGCCCAAATCCTCTATACCGATGCCGCCGAGGGCTCCGACGGCGCCATTCGCAAAGCGCGCGAGCTCTGGGCCAGGGAGCCGGAAAAATATTTTTACGCCGACCAGTATTCGAACGATGCAAACTGGCAAGCCCACTACCATGGCACAGCGGAAGAAATCTGGCAACAGACGGAAGGGCGGATCACACACTTCCTCGCCATGCTGGGCACGAGCGGCACGTTCATGGGAACCTCGCGGCGCTTGAAAGAGTTGAACCCGGAGATTCGCTGCATTTCGCTGCAGCCGGATTCGCCCTTCCACGGAATCGAGGGGGCCAAGCATATGGCGAGCGCGATGGTGCCGAAGATTTACGACGGGGCCCAGGCCGATGAAGACCTGGGGATCGGGACCGAGGAGGCCTATGCCTACGCAATCCGCGCCGCCCGGGAGGAAGGACTCCTGGTGGGCATTTCCGCCGGGGCAGCCATCGCCGGGGCCCTCAAGGTGGCCCGCGGATTGCCGTACAACCAGCAAGCGGTGATGGTCGCCATCCTGCCCGATTCCGGGGACAAGTACTTGAGCGAGAGGTTCTGGACGGAAGGAAGCTTCTAGCACCGGCTTCCGGCAACCACAGGTAAAAAACGGCAGCTGATGTTACGTTTCGGCCAATCCCACTACGACGCGATCCGCCAGCACGGGGTCGAAACCTATCCGCACGAGTGCTGCGGCGTGCTGCTCGGCCGGTGGGACGAGGACGGCACGCGCATCGTGACCTCGATCGCGCGCGCCGGCAACACGCGCATCGACTCGCCCGGGAACCGCTACAACATCGATCCGAAGGAACTGGTGAAAATTCAGCGCGAAGGCCGGGAGCGCGAGGAGGACATCGTGGGTTTCTACCACTCCCACCCCGACCATCCCGCACAGTGGTCGGAAACCGACTTCGCCGAGGCCCATTGGCTCGGCTGCTCGTACGTGATCACCAGCGTCGAAAAAGGCCGCGCCATGGCGACCAATTCTTTTGAGCTTGCGGGCACCGACGAGAGCGACAAGCAACTGGTAGAGGAAACGATTGAAGTCGTCTGACTCCTAAGTCGGGAAACCCCCGCTCGGCTCCCCTTTCGAGCAATCCTAGAGGGTCGGCTTCCTTTCCAGGATGAGACTGCTGATTTTCTCTCGAAACTCCTCCACCCCCATCGCCTCGGTCTTCTCTTCCCCCCGGGTACGGACGTTCACCTTCGCCGCCGCCGCTTCCTTGTCGCCTGCCACCAGCATGAACGGGACCTTGGCGAGAGCGTGTTCGCGGATTTTAGCGTTCATCTTTTCGTTGCGGCCGTCCACTTCGACACGGACGCGAACGCCTCCCCTGCCCTGGAAATTCTGCCTGAGCCGGTCCGCCCCGTCTTCGCGGCCCGGGCTTGGAGGGGCCTGCGCCCGATCTACGGAGAAATCGAGACTTTCTCCGCGCAGGAAAGAGGCCACGCGTTCCGCATATTCCACGTGCCGCTCGGCGATAGGGATCACCACAACCTGCACCGGCGAGAGCCAAACGGGAAATGCGCCCGCATAGTGCTCGATGAGCACGCCCAAGAAACGCTCGATCGATCCGTACAAGGCCCGGTGCACCATGACCGGCTGCTTGCGGGTCCCGTCTTCGGCGACATATTCGAGCCCGAATCGCGCCGGGAGATTGAAGTCGAACTGCACGGTCGAAAGCTGCCACAGCCGGCCGATCGCATCCACCAGCTTGATATCGATCTTGGGGCCATAGAAGGCGCCTTCGCCGGGAATCGTGGTGTGCTCGATCCCCAACCGCCCGAGAACTTTTTCAAGAGACGAAGTCGCGAAACTCCACTGCTCTTCGCTGCCTACGAAACTCGCGCGCTCGTCCGGGTTCCAGGTCGAAAGCTCGGTGATGAACCGGTCGAAGCCGAAGTCGTGCAGCACGTCGCGCGCGAACTCAACGCAAGCCGCGATCTCGCCTTCAATCTGGCCGGGCGTGCAAAAAATGTGCGCGTCATCCTGAGTGAATCCGCGCACCCGCAGCAGGCCATGCATCACGCCGGAGCGCTCATAGCGATACACCGTGCCCAGTTCGCCCAGCCGCACCGGCAGATCGCGATACGACTTCAGCGAGTTCTTGTAGATCAGAATGTGGCCGGGGCAATTCATCGGCTTCAGCCGATACTCGGCGTCGTCGAGCTCCATCACGTCAAACATGTTCTGCGCGTAATAGCCCTCGTGGCCCGAAGTCTGCCAAAGCTGCTTGCGCATCACATGCGGCGTGTACACCAGCGAATATCCGCGCCGGATGTACTGCTCGTGCATCCAATTTTCCATCTCTTTGCGGATGACGCCGCCCCGGGGATGCCAAAAGATCAGCCCCGGCCCGGCAAGCTCCTGGATGGAAAACAGGTCGAGCTGCTTGCCGAGCACGCGGTGGTCGCGCTTCTTGGCTTCCTCCACCTGCTCAAGGTACTGGTCGAGCTCTTTCTTCGAAAAGAACGACGTGCCGTAAATGCGCTGCAGCTGCGGATTCCGTTCGTCGCCGAGCCAGTAGGCGCCGGCGATGTTCAGCAGCTTGAAGGCCTTGATTCTTCCGGTCGCAGGAATGTGCGGCCCGCGGCAGAAGTCGAGAAACTTGCCGGTCTTATAAATCGAAATTTTCTCCTCCGGCCGCGTGAACTGCTCGATGAAGTGGCACTTCATGAAGTCGCCTTCGCTCTTGAAGCGCTCCAAGCCTTCCTCGCGCGGCAGAAATTCGCGCGCGTAGGGCAGGTTCGCCTGGACGAGCTCCCGCATTTTCTCTTCGATCCTGCCGAGGTCCTCGGGGGTGAACGGAGTCGGACGATAGAAGTCGTAGAAGAACCCGCTCTCGGTCGCGGGGCCGTGGCCGAGCTTGGTTTCGGGAAAAAGCTCGAGGACCGCCGCCGCTAACAGATGCGCCGAGGAATGCCGATAGACTCCGAGCGCCTCCGGGTCTTTTTCCGTGAGAATGCGGAGCTCGGCATCGTGTTCGAGGGGGCGGGCGAGGTCGATCAGCTCGGGCGCCCGCCGGGCGCTCTGGTCGGACCGGTCCCGGGTTGAGTTGGTTTGCGGAGCGCTCTCGCCCGCCTGAGCGCCGTTCGGCGAGATTTTTGCCACAATCGCGGCCTCCGCCAGCCGCGGACTGATCGCTTTGGCAACCTCGAGGGCGGTCGTACCTTTAGGGACTTGCCTGTCGCTCCCATCCGGGAGCCTGATATGGATGGTTTCTGCCATGGAAAGTTCAGTTTATGGGACTGAGGAAAGCAGGGTCAAACGAAGGCGAGTGGTGCGAGTTGAGACGCGACCGCCATTTCCGCCGCGGTTTTCCCGGCTCTGCGGCGACCGCTAACGCCAGGCTTCGAACACTTGGCGCTCGGCGTCAACCAGGAACGGTGCCCGAGTCAGCCGGGGCCAAAGACGGCAACCCCGCCGGAAATCACCTCGAATTCCCTACGGGCGGCATTTCACTTACGTTCACCAGTAGCGAAAGTTGAATTTGTCCAGCCAGATCGAATACGGCTGCTGCTTTTCGTTTCCGTCCTGCTGGTAGTTCACGGTGATGCCCGACCACGCGGTCTGGGTCGGTGTGTCGTAGCGATTCAGGGTCGCCGTATTTCCGTTCAGAGTGATGGAGTGAAACAACAGATGATCGTCGGAGGTGCGCTGAACCTGAATGGTCACATGGTTCCACTGGTTGTTCAGCGGATGGCAACCCACTCCGGTAGGGTGCCACGTCTGTCCGGGGTTGTCCCAAACGTCCCACTGGTTCCCGCCCCCGATGCGGCATTCGTGTCCCCAGATGTAGGACTTGCCGTTCACGAATTGATTGATGTCAAACTCGAGCGCCTGCGCCGCGCCGATTTGATTGCCGAAGAAATACACGTCATACACAAAGTTGTGCAGGCCGGAATTCACGCGATTGTCGGCGTCCGGCATGCCCTGGGAAGAGAACGTCCCGATCAGGTGGTTGTTCCAAAGGACGTCCGAATATTTCTCCGTGCCCCCGATCGTGAATTTCATGGATTTGCCGCTCAGCGAGGGAGAACCGACACCCTGAGTGCTCGACCACGTGGTCGCCGGGCCGCCCGGAGAGCACGAACTGCAAATGCCATACCCCGGAGGCAAGAGAGCGTACCCGGTCCATCCCCCGCTGGTTTGCAGGTTGGCGATCGTCCCACCTTGAGGAGAAGCATTGCGGTTTGCGCCCGCCGCAGGGGGCGACAAAGAGGTCGAGCTTGATGAGGATGTCGCGCTTGAGGCTGTAGTAGTTGGGGTCGACGTGGGATCGGCGCTCCCGCTCCTGGTGGAGCTGAGCGTGGATCCACCGCACCCGGCCAGTACTAGAGCCGCGAGGATGACCAAACAGGTTTTCAAACAGATTTCTCCAGCTTCAATTTGGGAAGGGCAGGCATCTCTCCCCCGGCGCAGGCAGGGCCTGCGCGGGCAGAGCATCTACTTACTCCTGAGCACTCCTGAGTAGCCGATTGTACGAACGATCCTACTTACCCTCAAGCTCGGAAATCGAAAAATGCCGAACTGCACGCTGCACGGCGACGGGACGCCGCGCAGGAAGAATTCGCCACGGCACCGGGCGTGCCCCCGTGTCGGAAACCGGTAAAGAGAGAGGTCTTGGGGATTTTCGGTTCCGCGACCCGAAGCCTCGAAGCTGCAGATTTCTCCGTGAGCTCAATGAGCGCCGTAGATTCCCGCAATCTAAAAAAGCGTATCCGGGTGCGCTCTGGCCCGAGAAGCGAGCGAAGCTGTCCGGTACCAGCTGCTGCGCAGCAGCCCCCGCGCCTTCGACGAGGGGAGACGAACGTTATCGCCCCGGCAACCATGGCTGCCATGGTGCGTCGACGAGCGAGGGGAGAGGGTGACAGCGGGACGTGATACCACGCTCGCTGCCGAAACACGCCCCCCCGGGGCCTGATCGTAGGCGGGATGGGGCCATTTCGCCTTTAGCAGCCTGGCGGGCTGAAATTGTCATGTGGTTATCGCGTCTTTCGCGTGAAACAAAGCGAAGGCGCGCCGCACCGCATTACTCGAAATCAATCGCAGCGAGGGAGGAGGCGTCTCGACCGGGACGACATGTAAGTACGTGTATATACACCTAAGCACGTGCGTGCTGGCCTAAGTAGCGCTGTTTACAGCCTGTGCAGGTTGCGTTTGCACATAAGCGCATTTGACGACTAAGTTGACCACTTATTCAGACAGGTATGCAGTCCTTTGCAACCGGCAAAGCAAACTGCCACAGCAACCGCTGCTAAGTCCTTGAGTCGAGTATCACCAGAGGTCGCGCACCTAGTAACTCAACTGCAGGGGAATATACGCAACGCCGAAAAACCGACCAAGAAAAATTGGACCTCCACCGGGCCGAACAAGTCCGCACCACTTGCTTTCGCCAGTAAAGGTTCAAGTGGAGATTCACGAGTAAGTATCTTCGGAAGAAAAGGGTGAGGACTGCCCATGCCGCAAGAGAATCCTCACCGTTTGCCAGCGACCGCCTTGAGGTCCTTTGAGGCAGATCACGGAGGATTACTATGAATCGATTCAGGTTGCTCGGGCTTTTGGCCCTGGCTTTACTCATGGCCGCGTTCGCCGGTAGCGTCACCATCATTCCCGTGGACAACCCCTCGTTCGAGGATGTGAGCGGGAGCCCCCCGCCTTTTCCCGATAAATGCGACGGTCGGGGTTGTACGTTCCGCCTCGACGGCCATATCCCGGGATGGGTGGGGCCCACCCTCTCCGGCCTGCTCCGCCCGTCCATTGGACCTACGGCTCCCGCGACCTTCTCTTCGTTTGCACCCGGCGGCGGCAAGATCAGTGCTTTGTCGGATGAAGGCACAGTCGCTCAGACGGTCGGCGAAACGGTTCAAGAGGGTTTAATCTACACTCTCACGGTTGAGATCGGCCACAGCCGACACCATAGGTTCGCGGGGTCGGCGGACTTACTTGTGGGCGGCACTACGTTTATGGCCCGTGGTACTACGCCGCCTCAAGGCGAGTGGTCTACCTTCACTGCCACCTTCACCGGCACGACTGCGAATGCCGGCGATCCCATCACCATTCAACTGAACTCGTCCGGGAAGGACGGGAATTTCGATAATGTAAACCTAACGGCGACGCCCGTGCCCGAACCCGGCACGCTCGGAATGCTTGGAACTGGCCGGATCGGTTTGGCTGGGCTGGCGAGACGCACACTCAAGCTCTGAGACATGAATCCCGATCAGACGGACTGCACCATTTCGGAAACCACCCTGCCGGAAACGGCAGGGCTTCTCCCCTTTGGAGCAGTTCGGAGAGCGGCTTCACATCGGGCATATTCGCTCTCTCGCCTGGAAAGCGGCGATCGGCAGTGGAGTGGACCGCCGGGTTTCTGCTGCTCCTCGCAAAGCAAGCGAGCGGTGAATGATGGTCAGGGCCGGCGGCCGGGGTGCGGGTAGTCACCCGGGGGTCCCCTTTGGGATCAACTGGCAACCCTGTCGCACGCAAGCCAGGTCGTCGCGCAGTGCGGCGACCGACGGTTTCTACTTACGCTGCGCGGCGTGGACGCTTCGCCAGGTTTGCCAAAGCCTTCTTGAATGCATCACGATGCTTCATTTCATCGTGGCGAATCTCTTCAAAACGATCCCCCGCGGCTTTGTCGCCCGCGGAGAACGCCTGTTCGGCAAAATCGCGGTACATGGTGTCGACTTCGTAGGCCTCTCCCTGAATAGCGTCCTCGAGATTTTCGACATCGCCGCCGACAAGTTCTGCGAGCGCCGCTTCCTCGGCGAAATGTTCCAGCAGTTCTTCCTTGGCCGTCTTCTCAAACAATTGCGCCAACTCGGTATTGCCGCTCTGGCGGGCGCGTTCTGAGAAGAGCATGTATTTGGCATAGGCGAACGCTTCGCCGTGCATAGCCGTTAAGAGATTGTCCCTTGTCTTCTTGTTCACAGGAATTCCTTTGCATCGCGAGAGTTGCCGATGGTATGGCAGAGCATCGGTTGGATGCACCTATCGTCCTGCTCGTGCCGCATGACCAGAGGCATGCCGCTTGTGGGTAGCGCGATCGCGCCGAAGGCCGGTACTCAGTTGAACGAACCTCCTCTATGCAGACGAGGGCGGGCCGGGTCCGAGAGCTTCCGCACCGCACGGATTCACTTCGAGCTCAGAGCGGCGCTGCCATAACTCGCGCGCCTCGACTGCTGAAACCGGTTCGCGACGAAATCGAAGCTCCCGTAGTCACCATTCGGGATTGGACCGCTGCTCCGGCTGAACGCCACCGGGCGCGGCGGAGCTAGCCCGTTCACGGCTGCGGATGCTCCGCGGTATAGGGGTGGCAGCACGGTTTCTCTACCGGCGCGAACTCCATGATCTCAACGCGGGTGCCGTCCGGGTCGTAGGCGTCCAGGCTGTCTTTGCCGTCGCGGCCGATCTCGGGGCCATCGAAGGTGTTGAGTCCGTTCGCGCGAAGGGCGGCGGCGGCAACGTGAACGTCTCTCACCCCGAGCGAGAAATGATTCTGGACACCGAGCTCTTTGCGGCCGGCGTTTGCGGGGATGTTGAGCATGTATTCGATCCAGTCGCGACCGTCGGGCACCTGGAGTTCGAACCAGTCGGTACTGTCGTCCTTGAAGCCGCCGTGCCAGTAGAGGCGGAAGCCCAGAAGGTCAACGTAGAAACGGTTTTCCTCGGCCATGTCTTTGACCACGAAACCCGCATGGAGGAGATGGGTACCGATCTGGTTGGACAGGGTCCTGCTTCCGGCTCCCGGAGCGGACCGGTGAACGAAGGCGATCGAGTTCCCTTCCGGGTCGCGAATGCGGAAGTATTCGGCACCGTCGGAATCCTTTCGAATCCTCCCCGGCACGCATCCGTGGGCCAGAAGGTAACGTTTGATTTGCGCGATGTTATCGGTTCGAAATGCGACTTCTCCGAGCCAGTTTCTGAGGCTCGTTCCGGCGGGGGCCGGCGCCGGCCTCAGCAGCACCCGCTGATTCGACCGGGCCACGAGAAAACATATTTCCGGCCCGGTGTATTGCGGACAGCCGATCGCCAGTCCTAGGACTTCGGAGTAAAATTTGCGCGATCTATTGACATCGCTGGCATAGATCGTTATGTGGTCGATGCCGGTGATGTGCGGGCGATCGGGCCGCTCCCCGGGACTCGATCTAAATGTATTGGCTTGGCACACGGCCGAAAGCGCAAGAAGGACCGCGGCAGACTTCAGGATCTCGATTCCCCCGCCCAAATGCTGCATGACTGCGAGATTTTATCGCAGATCATCAACCCCCGAACGCTTCTCAGACGACGCCGGCTGCCCGCGGAGTTCTTCGCCTGCAGTCCGCCAGCTCATTGCTATCTCCCTGAACAATAAGTAGTTACCTGGCTCTCCGATTTTTCCGGATGCTTCAAAAAAATGTCAGAGACTTTCCCCCTGATTGTGAGTACACTTCTCCCCACCATTTTGCCCTCCCAGGGGAAAAATCACAGTAGGAGCTACCATGAGTTTAAAATCACGCACCATTTTTGTCTGTGCTTGTGCCGCTTTAATGGCAGCTACCGCGTTGGCTGCCACCACCCCGGTCACCGTCTTTCCCAACCCAGTACAGTTTGCCACCGTTCCTCTCAATTCAACCAGTTCGCTTTTTGTGAACGTCGGTAACCCCAGCGCCAGCCCAGTCACGATATCAGCCATGACAATTAGCGGAAGCAGCAGCGCGAGTTTCGCCTTCGCCGGGCTCCCTTGCACCGGGACCATCTCCGCCGGCCAATTCTGTCAGATGAACATCACCTTTACACCGGGCGCCATGGGAAATATCACAGCCACCCTGGTGATCACAGAGACGGGCGTAAAGAATCCGATCAACGTCCCGCTCGATGGGGCCGGGGGTAATCCGATCCCCACCATAACCTCGCTTTCGCCGCCGACCCTTTATCTCAACAGCCCGAGCACAACGATTACCATCAACGGCTCCGGGTTTTTGTCCTCGACGCTGGCCTATCTCCAAAGCAGCAACACGCCGTTACCCACAACCTTTGTGAGCGCCACCCAGATCAAAACCAAGATACCGGATACGGCTTTGGCGAGCACAGGAGACGTTTTCGTGTTCGTGACCAACCCGTCACCCGGTGGAGGATCGACTACCGCGGATTTGCCAGTCGTGGCGCAAGACCCTTCGATCAATAGTGTTACGCCAGTTTCCATCGTCGCCGGGACCGCCCCGGAACCAGTCATCGTGGACGGTCAGAATTTCATGGCGGGCGCAAAAGTCGAGTGGAATGGCGTTGGTATTCCGACCTCGTATCTCAGTTCCTCGCAGCTGCAGATCCAGCCAACCCGGGCAGAATTGGCAACTCCAGGCTTGGTTCAATTGTCTGTGAGTAATCCGCCCCCAGGCACGATTTCACCGCCGATCACCTTCAATGTCACTTATCCCAACAAGGTGACAGTATTGGACCTCCCGGCCAATGACCTGGTCTGGGACCCATTCGCCCAACGCCTCTACGCCTCGTTGCCAAGCAGCTTCGGACCAAACGGGAACAGCATTGCGGTGATCAATCCCACGACTGGCACTGTAACCGGATACTTTTTCGCCGGCAGCGAGCCGAACAAACTCGCGCTCGACAGCACATCGACGTATCTCTATGTCGGTTTGGATGGCAGCGGCTCCATCGAGCGCCTGAAGGTTTCCGGCTTTACTCCGGACATTCAGATCAGCCTGGGGAATGGTTCAAACGGCGGACCGAACCTCGCGGGAGCCATTGCGGTATCGCCTGCGAACCCGCGCACCATCGCCGTGGGGCTCCCAGCCGGCGGATGTTGTTTTTCAAGCGGCCAGCTTGAATTCTTCACGAATTCAACCCAACTGGCCAATTCCGTAACCTCAGAACCCATCAGCCAGTTGGCCTTTGCGAGCGGCACAACTCTGTACGGTTACGATCCGGGGGGCACTCTGAGCCAGATCGCTGTCGATCCCACCGGGGGGACGCTCGGCCAGGTGTGGACTAACCTGGTCACGGGAAACACCTTCCAGTACGCAGGAGGATTGATATTCGGAAGTAATGGAGAGGAATTCAACCCGGCAACCGGACTGCTGTCAGGCACTTTCGACGTGAACGGCAACACCTGCTGTAGCGGGGTTGAGCTGCTACCGAACTCCGCCATTAAACGTGCGCTGGCTCTGGGTGTAACTCCTTTCTTCAATTCGTTCGGCATAACCAGCTACAACCTCACCCAGTTCACGCCGCTTGCGGTGGCAAGCCTCGAGGAGCTCGGTTCCACATTCAATTCCCCCACAGCTTTGAAGTTCCTTCAAACCGGTCCGAGCGGCCTGGCATTCATTGTGACCAGTAGCTGCTGCGGTACCACGACATCGCAAGTGGTGCTGGTGCAGAGTCCGACCCTTCTGCTTGCGAAGACGACAACGCCCAGCCCGGTGCCGGTTGTGCAATCGGCGAGTCCCTCCGCGGTTACTCATGGAAGGCAGAACTTCCTCATGACGGTTCGCGGCTCCGGCTTTGTGCCGGGTTCGGCGGTGGAGTGGAATGGCAAGCCCCAGCCGGCGAGCTATGTTAGCGCGAGTCAAATGACGGTCTACGTTTCTCGGGCCGAGGTCGCCGCTGCGGGCACGGCCGTGATTGCGATCACCAATCCGGCGCCGGGAGGCGGGACATCCAACTCGCTCACCTTCAACATCAACTGACCGCTCCGCTCGTCTGCCCCGCTTTCTCGGCCGCTCCGCGGGAAGGCGGGGCTTTTTATTTGCCCCTTGGCTCATGAACCTTCGAGTGTGGGGTTAAGGTGTTTGTCTGATTGGCATCGCGCCGGACCGCGGGTACTCTCGCCACACAGTTGGAATGCAGTCGCGCCCTTTGTCTTACCGACAAATTGCGTGAGTGTAGCCGCCAGAGCTTCATCTCTGGGTCGCACGCAACCTCTACGCCCGCATGTCCGCGGTGCACCCCGCCAGAGGTTTGGTTCGAACCGGTCGTGATGGATCCGCGCCTGCCCTCGCGTCGAAAGCGGAGCTCCAATGAAAACCAGATTGTTTTGCCTGCTGCTTCTGGCAGGCATTTGCGCCGGCTGCGGCAATGCCGGCACTCCGACTCCCGGTCAAACGAACGCGGCTTCCACCAGTCCGGCCTCGAGCGCTCCTCCCTCAACGAGTCCTGGTTCTTCTTCCACCAGTCCAACCGCTCCTCCTTTAACCAGTCCCCGTCGAAAATCCGCGGCGCACGTCATTCTGCTTGTCGAGGAGAACCAAAGCTTTGCGACCGTCTACCACAACCGGATGCCCTGGCTGAGCGCGCTCGCGGACAAGTACGGGGTCGCCACCAACTACGACTCCGACCAACCGGGTTCTCTTCTCGATTATCTTTGGCTTTCCTCAGGGAGCGGCGAGTTGAACTTTGGCTGTAGCGGAAACGACTGCACCCGCCCCATCACGGACGATAATATCTTTCGCGAGCTGAACCAGCGAGGCATGTCGTGGAATGTTTATACCGAGTCTCTACCGAGCGCCGGCTTCATGGGCCCGAGCGCAGGGCTCTACGTCAAGCGGCATAATCCCGCGGTCTGGTACAGCGATGTGGTGAACAGTCCGCAGCAGCAGCAAAAGGTGGTTCCTTTCACCCGCTTTGCCGTGGACCTTGCCGCGAACGCTTTGCCGGATTATGCCATCATCGTTCCCAACCTCAACGACGACGCACACAACGGCTCACCGGAAGCCGCAGACCAGTGGCTGAAGACCAACATCGGGCCGCTCGTCAACAGCCGGTATTTTCAATCCGGCAGCCCCAGCGTGATGTTCATCACCTTCGATAACGGCGATCACGACGCGCAGGGACAGGTGCTCACGGCGGTAGTAGGACAGAAGGTGATTCCCGGCGTGAAGGTCAGCACCCACTTCCGGCACGAGAATACCCTGCGCACGATCATGGAACTGCTGGGTTTGACGCGCTTCCCTGGCGCGAGCAGAACGGCTGCGCCCATGAATGAGTTCTTCAAATAAGGCCGGGACGCGGGCCCGGGTCGTTACAATAATTTTGTGCTCGCGCGCAGCCTGACATTCTCCCCGGCCGAGGACGAAAATTTCTTTCAGGAGCTTCCCTCGCTGCCTGCGGTTTTTTCCTTGCGCGGGGACGGGGAGCCGTACCTCAGCAAGACCCGAGATCTTCGCCGGCGGGTCCGGCGCCTGCTGGCGCCGCCGACAGAGCAGACGAAACGGCTGAACCTTCGCGGCCGGGTTCGCGAGATCGCCTTCACCGCTACGGGCTCCGACTTCGAATCGCAATTTCTGCTTTATCAACTCCTGCGCGCCAGCCTGCCCGGTACCTACGCCGCCCGTTTGCGCCTGCGCCCGGCGCCCCTCGTCAAGCTGCACGTGGAAAACCGCTATCCGCGAGCGTCGGTAACCACGCGGATCGGAGCTCTGGGGCCCGGGGACGAGCAAGCGCCGGGCGCGTCCCGCCTTGCGCATACCGCGGCTCACGCCGGCAATCTCTACTACGGACCCTTCTTCTCGCGCACGGCCGCCGAAAAGTTTTCGAGCGACGTCCTCGACCTTTTCAAGATGCGGCGCTGTGTGGAAGACCTCGCCCCCGACCCATCCTTCCCCGGCTGCGTCTATTCCGAGATGAGAATGTGTCTTGCGCCCTGCTTTCGAGGTTGCACCGACGACGAATACCAGACCGAGGTTTCGCGCGTCGCGTCGTTCTTCGATTCGCGCGGTGAATCGCTGCTCCGCGAACTCGAGAGCGAGCGGGAGCGCCTGTCCGCCGCGCTCGCCTACGAGGAAGCGGCTTCGATCCACGCCCGGATCGAAAAGCTCAGGCACACGCTAGCGCAGCTGCCCGAGATCGCGCAAAGGATCGACCGTCTCGACGCCATCGTCGTGCAACCCGGCGCCCAACCGGGCACCGTGTGCCTGTTTCGTTTTCACCGCGCCCAACTTTCGGGTCCGGTCGGGTTCGGGATCGAGCCGTACCCTGAAACCGGGGCCTTCGTCCGGGGCGCAGAGACAGACACGCAACGGCCGCCAAACTCGAAGCCGCAGACGATGGAGTCGCGAGTCGAGGCGGCGATTCACGCCTTCCCTCCGCCGCAGCCGCTTTCCTCGAAAGAACACGCCGAGCACCTCGCGCTCCTGAAGCGCTGGTACTACCGTTCGCAGCGCGTGGGCGAGATCTTCTTTGCGGACCAGGGCAGGTGGCCTCTGCGGCGCCTGGCGCGCGGAATCGCACGGGTTTATCACGGGGAAAAGCGCGAAGAACCCATTTAACTTCCCTGCCAGCCCCGCCCTGCCAGCCCCGCGAGATCGTTCTTCCTCTCAGCTTCTCTGTTCGAACGGCTCCTTTTTTTTGTGCATTCCCCGGGAACTCTCCAGTTACAATCGCAAGTGGAAAGCGGAGGAAATGGACACCGAGACATCGCTTCGCAAACACCTTCTCGAACTGCTCGAAGGCGGTCACGCTCACGCCACCTTCGATCAGGTGATCGAAGACTTTCCTGCCAAATTTCGCGGCGAGATTCCGAAGGGGCTCGCCCACTCCGCATGGATGCTGCTCGAACATATGCGCCTCTGCCAGCTGGACATTCTCGAGTTCTGCCGCAACCCGAAATACAAAGAGCAGAAGTGGCCCGACGACTATTGGGCGAAAACTCCCGCGCCCTCGAGTGGGCTCGAGTGGGACAAGAGCATCCAGTCGTTTCACGGCGACCTCGAAGCCATGAAGAAGCTGGTGAGCGACCCGAAAACCGACCTGTTCCAAAAAATCCCCTGGGGCGAGGGGCAAACCGTTCTCCGGGAAGCCATGCTCGTCGCCGACCACAACGCGCACCATCTCGGGCAGTTGATCGACGTCCGACGACTGCTTGGGATCTGGAAATAGGGGCCGGGAACCCCGATTGGCCCGCGCGGTCCTGCCCACCCTGACGGCCTGATCGGCAGATCACCCGATATTTGCCTGCAAAGCGCTGTGGGATAATCGAATGTCGGAGTCCTTCAGGCGCCGAGGTCATCCAATAACCGTGGGCAACCATCCTTTCTTTTTCGAACACTACGGCCTGAGCCACCGCGACTTGGAACGCTACCTGGGGGCCGCATTGTCAGCCGGCGGAGATTACGCCGATCTTTATTTTGAGTATCTCTCCTCGACCGCGCTCACCGTGGACGAGTCCATGATCAAGTCCGCCTCGCAGGGGATCTCCGCGGGATGCGGCATTCGCGTGGTCTCGGGCGAGCGCACCGGCTACGCCTACACCGACGATCTTTCGCCAGCGCGCATCCTGCATGCGGCCCGCACCGCCGCGCTGATCGCCAGCGGCCCGGCCAAAACGCCCCGGGCCGGGTTCCAGCAAACGCAGGCCCGCAGCTTGTATCCCGTGACCCTGCCGTCGGTGGATGCGGAAATTTCCGCCAAGGCCGAGCTCGTCATGCGCGCCGACCGCGCCGCCCGCGCCTACGATCCGCGAATCCAGGAAGTCCGCGCCAATTACGTGGACGAGCTGCGCAACATTCTGGTCGTCGCCTCCGACGAGACCTTCGCCGAAGACACTCAACCGCTGGCCCGCCTGAATGTCTCCTGCATCGCCAAGACCAGTACCAATTCCGCCCGCGGCAGCTCCGGAGGCGGCGGGAGGGTCGCTCTTGACTTTTTCTTCGGCGAGAAGACCCCCGAATACTTCGCCCAGGAAGCCGCGCGGCAGGCCATTCTGCAGCTGGATGCGCGCGAAGCGCCGGCGGGAGAAATGCCGGTCGTGCTCGGCCCCGGTTGGCCGGGAGTTCTGATTCACGAAGCCGTCGGCCACGGACTCGAAGCAGACTTTAATCGCAAGAAGACCTCCGCATTCGCCGGCCTGATCGGCAAAAAGGTGGCGAGCGAAAAGTGCACCGTGGTCGACAACGGGATCCTGCCCTGGCGCCGCGGCTCTCTGAACGTCGATGACGAAGGCCATGCCACCCAGGAGACGGTTCTCATCGAGAAGGGGATTCTGAAGGGCTACCTGAGCGACAAGCTTTCGTCGCGATTGATGGGTATGGCCGATACCGGCAACGGACGCCGCGAAAGCTACGAGCACATTCCCATGCCGCGCATGACCAACACCTATCTCCTCGCGGGGGAGGAGGAGCCGGAAGACATCATTCGCTCGGTCAAGCGCGGAATTTACGCGGTCAATTTCGGCGGCGGGCAGGTCGACATCACCAACGGCAAATTTGTCTTCTCGGCTTCCGAGGCCTATCTGATCGAGGACGGCAACGTGACTGCGCCGATCCGCGGCGCAACCCTGATCGGCAATGGGCCGGATGCCCTGACCCGGGTATCCATGGTGGGCAACGATTTGCGCCTCGACGAAGGCATTGGCACCTGCGGCAAGGATGGGCAGGCCGTTCCCGTGGGGGTCGGCATGCCGACCACCAAGCTCGACCGGCTGACCGTAGGCGGCACGGCGCGCCGGGATACGGCGAGCTTCATGCAATAGTTCCCAATGCGAAAACCACCGGGGCGCGACAGCCGGAAGCAGCCGGCCGCACAGGGCCTCGGTGAAGCCGCGCGCCTTTTGTGTTGAGCGTCTCTTATGTCTTCCATCATTCAAGCCGACAATCACACCGTCGAACCCGCAACCGATCTGCACGAACTCGCCCGGGACCTGGTGCGCCGCGCCATGTCAGCCGGCGCCACCTCCGCGGAATGCGTAATCCGCGAAGGGGATGAATTTTCGACCCTGGTCCGCCTCGGCGAGGTCGAAACCTTGAAGGAAGCGGGATCGAAGTCCGTGGGCATGCGCGTCTTCTACGGCCGGCGCGCCGCGAGCACCCATTCGAGCGATTTCACTCCGGCCGGCCTCGATCGCATGTTGAGTTCCGCGCTTGCGCTCGCAAAGATCACCTCCGAAGATCCCTACGCGGGAATCCCGGAGCCGGACGAGCTCGGCTCCATTCCCGGAGACCTCGACCTTTACTGCGCCGACGTTTACTCACTTCCCGGCGAGGAGCGGATCGCTTACGCGCGCCGCGCCGAAAAGGCGGCGCTCGACTTCGACCCCCGCATCAAAAACTCCGATGGGGGGGCATTCGACGCCGCCACCGGCCACAGGATTCTTTCGAACTCGCACGGTTTTTTCGGGGAGTACCGCCGCTCCTACTGCTCGGTCGCGGCCGTTCCCATCGCCGCGGACGACGCGGGCGCCATGCAGCGCGATTACTGGTTTTCCGTCTCCCGGAATCTCGCCAGACTCGAGTCGCCGGAAGCCGTCGGCGAAATCGCGGCCCGGCGCGCCTTGCGGCGTCTGGGCGCGCGCAAAGTGAAGACGCAAGAGGTGCCGGTCGTCTTCGATCCACTGGTTGCCAACTCGATTCTCGGCCACATCTTCGAAGGGGTGAACGGAGACTCGGTCTACCGGGGAGCGTCCTTTCTGGCGGGCAAGCTCGGAGAGAAGGTCGCCGGCGAAAACGTCACCGTCATCGACGACGGCACGATCGCGGGCGGCTTCGGCACCAGCCCGTTCGACGCCGAAGGCGTTCCCACGCGCCGCACCGTGGTGATTGAAAACGGGGTCCTCAGATCCTACCTGCTGAATACCTACACCGCCAAAAAGCTGGGCTTCAAGACCACCGGCAACGCGGCGCGCGGACTCGCCGGCACTCCCGGCATCGCCCCGGGAAACTATTTTCTCCAGCCGGGGACGCGGACTCCGGGCGAGCTCCTTGCCGGCGTCAAAGACGGCCTTTACGTAACCGAATTCCTCGGCATGGGCGTGAACCTCGTCACCGGCGATTACTCGCGCGGCGCCTCGGGCTTGTGGATTTCGGGCGGCGAATTGGCTTTTCCGGTTGAAGAAATCACGGTCGCCGGCAATCTCAAAGACATGTTCAGGAACATTTCTGAAATCGCCGACGACCTCGAATTCCGCGGTCCGGTCGCATCCCCTACCATTCGTATCGACGGCCTTACCGTGGGCGGCGAATAAACGGGACGGATTTTTAGCGCCGGCCTCGCTCGAGGCGAGCGCTCAGTCGATCCGCACCAGCTCGCCCGCCCGCGATTCCGCGCCGGCTGCTTGGGGCGGCCGCTGCGGATGGCGCCAGGCATCGAGCACGGAAACCTGATGGACGCAGGACACGGTGCAGTGCGGGGCGCAGCCCTTCTCCGTGAGGTACTCGCGGCGGATGTCCGCCTCCGTGTAGTTCTCGAGCGGAATCGCAGGGAAGCCGCGCTGCTGAGAACAGTAATGCACCAGGCCGTCTTCACAAATGTAGAGGTAGCGGCCGCCGGCGCGGCAGCGCCACTGGTTCGGCCGGCCTAATGCGATGTTGTCCTGAAAGGCGTTGATGCGGGTAAAGCTGCGCTTCTCGAGCGACTTCATCTCGTGATAAATGCGCCGCTCCTCCTCTCCGAGAGGCTGCAGCTGGCCCTGCCCGTCGTGAATGATTCCAATCGTCGAACTGAACCCCAGTTCGAGCGCCCTTCTGCCAATGGTGAGAGCGTCCTGAGGACGGCGCACACCGCCGCCGACTACCGAATTGATATTCACGTGAAAGTCCGCGTATTCGGCGAGCAGCTGCAGCTTCTTGTCGAGCACCTTCAGGCTCTTCTTGGAGACGCCGTCGGGGTCGACATTGTCGATGGAAATCTGCAGCCACTCAAGCCCGGCGCGATTCAGCCGCCGGATGCGGTCGGGAACGAGCAGGTATCCATTGGTGATCATTCCCGCAACCATGCCATGACGGCGAACCCGGCGGATGATCTCATCGAGCTCAGGATGCAGCAGCGGCTCGCCGCCGCTGATCGTGACGACCGAGGTCCCCAGTTCGGCGAGCTTGTCCACCCGCCGGAACATGGCCTCAAGGGGCACCGGCTTTGAGAAGTCATCGAACTCGTTGCAGTATTTGCAGGCCAGATTGCAGCGCCGCATCGGAATGATGTGCGCAAGCAGGGGATGGCCGGTCGAGACCAGCCCGCCCAGAACTTTGAGCAGAGAGCGCGCACTTCGCCCGGCGGCCTTTACCTTCCGGCGCAATTGGGCTCGAGCCGTTGCCATTCTGGGTTCTTGGTATTAAAACACAGCAGACCCTAACTGTAACGTTTTGAGCAGTGTATGCGCATATTCGCCGGGCGAACCGCCTCCGCGGGCCACCGAGCAGCGCCCGAGGGGAGCCGGGCCCCGTCCGGGTCCCAGGCAGGGCGGACGGCGAATCCCTGCCAGAGCAGCTGCCGGCGCCCCGGCCGGGATGGCGGGCGGGGAATGCCCGAGGATTGGCCTCAGGCCGGCCGGGCGCAGTTTTCCTGTCGAGGGAAGCCGATTCCCGAGTCCCCGGTTTTCCCCGGACCTCACTGAATCAGCGCGCCGTTGCCGTTTGCTTCGTCTTCCTGCTGCGGAATCACCACGGCGGCGGCGACGCGGTCGCCGGGCTCCATGTGCAGCAGGCGGACGCCCTGCGCCGAACGCCCGGATTCGCGGATGGTGCTCGAATCCATGCGGATGATCTTGCCGTACTGACTGATCAACATGACTTCGGAGCTCTCGCTCACCTGCGCGATGGCGACCACTTTGCCGTTGCGCTCGGTGGTCTTCACGTTGATGACGCCCGAGCCGCCGCGTCCTTGCAGCCGGTATTCCTCTGCGGGGGTACGCTTGCCGTAACCGTTCTCGGTCACCGAGAGAATCAGCGAGCCTTTGACCGGAATGGTCTCGTCGGTTGCGGTCGCGCCGGGAACTCCCGCTTCGGCCTTGGCTTTTTCGGCTTCGGCTTCGGCCTTCTTCGGGTCCTTGGGCGTAGTGGCCATGCCGACGATGTAATCCTTCTCGTCGAGCTTCATGCCGCGTACGCCGTAGGCGGGGCGGCCCATATTGCGCACGTCGGACTCGTCGAAGCGGATGGCCTGGCCGTCGTGAGAGGCGAGGAAGATGATCTGGCTGCCATCGGTCAGCGTGGTCCCGACCAGTTCGTCGCCCGTGTCGATGCCGATGGCGATGATGCCGCGCGACATGACATTGCAGAAATCTTTGAGCGGCGTCTTCTTCACCGTGCCGTTGCGGGTGGCGAAGAAAATATATTTGCCTTCTTCCTCGAGATTGCGCGCGGCCAGCATGGCCTTGACGGTCTCGCCCGGCTGCAGTGCGACCAGGTTCCCGATGTGTTTGCCCTTGCCGGCTGCGCCCACGTCGGGAATTTCGTAGACCTTCAGCCAGTACACGCGGCCGCTGTTGGTAAAGATGAGAATGAAGGCGTGGGTGGAGGCAATGAACAGATGCTCGACGAAATCCTCGTCGCGCGTCTTCATGCCGGTCCGGCCCGTGCCGCCGCGGCGCTGCTGGCGATAGGTGGAGATGGGCGTGCGCTTGAGGTAGCCGCTGTGGCTGACCGTAACCGCGACCTGCTCGTCGGCAATCAGGTCTTCGAGATGGATTTCGGCGGCTTCGTCTTCGATGACCGTCCGGCGCTCGTCGCCGTAGAGCTTCTTGATTTCTTCGAGCTCGACGACGATCACCTTGCGCAACTTCTTCTCCGAACCCAGGATCGATTCGTACTCGGCGATGTTCTCGCGCGTCGTGCCCAGCTCTTTGTTGATTTCGTCGATCGAAAGCCGGGTCAGCCGATGCAGCTGCAGTTCGAGGATGGCGTCGGCCTGCACGGCGGTGAACGGCTTGTCCGGGTCCGGCTTGGGGGCGCGGCCGGTGGTGTTGATATCGATCTTCTTGCCGGCGAAGTACGCCACCAGGTTTTCCCGCGCATCGGCGCGGTTGGCGCTGGCGCGAATGATTGCGATCACGTTGTCGAGGTGGTCGAGCGCTGTGAGATAGCCTTCGAGAATGTGCTCGCGGTCCTTCGCCTTGTTCAGCAGAAACGCCGTGCGGCGGCGGACAACGTCCACGCGGTGGTCGATGAAGTACTGAATGGCCTGAATCAGGCCCATTTCCTTGGGCTGTGACTGCACCACGGCAAGCAGGATCATGCTGAAGTTTTCCTGCATCTGCGTATGCTTGAACAGCTGGTTCAGGACGATCTGCGGTTCCGAGCCCCGCTTCAGCTCGATAAAGATGCGCATGCCGTCGCGATCGCTCTCGTCGCGAATGTCGGCGATGTCTTCGATGGTCTTGTTATTCACCAGTTCGGCCATGCGCTCGATCAGGTAGCGCTTGTTTACCTGATAAGGAATCTCGGTGACGACGATGGCCTGGCGGTCTTTGCCCACGTTTTCAATGGCCGCCCGGGCGCGCATGGTAAAGCGGCCGCGGCCGGTCTTGTAGGCATCGAGAATTCCTCCTTTGCCGTGAATGATTCCGGCGGTCGGAAAATCGGGACCTTTGACGATCTTGAGAATTTCGGGCAGCGAAGTCGCCGGGTTGTTCACCAGGGTTATGGCCGCATCGACGATCTCGGTCAGATTGTGGGGGGGGATTTTCGTCGCCATGCCGACGGCGATCCCGTCCGCCCCGTTGATCAGCAGATTCGGAATGCGTGCCGGGAGGACATCGGGCTCGGATTCGCTGCCGTCGTAGTTCTCGCGGAAGTCGACCGTGTCTTTGTCCAGATCTTCAAGCAGCGCGGTCGCCACGCGCGAAAGCCGCGCTTCGGTGTAGCGGTCTGCCGCCGGCGGGTCGCCGTCGACGGAACCAAAGTTTCCCTGACCATCCACGAGCGGATAGCGCATGGCGAACGGCTGCGCCATGCGGACCAAGGCGTCGTACACGGCGAGGTTGCCGTGCGGATGGTATTTGCCCATGGTGTCGCCGACGATGCGGGCGCATTTCCGCGTGGCGCGGTTGGGCTGCAGGCCCATCTGCTGCATCGTGTAGAGAATGCGACGATGCACGGGCTTGAGCCCGTCGCGAATGTCGGGCAGCGCGCGGCCAATGATGACCGAGAGCGAATAGTCGAGATACGACCGCCGCATCTCCTCTTCAATGTTGACCGGCTGAATGTTCGCGGCACCCGGGCCACCGTCGCCCGGAGGGGGAGTAAGGGGTAACTGGTTCTGATCGTCTGCCATAAAAGAAGCTCTGAGGCGCCGGCCCGGGCCCGGCAAACCGCCTTAGCGGTTTACGCGAAAAAAGCCCTCACGCGGAAGCGAAAACCCGGGGTTCTCTTCGCTCCGCCGGCTGCTGGTAAATAACTGCAAAATAATGGGATAAGCGCCGGGCGCGGCGCTGAATCACCCTGCCCCTATTATACGGCACCCGAAGGCAGCTTCCCACTCGAGGAGGAACCACCTACAGCACGGGAAACCTGGCAGTCGCACGCCTTTCAAGGGGAAAGCGGGCGGACACGCCGCGGGACTGGGGCCTGGGCTGGCCCGAAACTCAGTCGAGATTGGTTCCCGCAGGAAGCTGGAACTCCACGCCGCGCTGGTCGTTTTCCTTCAACGTCGCCTCAAGATCAAGGTCGGCGAGCTCTACTTTCCTCGAGTGCCCGCCGCTCAGGTCATAGAGCGTGGTGCCCACGATGGCATAGTTTCCCACCTCAATCTGATGGCCGTCTTTGAAGATCAAGACCGTGCTGGGTTGGGCCCTGACCGGCTCGGAAGGCTGCGCCTGCTGGTCGCGGGAATTCAATTGCGCGCGGTAATCCTCTTCGAGCCGCTGGCGAGCCGCCTCATCGCGCTGGGACTGAGCATCGGGGCTCGGGGGATCGTCCATGTATTCCGGGGCATTGTCCCCCATATAAGCGGGAAAAGGGTAAGCGTAAGGAACGGCGACCACCCCCAGAAACGGGCTGCGGCCGATAAAGCGACGGCGATTCGGGAACACGAAAGGCCGGTTGTGCAGGCGGAGCGGCGCGCCGAATCCGAGCGGGGTCCTCGGGGGAATGACTCGATTCGCGCCGAATCCGAGCGAGGTTACGCTCGGGGGGACCCCGTGAAAACCGGGCCGTCCGCCGAACCCGAAAGAAGTCACGCTGGCGGGAACTCCCCGGGGCGCAACGCCCCCGTTGCGAAAGCCCGCCTGGGCCGAGGCTGAGATCGCCGAGACCAAAGCCAGGGCGAGTGAGAGAACCGAAACTGTCACCGGGTTGGTACTGCGCATATCCGCCCCCTACTCAATTAGAACGATCAACCGGCGCCGAGGTTGCGAGCTTGGCTTAATTTTACGACTTCCCGGGCCGGCTTTTCTCAGGAGATCCGCAGCCCGCCAACCCGGGCAAGGGCCGAGAGGGACCAGAGGGCGTTGGCCGCCAGGAGCGCCACGAGAATCGCAGCCACCAGCTCGCGCGCCCGGGTTTCGAGCAAATCGGCGGCAATGCCCGCGATAAAGACGAAGAGAAACACAACCGCCGTCAGCATGAAAACCCCGCCCGACTGATGCGGAGAGAACAAGCGCAGGAGGAGAAACAACGCCGCCACGATCAAGGGAGCGCTGTTGCCGAAGTACCGCGTCCGCGGCCACATCAGGTAGGCGGCCAACGCCCCGGGAGCGAGCAGGACGAGCACCGGCCCGCTGGAGGCGATCTCGCGCACCAGCTGAACGTAGGCCCCCGCCATCTTCGCCGATTGCCAGCTGCCCTCGACGAGAGCCGCATGACCGAGGCCGGCCCAGAAAAGGCGGGGGTGAAAAAAATACGAAGCGAACAGCAGGACGAGGGCCGCGGCGCAGGCGGAGGCGAGGATCATGGCCGCGGCCGCCTTCCGTTCCGGGGCCAGATAAAACATGAACCCGGCGAGCACCGGCACCACCACCACCAGGCTGAAATGCGAGCCGACGGCGAGCGCCAGCGATACTCCGAGAAGCACAATTCGCCTCCAGTTCCAGACCACCACCTCGCGCTTAGCATAGAGCGTGTGCGAGACCGCAATCGCGGTGAACACCGCTCCGAAGGTTCCCCAGACGGGAGCTATGTTCGGCTCCGCCGCCCACAAAACGGAGCTGCGCAGCACGGCCGGCGAAAAACAATACAGGCCGAGCGCAATGTAACCGCCGGCATTGCCGTAGAGGCGCCGCGCAACGTACCACAGCGAGGCCCCGAGCAGAACGCCGATCAGGATGTATGGGGCGCGGGTGAGCCAAATCCAGAGGGAAGAATCCGGCCCCACCCCGAACATGGCCAGGGGAGCCGCGGCCACCAGATACCACAACGGAGAGTGCTCGCGGTCATAGACGCCGGCGCCGGCGCCGGCTTCGACCGGGTTCTTCACCGAGGGCGTACCCGCAATCCCCTCGAACCGCCACTGCACGAGGCCCTCTTCCAGGCGCACGAATTCCTGTTCGCCGGTGGCGCCCTGATTGAGGTGCGCGACCAGCCAGGCGCACTCGCCCACGAAGATGGCAAGCATCACGCCCGCGATGATCTGAGGACGGCCGAAGCCCTCCGGTGAGAAGATGGATGACATGGAGAGGACGGATTGTTTTACCATGTCCGTCAGGGTCGAAGGAAATGCACGGATGAACGAATTCGAAGAAGATCCCGCGGCCCCCTCAAGCGGTCCCCTGGCCGCCTCGCAGGAACCGGTACCTGCGCCCGAGCCGGCCGGGCGCTTGCGCACAATCTTTCTGGGACGCAAGGGGTTGCGCCCCGGCTGGCGCTTTCTCATCTACCTGATCGTGTTTTTCGCGCTGCTTGAGGCCATCTCTTTTGCAGCCCGGCTGCTCTTCGGCCCGCATGCCCACGGGACTCCGCCGCTCTGGGCCCTCCTCGTCGGCGAACTGGCTTCGTTTGCGGCTGCTCTAATCCCGGCTTACTTGTTCGCGCGCTACGAAAACCGCCCCGTGGGCGCCTACGGCCTGCCACTGCGGGGGGCTTTCGGAAGGCAATTCTGGACGGGAGTGGTCTGGGGGATCTCGGCCATCAGTCTGCTGCTTCTCGTCCTGCACGGCATTCACGTTTTTTATTTTGGCGGACTGGCCGAGCACGGCCTGCAGATTGTGAAATTCGGCGGCTTCTATGCCGTCGTGTTTGTTGCCGTGGGCCTGTTTGAAGAATTCATTACCCGCGGGTACACGCAATTCACCCTGGCTCAAGCGACGGGGTTTTGGCCGGCGGCATTTCTGCTCTCTTTTGCCTTCGGGGCCCTGCACTTCCCGCAGGAACACGCTCTGGGCGACGCCTGGGTAGCGTGGGCCGGGGCGCTCGCCGCGGCATGGATCGCGCTGTTCTTCTGCTTCACGCTGCGCCGCACGGGGGCGCTGTGGTTTGCCGTCGGCATGCACGCTTCCTGGGATTGGGGCGAAAGCTTTCTCTATTCGGTCCCCGACAGCGGCACCCTCGCGCCCGGCCATCTGCTGCGCTCGTCGTTTCAGGGCAAGTCCTGGCTTACCGGCGGGCCCGTTGGACCCGAAGGGAGCGTGCTGGTCTTCCTGGTAATCGCCTTCGTGTGGCTGGTGTTTGACCGCGTCTACCCCGCCCGGAAAGCGGAGTCCTCCGTACAACCCGGGCCGCCGGTCGCGGGTTAACAAACCACGCCGCGCGGCGCGGCCCGAGAGGAGGAGTCCGTGCGGGTTAAATATCCAGGTTCTTCACCTCGAGGGCGTTTTCTTCGATAAATTTGCGGCGGGCTTCGACGTCTTCGCCCATCAGCGTGGCGAAGATGGTCTCGCACTCGGCGATGTCTTCCAACTTGACCGAGAGCAGCGTGCGGCGCTCGGGATCCATGGTGGTCTCCCAGAGCTGCGGCGCGGTCATTTCGCCGAGGCCTTTGTAGCGCTGAACGGTGAAGTCCTTCTTGCCTTCGGCAAAGACGTAGTCGAACAAATCGCGGGCAGTGGCCTTTTGGACTTCTTCTTTGATCGCCTTCCTGGCCGGCTTCACCGACTTCGCGGGCGGCTCGCCTGGACGGGCCGGGGCGGCCTTTCGACCCCCTTCCTCGGGCTCACCGGAGGCGGCCTCGGCGGGCCGATCGCGAGAAGAATCGGCAGAGTCTTCTTCGGCTTCGCCCTCGGCGGCGCCGTTTGCGCCGGCCGAACTCTTCGAGACGGCCTCGACGATGAACGGCGGCTCCATGTAGGGCTCGATCTGCTTAAACTTGGAGAGCATCTGGCGATACTCGGGCGTGGAGGCGAGTTCCCAGTTGATCCGGTGCTCGGCGCCCTGGGCGTTCACGTAGCGGACCTCCCACAGGTTGTGCTCTTCGTCAAAATGCGCCTGGACTTCCTTGAACTGAAGCTCCTTTTCGAGCTTTTTCAGTTCCTTTTCAAGCTTCTCCACTTTCCTGGGCTGGGTTTTCTTGTCGCCCTCGAAATCGGCGCGCTTGGAAAAATCGAGCTTCGGCAAAAGGTCGGTGACCTTCTCGGCGCGCAGGCGCTTGTTCACCTTGTCGTAGAAAACCAGATATTCGTTGAGCACGGTGATGAACTTGGCAAGCGGCGTGCCTTCGAGCCTGGCCGCGCCTTCGCCATAGCGCACGGTCATGCCCTCGGCGGCGCGTTTGACCATGACTTTGACCAGGTCGCGGTCGTCTTTGATGTACTGCTGCGACTTGCCCTTCTTGATCGAATACAGCGGCGGCTGCGCGATGAAGACGTTGCCGCGCTTGATCAGCTCCTGCATGTGGCGGAAGAAGAACGTGAGCAGCAGGGTGCGGATGTGAGAGCCGTCGACGTCGGCGTCGGTCATCAGAATGATCTTTCCGTAGCGCAGTTTCGCCGAGTCGAAGTCGTCTTTTGCGATTCCCGTGCCGAGGGCGGTGATCATGGCGCGAATTTCCTCGTGCGCCAGCATTTTGTCGTAGCGCGCCTTCTCGACGTTCAAAATTTTTCCTTTGAGCGGAAGAATGGCCTGGAAGCGGCGGTCGCGCCCCTGTTTGGCCGTGCCGCCTGCCGACTCGCCCTCGACCAGGAA
>Ga0123356_10000184_pt1 | contig 71830 bp, 52 predicted proteins | sample TergutEmb28metaG_2_FD_92546 | JGI IMG/M metagenome (GOLD analysis project Ga0123356, IMG submission 92546) | Embiratermes neotenicus P3 segment gut microbial communities from Petit-Saut dam, French Guiana - Emb289 P3 | ecosystem: Host-associated > Arthropoda: Insects > Digestive system > Gut ...
CTATAGGAATTAATGAGGAAATAATAAAGAAGTACATTGAAAATCAAGGTAGAGAAGATTCAGGTCAAACTTTGTTTGCAATAGGCTGATACCACGGGCGTAAGCCCGTGGAGGTTCATTTTTAACTTAATATTTGTGCGAAGCACTCAACAATTCCTCACTCCTAACTTCTCATTCCTCACTGTCGTTAAAAAGAGGTTTTATGGATATACTTATATTAATCTTATTTTTTATTGTCGGCGCGGCTGCCGGGGCTTTGTTTTTTGCGTTTAAGTATGTTTCCGTTTCAAAGGATAACGCGGCAAAAGACCAGAAAATAAAAGATTTGTCGGAAACTTTAAACGAGCGTTCAAATGTTCAAAACTCTCTTAAAACCGAATTTGAAAATATAGCTTCAAAAGTCCTTGAGGAAAAAAACTCAAGAATTTCGGATTTAAACAAACGGGCTTTGGAAACAGTTATTTCTCCGTTTAAAGAAAAAATCGACGAGTTCAAAAATAAAGTCGAACAAATTTATGTCGATGAATCAAACCGCATGGCGGTATTCGGCAGCGAACTCGGCAGGCTTATGGAGCTGAATAAAAAAGTCAGCGAGGAAGCAAATAATCTGGCGTCCGCTTTGAAAGGCGAAAGCAAGCTTCAGGGAATATGGGGAGAACTCGGAGTCGAACGTATTTTTGAGTCGGCGGGAATGGTAAAGGGCGTTCATTACAATACGCAGTATTATTCCGACGGCGGAGACGCGGTAAAAATTCCGGATTACGTCGTAAATCTTCCGGAAAACAAACATATAATAATAGACTCGAAAACTTCGCTTACGGCTTACGAGCAATATTATAATACGCAAAACGAAGACGAGAAAAAAGCTTTTCTTAAAGAACATATAGCAAGCGTAAAAAAACATATCGGCGAACTTTCCGAAAAAAATTACGGCGATATAGCGGGTTTGAACCAGCCCGACTATGTTTTTATGTTTATTCCGATTGATTCCGCCGCGTCTTTGGCGTTAAGAAGCGACCCTAAACTTGAGGAGTACGCGTTTAAAAACCATATCGTTATAATAACTCCGTCGTCGCTTCTCGCGACAATGAAAACCGTAGCGTATATATGGAGGCAGGAAGACCAGAAAAAAAATGTGCTTGAAATAGCCAGACAGGGCGGGCTTTTGTACGACAGGCTTGTGGCTTTTGTCGACGTTATTATGGAAGCCGATTCTTTTATAGATAAAGCCAAAAGCAAAACGCGGGACGCGCTTAAAAAACTGTCAAACCCCGACAGAAAAGGAGAAAGTCTTATAGGCAGGGCGGAGAAGCTTAAAGAGCTGGGAGTCGCGGTAAAAAAAGATCTGCCTAAAGAACTTTTGGATAACAATGAGTCTGTATAAACCCGAATTGGAAGCAAAAGTTTTGCAGCTTAAAAACGCTTTGCAAAAAGCCGGCATTGAAGCTTTGTTCGGCGAAGAAAGTTTCAGGGATTATCTTGTTATCGCGGATGTTTTTAAAAACGGAAAAAAATTTGGCAAAATTTCCATGTATTACAAGCCGTCAAAAAATACTTTCTCCGTTAAAAAGCAAATTTCAAACGCCGAAATCGAAAAAGAAATAGACGCTGTCTGGGACAATCTCAACGGTTCGGAAGTTTACGGCGCAGAAAGCGGGATATATGAAATATTTGTCGACGGGTCGTATATAGGCGGCGTTACCGGATACGGAGCGGTAATTTTTCTCGGAAAAGAAGTTAAGACCGAGCTTTCCGGAACTGTCGCGGATACGCAGTTCAGACAATTCGGCGGAGAATTGAGGTCGGTTATAGAAGCGCTGAAATGGTGCGAAAAAAACGGGGTCTCCAAAACCAGAATAAACTATGATTACGAAGGAATAGAAAAATTTGCGACCGGCAGATGGCAGCCTAAAACCGGTCTTTCGAAGGAGTATGTGGATTTTATAAGAAAAACGAAAGTGGAAATAGAATGGAGGCACATAAAAAGCCATACGGGAAACTCTAAAAACGATATTGCCGACAAGCTCGCCAAAGAAGCAGCCTTAAAAGGCAATTTACAATTAACAAATAACAGTTGACAATGGATGTTATTTTGATCGCTTGATAATAAATAAAGGAGATGTCAAATGACCGAACAACTGCAAGAAATAGGCCGGCGTTTGTCGGCTTTGCGCGATATTGCCGAGATGACGCCCGAGTCATTCTGCGAGAAAACAGGAGTCACTACGCAAGAATTAGCAGCGTATGAAAAAGGCGAGAAGGATTTTTCATTTTCTTTCCTGTATAATGCAGCCCGTATTCTTGGCGTGGACGTGATTGATCTTATGAGCGGGGACAGCCCGCATTTATCGGATTGGTGTATTGTCCGCAAGGGAGAAGGTTACAGTATTGACCGCCGGGCGGCATACAAGTACAACCATCTGGCATTTACCTTTCGCAATAAAAAGGCCGAACCGTTTATGGTTACGGTAGAACCAAAAAAAGAAAAGCCTGTTCTGCACTCTCATGACGGACAGGAATTCAACTGGCTGGTTTCCGGACGGATGCGGTTTTATATCTCAAATAAAGAATATGACTTGGAACCGGGCGACAGCGTGTATTTCAACTCTTCCATACCCCACGCTATGCAGGCGCTGGACAATGCTCCGGCGCAGTTTTTGGCGATAGTGATAGGTTGATAAAAGCAGGCTTCAATTCCTCTCTTTTATCAATTGCGAGGAATCACGTTGCAGCGTAGCGAAGACGGATGACGCGGCAAACCAATTTTATAATCAAGGAAGGAAATTATGCCTCTATATGAAAAATACACAAAACGCAACCGCGATGATTTTGTCACGCTGGAGGACTTACAAAAAAACTACAAGCTGAGTATTCCTGATAATTTTAATTTTGTATTTGATTGTCTGGACGTGCTGGCTGCCCAAACACCCGAGGCGCTGGCGCTGTTATGGGTTTCTAACGAGGGCGAAGAAAAGCGTTTTACCTATGAAGATATCCGCCGTCTTTCGGTCAAAGCCGCGAATTTTTTTATCGCGCAAGATATCAAAAAGGGCGATATGGTTATGCTGTCCATGTCCCGCGATTGGCGTTACTGGCCTGTTTTGATGGGACTTCACCGTATGGGAGCCGTAGCCGTGCCTGCTACCTATCTGCTTACTAAAAAAGATATTGAATACCGTATGAATTCCGCCTCAATTAAAATGCTGCTGACAACTCCGCGTTTTGGCGTGACTGCGGCGATGGAAGAAGCCTTGCCTGACTGTCCGACGGTCAAAAAACTTGCTGTATTCGGAGGCAGTGTGCCCAATGAACGCTGGATCGATTTTGACGCCGAATGGGAAGCCGCGCCCGAAACTCCGGTCGAGCGGAACAATGTGAAAACCGATATGATGCTAATGGCTTTTTCGTCAGGCACAACAGGCTATCCAAAGATGGTCTGGCACGATTATACTTATCCGCTCGGGCATATCATGACCGGCTGTTTTTGGCACCGCTGCGAGCCCGGCGGTTTGCATTTTACAATTTCCGATACCGGCTGGCTTAAAAGCCTTTGGGGTAAAATGTACAGCCAATGGCTGGCCGGCAGCTCGGTTTTTACCTACGATTTCGACAAATTCTCCGCGCCTGATATACTTGAAAAAATTGAGCGTTATAAAATTACCACATTCTGCGCGCCGCCCACCATGTACCGTTATTTAATCAAAGAAAATCTGAAAAAATATAACTTTTCCGCTTTGAAGCACTGCTCCACGGCAGGAGAGGCGCTAAATCCCGAGGTCTTTAAGGTATGGCAGGAAGGAACGGGACTAAAAATTTTCGAGGGTTTCGGACAGAGCGAAACTACTATAAGTTGCTGGACAGGATATCCGTGGATGCAGCCAAGGCTTGGCTCAATGGGATTGCCTGTGCCCGGCTACCGCATGATCATTGCCGATGAAAACGGCCAGGAAGTAAGCCCGGGTGTAACCGGCGAAATCTGTATCCGCACAGACGCGGAAGGCGGCGGCAAACCATACGGCATGTTTTCGGGTTATTACCGCGATGAAGAAATGACGAAAAGCGTTTGGTATAATGACTTATATCATACAGGCGACACGGCGTATAAAGATGAAATGGGGTTTTTATGGTATGTGGGACGCACGGACGACGTTATTAAATCTTCCGGATACCGCATCGGTCCCTTTGAAGTAGAAAGCGTTCTTATGGAACATCCGGCCGTTACCGAATGCGCCGTAACAGGCGTGCCTGATCCTGAACGCGGGTTTGCCGTGAAAGCTACCATAGTTCTTTCAAAGGGTTATACCGGATCGCCGGAATTGACCAAAGAACTGCAGGATCACGTCAAAAAGATTACCGCTCCTTATAAATACCCGCGTATTATCGAGTACGTTGAAGTTCTGCCAAAGACTATATCGGGTAAAATCCGCCGCGTGGAAATACGCGATAAAGATATGGGCGGTTCAAAGTAATTATTGACCGCAGATTGCTGTCGCTGTTTTTGAATAAAAACTAACAATGAACTTCCGCGCAGCAAGCATGGCGGAGGTTTATTGTCAATCGTTAATTGTTTTGCTAAAATCACATAAAATTGCGGTATTTGGAGGATATATGACGGAAATATCAAAACAAATAGGCACAAGAATAAAAGCGATGAGGGAAATTTCAGATCTTTCAATTGAAGATTTTGCAAAAAGCATAAATCTCGATACGGATATGTATTTGAAATATGAAAAAGGCGAAGCTGATATTCCGATAAGCGTTCTTTCGGCGATTTCTTCGAAATATAAAGTCGAGATGACAGCGCTTCTTACAGGCGGCGAACCGAGGCTTTCAGCGATAAATGTCGTGAAAAAAGGCAAAGGTTTGAGCGTTGAAAGAAGAAAAGAATATAAATATCAGGATTTGGCGTTTAATTTCATAAATAAAAAAGCGGAAGTGTTTTTTGTAATCGCGGAACCTTCAAAAGAAGTTCCGAAACATTTTTACGCTCATACCGGACAGGAATTTAATTATGTGCTTGAAGGCTCGATAAAGCTTATTTTCGACGGCAAAGAGTATATTCTTGAAGAGGGAGACAGCGTTTATTCCGATTCGGGGCGCAATCACGGCGTGATGGCGCTGGGGGATAAACCCGCAAAGTTTTTAGCTGTTGTTCTTTAGCGGACGTAGATGTCATTCTGAATTTATTTCAGAATCTCGTAGTTAAAAAATGATGTCAGACCCTGAATCAAGTTCAGGGTGACGAATAAGCAGGGGAAAATAAAATGTTAGTTGATAAATATGTTAAATCAAATTATGAATCTTATGAAGATTTTATCGCGAATTGCAAAATAAAAGTTCCGGATGATTTCAATTTCGGTTTTGATATCGTAGATGCGACGGCAGACGCCGACCCGGGCAAAAAAGCGATGATTTGGTGCAATGAAGACGGCGACGAAAGGGTTTTTACTTTTGACGATATAAAAAAACAAAGCGCGCGGGCGGCGAACTTTTTTAAATCGTTGGGAATAAAAAAAGGCGACGCGGTCATGCTTATGCTAAAAAGGCGTTACGAATATTGGTTTGTTTCGGTAGCGCTTCATAAAATAGGGGCAATTCTTATACCGGCGACCCATCTTTTAACCGTAAAAGACGTAAAATACAGAGTAGAGGCGGCTGATATTAAAATGATAGTCGCCGCGGCGGATAAAAGAATAACCGACGTGGTTAACGAAGCAAAAAAAGATTTGCCGGACCTTAAACATCTTGTAAGCGTAAACGGCAGCGTTGACGGCTGGCTTGAGTACTCCAAAGAAATAGAAAAATTTTCCGATGTTTTCAAAAGGCCGCAGGGCGCACAAGCCGTAAAAAAAGACGATATATTCCTTTTGTATTTTACTTCGGGCACTACCGGAATGCCTAAAATGGTTTATCACAATTTTTCTTATCCTTTGGGACATATCCTTACCGCGAGATTCTGGCAGAACCTTAATGATGAAAGCGTTCATATAACCGTAGCCGACACAGGCTGGGCAAAAGCGTCGTGGGGGAAAATATACGGACAATGGATAAGCGGAGCCTGTCTTTTTACTTACGATTATGAAAGATTTAATCCTAAAGAATTAATTTCGGTAATATCGAAACACGGAGTTACGTCGTTTTGCGCGCCGCCGACTATATACAGACATTTGATAAAAGAAGATCTTTCGCAATACGATTTGTCAAAACTTAAATATGTTGAAACCGCAGGAGAGCCTCTTAATCCCGAGGTCTTTCACCAATTTAAAAAAATGACAGGTCTTGAGATAAAAGAAGGTTTCGGCCAGACGGAAACCGTTGTTTTTGCCGCGACGTTTCCGTGGATAACACCCAAACCCGGTTCCATGGGAAAACCGGCGGCAGGCTGGGACATTGATGTTGTTGACGACGAAAATAATCCGTGTGAGACCGGGCAGGAAGGGCATTTGGTAATAAGGACAGATAAAGAAAAACCCGTGGGTTTATTTTGCGGTTACTATAAAGACGAGGCTCTTACTAAAAGCGTTTGGAGCGGCGGAATATACGATACGGGCGATATGGTTTATAAAGACGAAGACGGATATTTATGGTTTGTCGGAAGATGCGACGACGTTATAAAGAGTTCCGGCTACAGAATAGGACCGTTTGAAGTTGAAAGCGCGCTTATAGAGCATCCGAGCGTTTTGGAATGCGCGATTACCGGAGTTCCCGACGAAGAGAGAGGCGCGATAGTCAAAGCCACGGTAATTCTTGCCAAAGGGTACGAACCCAGCCGGGAACTTGTAGTTGAACTTCAGGAGCATGTCAAAAAAACGACGGCTCCGTATAAGTATCCGAGAATAATAGAGTTTGTAAAAGAACTGCCTAAAACGATAAGCGGAAAAATAAGAAGAGTTGAAATAAGAGAGTCCGATACAAAAAAATAACAGAACTATATGCTTGATTTAAACAGGAGATGTTCATGAATATCAAAAACCAGATTCTTGAACTTGCAAAAAAAGTCAAAGGAAAAGTAATACTTCCGGAAAGCAGCGACGTCAGAGTGTTAAAAGCAGCGCAAATGCTTACGGAAGACGGAATATGTTCCGTAGTGCTGCCGTCGGACGATATAGACGCCGTAAAGAAAAACGCCGCAACGGCCGGAATAAATCTTGACGGGGTAGAGCTTATAAAAATAGACAGGGCGCTTCTTGAAGATAAAAAAATCGAAGAATTTGTCGACGCGCGCGCAAAAAAAGGAATGAATCCGGAAGAAGCTCTGAATCTTTTAAAAAATCCGGTTTATTTTTCGATGATGTATTTGAAAAGCGGGAAATGCGATGCCTGCGTGTGCGGCGCTGTTACCGATACGGCGGATGTTCTAAGAGCGGGTATTCACGTAGTTGGGACTGCGGAGGGAATAAAGCTGATATCTTCTTATTTTCTTATGATTCCTCCGGAAAAGCACAAAGTCGCAAAAGAATCGGTATTGTTTGCCGATTGTGGGGTCAATCCCGACCCTCAGGCTTTGGGTTTGAAAGATATTGCCGTATCTACAATAGGCAATTTTCAAAAACTTTTCCCGGGAAGAGAAGTTAACGCCGCGTTTTTGTCTTTCTCGACAAAAGGCAGCGCAAAGAACAAGGCTTTGGACAAAATAACGGAAGCTGCGGAACTTGTGAAAAAATATTATGAAGGTAAAGACGGAATTAATATCGACGGAGAACTTCAGTTTGATGCGGCTGTAATGCCGGAAGTAGGCAAGAAAAAAGCGCCGGGTTCAAAAGTCGCGGGTAAAGCTAATATTTTTATATTTCCGGATTTGAACGCAGGCAATATAGGATATAAAATGGCCGAGAGATACGGCGGTTTTCAGGCGATAGGGCCTCTTATCCAGGGACTTGCTTTGCCCGTAAGCGATTTGAGCCGCGGCTGTAATGCCGACGATATATGCTTGGCAAGCGCGATAATGCTGTTACAGAAATAAATAACAATTAACAAATTACAATTAACGATAACTACGAATAACCGGTAAGCGGTCTTTTGTTTTTAATTGTTCTTTGTAAATTGTAAATTATTAATTGGTGTTCAAGTGGAAATAATAGATTCTCATACCCATATTTATCCGGATAAAGTTGCCGAGAAAGCCAGAGAGCAGCTTCAAAAGGCTTTCAACAGAGGCATGGTAGATTTGCCGGTAATAAGCAATCTTTTTAAGCATATGGACGAAGCCGGAGTTTCAAAAAGCGTCGTTGCCTGCGTTGCTTCGCGTCCGGATCAGGTTGTTTCCATAAACAATTGGCTTTTTTCGTTGAAAGACAAAAGAATCATTCCGTTCGCGTCTATGCATCCTTATTTTTACGGTTATAGGGACGAGTTAAAAAGAATTAAAGATAACGCTTGCGGTATAAAACTCCAGTCGGAATTCCAACTGTTTTTTGCCGATGAAGAAAAAGCTTTTCCCATGTATGAAGAACTGCAGAAACTTCAAATACCGGTTCTTTTTCACTGCGGTATAGAGCTGAGTTCGCCGGGTGAAGTCCGTTCGTCTCCGGACAGGATGCTGAACGTCATGAGAAGATTTCCTGAACTTAAGATTATCGGCGCGCATATGGGCGGATTCTTAATGTGGGAAGAAGTTTTAGAAAAACTTGCCGGTAAAGATATATATTTCGACACGTCCGACAGCTTAGATGAAATGAAAAAAGAAACGCTTGCGAAATTTTTCGAAAAACACGGTTTTGACAAAATATTTTACGGTTCTGATTTTCCTTTAAAATGTCCGGCCAAAGAAATCAACCTTATCAAATCTTTAAACATTTCCGAAGAAAACAAGCAAAAAATCCTGTCTTTAAACATCAAAAGACTTGTAAATTTATAGGTAAGGAGTAACTAAAATGAAAAAAGTATTATTAATGTTTTTAGCAACGGCAGTTTTTTGCGTTTCTGCGTCTTTTGCGGCAAATTTTGAAGAAACAAAAAAAAAGGCAGAGCAGGGTGATAAACGAGCTCAATATGATTTGGGATTTATGTATTATCATGGAAAAGATGTTGGCAGAGACTTAGACAAAGCAATATATTGGCTTGAAAAGCTAGATAGTCCGTATACACAAAATTATTTAGGAAAAATATATTTGGAAAAGAAAGATTTAAAAAAAGCAATATATTGGTATGAGAAAACAGCGGAAAAAGGATCTTATGAATCCCAACATAGTTTACTAATGATATATTTGGAAAAACAAGATTTAGAAAAAGTAATGTATTGGTATGAAAAATTGGCAAAACACGGCGTAGCTGCTCATGGAGATATAGCGCAAGATTTAAAAAAAGCAAGAAATTGGATTGAAAAATTAGCGGAACAAGGCAATAGAGAAGCTCAACTTTATGCGGAAGGAATAGAATCAGGAAAATTTGATGGTATAGAAACACAATTAAAATTGGGAACAATGTATTTTTTTGAAAAGCGAGATCTAGACAAAGCAATATATTGGCTTAGACAGGCAGTAGAACAGAGAGATGCCCGAGGCGGCACTCGCAATGATAGTAGAATATTAGATGCTATGTATTATTTGGGAGAAGCATATCAGGAAAATAAAGATTTAGAAAAAGCGATATATTGGATTGAAAAAGCAGCGGAACAGGGTAATACGAATGCTCAAATTCGTCTGTTAACAATGTATTTGGAAAAACAAGATTTAGAAGGGGCGATATATTGGCTTGAAATATTGGCAGTACAGGATATCATGGGTGTTCATGTGTATGCGGAACAGAATTTTAAAAAAGTAATGTATCAGTATGAAAGAATGGCGAAGCAAGGTGATGGAAATGCTCAATACATTCTTGGAAAAATATATCATTTTGGCGTGTGTGTAGAGAAAGATTTTAAAAAAGCAAAATACTGGCTTAAAAAAGCAGCAAAACAGGGTAATGCAAAAGCTAAGGAAATGTTAAAAGAATCAAAAAAGCTATAACTTATCACATATAACCAACAATATTAGATTAGTAGTAATCTATTCCAATCAGATAGACATTCCTTGTTTGTTTGCATGTTGTTTTGTCTTTGCAATTGCCGCATTAGCGCGTCAATGAGGGAGTATTTTTAGGGGTAGTCGGCGAGGAGTGTTTGAGCGAAGCGAGTTCCGCAGCCGCCTAAAAAATGCGAGCGAATGTGCTTTGGCGGCGGGCGTTTTGCTTGCTTTTTCGCTCGTGAAAAAGTAAGGCGGTGGTTGGGAGGCGCAGCGCTCCATCCGGGTTCAGGGCGAAGTGCCTGATTTATTGAATAATCAAATTTACTATGGTAAAATCTTTGTTATTATGAAAAGTCAGGAAAGTACTTTTATAGAACTGAAAAATGCGTCGGTTTTGCGAGATAACAGAAGAATACTGAATGATATAAATTTAAAGATAAATTCCCGCGAAAATGTCGCAATTATAGGCCCAAACGGTTCGGGCAAATCTACTTTTATAAAGCTTATAACCGGAGCGGTTTATCCGTCTTATACCGGCGGCAATACCGTATGCAAACTTTTCGGGCGTTCAAAATGGAATATATCGGAACTTCGCAGCAGGCTCGGTATAGTAACAAACGAGCTCCTATATGATTTTCATAACGATATCACGGGTTTTGAGTCGGTGTTGTCCGGATTCTTTTCAAGCATCGGTATTTCAATAAATCATAACGTAACCGATGAGATGAGAAAAAAAGCCGCGGAAATTACTGATTTTATGGAAATTTCCCATTTGAACGACAGAAAAATAGAGACTATGTCGTCCGGCGAAGCAAGGCGTTTTCTTATCGCAAGGGCTTTGGTAAACAATCCCGAGGTTTTAGTTTTAGACGAGCCGTCCAACAGCCTTGATATTTATTCGGCGGCTAAGCTTCATAAGACAATGAGGAAAATAGCGTCATCAGGAACGAAAATCATGCTTGTAACGCATTTAGCGAGCGACATTATTCCGGAGATTGACAGGTTTATATTTTTTAAAAACGGAAAAATTTTTGCCGACGGAAACAGAAAGAACGTATTTACGAGCTCTGTCCTGTCGGGACTTTTTGGTACGGATGTCGAACTTACCGAAAAAGGCGGAATTTACAGGCTGAACTGACAATAAAAGGATTATATATATGAAAAAATGGCTGAAAATTATTCTTGTGCCTCTGGGTTTTTTAATTTTTGTCGGCGCTCTCATACTTTTGCATAATCAGGTAAAAGATTTACATTACGCCGATATAATAAACGCCTTGGGTGCGATACCGTCGTTTAAAATTATAATCGCTTTATTTTTAGCGCTATTGTATTATCTGCTTTTGGGCGGTTACGATATTGTCGCTTTTAAGTATATTAACGCTAAAGTTCCGCTTAAACCCAAGGACATACTTTTTACGTGTTTTGTAAGCAATGTTTTGGGGGTAAATACCGGATATTCCATGCTTTTCGGCGGCTCGGTCCGCTACAGGCTGTATTCTATACATAACGTTTCAATGATAGACGTTACCAAAGTTTTGTTTTTTTCCGCGGCTACGATATGGCTTGGCCTTTTGGCTGTCGGCGGGCTTGTTTTTACGATAACGCCCGTTTCGCTCTCGGGAGTGGCGAAATTTGATATTTCGACGAGATGGATAGGCATCGTGTTTCTTGCGGTTCTTTCCGCATACGTTCTTTTAAGCGTGTTTAATTTTAAACCCGTAAGAATACTAAAAAGGAATATTACTTTTCCAAATATAAAAATAGTTTCCGCCCAGATAATTTTAGCGACGGCAGACTGGATTATAGCGTCGCTTACTCTATATATTTTAATGCCGTCTGGCGAGATTCCTTATTTTATGCTTTTGAAAGTTTTTCTCGTTGCTCAGCTTTTGGGAATAATAAGCCAGGTACCCGGAGGCATGGGAGTTTTTGAGGCTTCAATAGCTCTTCTTTTACCGACTGCCATGGAAAATCCGGGAGTAATCGGGGGACTTCTCGCTTACAGGGCGATATTTTATTTTTTCCCTCTTGCGGTAGCTCTTTTAATGCTCGGTTTTTACGAATCGTCAAGATTCGTAAAAAAACTCGACGATAAAATGAAAATATTCGGAAGAACGGTGTCTTCCGCCGTGGTTCAGATTTTAACCGTTTCGACTTTTATAGCGGGAATGATAGCGCTTTTTTCGGCGTCGACTCCTTTTGACGTCGCGCAGTTTAAAGCCGTAATAAATTTAATTCCCGTATGGTTTGTCGACTTGTCGCATTTTCTTTTAAGCGCATCCGCCGCCGCGCTTTTATTTGTTACAAGACCGCTGCAGTTAAGAATAAAAAGCGCGCACAAATGGACGTGCATAATTTTGGGGTTTATAATAGCGCTTGTTTTTATAACGGGCGTTCCGTTGCTAATCCTTGGCGGCTTCCTGATTCTTTTTATTGCGCTTTTGCTTTCAAAAAAATATTTTTACAGGGATATTCCGGCGATTAATACGCGTTTCAGCCAGTGGTGGTTTTCGGCCATAGGCGGAGTTTTTGTTTTATCCGTGTGGATAGGTTTTTTTGTCAACAGAGAAGACATTTTTTCGTGGATAAGGCTTGAATCGCTTTTTGAAAATATTTTAAACGCCAGCGACGCGGCGAGATTTTTAAGGGCCAGCGTAGGAATGATTGCGATATTTTTTCTCGTTGCCATGGAACAAATTTTCAGAAACTTCGTAAAAAAACCTTTGGTTTTTGACAAGAACGATATTAAAAATATAATCGATTCTTCAGATTACGCTTATGCTTTCGAGGCTTTGTCCGCGGATAAAAAATTTGTATTAAACGATGAAAAAAATTCCTTTATTATGTACGCTCCTTCCGGGGACAACTGGATAGCTTTAGGCGATCCTGTAGGCAAAGAAAGCCAGATAAGCGAAACTCTTTGGAGGTTTAAAGAAATTACCGACGGCCAATCCGTGCGTCCCGCTTTTATCGGCATAGACGGCAGGCATATGCGGGTTTATGACGACATAGGGCTTGATATTTTTAAAATAGGGGAAGAAGCTAAAGTTTTGCTGGAGACTTTTAAAAGCGACGGCCGGATTGCCGGAAATTTTGAAGAAATAGTAAAAAACGTCGAAACTCAGGGTTTTAAATATGAAACCGTAAAGTCGGCGGATTTTGAAAAATACAGAAGTATTTTTGCGCAAATTAACGCGCACTGGGAACATAAATACGGCTATATACAAAGAAATTTCATACCCGGCAGGTACGATGAAACTTATATGAAAGACATGGATTTCAGCATACTGATAAAAGACAAAAAAATATGCGCTTTCTCGGTTTTTGCCGCGACTAAAAATAAAAATGAAATTTCAACCGGCGTCATAAGGCATATTGACTGCGCGGACGACGTTTTCACTTATATGGTATTTAAAAATGTTTTATGGGCAAAAGAAAACGGGTATAAACGGTTCGATTTCGGGCTTACGTATGTCGAATCCGAAGACGGTAATAACGAAGTGATAAAACAGTTTGCGAAAATGTTTACTTTTGCCGAACATTTTAATTATAACGTCAATCTTTTAAGGGAATTTAAAAATAAATTTTCTCCCGAATGGCGCGATAAATATATTGCGATTCATCCTGATATATACATAATAATGTTCCTGAAAAATTTCGCTTCGCTCATTTCTCCCCAGAAAGAAACGCCGACAAGGCAATTTTTCAGAAGGTTTCTTAAAAAATGAAAGCTTGGGAAATTTTTTATAAAGAAATTCGCTATGGCGTGCTTGTTAAAAGCGCGGATAAAATCCTGCTTGCCGTTTCCGGCGGGCCTGATTCCGTGTGTATGCTTCATATGTTTTGGCGTCTTTGCAAAAAAATGAATGTGGAAATTGTAGTCGCAAATTTTGATCACGGTTTGAGAAAAGAATCGAAAAAAGAAAGCGAAATTGTACAATGTTTATCGGAAAATTTGAAAGTAAAATTTATAGCCGAAAAACTCGGCGTAAAAAAATACGCGAAAGATAATAACGTTTCAATCGAGACTGCCGGCAGGAATTTAAGATATGAACATCTTTTAAACATTGCCAAAGAAAATAAGTGCAATAAAATCGCCACTGCCCACAACGCCAATGACAACGCCGAAACGGTTTTGATGTGGCTTTTAAGGGGAAGCGGCAATTTTTCAGGTATTCCGTCGTCAAGAAAATCCGGAAAAAACATTGAAATAATACGGCCGCTTCTTCCGGTAAAGAGAAAAGATATAGAAGTCTATGTAAAAGGGCAGAAACTGCCTGACGGGCAAAAATTACCCTTTTGTATAGATAAGTCGAATTTTTCTAACGAATATACAAGAAATAAAATAAGGCATACGCTTATCCCGTCTTTTGAAAAAATCAATCCTATGGTAATTGAACATATTTTTTCATTGAGCAGAATACAGTCAAGGGAAGACGCTTTTTTACATGAAATTTCAGAGCGTTTTTTAAAAAAATGCGTAAAAACTTCAAAAAACAAGATTTTGCTTGATTTAACAATGTTTTTACGGTATAATGAAGCAATACGTTACAGGGTTTTAAAACTCATTTTGCCCGATAAAAAGTATAGCTTGCAGATAAACCTTATAATGGAAAAAATTTTGAATTCCGACAAACCTATTTACAGAATTTCTTCGGACTGGATTTTTAAGATGACACGGGATAAAGCCATATTTGAAAAGGTTGCAATTTTTGGTAAAAATGCGATGTTAAAATACCCTGTAACCGGAGGTTAGTTGTCATTCCGTGCTTGACACGGAATCCAAGTTTTCTGTTAAAAGACGTAAGGAATAACATACATTTTTTAGTAAAAATGGATACCTGCTTTCGCAGGTATGACAATCTGGTTGATGACAGGCAAATGACAAAAGAAAATAAACGCATCATAGAAGTTCTTTTTTCCAAGGATACTATAGATAAAAGAGTGTCCGAAACCGCGGAACTTATTTTACGCGAATACAAAGGTAAAAAACCTCTTATCATCGGCGTATTAAAAGGCAGTTTTATTTTTTGCGCGGATTTAATAAGAAAACTTAAATTCGACTGTCAGGTCGATTTCATAACTTTAAATTCTTATTCGGGAGCTTCGTCCGGAGGTAAAATTAAGCTTATATCGAACCTGAAAGAGAGAGTAGAAAACAGAGACGTAATAATAGTTGAAGATATAGTCGATACGGGAATAACTTTAGATTTTTTGCTGAAGCAATTGCATTTACAAAAACCGAAAAGCGTTAAAACCTGCGTTTTGCTTGACAAAAAGCCCGCAAGAATCAAAGAAGTTCCCGTAGAATACGTTTGTTTTGAAGTCGGAAAAGAATTTGTCGTAGGGTATGGTTTGGATTATAAAGGTTTTTACAGAAATCTTTCATATATCGGAATATTGAAAAACTCCAAAGCGAAAAAGAGAGGGAATTAATGAAGCAGAAAAGCCCGTGGTTTGTGTTTTTTTGGATAACCTTGTTTATTATCATATTTATGCTTATGAATAATGTGAAACAGAGGACGCAGGAAGTCGAGCTTGAATATTCGCAGTTTAAACAAAATATAAAAACGGAAAACGTATCTAAAGTTGTCGTCGGGGCCGGTGAAATAAGAGGACAGTTCAGGGATACGGACGGAGTTTTAAAGAAATTTAAAACTATTCCTATGGACGACCCGAATCTCGTAAAAGATATGGAAGATTATAAAGTCCTTGAATTTGCCGGAGAAAGAAGAGGCTGGCTGGTGCCTATTATTTTTAACTGGGGTCCCGTACTTCTTTTAATATTGTTCTGGCTTTGGATTATGCGCGGTATGATGGGCGGAGGCAAGCAGGCCATGGCTTTCGGAAAAACAAAAGCAAAAGCCGTAGTAGGCGGAAAAGTAACTTTTAAAGACGTTGCGGGCTGCGATGAAGCCAAAGAGGAATTACAGGAAATAGTCGAATTTTTAAAAGATCCCGGAAAATTTCAAAGGCTTGGCGGGAAAATTCCAAAAGGCGTGCTTCTTTTCGGCGCTCCCGGAACAGGAAAAACTCTTCTTGCGAAAGCCGTTGCCGGAGAAGCGGGAGTTCCGTTTTTTTCAGCAAGCGGTTCCGAATTCGTGGAAATGTTTGTCGGCGTAGGCGCGTCGAGAGTCAGAGATTTGTTTGACCAAGGCAGAAAATCAGCGCCGTGCCTTCTTTTTATAGACGAAATAGACGCGGTCGGCAGACACAGATTCGCCGGCATCGGCGGAGGACACGACGAAAGAGAGCAGACTTTAAACCAGCTGCTTGTTGAAATGGACGGTTTTAATACTAAAGAAGGCATAATTTTAATCGCCGCTACCAACAGGCCCGATGTTTTAGATCCGGCTCTGCTTCGTCCGGGCAGGTTTGACAGGCAAATAGTGGTGCCGAGTCCCGAAGTGAAAGACAGAGAACAAATATTGTCCGTTCACGCGAAAAACGTTAAGCTCGGAAAAGACGTTGATTTAAAGATAATCGCCAGAAGAACGCCGGGTTTTGTCGGCGCGGATTTAGCAAACGTAATAAATGAGGCGGCTTTGCTTGCGGCAAGAAACAATCAGGAAGCCGTGAATATGAAAAATCTTGAAGAAGCCATAGACCGCGTGTATTCCGGACCTGAAAGAAAATCTATGATAAGGTCTGAAGAAGAATTGAAAAAAACCGCTTATCACGAGGCCGGGCACACTTTAGTCGCGAAATTTTTGCCTAAAACCGACCCTGTTCATAAAGTTACGATAATTCCCAGGGGCGCTTCTTTGGGCCATACTCTTCAGCTTCCGGAAAAAGACAAACATATGCTCTCAAAAACAGAAGCGTTAAACAGAATCGCCATATTATTCGGCGGTCGCGCCGCAGAGGAAATAGTTTTTGACGAACTTACGACCGGCGCTTCAAACGATATTGCCCAGGCCACGAAACTTGCGAAGAGAATGGTTATAGAGTTCGGCATGAGCGAAAAAGTCGGACCGATTGCTCTTGACCAGGGAAGCAGCGAGGAAGTTTTTCTCGGGCGCGATATATCAAGACAAGCTCATCTTTCCGAGAAAATGTCGGAGATGATAGATTCCGAAATTAAAAAAATAGTTGACAGCGGATTAAAAACAGCTATAGACATTCTTACAAAAAACAGAAAAATTCTCGACGCTATGGTTAATTATCTTTTGGAAAGAGAAACCCTTAACGCCGAAGATATTGACAAAATAGTAAAAGGTGAGGCTTTGCCTCCTTTTGAAAGTACAAAAGTTAAAAACAATGAAAATAAAAAAGAAACGGAAAGTTCCGGAGAGACCGTAAGTGAAAAAGTTTAAATTTGACGAACAAAAAGCGAAAAAAGCCATAAAACTTCTTCTTGAATCTTTCGGCGAGGATTTAAGCAGGGAAGGCATACGCCGTACGCCTGAAAGAGTGGCGGAATTTTATAAAGAGGCTTTGTCGGGAAACAGCGCCGATCCTTTGGAAATTGTCCGCGCGCATTATGCCACAGAAGACCACGAAGAGATCGTTTTGGTAAAAGACATACCTTTTTATTCTTTATGCGAACACCATCTTTTGCCTTTTTTCGGAAAGACTCATATAGCTTATATACCCAAAAAAGACAAAATAATAGGCGTTTCAAAACTTATAAGGCTTGTTGAAGTTTTTGCAAACAGGCTGCAGCTGCAGGAAAGGCTTACCAAACAAATTGCCGACACCGTAATGAAATCCGTTATGCCTCACGGCGTTATGGTCGTAATGGAAGCCGAACATCTTTGCATGACAATGCGCGGCGTTAAAAAGCCCGGCTCGAAAATGATAACTTCCGCCATGCGCGGCATATTTTTAAAAGATATGAGAACGCGTTCCGAAGCAATGTCGCTTTTGAGATAGAAGATTAGAGGCATAGACGCACGGATGCGTGGTAACGACAAAGGCAGTTGCCATGCCTCTATACATCAATGCGTCCATGCATCAAAGGTTTTCAAATGCTTGTGAGAAAAGCAGTAATAGATAACTTTGCCGACGCTTTAAACCTCGTTAAAAAAACGGGCTGCGATTCGCGAGTTTATAAATTGTTTGCCAAAAAAGCGGTTTTAGAGCCTGTCATAATTGAAAAATTGGACAACAGAGCGGCAAACATTTTAAAACAGGAAGCTCTTGCGGTCGGCGCGGATGCGGCGGTAAGCGAAAATATCAGCAGATTTAAAAGAGGTTTTTCCGACATTGTATTATTTGCAACTGTAAAGCAGTTAGAAAATTTAACCGGGAAGCTTCGCTTCCAGCCGTTCGGGTTAAAAGAAGTTTCGGAAAAATTGAATTCGGTAATTACAAATATTTCGGTAAGCGAAAGAGTTTTCAGGTTTAAAAATTCCAAAATGGTTTTTGGAAAGCCTGCGGTAATGGGCATAATAAATATGGATCCGGATTCTTTTTCCGGAGACGGCCTTACAAAAGCCGAAGATGCTCTTAAACAAGCAATGGAATTTGAAAAAGACGGGGCGCAAATAATAGATATCGGCGCCGAGTCATCAAGGCCGGGAGTTAAGCCTGTTGACGCAAAAACCGAAATAAAAAGACTTATTCCGGCTTTGAAGAAAATAAAAAAAGGCGTAAAGATTCCGGTTTCAATAGACACTTATAAATACGAGACGGCAAAAGCCGCTCTTTGCGAAGGCGCGGACATAATAAACGATATTTACGCATTAAGGCACGGGAAGGGCAAATTGGCAAAACTTATTGCCAGTGAAAAGGCCGGGGTTATACTTATGCATATGAGAGGAACTCCGGTCAATATGCAGAAGAATCCGCGATATAAAAATTGCACTTCGGAAGTTTTTGAATTTTTGGAAAAACAAAAAAAGTACGCTGAAAGTTTCGGCATAAAAAGCGGTTTTATAGCGGTTGACCCGGGAATAGGTTTCGGAAAAACCGCGGAGCACAATATGGAACTTGTAAAAAATACGGGCGTTTTTTCTTCTTTGGGCGCGGTTGTAGCGGGAGTGTCCCGGAAAAAATTTATAAAAACTTTACAGAGTCCGTTTGTCGCGGCTAATTTTCTTGCTGTTTATTGCGGTGCGGATATTATAAGGGTTCACGACGTAAAAGAAACAGTTTCTGCTTTGAATTTAATAAATCAAATAAGGAGAGTATAAAGAAGATGGAAACGCTTAAGAATCTCTATGTTTCTTATATTGTCGATGTTTTAGACATACTTATCCTTACGTTTTTATTTTACAGGGTCATTTTGATGATAAAAGGCACTAAGGCGATACAGATTCTTCTCGGGATTTTGGTTATACTCGCGTTGACCGTTATTGCAAGAGACGTGCTGCAGTTAAAGGCGTTAACTTTGCTTTTAAATAATTTCTGGCTTGCCGCGGTCATTATTTTTACGGTCGTTTTTCAGACGGAAATAAGGAATTTCCTGGCGCAGATAGGCAGTCAGATTTGGGGAACGGGAACGGGAGTCAAAAACAAACATGTTCAGGAAATAGTTGAAGCGAGCGAAGATTTAAGCGTTTCTATGGCCGGCGGTTTGATAGCTATTGAAAACGACGTGGGTTTAAGAAATTTTGCGGAAACGGGCGTTATGCTTAACGCTAACATTTCAAAAGAGCTTCTGCTTTCGATTTTTAAAAATAAATCAGCGCCGCTTCACGACGGCGCGGTAATAATAAATAACGATAAAATTGTCGCGGCAGGATGCCTTTTGCCTTTAAGCAACGACATGAACGTCAAGATATTCGGCACAAGGCACAGAGCGGCTCTTGGCCTTAGCGAAATAACCGACGCTATAATAATAGTAGTTTCCGAGGAAACCGGACAGATTTCGGTTGCTTATAAAGGAAGGCTCAGAGGCAACATAACTACCCAGAAATTGGCGGAGATTATAGATACTAACGGCAAGGTGTTAAATTTAAAATGAAAAATTTGTTTAACAAAATTAAAAAGAACTGGCATCTTAAACTTCTGGCTTTCGGGCTTGCGGTTGTAGTCTGGATGCTTGCGATCTACAGGTAAATATTTAAAGGATAAATAAATGAAACTCTTTGGCACAGACGGAATACGAGGGGATTCTTCGGAATTCCCTTTTGACAATAAAACTCTTTTCATAATAGGGAAATCAGCGGCGGAAATATTAAAAAATTCCGCTTCAAAAATTCTTATAATCCGCGACACAAGAGAATCCGGCAGAAGAATACAAAAATATCTGGCAAAAGGCATTTTATCCGCCGGCATGCGAACCGTTTTCGGCGGAGTTATGCCTACGCCTGCGGCTTCATATTTAGTTAAAAAAGGAAATTACTGCGCGGCTATAGTAATATCCGCTTCGCATAATCCGTACAATGATAACGGAATAAAAATATTCGATTCAAAAGGCTCAAAACTCAGCGATGCGGTTGAAGAAAAAATCGAAAACAAAATACAAAAATACCTGCCGCTGAATCCAATCGCCGCCGACATGAAAATAAATGTTAAGGAAGATTCTTCTCTTTTAAGAGACTATGAAAATTTTATAATAAAAAGCGCCGGCAAAAACTCTCTTAAAGGAAAAACCATAGTAATAGACTGCGCGAACGGCGCGTCTTATAAATGCGCTCCCTCCGTATTAAAACGGCTTGGCGCGAGAGTCGTAACGTTAAATAACAAGCCTAACGGAAAAAATATAAATTTAAATTGCGGCGCGTTGCATCCCGAATATGTCGCGAAAATTACAAAAGAGCGTAAAGCGTTCTGCGGTTTTGCTTTTGACGGCGACGCGGACAGGCTTATATGCGTAAATGAAAACGGAGAAATAAGAGACGGCGACTTTTTTCTTTCGTCTATGGCGAAATATCTGAAAAAAAACAAAAAATTGAAAAATAACGTTCTTGTTACTACCGTAATGGCAAATACCGGGCTTTTTAAAGCAATGAAAGAAGCAGGTATTAAAGTTATTGCTTCCAAAGTAGGAGACAGATATGTTTTGGAAGATATGAGAAAATATAAATCGTCCTTGGGCGGCGAACAATCCGGACATTTTATTTTTACGGATATCCTGCAGACAGGCGACGGCCTTTTAAGCGCGGTTCAGCTGCTTGCGGCTTTAAACGCCGAAAATAAAACTTTCTCCGAATTTGTTTCGGGCGTTGAAAAATTCCCCCAGATTTTAATAAATCAAAAAGTCGCCGAAAAAATTCCGCTTGAAAAACTGCCGAAATCGCTTAAACTTATTGAAAGCTATAAAAAAGAACTTGCCGGCGACGGGCAGATACTTGTAAGATATTCCGGAACCGAAAATTTATTGCGCGTTATGCTTGAGGGAAGAGAGAAAATAAGAATAAAAGAAATAGCGGAGCATACGGCGGATTTTATAAGCGGAGAAATTAATGATAAAGCTGGGCGTTAATATAGACCATATCGCCACCATAAGAGAAGCCAGAAAAGAAGGTTTCCCGAGCATTACTGACGCGGCGGCGTCATGCGAAAAAGCCGGAGCCGACGGAATAACGGTGCATTTGAGAGAAGACAGAAGACATATACAGGATAAAGACGTCTATAATTTAAAAGAAACTCTTAGGACAAAACTTAACCTTGAAATGGCAGCAAGCGAAGAAATAGTAAAAATCGCTTTAGACGTAAAACCTCATTTTGTATGCCTTGTGCCCGAAAAAAGGGAAGAACTTACGACCGAAGGCGGGCTTGACGTCGCTAGCCAAAAAGAAAAACTTGCGGGTATTGTCGCAAGACTCAAAAAAGCGGGAATAAAAGTCAGCATGTTTATCGACGCCGATATAACCCAGGTCAACGCGTGTTCGCAAATTTGCGCGGATGCCGTAGAAATACATACGGGAAAATACGCGCGTTTTTTTAAAGAGTCCGGAAAAAAATCGCAGGAATTCAAAGACGAAGTTAAAAAAATTTCAGGCGCGGCTGCTGCTGCGGTTTCTAAAGGGCTTATTGTCAACGCGGGACACGGTCTTGATTACGATAATATTGAAAAAATATGCAATATCCGCGAAATGAACGAATTTAACATAGGTTTTTCGATTATATCAAAATCCGTTTTTACCGGGCTTGAAAAAGCCGTAAGCGATATGAAAAATTTGATAAAAAAATATACACCGGAACAATAATATGTGCGGAATAGTCGGATATATAGGCGAAGAAAACGCCGCTGACATAATTTTTAAAGGGCTTGAGAAGCTTGAGTACAGAGGATATGATTCGGCAGGCATTGCGGTTGTCGCGGAAAATAAAAATCTTGAGATAAGAAGGAGCGTCGGAAAATTAAACAATCTTGGCGTCAATCTTATAAAAAACCCTCTTTCGGGAAAAATCGGAATAGGCCATACGAGATGGGCTACGCACGGAAAACCTTCGGCAGAAAACGCTCATCCTCACACGGATGAATCGAAAAGCATAGTCGTGGTTCATAACGGCATAATTGAAAATTACGCGGAACTTAAAAATATGCTTCAAAAAGAAGGACAGATTTTTAAGTCTGAAACAGACACCGAAGTTGTCGCGCATTTAATAAAAAAATATTATAAAGATAATCTTGCGCAAGCGGTCAAAAGAGCGTTGAAAGATATAAGAGGTTCTTACGCTCTGGTAGTTTTAAGCAAGGATGATTCCGACAAAATTGTATGCGCAAGACTCAATGCGCCGCTGATTATAGGAGTCGGTGAAAAAGAAAATCTCATAGCGTCCGATATTCCTGCGCTTTTATCTTACACAAGAAAAATGATTTTTCTTGAAGACGGAGACGTTGCAGAAGTAGCTAAAGACAAAATATCAGTTTTTGATTCTGGCGGAAATCTTCGGGACAGGGAAATAAAGACTATTTTATGGGATGCCATACAGGCTGAAAAAGGCGGCTATAAGCATTTCATGCTTAAAGAAATTTTTGAGCAGCCGCGGACAATAGAAGATACTTTTAAAGGCAGGATATATCCGGAAGAAGGAAGAGTTTATATCGAAGAAGCGAAACTGGAAGCTTCTTTTTTAAGGAAACTCTCAAAAATTTATATTGTCGCCTGCGGCACTTCTTATCATGCCGGGCTTGTCGGAAAATTTTTAATTGAAAATTTTGCCAATATTACGGCTGAAGTCGATATTGCTTCGGAGTTCAGATACAGAGAACCGGTATGCGATGATAAGACGCTGGCAGTTGTTATTTCCCAGTCCGGCGAAACGGCCGATACTTTAGCGGCTTTAAGGCTTGCCAAAGAAAAAGGATGCCGGACTCTTGCCGTATGCAATGTTGTAGGCTCAAGCATAAGCCGCGAAGCGCATCATATAGTTTACACGCACTGCGGGCCTGAAATCGGCGTCGCGTCGACAAAAGCGTTTACCGGTCAGCTTACGGCATTGTACATGCTTGCTTTGGATTGGGCGGCAAAAAAGGAAACTCTTTCAAAAGATATTCTAAAAAAATATTTGAAAGAGCTTTGGGAAATTCCTCTGAAAGTCAGCGAATTTCTTAAAAATGCGGATAGCGTTTACGAAACGGCTAAAATTATTTCCAATAAAAGAGATTTTTTATATTTGGGAAGAAACGTAAATTATCCCGTGGCTTTGGAAGGCGCGCTGAAATTAAAAGAAATTTCTTATATACACGCCGAAGGTTATCCGGCAGGCGAAATGAAGCACGGTCCGATTGCTTTGATTGACGACAGAATGCCTATCGTGGCAATTGCGCCGTACGGAAAAGTTTATGAAAAAATGCTTTCAAATATAGAGGAAGCAAAAGCCAGAGGCGGAACCGTGATAGCGGTTGTAAACGAGAAAGACAAAGTTATAAAACAAAAGAGCGATTACAGTATTTTTATCCCTGAAACAGACGAATATTTTTCACCGTTTATTACGGTTATACCGTTGCAGCTTTTAGCGTATTATATCGCCGTGATACTGGGATGCGATGTTGACCAGCCGAGGAATTTAGCTAAGTCTGTCACTGTTGAATAACGGCAGAAAAGAGAGATTAAATATGGAACGGATTATATGTAAAAATTATGATGAAGTGTCGCTTTTGGGAGCAAACATTTTAGCAAAGCGGATTAAAGAAAATCCAAAAAGCATACTGGGTCTGGCGACCGGCTCGACTCCCGTAGGAATGTATAAAAAACTGGTAGAGATGCACAGTAAAAACGGACTTGATTTTTCAGAAATCCGGACGTTTAATCTGGATGAATACTATCCGATAAAAAAGAGCAATGAGCAGAGTTATGACTTTTTTATGTGGGATAATCTGTTTTCCCATATCAATATAAAACGGGAAAACGTACATTTGCCAAACGGGGAAAGCGCGGATCCGGAAAAAGAATGTATTGCTTATGAGCGAATGCTGGCAGAGGCAGGCGGCGTGGATATACAAGTGCTTGGGATTGGCATCAACGGGCATATCGGTTTCAATGAACCGGAAAATGAACTTAAGCTTGCAACCCATCTGACCAGTCTCACTCCGAGTACTATAGATGCTAATTCGCGTTTCTTTAGAAATATTGAAGATGTGCCGACCAAAGCGCTTACTATGGGAATGGGGACGATCATGAAAGCAAAATCGATTCTTTTGCTGATTACCGGCGAGAATAAAGCTCCGGTCGTCAAAAAACTCTTTTCCGGAGTTGCCACTACCGGCGTACCGGCTAGTTTTTTACATCTCCATTCTAATGTCATAGTTCTTCTGGATGAGGCTGCCGCAAAACTGCTATAACGGCAATTAACAATGAATAATTAATAATTGTCGTGTTTCGGCTTTGCCGAAACCTATTATAAGCTTGCGCGAGGCAAAAGCACATAAATTGTTAACTGTTAACTGTTAACTGTTAATTGTTAATTGTCAATTGTCGTTAAAAAGGGTTTTATGAATATAGGCATAGATATTGAGGAAGTGAAACGGTTTGAAAAGTACGTAAAAGATAAAGATTATCTTGAACGAGTGTTTGCTAATGACGAAATATCTTACTGTATGCCTAAAAAGCAGCCTGCCCAGCATTTGGCGGCGCGCTTTGCCGCAAAAGAAGCCGTCTGGAAAGCATTAAGCGCGAAAAATAAAAAGCTTATTATAACCGATATATCGATAAAAAATACCCAGTCGGGAAAGCCCGAAGTGTATATTAAAAATAAACGTTATAAAAAAGTAGACGTATCTCTTTCGCATACGGATAAATATGTTGTTGCCGCGGCAATAGTTTTTTAAAGACAGTTAGGAGTGAGGAATTAGGAGTTAGGAATGAAAGGCTCTCCTCTTTTTTCTGATTTTTATTTAAAGCTGAGAAGAAATCCCGATACTAGCAAATACGATTACGGTCATGTTTTGGTTATAGCGGGTTCAAAATATATGCCGGGCGCGGGAATTTTGTGCTGTAACGCCGCTTTGCGCACCGGAGCGGGACTCGTAACTTATGCCGTTCAAAGCGGTTTTTTAAACGCGGTTTACGCGCTTTCAAAACCCGAAACAATGTATTTTGTTTACGAGACGGCAGGCGGCATTTTAAAATTTATTTCAGACAGAAAAGTTTCGTCCGTTATAATAGGCCCCGGACTTGAAAGAAACAAAGTTTCAAGCAGAGCTTCGAGCGAAGCTCTTTATGACTTTATAAATGAAATTATTTCTTCCGTAACGATTCCCGTAGTTTTAGACGCTTGCGCGATTTCAACTCTCAACGAAAATTTTGAAGTTTTAAAGAAAGCAAAAGCCCGTATTGTTATTACTCCGCACGAAGGGGAGTTTGCGAAACTTATCGGCAAACCCGTTTCTTACGTCAAAGAAAACAGGGAAAAATTAGCTGAAAATTTTGCCAAGGATAATTCGCTTATCTGCGTTTTAAAAGGCAATAAAACTTTAGTTTCGGATGGAAAAACTTTGTATAAGAATAATTCCGGCACGCCCGCAATGGCTAGCGCCGGAAGCGGGGATGTTTTAAGCGGTATGATAGCGGCTTTGTCTGTTATAGGAGGCGATTTATTTGAGGCCGTAAAATTTTCGGCGTATGTCCACGGTTTGGCCGGAGAAATATCGGAAAAGGACAAAGGCATAGGGGTTATCGCAAGCGACATAGTTGAAAATATTCCTTACGCGCTAAAGGCAAAGTATAAAGACAAAGTGTAAAGTGAAAAGTGCAAATTATGAGTTTCGTCTGCGACGAAACCTATTATAAGTTTTCGCAAAGCGAAAACACGATATTTTCACTTTCAACTTTTCAATTTTCACTTTGCCGTTTAAAAGGGGAAAACAAATGACTATTGAAAACGAAATAATTCAGATAAGAAGACATATTCACAAATATCCGGAACTTAGCGGCTGCGAATTCAATACGGCAAAATTTATAGAATCAAAATTGAAAGAATTTAAAATTCCGTATAAACGCGTAGGAAAAACGGGCGTTTTGGGAATTATTAAAGGCATAAAACCTGGCAAAACAATTGCGTTAAGAGCCGATATGGACGCTTTGCCGGTTCAGGAAGACAATAAAATAGGATATAAGTCTAAAAATGCCGGTATTATGCACGCCTGCGGACACGACGCGCATATGGCGATCGTTTTGGGCGCGGCAAAACTTTTAAGCCGTAAAAAAGATTCTTTAAACGGGAATATTAAATTTATTTTTCAGCCCAGCGAAGAAACTTCGTCCGGCGCCAAAAGCATGGTTGACGGCAAGGTTTTGGAAAATCCGAAAGCCGACATTATTTTGGGCATTCATGTCTGCCCGTGGATAGAATCCGGAAAAATCGGTTTAAAATTCGGCGCAATGATGGCGGCCGTCGATAAACTCAATATAGAATTTGAAGGCGAAATAGCGCACGGCGCTTACCCTCATTTGGGGAAAGACGCTTTAGTTGCGGCTTGCGAGTTTATAAGCTCCGTTCAATACGTAATATCAAGAGAAGTAAATCCCGTGAAGCCCGCGGTTGTGACGTTTGGCAAAATTAAAGGCGGGGACGGATACAATATAATATGTGAAAAAGTAACTCTTGACGGCACTGTCAGGAGTTTGAGCGGAAAAACCAGAAAACTTATAAAAGAAAGCATTTTAAGAAAATTGAAGGCCGTTGAAACCGCGTACGGAATCAAATCCAAAGTCCATTATCATGCGGTCGGCAACGCTTTAATCAACTCTAAAGAAATTACGGAAATGTGCAGAAAAGCGGCGAAAGAATTTTACGGAAGCGAAAATATCGTGATTTTGGAAAAGCCCTCGATGGGCGGCGAAGATTTCGGAGAATATCTCGAGAAAGTTCCGGGAAATTTTATTTATATAGGTACGTCGAAAAACAAAAACACTTCTTACCCGTGGCATCACAGTAATTTTAATATCGACGAGCCTGCTTTGCCCAAAGCCGCGAAATACCTTGCGTTCTGCGCGCAAAAATTTCTTTCTTAAATAATAATAGAACCCTAAAAAATTCGGAGTTTATTACTTATTATGAAATTTTATATAGAGAATTATTTAAAATTTTGACTAGTTGAGTTTGAATTTCGGAGAGCGGAGCTGTTTTGTTTTTGTGAAACAAAAACTTACTAACTCCTCACTTCAAACTGTCGTTAAAAGGAGATATCTTGAAATACGTTATTTTTGGTATAGTTGCTTTCTTTTTGTTGTTTGTCGTCATTAGGGCGTATAAAGTATATTTTGAAAATGAAAAAGAAATGCCTCAATACTCCGGTGAAGAGATTAAGGTTAAGATTACTAAGATAACTAAAGAAAGATTTAAAGAATTGTATGATGCATCAGCATTTACGGTTGAGGGCGCAGACGGTTCTTTAGATGATTGGTTTATCATGCTTAATCAGCAAATGAAAAAAATGGGTATTGGCGAAGTATCTGAAATGTTTACTTTCACCGGAAAGGATATGAATGAACACTATAAGCTGACAGGCAATAATGCATATCAGGATGATCTGATATTTTTGTCTTTTAAACTTGACAATTTAAACAAGTTTAAGTTGACATCGCTTAAAAGAATGAGGCTCCAGAACGGTGATTGGCTTAACGGTCGCTGGTTTGATGACATTGTAGATAATAATGAAGAGAGAGAAAGAAATAAAAATGATGAAGATTAAAACTAAAATAGAGGATTTCTTAAAGACCGGAAAGGATTATAATTGACATTTTGCATAAAAATATTTTATACTTACTAAACCCCAATAGAAGTTTTTAATAATTAAATAAATCTGATTGAATGTGAAGGGTGAATACGTCCTAAAAGTTTTTTAAATTTTAGGATATTTTTGTGTGTATAGATTGCATTTTTGATATTAAAAAGGCGTTATAATTAAATTTTACATATAGGAATAAGCCATGAAAAAAGACGAAAAAGTTTTACAGAAAAAGTACAAAAAGGCTTATCTCGAACTTTCTAACGGGATAACTCTTGAAGGAAGCGCTATCGGCGCTGACGCGACGGTAAGCGGCGAAATGGTCTTTAATACGGGAATGTTAGGATACAGCGAAACAATGACAGACCCGTCGTATCTGGGTCAAATTTTAGTCTTCAGCTTCTGTCTCATAGGAAATTACGGAATCCCTGCCCCCAAAGGCGGGGATTTTTTTATGACTAAAGGGCACGAAAGCAGTTCCATAAAAACCCAGGGCATAATAGTTTCCGATATTTATGACGTCTGCCACCACCATGACGGCGGGATATCTTTAGAGCAGTGGATGATAGAAAATAATGTGCCCGGAATCGCGGGCATAGATACAAGATATTTAGTACAGATGATAAGGGAAAACGGAAATCTTTTCGGACGTATTGTTCCGGAGGGCGCGAAAAAAGAAAAACTTAACAGATTTGAATTTTTAAATAATTTCAGCGACGGCGAATATGTCGATCCTTCGAAATATAATCTCATGCCGTCGGTATCAACGAAAGAAATACAAAAGTTCGGAACAGGAGCGAAAAAAGTCGCGGTTATAGACTGCGGCTCGAAGCTCACTATTTCAAGAATGCTTGTAGAAAGAGGGTGCAAGGTCTTGCTTGTGCCTTGGGATACCGATTTTTCTAAAATAGATGCTGACGGCTGGATTATATCCAACGGTCCGGGAGATCCTCAAAACACCGGCGATTTGGTTGAAAGAGTAAGAAAAGACGTTATTGGTTCGGGTAAACCGGTTTTCGGAATATGTCTTGGGAATCAGATATTGGCGTTGGCTTCGGGAGCTAAGACAAAAAGGCTTGCTCGCGGACATATAAGCCACAATCAGCCTGTTTTTTCTCTTCCTGACAGAAATGCGTATATGACAAGCCAGAACCACAGGTATGCCGTAGATAAAAAAAGCATACAGGAAGGCTGGGAACTCTGGTTTGAAAACGCCAATGACGGGTCCGTGGAAGGTTTAAGGCATAAAACAAAACCGTATATGTCCGTTCAATTCTATCCTGAAAACGATACAAGCTGGATTATGGATAAATTCGTAAATTTAATAAAAAAATAAATTCAAATATAAAGGAAAAAGGTATGCCTATTTTAGATTTTTTGCTTCCCAAAAACGGGAAAAAACAGAAAGTAATTTTGCTGGGTTCGGGCGCTTTGTCCATAGGACAGGCGGGAGAGTTTGATTATTCCGGTTCTCAGGCTATTAAAGCTCTAGTGGAAGAAGATTTGGATGTTATTGTTATTAACCCCAATATAGCTTCCGTTCAGACAAATTCCGGACCGAACAAAAAAGTCTATTTTTATCCGATTACTCCGTTTTGGGTTGAGAAAATCATAAAAATAGAAAAACCCGCGGCGATTATTTCATCATTCGGCGGTCAGACGTCTTTAAACTGCGTTATAGAACTTGAAAAAACCGGAGTACTGAAAAAATACGGCGTTAAAGTTCTGGGAACGCAGGTTGACGCTTTGGAAATGTCCGAAGACAGAGATTTGTTCGCAAAACAAATGCAGTCCATAAATTTGCCGATTGCCAAAAGCCGGACGGCAAATACGGTTGACGAAGCGTTGAAAATCGCGGAAGAAATAGGTTATCCGGTCATTACCCGTTCTGCTTTTGCTTTAGGCGGTCTTGGTTCGGGACTCGCAAGAACGCCTGCGGAACTTAAAAGGCTTACCCAGGCTGCTTTAATGTCTTCTCCGCAAGTATTGGTTGAAAAATCGCTTCACGGCTGGAAAGAAATAGAATACGAAGTGATGAGAGATAAAAGCGGCAACTGCATAACTATTTGTAATATGGAAAACATGGATCCTATGGGTATTCATACCGGCGATTCAATAGTTATTGCTCCTTGCCAGTCAATAAACAATACCGAAGTAGGTATGCTTCGCGAAGCCGCTATAAAAATTGCCAAAAGCGTAGGTATTATAGGCGAATGTAATGTTCAATACGCTTTAGACCCGAACGGTTATGATTTTTACGTTATAGAAATTAACGCGAGGCTTTCGCGTTCGTCGGCGCTTGCAAGCAAAGCTACTGGTTATCCTATAGCTTATATAGCGGCAAAAGTAGTTATAGGTTTTGATTTGCTTGAACTGAAAAATCCGGTCACAGGTACGACATCGGCATTTTATGAACCTTCTTTGGATTATGTTTCGCTTAAATTTCCCCGTTGGGATTTAAGCAAATTCAGCGGCGTTTCAAAATTGCTCGGCACTCAGATGAAATCCGTAGGCGAGGTTATGGCTATAGGCAGAAATTTCTGCGAAGTTATACAGAAAGCCTTGAGGATGGTCAACGAAAACGAGGAAGGCATTACGGTCAGCGTTTTTAAAAATGCTGCGGATGACGAGCTTGAAAAAGAGCTTTTAGATCCTACAAATTTAAGAGTATTTGCTATTTACGAAAGTTTTAAACGTGGTAAAACTCTTGAATATGTCTATGATAAAACCAAGATAGATTACTGGTTTTTATCGCATATTCATTATCTCGCGTCTTTGGAAACCGAGCTTTTGGATTTCTTTGCGGTAAAAGTAAAACGCGACGTTGTTACCAAAGAGGAAATTTATAAAGATTTTTCAAAAATAGAAAAGCAGCATTTTATCCGTATTAAATCAAGAGGATTTTCGGATTTCCAGCTTACAAAAATATACTTATCCGCAGTCAGCACTGGAAAAATCAAACTGACGACAAGAGAAATCAGAAATCTGTCGCTGGGCATAAGAAAATTGAGAAAAAAACTTAAAATTCAGCCTGTTGTAAAACAGATAGACACTACTTCTTCGGAATACGCGACAAAATCAAATTATCTCTATCTTACTTACGACGGCGTGCACAGCGACGTGTCGGTAAAGAAAAATAAAAGCAGCATAATTACGCTTGGAAGCGGAAGTTACCGAATAGGTTCGAGTCTTGAGTTTGACTGGTGTTCGGTTATGACGAGCAGTTATTTTAAACAAAAGAAAAACGACAGTGTTATAATAAACTGCAATCCCGAAACCGTTTCAACGGATTTCAGCGCGTCCGACAGACTGTATTTTGAAGAACTTTCTTTTGAGAGGGTGTTGGATATTATAGACATAGAAAGCCCAAAAGGCGTAATAGCCTGTATGGGAGGACAAAACCCGAATAACTTAATACAGCCATTGAGCGAAGTGAAAGTTAATATTTTAGGACACAGTCCAAAAAGCGTTGAAGGAGCTGAAGACCGTGTAAAATTCTCGGCAATGCTTGACAAATTCGGAATAGACCAGCCTGAATGGACTTCCGCTACTTCAATAGAAGAAATAGAAAAGTTTATAGAGAAAGTCGGGTTTCCGGTTTTAATACGTCCGAGTTTCGTGTTGTCCGGGACGCTTATGAACGTAGCAAACGACAAAAAGAGCCTGGATTATTATTTATCGCTTACCAAAGACATTTCTGCGGATTTTCCGGTTGTAATATCTAAATTTATTTTAGACGCTAAAGAAATAGAGTGCGACGGAATAGCCAAAAACGGGGAAGTGATGATGTCTCTTGTCAGCGAGCATGTGGAAAACGCGGGCGTGCATTCCGGGGACGCTACAATGGTGTTTCCCGCGCAAAAGCTATACGGGCATACCGTGAACGTGATAAAAGATATAACCAGAAAAATAATCAAAGGGCTTAACCTTAACGGACCGTTTAATATACAGTTTATAGCTAAAGACAATGATGTAAAAGTTATCGAATGTAATGCGAGAGCGTCGCGGTCATTCCCGTTTATTTCAAAAGTTTCGGGTGTAAACCTTACTGAAGTCGCGTGCAAAGTTATGAATAACGAAAAAGTCAAAGAAATACTGATAGACGAAAGCAAAATTCCGTATATAGGAGTAAAAGCGTCGATGTTTAGTTTTCAAAGGCTTGACGGAGCAGACCCTGTGACAGGCGTTGAAATGGCGTCAACGGGCGAGGTAGGATGTTTGGGTAAGAAATTTGACGAAGCAATGCTTTTATCGATGGAAGCGACAAAAGTGGTAAAACCTAAAAAAGGGATATTGCTGAGCACCGGAAGGGAAAAAGACAAAGTAAAATTTATGGAAGTAGTAGACAATATATATAAATTAGGGGTTCCTGTATACGCGACAAAAGGAACGGGCGAATATCTGCAAAAGCACGGTTATGAGGTAAATATTGTTCATTGGAACAGAACACCGAGAGCCGTTGACACGATTATAGACGGCAAAGTTGATTTTGTAATAAACATAAACAAAAGTTTGACGGTAGAGGAGCTTAAAAACAATTCTGAAATAAGAAAAACCGCGGTACGGTGCAGTTGTTCAATTTTAACGAATCTTGAAAAAGCAATGTCATATCTGAGAGCGTTTGATTCATACGAAAAGCTTCAAAATATAGAAGAGATGATAAGCCTTTAACGGCAGATGATGAGAAGGTGAGATGTTGGGAAGTTTAGCAACGACAAGAGAATAGTGTCTTTGCTCAACATCCCATCTTCCCATCATCTCAACTTCCGCAGGAGCAGTGTATGTGGTTAATTTATATTCTTGTATCAGCCGTTTTTGCCGCGCTTGTAAGTATTCTTGCGAAAATCGGCATGCAAAATATAAACTCTAACTTGGCTGTCGCGATAAGAACGGCAGTTGTTCTTATTGTGGCTTGGTTATTTGTTTTTGCCGCAGGCAAGCAAAGCGATATTGCGGCATTAACGCATAGAAATTGGATTTTTTTGATACTCTCGGGAATTGCCACGGGCTTATCTTGGCTGTTCTATTTTAAAGCGCTTCAAATCGGTCAAGCTTCAAAAGTTATTCCCTTAGATAAAATCAGCGTAGTTTTCGGCATACTTTTCGCTTTTATGTTTTTAAATGAAACGATAACGTTAAAAACAATTTTAGGCGGCTGTTTAATTGTATTGGGAGCAATTGTTTTGGCTGTATGATATTTAGGGCTATAAAATGGAAAAAATAAAAAAAATTATCGGAAGTTTTAAAATAGAAAAGACAAGAAAAATTATCGGCTGGCTGTTAATAATATATGCTTTATTGATATTTTTGAGTACAATATATTTTAATATTTTGTTTTTCTTAAGAGCTAAACAATTCGGGTTTTTGGATTTTTTCTTCGCATTGTTTAAATCTTATCCGTTTTATAATTTTTATATTATAGGTATTTTATTTTTTATTTTTCTGTTGTGGCTGGGTGTATTATTTATAAGAAAAAAACTTAATAAAACTTTGGCTGTAATTATTTCCATGTCATTGGTGATTTTGTTTATTCAAAATCAATTTTTACGCAGACAAAATATTGATTTTATGAATAAGAGTATTTTTATTGGCTGTAATGAACAATAAGCCGTCTGATGCAATAGCGGATAAAGCGGAACTTTGAAAAAATATTAACGCCAAAAGTTCAGAAATAAAAAAATGTCGTAAAGGAATGAATTATGGGTGGAATTGTAGGAGTTGAAAACACGCAGGAAGCGTCGACGTTAGTTGCCGTCGGGCTTATGACTTTGCAGCACAGAGGGGAAGAATCTTCGGGTATCAGTATTAGCGGAAACGGGAATATGAAGACTTTCCGTTCCATGGGGCTTGTTTCAAGGCTTGTAAACTCCGATGCGTTAAACCAGCACGCGGGAACAGCCGCAATAGGGCACGTACGTTACAGCTCTGCCGCTAAAAGTTCTTTAGTAAATGCTCAGCCTTTTCAGATGAGTTGTATACACGGGCAGGTTTCAGTCTCTAAAAACGGCAATTTCACGAATTTTACAAAAATAAAAAATATGCTTTTAAAACGCGGCGCGATTTTTAATCATACTTCCGATACGGAAATATTATTGCATCTTATCGCGATGTCAAAAGGCAATTTTCCGGAAGTTATTGCAAAGTCTATGAAAATGTTAGACGGCGCGTTTTCCGTTGTTGTTTTAAAGGACAAAATGCTTATAGGCGCGAGAGACGTCAGCGGTATCAGACCGCTTGTTTTGGGGAAAATAGATAATTCGTATATAATATCTTCCGAAACTGCAGCTATTGAAGTTATGGGCGGAAAATATATCAGAGATATAGAACCCGGGGAAATAGTCGTAATAGAAAACGGAAAAATAAAGAAATCGTTTTTTTATAAAAAACCTGTAAAGCAGTCAACCTGTATATTTGAACAGGTATATATTTCAAGACCCGACAGCATAATGTTCGGACAAAGCGTTAAAGAAGCGAGAGTAAAAATGGGAGCTTATTTGGCCGAGCAGATGAAAGGCATTAAAGCCGATATAGTGATGCCTGTTCCGGACACGGGGTATTTTGCGGCAATGGGATTTTCAAGAGCATCGGGCATTCTTTTTGAAGCGGGGTTTGTCAGAAATCATTATTTAGGGCGCTCATTTATAAAACCTTCTCAAAACTTAAGAGATATGACCGCGAAATTGAAATTGCGTCCGATAAAAGACGTTGTCAACGGAAAAAATATAGTTCTTATAGACGATTCGATAGTCAGAGGCACGACTTCAAGAAGAATGATCAAAATGCTTAAAGACGCGGGCGTAAAAAAAATTCATTTAGCCCTGTCTTGTCCTCCCGTAATAGCCCCTTGTTATTACGGAATAGACACGCCTCTTAAAGAACATTTAATAGCGGCAAACCAGTCTGCGGAACAAATAAGAAAATACTTAGAAATCGAAAGCTTGACATTCTTGAGTCTTGAAAATTTGATAAAATCCTGCTGTGCGAGTGAAAAATGCAAAGATGTTTTCTGCGCGGCGTGCTTTTCCAGAAAGTATCCGACAAAAATATCAAAGGATACGTACAGGGAAATGGCTTAAACGGCCAAGTATAGAAAAAATGACGGAGAAAAAAATGAAAATCGGCTTTGATAATTCGTCTTATATGGAAAAGCAGACGGAGCAAATACTTAAAAGAGTAGAGCAATTTAATCATAAGCTGTATCTAGAATTCGGCGGAAAGCTCTTTGACGATTACCACGCGGCGAGGGTCTTGCCCGGGTTTAACGTAAACGGTAAAATTTTGCTTCTGGAAAAGTTAAAGGAAAAAACCGAAATTATTATATGTATCAACGCGTCCGATATCGAAAAAAACAAAATAAGAGCGGATTTGGGAATCACTTATGATATGGATGTTTTACGCCTCATTGACAATACCAGGAAGATGGGGCTTTATATAAGCAGTATCGTTATTTCGCAATATAAGAATCAGCCGTCCGCGGATATGTTTAAAAATAAGCTTGAGCGCAGAGGCGAAAAGGTATATATTCATAAGCATATTGAAGGTTATCCTATGAATGTAGATCTTGTTGTGAGCGATAAGGGATACGGGTCTAATCCGTATATAGAAACAACGAGGCCGCTTGTGGTAGTTACGGCGCCGGGTCCCGGAAGCGGAAAAATGGCGACTTGCCTTTCGCAGATATATCACGAGCATAAAAGAAATATAACTTCGGGATACGCTAAATTTGAGACGTTTCCCGTATGGAATCTGCCTTTAAACCATCCCGTAAATCTTGCGTATGAAGCGGCCACCGCGGATTTGAATGATGTTAACGCGATTGATCCTTTTCATCTGGAAACATACGGTAAAACAGCGGTAAATTATAACCGGGATATTGAAATATTTCCGATAGTAAAAAATATACTTACTAAAATTATGGGAACAGACAAAGTTTATCAATCACCGACAGACATGGGAGTAAACATGGCGGGATATTGTATTACCGACGAGGAATCAGTAAAAGAAGCTGCGAAGCAGGAAATTGTAAGAAGGTATTTCAGAACAAGTTGTGAGTATAAAGAAGGGCATATAGAAATCGGCGCGGTTGAAAAATTGGAAATTATAATGAAACAGCTTGACATATATCCGGAATACGGGTTAGCGGTAAGACCCGCGTTAGAAAAGTCCGAACAAAATAAATGTCCCTCTATGGCTTTGATTTTGCCTGATGGTAACGTTATGACCGGAAGAACCACAAACGTTTTAACCGCAGCTTCAAGCCTTGTGTTAAACTGCGTTAAAAAATTAGCGGGTATCCCGGATGACATTCATCTTATTTCGCCTGCCGTTTTAGAACCTATGCTGATGCTTAAAGAAAAAATTCTTTGTGATAAAAATCCTTTACTTAATCTTAATGAAGTTTTAAACGCTTTGAGCATATGCGCCGCGACAAATCCCTTGGCCGGAAAATGCCTCGGGAAACTTTATGATTTAAAAGGCTGCGTGGCTCATTCCTCGCACATGCTGTCAAAAGCGGATGAAAGCGCGTTTAAAAAATTAGGCATAGACGTTACGTGTACTCCCGAGTTTCCTACAAGTGATTTATATTACGTTTAAAATAACGACAATTAACAAAGTATAATTAACAAATAACAAAAAGAGTAAGTTTTTAGTATTTGTCGTTAATTGTTAATTGAAAATTATTATTTATAAATTGTAGTTAAAAAGGAGCCGAAATGAAAACATTTGTTCTTGATACCAACGTTTTGCTTCACGATCCCGACTCGGTTTTTTCATTTAAAGACAACAAAGTCGTTATTCCGATGACCGTAATTGAAGAATTAGACTCATTTAAGAAACTAAACGACGAAAGAGGCAGAAGCGCAAGGCTTATTTCAAGAACTCTCGACGAGTTGAGGACTAAAGGCAAACTTTCGGAAGGCGTAAAGGTTAAAAGCGGCGGAATAGTAAAAATAGAGATGAATCACCACGACGTGGATTTGCCGAAAGATTTTTCGGGGCAGAAAGCCGACAACCAGATTCTTTCCATAGCGCTCGGATTAAAATTAAAAAATGAAAAAGTGATTTTTATAACCAAAGACATAAATTTGAGAATAAAAGCCGAGATACTGGATATCCAGACTCAGGATTATGAAAAATCAAAAGTTAAAATAGACGAGCTTTACGCCGGCTGGAAAGAGGTCAAAGTTTCGTCCGAAAAAATAGATAAATTTTATAAAGACGGCAAACTTTCTTTGAAACAGGAATTTTATCCGAACGAGTTTATTTCTTTGAAAGACGAAGCCGGCTCTTCAAAAAGCGCTTTGACCAAGTTTTCGAAAAAAGACAATGCTTTGACTCCTATATTTCATCAAAATTCTTTACCGTGGGGACTGAAACCTCTTAATGTGGAACAAAAATTCGCGGTAGAGCTGCTTCTTTGCAACGACATAAACCTTGTTACTCTTATAGGCCTCCCGGGCGCCGGAAAAACGATTCTTGCTTTGGCGTGCGGACTTCAAAAAACCGTTGAAGAAAGATATTTCAGAAAACTTTATATCGCAAGGCCTATTATTCCCATGGGCAGAGACATCGGATTTTTACCGGGAACAAAAGAAGAAAAACTCGGAGCGTGGATGGGCGCGATAAACGACAATCTTGAATTTTTGATGGACAGAGGACATCCGGATTCTAAAACCGAAGAAAAAATCGACTACTTGTTTACTTCCGGTCAAATAGAAGTGGATTCTTTAACTTACATAAGAGGCCGCTCTTTGCCGCAGCAATATATTATTATCGACGACGCGCAGAATTTAACTCCGCACGAAGTCAAAACTATTATTTCAAGGGCCGGCAATGGCACAAAAATCGTGTTGACCGGAGATCCGTACCAGATAGACAACCCTTATTTGGACGCTTCGTCAAACGGCCTTACTTACCTTGTTGAAAGATTTAAAGGGCAGTCGCTTTTCGGGCATATTACTTTTTCAAAAAGCGAGAGAAGCAACCTTGCGGCACTGTCGTCGGAACTACTTTAACGGCAGAAGATGAGAAGGTGGGAGGGTGAGCGAAGGCAAAGACTTGTACGGCCAGAGCTGCTCTCAGCTTCTCAACATCTCATCATCTCAACTTCTATAAGGTTTTCATGAGCGAAAAATACGTAGATTTACATATACATACCAACTATTCCGACGGGGCGTTTTCTCCTGCCGAAATTGTGGAGTATGCGAAAAAAACAAATCTTGCCGCTATAAGCATTACCGATCACGATTCTGTTGACGGTATTGACGAAGCGCTGCAGGCCGCGCAAGGTTCTGATATTGAGATAATACCGGGAATCGAACTTTCTTCAAGTTCAACGGATTCCGACGGGCAGATAACCGAGATGCATATTTTAGGTTATTACATAGATTACAAATCAGAAAAACTTAACGAAACGTTGTCGGTTTTCAGAAAAACCCGCCTTGAAAGAGCTTATGAAATTCTTAAAAAATTAAAAGAAAACGGCGTTAACTTAAAAGATGAAAGTTTTCTGAAAAATGTCGGAAAAAAATCAATAGGCAGGCTGCATTTTGCAAAAGCTATGATAAACGAAAGTTTTGCGGGCAGCGTTCAGGATGCTTTTCAGAGATATCTTGCCGTAAACAAACCCGCGTATGTTCCTAAATATTATATGAGCGCGGCAGATGCAATAAATCTTATCTTAAGCGTCGGCGGAATTCCCGTGATGGCGCATCCTTATTATATTCACTATACAGATAAAGCAATGTTTAAATCGCTTATTGACAGCGGGCTTAAAGGCATTGAGGCTTGGCATTCAAAACATCCTGAAAGCGCCGTAAGAAAGTTTTTAGCGTTGGCTGAAGAATTTAATTTAATAGCGACAGGAGGCTCTGACTGCCACGGAACATATAAAAATGAGCCTCCATTGATAGGCAGAATAAAGGTTCCTTATTCCGTTGTGGAAAACCTAAAAAGGCAAATAACAATTAATAATTAACGATTGGCAATTATTGTATGCTTCGTATTTATTTGTTAATTGTTATTTGTAAATTGATAAAAAATGGGCTATATCAACAAAACAGTATTCTTAAATTATCTATTGTGTCCCACTTTGGGCTGGATGTCCAAAAGGGGAATGCTGCCTCGTCTTGAAGGTTTGAATAACGAACTTCTGACGCTTGAAGGTAACAATGTTCATAAAATTTCATGGCAGCTTTTTCCGGATGCGGTTAACGCGCAAAAAAGATATTTGTCGGACAGCGCGGCTTATACGCAGGAGCTTCTTCAAAATCACGACAATAAAACATTTGTCGAAGCTTCGTTTATATCAAACGGATTTTCAGTCCGTACGGATATAATCCAAAAGCTTGAAGATAACACCTGGCATATTTTTGAAGTTAAATCCGGCGGCAAATATAAAGTTAAATACGTTCATGACATAACTTTCAGCGCGATGGTTCTTAAAAAAAGCGGCATCAATGTCAGTAAAGCCTCTTTGATGCATCTTGCCAACGATTACCGTTTGGATATGGACACTTCCTCGCTTTTTAAAACTCTTGACTGCAGTGAAAAAGTAGAGCTTAAACTTCAGGAATTTATGAGCATTTCCGACAAGGCTTTTGAAGAAATCGAGTCGGAAAAAATGCCCGAACCTTATTTAAAAAGAACTTGTAAAAACTGTCCTGTTTTTGACATTTGCATGGGCAAAGATGTTAAAAACCATATATTTGATTTACCCAGGCTTTCTATACCCGCAATTGAAGAACTTATAACTCTGGGCGCCGATACAATCGATAAAATTCCCGAAGGTTTTGAGCTGACCGAACAGCAGCAAATAGTCAAAAATTGTGTTTTAAGCGGCGAAAATTATATATCGCCTAATCTAAAAACCGAACTTGGCAATTTAAAAACACCTTTTTATTATCTTGATTTTGAGTCCATAACCACGATAATGCCGTTATATCCGAACGTTGCTCCGCACACGCAGCTTTTAACTCAGTTTTCAATAGATAAGAGTTTTGAAATCGGCAAAGTTTCCGAACATTTCGAATACATTGCAGACTATAAAAAAGACTGCCGCAGGGAGATAGCGGAAAAACTTATAGAATATCTCGGAAATGAGGGAAGTATAATAACCTACGCCAATTTTGAAAAAATAGCGATATCAAAGCTTGCGCTGTTGTTTCCCGATTTAAGCGAAGCTTTAAACAGGATAGCCGAAAGGGTTATTGATTTTGAAATTTTGGTCAGAAAAAACTATTACGATATAAATTTTCACGGACGTTCGTCCATAAAAAAAGTTCTTCCGGTTATGGTGCCGGATATGAATTACGATAATCTAGAAATAGGCGAAGGCGGCGACGCTGCCGCGGCATTTGCGTTTATAGTCATGGGTTTGTATGACGGCGAAAAAATAGCGGAAACCAAAAAAAATCTTTTAAAGTACTGCGCCCAGGATACTTTAGCTATGGTCAAAATCCACAGTTTTCTTTCCGATACGGTAAATAAATAATGGAAATCAAAAATCTTTCCGCATACGACAAAAGAAAAAAAAGACTTTTTAAAAACTGGTATTATCTCACCATTTTGCAGATAGCCCAATACGTAGTACCTTTTATTCCGATACCTTATCTTGTAAGAGTGTTGTCTCTCGATAAATTCGGTCTTGTCGCTTTTGCCGTTGCTATTTCGCAGTTTTTCGCGGTTTTTGTAGAATACGGTTTTTCTTATTCCTCGGTAAAAAGAATAGCGATAAACAAAAGCGATAACGATAAAATTACGGAAATTTATTCTGCGACTATTATCATCAAAGCCCTTATTTTTACCGTAATGGCCGCGATCTTTGTTCCTATAGTTTTATTTGTGCCTCAAATCAGCGGCGAAAAGCTTGTGTTTATATACGCTTTTCTTATGGTCTTTTCGGATATTTTTTTCACGACCTGGTTTTTCCAGGGAATGGAAAGGATGCGTTATATCGCCTATCTGAACTTAGTAATGGAAATTTTGTTTGTCGTGTTAATTTTTATTTTTGTCAGGGAAGAAAAAGACTATTATCTTGTGCCTCTTCTGAACTCTTTATGCTCATTGTTAATAGGACTTATAAGCATACGGATAATTTATAAAGTTTTCGGAGTGAAATTTAAGTTTCAGCCGTTTGAAAGAATTATTTATTATTTTAAAAGAGGATGGCATTATTTTGTTTCGGATTTCGCTTCAAACGCGTATATGTCGGCAAGCGTTTTTATTTTAGGCTTTATTGCCGGTAACGCGGCGGTCGGCTATTACAGGGCGGCTTTAAGCGTTCTTATTCCCGTAAAATCTTTGTTTGAGCCGATTGTACACGCGGCATATCCTTATATGAGCAAAGTTGCCAAAGAATCTAAAGAGAAAGCAGTTTCTTTTTTGAAGACTTACAGTTTGTCTGTGGCTGTAATTTCCTTTATACTTTTTGAAATGAAAGCAAACTTTGCAAAAATAACGGCTTTTTCCGCATTGATAAGTTTTGCGCTCATTCCTGTTTTAGCTTTGATTTTTAAAGACATCGGCATGGCCGTTATAATAGTTGTCGGCGAACTTTATATTTCGATAATGGCTTATCGGCAAATAAGAGGCAAAGGCTTTATATTTTCAAAAAATGTATAATGACCTGTATGAAACAAATTGACGTCATATTAAATAAAGCCGCAAATACCCACTCTTTGGATAAAGAAGAAATACTGGAACTTTTAACAGCCGGAGACGACCGCGCGCTTTTTGCCGCGGCGGACGCGGTGCGTAAAAAATATGTCGGAGACGAAGTTCATCTGCGAGGTTTGATAGAATTTTCAAATTATTGCAAACGGAATTGTCTTTACTGCGGTTTGAGAATGGATAATGACAAACTTGTACGTTACCGCTTAGAACCGAAAGATATAATTGAACTTGCGTCTAAAGCCAAATGTTACGGCTATAAAACAATCGTCTTGCAGTCCGGCGAAGATTCGTATTATACAATCGATAAAATGACGGAAATTATATCGGGCATAAAAAAACTGGACTTGGCTTTAACTTTGAGCATAGGAGAGAAAACTTACGAAGAATACAAAGCGTACAAACAAGCCGGAGCGGACAGATACCTTTTAAGAATTGAAACTACGGATGAAGAACTTTATAACGCGCTAGACCCTCAAATGAGTTTGGAAAACAGAGCGGAGTGTCTGGAAAATTTAAAAAAACTCGGGTACGAAACAGGTTCGGGAATAATAGCCGGGCTTCCCGGACAAAGCTTGGAAAGTATAGCCAAAGATATTCTTTTTCTGAAATCTATTGATGTGGATATGGCGGGAATAGGTCCTTTTATATATAATCCAAATACGCCGATTTTTAAAGACTGTCATTCTAAAGCGCAAAGCGCCGAAGAATCCGCCGTTTTAAGCGGAAGGGGAAACTATTTCGATTTATCTTTAAAAGTCATGGCGATTTTACGTTTAATAATGCCTGATATAAATATTCCCGCGACTACTGCAATGGAAACTTTAAATCCTGACGGCCGCATAATAGCTTTGCAAAGCGGTGCGAATGTCATAATGCCAAATGTTACCGAAGGTGAAGGCAGAAAGTTTTATGAAATATACCCGGGAAAAGTATGCGTTTTGGAAACTCCTAAAGCCGGCAGATTAAATATAGAAGATAAAATAAAATCCATAGGGCGGACGGTTTCAACGGGGAAAGGATTTCGCATAAAGAAGGAACATAAATGAAAATATTAGTCGGTTTAAGCGGAGGAGTGGATTCCGCGATTGCCTCTTATTTATTAAAAAAGCAGGGGCATGAAGTATTTGGCGCGATGATGTCTGTGTGGGATAATTCTTTGCCTGAGTTGAAAGTTAAAGAAGGCAATGCCTGTTTTAGTCCGAAAGATAAGGATATTGAAGCCGTAAAAAAAATAGCGGATTTTTTAAAAATCCGATACGATATAATAGACTGCAGCGAAGAATACAAACGCGTAGTTATCGAAAATTTTAAAAGCGAATATAAATCGGGGCGCACTCCAAACCCATGCGTATGGTGCAACGCTTATATTAAGTTCGGAGTTTTGCCTGCAGCCGCTAAACGAAACGGATTTAAGTTTGATAAGTTCGCAACCGGACATTATGCGAATATAGTTTATAATGACGAAATCAAAATGTATCAGCTTAAAAAAGCTAAAGATTTGAAAAAAGACCAGACATATTTTTTATACCGCCTTTCCCAAAAAACCTTGTCAGAAACCCTCTTTCCTCTTGGAAATCTTACAAAAGACGAAGTTCGTACTATTGCCAAAGATATTGGTCTTCCTGTTGCCCAAAAACCCGACAGCCAGGATTTTTACTGCGGGGATTATAACGATATTCTGGGCTTTCCCGCAAATCCGGGAAATATAGTAGATAAAAACGGAAAAGTTTTAGGAAAACACAACGGAATTTGGAATTATACTATAGGCAAGCGCAAAGGTTTGGGTCTTCCGGGAGGAACAAAAGAGCCCTTGTACGTTATCAATATTTCGGCAAAACAAAATGCGGTTGTTTTAGGATCGAAAGACGATTTATATTCAAAGTCTTTGACTGCCGAAAAAATTTCATGGGGTTCGATTGACGCGCCGAAAGAGTCGGTTAGAGTAATGGCAAAGATACGTCAGCAGCATACTCCTGCGCAAGCCGAAGTTATTGCAAAAGACGAAAACAACGCGGAAGTAATTTTTGATTCCCCGCAGATGTCCGTAACATCGGGACAAAGCGTGGTTTTTTATAAAGACGATATAGTTTTAGGCGGAGGAATTATAAGATAAAGACAGTTAATGAGTAGTTGTAGAGTGCGCGAAGCGCACATATTAATAAGCTGGGCAAAGCCCCGCACGACAACTGCTCATTACTTGAAATATTAAAAATAAATAGCTATTTTATGTATATGGCGGACAAAGTTATCGGGTTAACTATTTCAGTATTTATTGCCGCAAAACGTGGAATTTGTATTTTATTGCCCGCGGTATTTTTATGCGTGAATTCTTTTGCGTCGGAAGCCGGTGCGAAAATTCATATAGATTCTTCTAAAAATTACAAAGTTATTGCGTCTGACATTAAAGACGGAAATAACGGAACGGTCATACATATTTATGACTTGCATTGCGACGGGTATGTTCAAAACAATATAGCCGCCATTTTAGAAGAATTAGACAGCCTTTATAATTTAAAACATGTTTATTTGGAAGGAGCCGACGATAAATTTGATATGTCATGGGCGGATAAGATTTTGCCAAGTCAAAAAGATTTTGTTTTAAGAAGTTTAGTGGACAATGGCTTTTTGACGGGCGCGGAATATTATGCTATTTCCAAAGGAAAAAAATTTATAAAAGGGCTTGAAAAAGAAAGTGTTCATAAAGGAAATATACTGCGTTTTTCAAATATAAAAAGACAGGAAAAAGAATTAAAAAGTAGTATTGAACTTATCGATAGACGGATAGAGGCGCTTCAGACTAAATATTTGGGTTCTCATAACAAAAAGCTGAACAAAATCATAAAAAAATACAGAAACTCGGAAATTGACGCCGAGATTTATTATCAAAAAATGTTTTCTTTGCGCGGTATTGACATAAAAAGTTACCCCGAAATTGAAAAATATCTTTACTGCTTAAAATTTTTTAAAACAGTCGATTCTAAAAAACTCGATAAAGAATTTTTACGATTTCAACAGGTGTTAAAAGAGACCGTTTCGTATAAGGAGTATAGTGAAATTGCCGCTCGAAATGCAGAGCTGCCTTACGACCGAAAAGCGCACGAAGTTTTTCTGCGGTATAATTTTGATAAAGACAAAAGGTTTTTAGAAATTGCCAAATATTTTGAATATCTGTTTGTTTGGGAGCAAATAAATCCCGAAAAGATTATAGCCGAAGACGGGGCGCTGACAGATGCGATAAGAGAGGAAATTTCAAAAGACGAAACGGAAAGAGATATTGCTTTTGTTTATCATTATTGGGGCATGCTTAAAGACTGCTTAAATTTAAAAATATCCGCAAAAGATTATGCGCGTATTATTTCGGATTTTGGAAAATTTAAGTTTTTTGTCAAAAAGTATTTTGAAGACAATGATTTTTTCCGTATAGAGCCTTTGATTGTCGAGATATCGCGGTATTACGAAATAAATATTGCAAGAAATGATCATTTTGCCGGCAATATCGATATGGAACAGCATGAGGATTCTCCGGCTGTCGTTATAGCAGGGGGGTTTCATGCAAAGGGATTGAGGGAACTGTTTGAAAAGAAAAACGTAAATTTTATTTCGATAATTCCTAATATGGGTTCTAAAAAAATGTTTGAAAATTACGGGATGTACGAATTTATTTTGGAAAAACAGGCTTTGATGTTTTTAAATCAGACTCTTGCGCCCGCCGCAGGACAAATAGAATTTATATCGTCGTCTGGTAAAGAAATAAATTTGCTTATAAACCGTCAAAATGTCAGGCTTATTAAGAATGAAAACGGATTTTTTGAAATTGAAAACCTCGTAGAAAACGTTTCTAAAAGCGATATTAAAATTGTTGAAAGTACCGTAAACCGTTCGGCTGAAATCTTAAAAAGAATATTGAGGCTTTTAAACCCCGCCAATGCGCCGGAAATAATTTATCAGACCATTAAATCCTGTTCTTTGTTTTTAGCGCAAAACGGATATCTGGCTAATTACGGACTTATTTACGATATCGCCCAAGACGAAAATATAAGAAAAATTCTGATTAACGAAAACATAAGCGCTGAAGAATTAAGCATGCTGCCGGACATTTTGCAAAAATTGATATTAAAACATTCGGCAATCAAATCTGAAAAAGAAAAGAAAATAAGAGTGCTTCTAGTCCGCACCAGACTTCCCGAACAGAAAAGAAAACCCACCAGATGGCCTGGCGGATTATTGGCTTTAGCATCGTCGATAAAAGATGAAGATTTCAGAGAGAAATTTCTAAAAAATAAAGGCATAGAAAGCGCGCATGCGCAATATGATGTCAATATTATAGATTTGGCGGCCGAAGAAGCGGATTTTGATTTTATGGGTTTTATAAAATCATATAAGCCTGATATTGTCGGAATATCGGCCGTTACGCCCGAGATTGAGGCGGCAAAAGATTTAGCAAAAGATATAAAAGCCGAGCTTCCCGCAATAACCTTGATAATAGGCGGACATCATGTGTCTTCTCTGCCCGAAGAAACTTTAAGCGATTCCGCTTTTGACATAGGCGTCATAGGCGAAGGCGAGGAAACTTTTATAGAATTACTAAATGCTTTTGCTGCAGGACGCACGAATTTCGGCAATATTGCGGGGCTTGCGGTCAAGAAATCAAACGGAGAAATCATAACTACGCAAAGCAGGCAGTTTGTCATGAGCGCTGACGAATATCCTTTAGCCGGACAGCAAATGGATTTATTGCATTTGGAAGACTATGCTCAAATAAATTTTAACGAGAATAAACGTTTAGGCTATGCGGGGGTATTGTTTACGTCAAGAGGGTGCCCCGGCAAATGTTCCTTTTGCGCGGCAAAAGGTGTTTTTGGAAGCAAACTTCACGCAAAGAGAAGCGCGCAGCATATCGTTTCGGAGGTAGAGTATTTATATTCAAGAGGCATAAATTTATTTTTCATTTCCGACGATTTTTTTACGGTGGATAAAGAGCGCGTAAAAGAACTTGCCGATCTGATAGAGGAAAAAAATATGCAGTTAGGTTTCTATGTAATGACAAGGGCCGATTCTGTTAACGAAGAAATCGCAAAAGATCTAAAGCGTATGGGCGTGGAAAGCGTAGCATTTGGAGTTGAAAGCGGCGATGAGAGAATTCTCAATGAAGTCATAGGAAAAAATATATCCAATGCAAGAGTAATTGAATCCACGCGGATTATAAAGAAGTACAATATGCAAGTCCGCTATTATATGATGGTTGGGCTTCCGGAGCAAAATTGGGAAAGCATGAAAAAATCGATAGATTTTATTTTACAGGCAAGTCCGGACATCGTAGACATTGCCGTCGCAACGCCTTATCCCGGAAGCGACTTATTCGGGGATCCCAGAATTTTTACTTCGGTAAAATATTCCGATTTTAGGCATAATCCCGAAAGCGCGCCGACAAAAGAAAAAGGAATTCGCCCTGCGGTTACCCGTACCGGCGTAATGACAAGCGAAGACATTACACTTAGCGCCCAATTAATGAGAAATATTTTCGACAGCAGAAACAATAAAAAAGAATTTGACAAATATATGGATGAACTAAACAAAAAAGTTGAAGCGGAACGGCAAAACGCCGGGAAAAATGAAATTCAGCCGCCGCCGTCCGGCGTTTTGAACGGCGTTTATGTCGCCGTCGAAAAAAATGAGGAAATGATTTTTTGGAATTGGCAAAATACGGGTTTAAAAACTTCGCGGGGCGAAATAATTTGGATGAGCGTTAATGACGGCAAATTAATTTTGTTTGCAAATAATGCGGCTCATGCCGACGTGGTAGAAATTTTTAATAATGCGCTTTTTCAATCTCCATCGTCCGCAAGAACGGCATATATTTCCAAGCTGCTAAATGAAAAACTTGCTGCCGTCAACATTAAAATAGAAAAACCGGTTGTAGTCTTTAACATGTCCGGACATAATAGGCGTTACAATAGCAGGCACATTTCTTTTATTTTGTCGGTCGCTTAACGGCAAAACGGCAAGTAAAAAGTAACACATAAAATGTAAAAGTTCAAATGTCGTCTTCATTCTCCCTCGCCCTTGCGGGAGAAGGTTGGGGTGAGTGCTTGCCTATCTTCTGTAAATGTTTTTCATGCGTTTGTCGAGGCCAGATTATATGCGTTTCCTATATGTGTTTCCTCGCAATGACGGAAAATTTTTTATATAATTTCCAAATATAAGTTTTAAAGGAAAAAGTATGTCAATTTTGGTTACAGGCGCGGCGGGATTTATAGGGGCAAAGGCTTGCGAATTGCTTATAAAATTCGGCAAAAACGTAGTCGCAATAGATAATATAAACGATTATTACGATGTACGCGTTAAAAATTACCGTTTGAAAGAGCTGAAAAAGTTAAAAAACTTCGTTTTTTACAAAGCCGACATAGAAAACAAAAAATCCGTTGATAATATAATCAAAAAGCATAAAATTACCGCTATTATAAATTTAGCCGCAAGAGCAGGCGTCAGATACAGTATGGAAAACCCGTTTGTTTATGTTTCCACAAACGTAACGGGAACGCTTAATCTTTTGGAATGCGCGCGGGAAAATAAAATAAATAAATTTATTCTGGCTTCTACCTCGTCTTTATACGCGGGACAGAAAATGCCTTTTGCAGAGACGCTTGCCGTAAACACTCCGATATCTCCTTATGCCGCGTCAAAAAAAGGCGCTGAGGCAATGTGTTATTCTTATCATTATCTTTACGGCATTGACGTGACAATTTTAAGGTTTTTCACGGTTTATGGTCCCGCGGGACGTCCGGATATGAGCATAATACGTTTTATAAAATGGATTGACGAGGGAAAACCCATAGAACTTTTCGGCGACGGTTCGCAAAGCAGGGATTTTACTTATGTCGAAGATATAGCAAAAGGCGTTGTTAAATCGTTAAAGAAAACCGGATATAAAATTATAAATCTTGGCGGAAACAAGCCTTACAAGCTTTCTTATATGATAGGGCTGATTGAAAAAAATCTCGGTAAAAAAGCCGAATACGAGTATAGACCTTTTCATAAAGCCGATATTGACGCTACCTGGGCAAACATCGGGGAAGCAAAAAAAGTTTTGGGCTGGTCTCCTAAAATTTCTCTTGAACAGGGAATAAAAAAGACGGTAGATTGGTATATTAAAAATAAATCATGGTTTAAAAATATAAAACTGACACCTTAGTGTCATCCCCGAATGTTTCAAGAGTTTTTTTCAAAACTCTGCCTTCGGCAGTACGGGGATCCATGTTGGCAGCTAGATAAGATAAAAATAAAAATGGATTCCCGATTACTAATTTCGGGAATGACAACTTTAAAAGGGAATGAAAATGTATAAAGAACTTTTACAAAAAATTAACGCCCGAAAAGCGAAAATCGGAATAATAGGGCAGGGATATGTCGGACTTCCTTTGTCCGTAGAGCTTGCCAAACAGGGATTTTTTGTTACGGGTTTTGAAGTCGATGAATTTAAAGTGGAGTCCATAAACAAAGGAAAATCTTATATCGGCGACGTTGATACCGACGTTTTAAAAGGACTTGTAAAAAACGGAAAAATCGGCGCGACGTCGGATTTTAATAAGCTTTCAAAAGAAGATATTATCATTATATGTGTTCCGACGCCTTTAAGAAAATCAAAAGATCCTGACGTTTCTTACATTCTGTCCGCGGCAAAAAATGTAAAAACAACTTTAAAAAAAGGCCAGCTTATAATTTTGGAGTCCACAACTTACCCCGGAACCACAAAAGAGCTTATGCTGCCTATACTTGAAGAAACAGGTCTTAAAGCAGGTTCGGATTTCTTTTTGGCTTTCAGCCCCGAAAGAATTGACCCGTCAAATAAAAAATTCGGCATTAAAGAGACTACAAAAGTTGTCGGAGGTCTTTGCGAAAAATGCACGGAACTTTCCGCAGCCGTGTACTCATCTTTTACTAAAGTTCATAAAGTTTCGTCTACGGAAGCAGCCGAAATGGTTAAACTTTTGGAAAACACTTTTAGAGCCGTAAATATCGCGCTTGTCAACGAAGTGGCTTTGATGTGCGATAAACTTCAGCTTAACGTTTGGGAAGTTATAGAAGCCGCGGCTACAAAACCTTTTGGTTTTATGCCTTTTTATCCGGGGCCGGGAATAGGCGGACATTGCATTCCTTTAGATCCTCATTATCTGTCGTGGAAACTTAAAACTTTAAATTTCTATTCGAGATTTATAGAACTCGCCGGCGAAATGAATTCCAAAATGCCTGAATATGTCGTATCAAAAGTTACCGACGCTTTAAACTCGAAAGCCAAAGCCTTAAAGAACGCAAAAATATTGGTGCTTGGAGCGGCTTATAAAAAAGACGTGTCGGACGTAAGGGAATCTCCTGCGCTTGACGTTATAAATATTCTTATTTCAAAAGGCGTAAAAGTTTCATATTACGACCAGTATATTCCCGAGATACAAAACTGTTCCTGCGGCCACAGTTTTAAATCCGAAAAAAATCTGAACGGTTTAAAAAAATACGACGCCGTAGTAATAGTTACAGACCATACGGGCATTGATTATAAGAAAGTTTTAAAAGATTCTAAAATAATAGTAGATTCAAGAAACGTTTTGAAAAACAATAAATCGGATAAAATAATCAGAATATAAAAAGACAATTAATAATTAACAAATAACAATTTACAATTAACGACTAAAAACTATATCTGCCGTTGCCTTTAATTGTTATTTGAAAATTGTAAATTGCAGTTAGGCACTTGACAAGGGATACGTTTGTATGCTAATGTATTGAAAAATCTTCGGAGGAGTAATTTTATGGCAAAAGACGAAAAACTTAAAGCATTGGATTTGGCGCTTTCCCAGATAGAAAAAGATTTCGGCAAAGAAGCCATTATGAGGCTCGGTGAGAAGCATACGAAAGCAAAAGTCGACGTTATACCTACCGGCGCTTTGCCTCTGGATATAGCAATCGGCATCGGCGGTATTCCGCGCGGCAGAATAATTGAAATTTACGGACCGGAATCTTCGGGAAAAACTACTCTTGCATTGTGTATGGTAGCCGAAACCCAGAAAATGGGCGGAATAGCGGCTTATATAGACGCGGAACACGCTATGGATCCGGAATATGCTTCAAAACTTGGCGTTGATATTGACAATCTTTTAATTTCCCAGCCAGACTCAGGCGAACAGGCTCTTGAAATTGCCGATAAATTAGTCCGTTCAGGAGCGGTTGATATAATTGTTGTTGATTCTGTCGCAGCCCTTGTTCCAAAAGCAGAAATTGAAGGCGAAATGGGCGATTCTTTTGTCGGGCTTCAGGCCAGGCTTATGAGCCAGGCGCTGAGAAAACTTACTTCAAATATATCGAAATCAAAAACTTCGATAGTTTTCATAAACCAGCTCAGGCAGAAAATCGGCGTTATGTGGGGAAGTCCCGAAACTACGCCCGGAGGTCTTGCGTTAAAATTTTATTCTTCGGTAAGGCTTGACATAAGAAGAATAGAGTCCGTAAAAAAAGGCGAGGAAGTTGTCGGCAACAGAGTTAGAGTAAAAGTAGTAAAAAATAAAGTCGCGGCGCCGTTTAAGCAGGCTGAATTTGAAATAATGTTCGGCGTAGGCGTTGACAAGATGGGATATCTTGTCGATATGGGCGTAAACGACAATATTATTGAAAAAGCGGGCGCGTTTTTCAGTTACAACGGCGACAGGCTGGGGCAGGGCAGAGATAATGTTAAATCTTTTTTACTTTCCAATTCGCAGGTAGCTTCGGAAATAGAAAATAAAATCCGCGCAAAGGCTTTTGGTACGGAAGCAGCAGCAGAGACGAAAAAAGAAGAGCCGGTTAAAGAAAAAACTGCAAAATCTTCTAAAAAATATAATTGAAACATGTTAAAAATACCGGAGAATAATAAATGAAAGTTTTAGTTACCGGCGGCGCGGGGTTTATAGGTTCCAATATTTCCGACGCTTTAATCGCAAACGGTCATAAGGCTGTTGTAATAGACAATTTATCTTCAGGAAAAAAAGAAAACATAAATAAAAAAGCTAAATTTTACAATGTAGATATAATTGACGAAACAAAAATAAAAGCCGTATTTAAAAAAGAAAAACCGAATATTGTAATTCACTGCGCGGCGCAGATTGACGTGAGAAAGTCCGTTTCGGATCCTAAATACGATGCGAATATAAATATTTTAGGTTCCATTAATATACTTGACGCGTGCGTTGAAAATAAAGTTAAAAAGATTTTATTTGCTTCGTCGGGCGGTACGATTTACGGGGAATGCAAAAACAAAGCTCCCGATGAAAATTCGTTTCCTAATCCCTTGTCGCCGTACGGCATAGCCAAACATTCAGTAGAAAATTACATAAAATTTTACGGCGAAATTTACGGTTTAAAATACACGATTTTCAGATATGGAAATATTTACGGACCGAGACAGGACCCGAAAGGCGAAGCCGGCGTAATTGCCATATTTACTTCAAGAATGTTAAATAACGAATCCGTGACTGTTTTTGGCAACGGAAAACAGATGAGAGATTATGTCTATGTTTCTGATGTGGTAAGCGCAAATGTCGCCGCGTTAAAAAAAGCCGATAATCAAATAATAAATATCGGTACAAACAAAGCCGTTCCGTTAAACGACATAGTAAAAATTATGTCGCGTTTATCCGAAACCGATAAAAAAGCGGTGTATAAACCTAAAAGACCGGGAGAGCTGTTTAAAAGTTTTTTAAACGCAAAAAAAGCCGGAAAGTTTTTGAACTGGCGGCCGAAAGTAAACATTGAAGAAGGCATAAAGAAAACCTTGGAATACTTCAAGGATGATTGGAAGATGGGAGGTTGAGAAGATGAGCAACAGCAACGACTTTAACGACAGGAGCTCCTCTCAACATCTCAACTTCTTAACTTCTCACCTTCTAAATAAGGAATTAAAATGAAGGCATTTGTTTTGGCGGCAGGCGCCGGAACGCGGCTCAGACCGTTGACTCACGATATTCCCAAGCCGATGATTCCGATTGTCGGAAAACCCGCTTTGCATCATACTTTCGGGAATTTAAGAAAATACGGGTTTAAAGACGTATGCGTAAACCTTTACCATTGCCCCGACGTGATCGTGAATTATTTTAAAAACAATAACGCGGACATAAATATAAAATATTCTATTGAAGACAAACTTCTGGGTACCGCCGGCGCGATAAAAAAACAGGAAAAATTTTTTAACGATACTTTTATCGTTATGTCGGGCGACGGTCTTACCGATATAAACTTAAAAAAAGCGCTTGAATTTCATAAAAAAAAGAAATCAATAGCCACGATAGTTCTAAAAGAAATCGACGCGAGGTTTGAATACGGAATAACTTTAACCGACAAAAACGGAAAAGTAAAATCTTTTGTCGAGAAGCCCAAATGGAAAGACGTTTTTGCGGATACCGTAAATACCGGAATATATATTTTCGAACCTGAAATTTTTAAGTACATTCCCCAGGATAAATTTTTTGATTTCAGCATGGACTTGTTTCCTTTGCTTTTAAAAAATAAAAAAAGTATTTACGGTTATGTTATGGAAGAATACTGGACTGATATAGGAAATATTTTGGAATATAAAAAAGGCGTTTTTGACGCTTTGGACGGCAAAGTCAAAATAAATATGTCGTCATTGACGGATAAAAATCTGTTCGGCAAAAACGTAAAAATAAAAGAACCGTGTTTTATCGGCGAAAATGTAAAAATAGGAAAAAATGTTATAATAAATCCTTATTCGGTTATATCCGAAAACTGTGAAATAGGCGACGGGGCTGTGCTGGAAAAAACTATAGTGTGGAGCGGTTCAAAAGTAGGAAAAAACGCGAGGCTTTTTAATACCATAGTAGGACACGCAGGCGCAATTCCCGAAGGAATTGCTCTTTTTGATTCAATAATAATGGGATAAAATATAAAGTGCAAAACGGAGAGTTTTAATGGAAAACAAAAAGGGGTATTTTTTTACATCGGAATCCGTTACGGAAGGACATCCCGATAAGGTTTGCGATATAGTATCGGATTCCATTCTTGACGCCATTTTGGCTAAAGATCCTAAAGCGAGAGTGGCTTGCGAGACATTTGCTTCCCCGGGGATGGTAATAGTAGGCGGTGAAATTACTACAAGCACTTATGTAAATATTCAACAGGTAGTCAGAAACGCGATTAAAAATATAGGTTATGATAAATCCGAATTCGGGTTTAATTATAAAGACTGCGCGGTAGTAAACGTTATAAATTCCCAGTCGCCTGATATTGCCCAAGGCGTGGACACGGGCGGAGCCGGCGATCAGGGGCTTATGATAGGATTTGCCTGTAAAGAAACTCCCGAACTTATGCCTTTGCCCATAATGCTTGCCCATAAGCTTGCGATGAAGCTTACGGAAGTCAGAAAAAAAGGAATTCTCCCCTTTTTAGGACCTGACGGTAAAACGCAAGTTACAGTCGAGTATGTTGACTGGAAACCGAAAAGAATCGGCGCAGTGGTTCTGTCGACACAGCATACCGAAGCAATTTTAGATAAGACAGGAAAACACATAACGGAAAAATCTAAAAAAGAAATCCGCGAGAAAATTATTAACCCTGTTTTGGGAAAGCTTATAGATAAAGAAACTAAAATTTATATAAACCCTACCGGAAAATTTGTAATAGGCGGACCCCAGGGCGATACCGGTCTTACCGGCAGAAAAATTATAGTGGATACTTACGGCGGAATGGCCGCTCACGGAGGCGGCGCGTTTTCAGGTAAAGATTCCACTAAAGTTGACAGAAGCGCCTGTTATATGGCAAGACATATCGCTAAAAATATAGTAGCGGCAGGGTTTGCCGATAAATGCACGGTGCAGCTTGCTTACGCTATAGGCGTTGCCGAACCTGTTTCCGTGATGGTTGACACGCATCACAGCGGAAAAGTTTCTGGACCGGAACTTGAGCCTGTTGTAAGAAAAATATTTCCTTTAACGCCTAAAGGAATTACGGAATATTTGCAGCTTCGCAGACCTGTTTTCTCGCAGACTGCGGCTTACGGCCATTTTGGGAGAAGCGGAAAAGCTTTCACTTGGGAAGCTTTGAATAAAGTTGAAGAACTTAAACGACAAATAACAATTAATAATTAACAAATAACAATGTTTGAGTCTCGGCAAAGCCTAAATCTGATTAATAGGTTTTTGCAAAGCAAAAACACAATAATTGTAAATTGTTAATTAAAAAAAGAGGTTATTGTGAAATACGATATAAAAGATATTAAATTGGCTGACAAAGGCAAAAAAAGAATAATCTGGGCGGAAAAAGAAATGCCCGTATTAAGGCAGATAAAAGAAAGGTTTGCCAAACAAAAACCTTTAAAAAATAAAAATATCGCATGCTGCCTGCATGTTACTACAGAAACAGCCAATTTAGCCATAACATTAAAAGCCGGCGGCGCAAATGTATATTTGTGCGCTTCGAATCCTCTTTCAACGCAGGACGACGTAGCGGCGTCTCTTGTTAAACATCACAAAATACCCGTGTTTGCGATTAAAGGCGAAGACAATAAAACATATTACGGCCATATAAACGCTCTTTTGGAAACAAAACCCGAGATTACCATGGATGACGGAGCCGACCTTGTAACGACAATTATTACCAAGAGAAAAGATTTGCTTAAAAATATTATCGGCGGGACTGAAGAAACTACTACCGGAGTTATACGTTTGAGAGCTATGGCAAAAGACGGCGTTTTAGCGTATCCCGTTATTGCCGTAAACGACGCTTTGACAAAACATTTTTTTGATAACCGTTACGGTACGGGACAGTCGACCATCGACGGAATTATAAGAGCGACAAATATTTTAATCGCAGGGAAAGTTGTGGTTGTCGCCGGTTACGGCTGGTGCGGCAGAGGTTTCGCGATGCGCGCAAAAGGGCTTGGCGCTCACGTTATAGTAACGGAAGTCGACCATCTTAAAGCCATAGAAGCGGCAATGGACGGATATGAAGTAATGCCCATGAAAGAAGCCGCGAAAAAAGGCGATATTTTCGTAACTTTGACCGGAGATTTAAACGTCATAGATAAACAGCATTTCGGCTTAATGAAAAACGGCTCGATAGTCTGTAATTCGGGTCATTTTAACGATGAAATAAATCTTAAGGCGTTAAAAGAAATGTCGAAATCCGTGAAAAACGTACGAGATTTTGTCGATGAATATACTTTGAAAAACGATAAAACGATATGCGTTCTCGGTGAAGGGCGTTTAATCAATTTAGCCGCCGCCGAAGGACATCCCGCAAGCGTTATGGATATGTCTTTTGCAAATCAGGCTTTGTCCGCGGAGTATATAGTAAAAGATTATAAAAATTTAGATAAACAGGTTTATGTCGTTCCGGAAAAACTCGATTGCGAAATAGCAAGGTTGAAACTCAACGCTATGGGAATAAAAATAGATACTCTTACGGCCGAACAGAAAAAGTATCTCAATTCATGGCAGTCGGGAACATAATAAGGGCAGGTAAAGTAAAATATAAAATTGACATAAAAATTAAAAAATGATTAAATTAATAAAAATTTGACGGCAAAGCCAAAAGGCAAAGCCGTAATCTTCGGGGAAGGTGAGGGGACTGAGTTCGGAACAAAGTTCCTAATTCCTTACCGGCAGTGAAAAAGCCGAAAAAGCTTTTAAGCCTGCGACTCTGTCGTAAAAGACAGACTGAATCCGTGTAAATCGGATGCCGACGGTAAAGTCCGGATGAGAGAAGATAATACGTTTTAATAATCCCGAAGATATTATGCTTGCGGGATTTTTTCTTTTTATGAATAAAAGATATATGCAAATTGCCATAGACATTGCCGAAAAAGGATATGGGAAAGTTTATCCAAACCCCAAGGTCGGCTGCGTTATAGTAAAAAACGATAAAATTGTAGGCAGCGGATATCATAAATACTTCGGCGGAAACCATGCTGAAATAAATGCTTTGCAAAAGGCCGGAGTAAAAGCGAAAGATGCCGATTTATACGTTACTCTTGAGCCTTGCAACAGCTACGGCAAAAAGCCTCCGTGCACTCAAAGTATAATAAAGGCTGGAATAAAAAGAGTTTTTGCCGCGGTAAAAGACTCGAACGTTTCCGGATGTAAAGAGATTTTGGAAAAACACGGCGTTGAAGTTCATTACGGGCTTTTGTCAAAACAGGCAAAAAATTTAATAAAAGATTATCTTGTTTATTTGAAAGAAAAACCAAAAGTATCGGTTAAAGCGGCGATGACTTTAGACGGAAAAATAGCGACTTATAATTACGATTCAAAATGGATAACGTCCGAAAAATCAAGAGATTATGTTCACAAATTGAGAACAAAATACGACGCGGTTTTGGTCGGGACAAATACGGCCTTAAAAGACAATCCTTCTCTTACTTCCCATAATAAAGGCAGAAATCCCGTAAGAGTCGTTATAGATTTTGATTTAAAGCTGCCTGAAAAGTCGAAGTTATTTGACGCGTCCGCTATAACCGTAATTTTATATTCGCAGGAAAAATTGCAAAATCCGGCGCAAAAGCTTAACTCGTTATTTGTGCCTGTAAATGCCAAAGAAGCAAAAAAAGATTTTAACGTAATTATAAAAAAACTTAATTCTTTAGGGCTTAAAACAATTTTAATAGAAGGCGGCGGTGAAATTATTTCTTCCGCTTTATTTTCAAACGCGGTTGACGATATATATTGCTTTATAGCTCCTAAAATTATAGGCGGAAAAAACGCCGTTTCTATATTAGGCGGAAAAGGCGCGGGAAAAATAAAAGAAGCGTTAAAAATAAAAAATATGAAAGTGCGAAAAATCGGCGAAGATTTGCTTGTTACCGGAAAAATTAAATAAAAGGAAAGCATAATGTTCACAGGGCTGATAGAAGACGTCGGAACGGTTAAAAATATATCTCAGTCGCGGATTTCAATTGAAACAAAACTAGATTCAATTGCCACAGGCGGCAGCATTTCCGTGAACGGAGTTTGCCTTACTGCGGTTTGCGTAAATGAGGGATTTTTTACCGCAGATTACAGCCCGCATACGGACAAAATTACAAATTTATCGTCGCTTAAGAACGGTGCTAAAGTTAATTTGGAAAGGGCTTTGCAGCTTTCATCGCGCCTTGGCGGACATATAGTAAGCGGGCATGTCGACGGTACGGCAAAAATAGAAAAAATTGAAAAAGCCGACAGATTTTTTAAGATAACTTTTTCTTGTCCCGCAAACATAACCAAATATTGCATTGATAAAGGTTCTATAGCCGTTGACGGTATAAGCCTTACCGTGTCAAGCTTAAACACGTCGAAATTTGACGTTTATATAATCCCTGAAACTTTTGAAAATACGGTTTTAAAATATAAAAAAACCGGCGACAAAGTAAATATAGAAAACGATATTATGGCAAAATATATCGAAAAGTTCGTAAACAATAAAAACGGCGGCAGGATAACGCTTGACATGTTGAAAGAAAACGGATTTTAACAAAAAAGTTTGTCATTCTGAAAGCCGCAGGCTTGAAGAATCCAAAGAACTTTGGATATTTCGCTTCGCTCAATATGACAAACACGAGTGACTTTAACGTGGATACCCGATAGAGACATTCGGGTTGATGACAAGATTAAGAGGATTTCAAAATGAAAAATAATAAAACGTTTGCAAGCGTGGAAAGCGCGATAAAAGACATCAAAGCCGGTAAAATGGTCATAGTTGTCGATGATCCCGGGCGTGAAAATGAAGGCGATTTGATATGCTCCGCGCAGAATATAACGCCAGAGAGCATCAATTTTATGACGAAATACGCAAGAGGGCTTATTTGCGCGCCAATGAAAAATGACAGGCTTGAAGAGCTTGAAATTGAAAATATGGTAGAAAAACCGACTGAAAAAAAAGGCTGTTCTTTTACCGTATCCGTTGATTACCGCATAGGAACTACAACGGGAATTTCAGCTTACGACAGGGCGCTGACAGTCAAAAAACTTATAGATAAAACCGTAAAACCCGGTGATTTTACCCGTCCGGGGCATATATTCCCTCTGCGATATAAAGACGGAGGGGTTTTGGTAAGAGCCGGACATACGGAAGCCGCGGTAGATTTAATGGAATTAGCGGGATTATATCCCGCAGGCGTTATCTGTGAAATTATGAATGAAGACGGCACAATGGCAAGAATGCCGGATTTACTAAAGTTTGCTAAAAAGCATAGTCTTAAAATCATAACGATAGAAGAACTTATACATTACCGCAGAGAAACCGAGAAACTTATAAAGGAAGTAGTAAGCGTAGATTTCCCGACAAAATACGGGCATTTTAAACTTGCTCTTTTTGAAGATTCCATAACGAAAGATACTCATGTCGCGATAATAAAAGGCGAGATAAAAGGCAAAAAAAACGTTTTGACAAGGGTTCATTCGTCTTGCGAAACCGGAGATGTTTTTCATTCATTGAGATGCGATTGCGGAGAGCAGCTTGAGGCGGCGTTAAGGGCGATTGAAAAAGCCGGACAGGGCGTGGTTTTGTATATGCATCAGGAAGGCAGGGGAATCGGACTTGCAAATAAACTTAAAGCGTATCACTTGCAGGAAAAAGGTATGGATACCGTCGAGGCAAATATTGCCTTAGGTTTTGCGCCGGATTTAAGGGATTACGGCATAGGGGCGCAGATTCTGTCGGAATTCGGCATGAAAAGCATAAATCTTATGACTAACAATCCCCGGAAAATAGTCGGGCTTGAAGGTTATGGGCTAAAAATTTCAAAAAGAGTCCCTCTTGAAATTAAGCCTACAGTGTCAAATAAGAGATATTTAAAAACTAAAAAAGAAAAGATGGGACACATATTAAAGGCAGTTTAAAAAAGGCAAAGTGAAAATTGAAAAGTTGAAAGTGAAAATATTGTGTTTTCGCGAAGCGAAAACTAGTTAATTGCATTTCGGCTTTGCCGAAATTCATAATTTACACTTTTCACTCTTCACTTTTAACTTTGTCGTTATAAGGAGAAAAAAATGAAAATTGTAAACGGGCAGTTGAAAGGCGACGGAAAAAAGTTTGCGATAGTGGTTTCAAGGTTTAACGAGTTTATTACAAACAAACTGATAGGCGGGGCGGAAGATATGCTCAAAAGGCACGGCGTCGCGGACGAAAATATTTCTTTGGTTTGGGTGCCGGGCGCGTTTGAAATACCGTCTGTCGCAAAAAAAATATCCGAAAGCGGAAAAGTCGACGCGGTTATATGTCTGGGCTGCGTTATAAGAGGAGAGACTCCTCATTTCGATTACGTTTCCGCTGAAGTTTCAAAAGGCGTGGCTTCGGTCGGGCTGCAAAGCAAAGTTCCCGTCATTTTCGGAGTATTGACTACGGATACAATCGAACAGGCAGTGGAAAGAGCGGGTACAAAAGCCGGCAACAAAGGCGCGGACGCTGCGGTAAACGCGATAGAAATGGTTTCATTATATTCGCAAATATAATGCAAAAGTCTATTATGACATTGCAAATAAAAAAAAAAACAGTTATAATCTTTAAGAAATTAATTTAGATATTAATGGGGGGGCAGTATGGAACCATCTCAAAAAAACAAAAAGAAATGGATTATTTTTGGGGTTATTATTGCAGTTATTGCGATTTTAATTTTAGTGGTTCCTTTGGCAGTTACAAAATATATGAGAACAAAATATCCGCAACCAAACAACACAGTAAGCAGAGATTTGATGATTAAAGTAAAGGGTGTTATAAAACAGGCAGATGATGAAAATAAAACGGTTTATCTTGAAGGCAGCGAGAACGGCTTGTATTATGTGCTGTTTGGAGATAAACTTGAAGAATTAACGCAAAATATGGGAAAAACCCTGACTGTTTTCGGTAACATATACGAGCCTGAAAAAGACAAAACCATTAATGACAAACCTGTCAGAATGCGTATAAAAGTTGTAAATTACGACACTCCCGGCATTAAATAAATTTCACAAAAAAATCACATCTTTTTTAGTTTGATTTCTCTTCTATTTGGTATAATTTAATCGTGGAGGGGGGTAACCTATGAAAAACATATTGATGACACTATTGCCGATACTTCTTATATCGTCTTCTCTAAACGCTTCATTTTTGCCTACTCCCAATCCTTACAAAATGGGACCTGAAGGCAGAAGCGTTGAAGATTTAAGAGATTTTGCCAAACCTAACCGCATGTTTCAAATTCTTCCCAACAGGCCTATAGTCGCTACCGACGCGTCAGGTTCGAGGTTATATTTTACGCCGACCGGAAGGCTTGCCGTAAGCATATCAAAAGACGGAAAAACCACTTATTCTCTTAACGGCATAACTAAAACACGCGACGCTCAGGGAAATCTTACAAGCGTTGCCCGGAATATAAAAGGAACAAACAAAATAGAAGTAGCAAACGAATTCGGCGAGATAATTTCTCACAGAGAAACCGGTCTTGGCGGTAAAGTCGTAAAAGAATACGATAAAGACTATAATCTTACAAGAACTTTCGAATATAATAAATACGGCAAGACTATCTCGGCGATTACAAACGAAATGACTAAAGGAAAAACGGTTTTTGACGAAAAAGGTTTGGCTTCTTACGAGCTTGATTACGAAGGCAACCGTATGGCAAAGTACATATATGACGACAAAAACAGATTAAACGTGAAAGTTGATATGTACGGCAACAAAACGCATTATTCGGTAAACGGAGAAATGTTATATACTGAAAATAAAGACGGAGTCGTGCTTGCGAAGTACAATTATATTTACGACGACAAAGGCAATTATGTTCTTGAAAATTCTTTTGATCCTTTAACTAGAGAGACAACATATTTTGAGAACGGCAAACAAACGGTTGCAAAAAATTACGCCGGAGCTATAACGACGGATTATTTTTGGAACGGTTCAAAACTTATTTCTACGTTTAACAGAGAAAATCAGGAGACTACGTGGTACGATATTGAAGGAAGAACTTTATACACTTCGTTTAACGACGAGGCTATAAGCAAAAATTTATATTATAAAGGCCAGCTTGTAGGCGTTTGGGACGTGAGAACCAACCAAGTGACGATTTTTAAAAACGAGAGAAGAGAGATGGTTTTGCAATTAGGAGATGTAGGGGCTGCCGTTACGGAAGCCAGCGATATAGTACGTTATTCCAACGGTACGGATGAGCTTTTATTTAGAAATAAGTATGTTAACGACGGAACGATTAAAATTCCCGAAGGTTTTAGCTATGTTGACACGTTTAAAGGCTACGTTTTATCCGAGAAAAGCGACGGCAGCGGAAATATAGTTTCTTATGAACAGATTTTTGAACCTACCGGCGAATTTATAAAAAAATGGATTGACGCCGGTTTAATTGATGAAAAATCATTAGTGAATCCGTTATAGTTATTAACAATTGTTGAAAAGTTAAAAAGTTGTTGCAAAATGTAGTAAATTAGCTATAATTTTATGAGAAAAATGAAAACTGGAAAATTAAACTATCATCGTCAGGGTTTAAAAAAGGCGTCAATCTTTAAGATTGCCGTCGTTGTGGTTTTTTCATTAGTTTTCAATGCTATTAACCTTTCCGCTTTTTATAAAGCCGATATTTACGCAGATAAAAATATTATACAGTTGGGCACCGGCTTGAGCAGGATTTACAGCAATATAAATCTTCCGATAAAAATCGTCAACGATTTGTTTAATTCCGGCAATTCTTTTAATGACGTTTCAAACGATACCCAAACAAATTTAAGAGACGTTTACGCAGTGATTTTTCATAAAAAATCAAACACAAAGTCAACGGAAGAAATTAAATCCTCGGCGTTGCCTTTTTCCGGAGGCAGCGCTAAATTCGTAATCAACGGAGCGTATTTGTTTTCGGAGCGGCAATATAAAAGTTTATTCGATCGTTTTGACAATAATGATTTTCGATGTTTGCTGCTTTTATTAATTATTATGCTGTCGTTACCAAGAGGCATCCCTGTAAGAATAAAAAAGATGTTAAATATAACTTTTTTTGCTTGCCCGATTTTGTTTTATAACAAAATTGGGTTTTTCCGTTTTTATACGGCAAGCAACGGAGGGCTAAATGAAAACAATTAATAATTTAATCAGGAGAGTTATGAGTAAGCTCCGACCATCCCTGTTCTCAAAATCTATCCGCTGTGTCATTGAGGGCGTAGGAAAACAATTCAGAGTTGTCGGTCTCTGGTTTGCCCAGCTTAACGCCGTAAAACTTATAGCTCTTTTTATTATTAATTGTTTCCTTTTATCTTTTGTTTACGGTCAAAGCATAGCAATGGTCGTTGATAACATAAAACAAACCGAACAGTTTAAACAGGTGTTTTCGGATTTTACTCTTCCGTATTCTTACGGTAAGATCACTTCCGCTAATTTCGCTGACAGCGATACGGTAATAATCAAAATTCAGGATTTGCATTCGCATCCCGAAACGCAAAAGAATATAAGCAATATCATAAAAACTTTCGACAAAGAATACGGCGTCAAAAATGTCTATCTTGAAGGCGCGTACGGTCAGGTTGACACGTCGTGGCTTGCCAATATATCCGACAAAGACATTAAAGAAAAAGTTTTGACGGCTTTAATAGACAGCGGAAGGCTTACAGGCGCGGAATATTATTCCGTAACAAGCAACCGCCCTACGGTTATCAAAGGTCTTGAAAATAAAGACGAATATCTCGCTAACCTTAAAAGATTCGGCGATATATTGAACTCCCAAACTGAGATTGGCCTTATTTTAGACAGCCTTAAAGCCGACGCCGATGTTCTTAAGAGCATGTATTTCAACAGAAGACAGCAAAAAATAGACGAGTTGTCGAAAGAATACGCGGCGGGACAAATTGACGCGAAAAAGTATTTCGCGCTGATGGCAAAACATACCGAAAATCTCGGTATAGATATGTATAAATATGAGAACATAGAAACCTATGTAAATCTTTTGGCTGAAGGCAAAAAAATAAATTACAAAAGAGCCACTGAAGAACTTCAGATGTTTGTGATGGTACTGAAAGAAAAATTGCCTTATTCCGCGTATAAAATGATTGCCGATTCTACAAACAATTTTACGGAACTCGACAGGCTTTATACGTATTTTATAAAGCTTTCAAAAGACAACCATATAGATTTGTCAATCAATTTCCCCGAGTTAACCAAATTTTTTAATTATATAGATCTAAGCCAAAAAGTCAATCCGTTGGAAATGCTTAAAGAAGAAGAAAAACTTGCAGACGAAATCAATTTTGAATTTTCGACAAATAACAGCGAAAGAGAAGTGGTGTTTTTGACGGGTTTTATAAAGTATTTGAAAGATTTCTATTCAAGCAAAATAACTTCCGACGACTACAAGTATTACAAAGCAAATATCGAGCGATTCAAAAATCTTTGGGTCAAATACGTTGACAACAGAAGACTCGCTTTATTGGAAGAATACGAAAAAGAAGCCGGCATTTTTTACAACATTAACGAAGACAGAAACAGATACTTTGCCTCCAACATCGACTCAGTTAAACCCTCGCCCCTTGCGGGAGAGGGCAGGGTGAGGGGTACTGCCGTTAATCAGTCTGTCACCCTGAGCGGAGCCGAAGGGTCTGCCCAATCGGTTACCGAAAAAGTCATCGCCTCTCTAAGAACCGCCAAAAACGTAGAAGTGGTAATTACCGGAGGTTTCCATACCGACGGCGTTTCGGAGATTCTTGCCCAAAATAATATTTCTTACATAGTAATAACCCCCAACGTAACCGGAGGAGTGCAATTAGCCGAAGATACTTACTACAAAATCGCCAAAGAACAAGCAAAAATCTCTTTCCAGGCTTTAGCGACTTTAAATATTTCCCAATTACCTACGCAGGAACAATATAAATTCGTTGCGGATGCTTTTGCTGCAAATGGCGGAGTTATCAATGCAAATGTTATTTTCGCAATGAATAACGTTATAAAGACACTTTCTAACGGGAAAGCCAGTATTGAAGGAACGAATGAGGAAAATCTTACATTAGTTAATGGACAGACTATATATTCATGGAATAAAGAAATACAAGATTTTGTAAAGTCCGGAGAATCCGGTGCGCAAAAATCCGCAGCAAGCGCCAATTCGGCAGCGAAAGCATTTAAAACTGCGTCTAAAATTACGCGTATTGCGGCAATAGTGTCTATTGTTTCCGCTTCGATTATGGCGCCTTTCGTAGTAGTTCCGATTGTTGTGTCCGTTTTGCTTGGAGTAGGCGGGCTTTCTCTTGGTGTCATTTCACTTTATTCTTACGGTCAGAGTATACATCAATCTGAAATATCCCGGAAAATAAAAGACGCTTCGACTCTTAGTAGCGATGGAACCGCTGAAGACAGAGAGATTGCGCTTAGTTCTTTTTTTGAAAAAGCTAATATAAGAGAACGTAGAATTAAGTTTGTTTTTGACGCAAAAGATGAGATAGATTCTGAAGGAAATGTTATCAATGAAGTTGTTATGTTTTCTAACGGAGAACTTTCGGAAAACGGAGAAATCATTGTACATGTAAATCCTGAAAGAGCAGCTGCAATGTTCTTGACCGATTCTATAAACGGATTTAATCCCAAAAAAGGCGTTGATGTTATTGCCGAAGTAATTATTAATCATGAAATAAGGCATCACAGACATTCCAGATGGTCGGAAAACCGCGTCGCATTTTTTGACGGACGTTTTGCTGATATTATGGCAATTGCAGGAAGAAATTTTTGGGGAAGATTTTCAAAAACCGCGAAAGCAGAAGCAAAAACAGAAGCAGAAGTTGCCGGTGCCAGATTATCCGAAGAGCTTTTAGAGGCAGGATTGCCGGTTTTTGACAAAGCAACAGCTTTGGAACTGGCAAGAATAAGTAAAGATAAAAATTTCAGATGGTCTTATGAAATTCAAAGGGCCTTTCAAGAAGTATTGAGAGATGATGTTGAAAGAGCCGGCGGAACATTTAAAGCAGACAGCGCCCGTTCGCAAATTCAGGTAATGTTGGCGAAATTGATATATCAAAGTAAACTTGTCCAGTTGTCTATGGACGGCGGAAAACAAGGAGCAATACAACTTGCCGCGGCTCAATATTATGCATTCAACGATATTTCTAAAAATCCCCTTATAATAACTTCCGCAAATGACGATATAATTTTAAGAGATGCTGAGGCTCTTTTAAGACAATTAAATTCCGCAAATATGCTGGAAGCGATGATTAAAAGCGGCAATATAAATGCTGTTGACAGTAAAAAAGGTATTTCCGTAGGAGTTATTCAAAGAGGAAAAAATATTTTATTGTCTTCCGGCGCGAATGGTGAAGTTATAAGTCAAGAATTTAAAACAGTTTCCGAATTGCAGGAACATACCGGAGTGCTTTTCTCCGTAGGTACAAATCTTGCTTTCGCTATTATGAGAAACGATATAGCGAAAAAAGAACACTACAAAATTATAGGCGACGAAGTTGACTCCACTCTTGCCCAAGAGTTACTTTCTCCGGCAATAATGTCCGGTACTGCTGATACTGCCAACGCCAAAAAAAGATTTGCTTTGGCTATTGCCGCTGATAAAATGGCAAAAAGATTAATGGAACTGGACCCTGAAAAAACGAAACATATTTTCAGCGTCAAAAACGGCGTTATAGTTTTAAATGAAGCTTTTGATTTTACCCAACCCATGGCCGGCGAAGACTCTAAATCGGAAGATTATTTTGATAATGCAAGAAACTTGGCGAAAAGTTATGCAGGTTTGGAAGTGCTTGATGACGCTGCCAAAATTCCTTACGGACTTGATACCTTAATTTCAAAAGATGATTTTTATTTTGAGTGGAGGCTAGCTATAGCGTCAGCCTTAAGAGCGAATATATTTGCAAACGCGCAAAAGGGCGGAAAATATTTGAAAGTTGACGGACAAAGCAAACTTTTAGATGAAAATACAAGCAAAATACAAGACAGCATGCAGGAAAGTTTTGAAGGATTGGCGGTTCAAGTTGCTAACGGAGATTCAGTTGAATTAGAAAAAATGGTTGAAGATCAAATAATGTTGTTATATGTGTTGAAAAAATTATCAGGCGAAAATCTTGAGCATTTTGGCGGTACGTCAGGTTCATTAAGGGATAATGTTTCGTTTATAGAACAAGTTACGGGTAAAGAAGTTTTAAATTTAGACGGTATTTCCTATTCCGGTATTCATGCGGCAAATTTAGGATCTTTGCTTGTCGAGACTGAAGCTCAAAAAGAAAATGTTATATTCAGAACCATATCTGCGTTACGTGGCAGAAAAATAGAAAATACAAACGGCGTCAAAACTCTGATTTCGTTTAAAATAAGGGTTTCCTCGACTTTTCAAGCCGAAAATCTGTTGAAAAGATTAGTAAAAAGCGGCATGTATGAAAATGCTACAAAAGAAGCCGCGGCGGCGTTTAAGTCTGCAGGAAATGATCCGGCTTCTTTTGTAAAAAGATTTCCCATACGTATAAACCAGGTTTTATTGGTGGATGATTTACTTATAAGAGAACTGGGACCAAATTACAGAGCTTTTGTGCAAGAATTTTTTAATGCCGGCGCAACGGTTATACATACCAATGTTTTATCAAAAGGTGAAAGTTTCAGAGGCGTTATATTTGATATTGACTCAGACAATGCCAGCAAAATAACCCGTATACAAGAGAGCGGAAGACCTGCCAGGGGAGACGATATAGGTTTTTATTGGAATGTCAATTCCCGCGAGCAGTTTTTAGAATTAAATGATAACTCTATTATGGATCTGGTAGGATCGCTTGAGCCTGTGGCAATAGACGGAGATAAATTTTCTCTGTCGTTCCCGTCCAGCGTATCACAACAGCAGGCAGGCAAAGTAAGAGAAGTGTTTACAAATGAAAACGGTGAGGTTGATTCGGAAAAAGAGGCGAAGTACAGCGGAGTATATGATATTATAGCTCCGTTTGTAAACAATGAGAATAACCTTACATATAACAGCGCTTTAAGAAAATATGACGACAGAATAACGGAGATAGAAGATATAAGGGAAAATGAAAGATTATCATCCGGGATTTCTAATGTGACTGATGATAAGAGATCGTATTTCAGAGAAAAGGTTGATGCGATAAGGCAGTCTTTATTAGACGGAAGTTGGGAAATAGGATTTTGGGGCAGAACTCTTACAAAAGACGATTTAATCTCTCTTGGCAGAATGAATTATCCTAAGGAAAATCTTAGTGACGAAGATGCTGAAACACGGGGAAGACTGATTAACAGCGAGATCGCAAAGCAAAAACTTGAACTGTTAGAGCAAGAGTATAAAAATTTAAATAACGCCTTGGATAAGGTTGAATACAATGATGGCTTTTTTATAAGAAACAACTGGATAAACTGGCTGTTGCAAAAAGCAGGTTTTAATATACGCGATATCGGAGCAAATCGTTATTACGGAACCGCCAACAGATATTTTAACAAAATACAAACTTCTAACGACGGAATAAAATATAAAGTAAATGCTTTAAAATTTAGAACACATCTTAATTCCGCGGCAATTAAAAGGATGTCTATAAAAACAGGACATACGATGGCGGCATTGGGGCTTAAGGTATTAAATTTCGCTTTTAAATTTGCGCCGGTTTTTGGAACAAGTTTAGCGGTTATGCTGGCATTGCCCTATGTTGCTGCTGGCGCTGTTATTTCACTCCCTGCAATGTTGCTTGTTGCGGGCTTGATAACCGGACTGTATTATATTTACAGAACATACTTAAGCAAAGCCGCAAGATATAATTCAGACCAAAATTATGATACCAAAGTTTCAAGATATACATACGTTCAGAATCGGGCTAATTTATGGGAAGCGACTAAAGGAACAGTTAATAACGGTTTAATTCAGATGGGGACAACTTTGTTGTTTTCCGCCGTTGCTTTCTTCGCATTGGGAGTGCTTACAACCACTGGTTTAGTTATTACGGCGGGAGGAATTTTTGCTGTCGCAGGTTTGGGTCTTGCCGGTATTTATCGTTTGGCTAATCATAAGGCTACAAAAAGTATTTCAGACAAAAATACTACAAATGACAAAACACATATATATTCCGGAATAACAACTGGAGCTGTTTACGCGGGTATTATTGCGGCTATAGCTGTTTTTGCAAAGGCCGGAGTTTTGGCTTCTTTGGGAGTTGTGGCTTTGCCTGCTTTAATTGCAGGAGGTATAATAGCTGCGGCAGTATTTACGTATTTCCAATATAAAGGAAGATCTTCTTTAGTTACGCAGAAAAGCCTTTTAACCTGGGGTTCCGCAGGGGCCGTTTTGGGCGGTGGCGCAGCTGCATTGGTTGTAACGCTGGGAGTGGCGGCTATTACTCCGTCTATTGCGGTTATACTTTCTGTTATGCTTGGCTTTGTGGCCATAGGAGCCTATATTTTCGCGAAAAGCAGAAGCGTTGTTGAAAAAGATTTGGCCGGTTTCAAAAGCCCGTTTAGTGATTTTATGGTAATTACCGGAGTATTGCTGGCTGCCGTGGCAATTCCGTTGTATTATTTTGCGCCGGCAATAATAGCGGCGATAGGCATATGGGCATTTGTAGGCATAGTTTCTGCGGCAGCATTGCTTCTTTTTAGAAAATCTATAGTATCTCTTACCAAGATTATAGGCATACATATCAGTAAAATAAGGGCAAAGAGAGCATTGGAACGCCAGTCAAAGGAAAATGTAGCCGTTTCTAAAACAACTGATAAAGTAATTAAAACAAGTACGGGCGTCGTCATACCTGCTGCCGCCGCAAAACAAATATTGACTGCTTTAAAAAAGCAGGCGAGAGAGCAGGAATTAAGAAAGAGAATAGTTAACAAAGATTTTCTTGACAGAGCTGTTGAAAAAACAGGCGGAGCTGCAAAAAAATCTTTTGGCGGAATTATCGGAAGCGAAAAGTTTTTTAAAGCCGCGTCGGTTATTTTAGGCGGATTTATGATTCTTCCGTTTATGGCTAATCGCGTAGTTAACGCCCAAGCTGCTTCTTCAAGGCAAGAAGCTTTGGATCAGGCTATTAATAAGGTAGCGCAACAATATAATATCTCAGCTGAAGATGCTAAAAAATTGCTTGAAAATAACGCGAATATATACGAAGACGTTACAAAAAAAATAGTTCAGACCTATGGTGTTTCAGAAGAAACGGCAAGAGAATTAATGAACAGCCTTCCTATTGCCAACAGTCTTGAACTTGCAAGACAAGCTCTTGCCGAAGGTTTAGATGTTCCTGCGGCAATGGAAAATGTAGATATGTCTTTAGATGAGAGTGTCAATATTCTTTTAGGGTTTATGCAGCAATTATCAGAAGCGGGATTAAATGAATCTGAAATAGCTGAAGTTTTTGCCTATATCGTTATTAATGCAGATTCAATAGAATCTTATGGCAATGCCACGCTTTCGCAGCCGACTATTAGAAACTGCGCGGCGCAGGTTCTTGGCAATGTGCTTTCCAGTCAGGCAATTCCTTTTAATATTGACGAGTTATCTGCAAGAATAGTAAAAAATATGTCCGGCGAGCATATTATTGTGGATAAAGGTCAAATGTTTACGACAATGAGTTCAATGGCGAAAACGCTTAGTGATGCTGACGGTAAAGAATATACAGGTTATTTAGTAAATGCAAAAGGCTTGTCAGACTCAATTGAAAATTTAAAAACCGGTGAATCTGTTATTTTGCATATTGATAGGGGAAATGAAGATTTTTCAGACGATCACTATATTTCTTTAACAGTTAATGAAGACGGTTCATTGTCTTTGTTTGATCCTAACAGGGGGCCAATTGCCGGATTTCCTAAAGAACAGCTTTTTGAAAAATTAAGTTATTATAATTGGAATTACGGAGCAATACTGTCTCCTAATAAAATAAACACTTCGGAAAGTTTCTCAGTAGAATTAACTCTTGAACAAATGAAAAATGTTGTCGGCGCGGAAGAAGGAGTTTCTGAGGATTATGTCGAAGTTGTGTCAGAGCCTTCTGTATCCGCTGATATTGCCGATCAGACAACTTCATCTTCAGCTTTAGAGCTTGTCACGACAGCTGAAGAACCCGCAGCAACGCCTGTTGTCGGATTGGAAGAGTTTGCCAATGAAATAAATGCTATGGAAGATGATTTGCTGAATGTAGAAGAAGAAGGACTGGTGATTACGGGCACAGAAAGAGCTGCTGAAATTGTGCCTATTGCGCCTGTTGTAAATGAAGGAATAATAAATACTGTAGGTGAATCCGAGACTGCGTTAAGAAATGCTCTTGATGCCGCTGCCGGAACAAATAACAAGATAAATGAAGCCGTAATAAATCAATTAAAAGATTTGTTGGGCGATGCGGATGTGTTAGCGGAATTGGATTCTAATTATGTGTCAAGCCTTTGGTCATTAATAGGCCAAGCAACAGCGCATAATGCGAAGGTAGAAGAGACGGAAGCATTGGTAGAAGCAATAAATAATGACGCGGCGGCGAAAGAATTATATGAAGGGTTATACGGACCTGTGACAATATCAAGTTTGCTGACAAATTTGAACACAGAAGAAAAGATAAATGCATTTTTCAGTGAGGCAGACAGCTTAAACAAGCTGAGAGACGCAATAAAGGCGAATACGACTGCGAGCGCGAACTTTAATGCGAAATACGGAAATATCAATGCAGTAACATTGGCGCAGTTAAAGAATTTAAATTTAACGCAGGCGCAGATAGACGAATTATTTACGCCTACGGGAATAAACTATAACGAATTATTGGCAAATTTGAATGCAAATGCTGCAGCGAAAGAATTGTATGAAGGATTATACGGAGCGGCGACAATAGCAAATTTACAGGCAAATTTGAACACGGATGAAAAGATAAACGCATTTTTCAGCGAAGCAGACAGCTTAAACAATCTAAGGAGCGATATAAGGGAAAATGTGACCGCAAGTGCAAGCTTTAATGCGAAATACGGAAATATCAATACAATAACGTTAACGCAGTTAAAGAATTTGAATTTAACGCAGGCGCAGATAGACGAGTTATTTACGCCGACAGGAATAAACTATAACGAATTATTGGCCAATTTGAATGCAAATGCTGCAGCGAAAGAATTGTATGAAGGGTTATACGGGCCTGCGACAATAGCGAATTTGCAGGCAAATTTGAACACGGATGCAAAGATAAACGCATTTTTCAGCGAAGCGGAC
>Ga0123356_10000185_pt1 | contig 71409 bp, 47 predicted proteins | sample TergutEmb28metaG_2_FD_92546 | JGI IMG/M metagenome (GOLD analysis project Ga0123356, IMG submission 92546) | Embiratermes neotenicus P3 segment gut microbial communities from Petit-Saut dam, French Guiana - Emb289 P3 | ecosystem: Host-associated > Arthropoda: Insects > Digestive system > Gut ...
AGGTGATTGACAGTGAAAAAACCAGATACGATTTTGGATGAAATTCACGCAACCCGTCGCAACATAGAAGAAAAAACACGAAACATGACACGCTCTGAAAGAACCGCATACTTTAATCAAGCAGGTGCGGCAGCCGCACGTAAGTACGGATTTAGGCGTGTCGATAGAACAAAGCAAAAAGTATAATACTGAACGATTTACGCACTCTGTATCCTCTAGTGCTATCATATTATATCAAGTAAAAGTGGAACATTTTCGGTAAATATTATGAATAAAACTATAAAGATGTGGCTCTATGTTTCCGATAATATAGGTGAAAGAATAGACAGGATGCACAGATTAAACAATTTTCCACTAAATACACATTTTTCTTCTAAACTCACAAAATTCCTTGACAAGCACAAAATATCTATGTTAAATTTACTACATGATAAGGAAAATCGTAATAAACTGTTACTATTAGTTGGTGAGGTTTAATCTTTAGTGTCCTTTGGGTGATTATATCACTTGATGGTCTGTTCTTGTTATTATACGAGAGAAAGAGAGACATGAGCCATGAAAAGGGGAACACAAATGTCACCGAGAGCAAGAGATATGATAAAAGGTTTAGTTAAAGACCCTGATACTCTCATGACCCGGGAGGAGTTTGAAGCATCATTTGAGCTTGATAATGATGATTATAGCCTTGATGATGTTTTTGATTTCTTTGATGATTATCCTGACGAGTAGTAGACAATAGGGGGTACAAGCGGTTGCATAAGGGTTTCAGGAAACTGATTCAACGGCATATTGATGATTTAATTGAACATTACAAAGGTGAAGTAAAAATAAATGGCGCAACAGCGATGGTTGTTGATAGTTTTGCAAAATACATTGAAAAAACTATAGCACTTACAAAACTTTCCGCAAAACTAAAAGATTTAGATAGACATAAAATGTTAGGGGTCATAACAGTGGCAACATTGTCATTCAGACCCCTTATTCTTGTGGGTGGCGAACAGAGCAAGGTTCGGAAAGAAGCTCATTATGCAAATGAACATTTGTCTATGACTCTTTGCGAGGAAATGTTGTTTTTATATATGCGAAAACAATTTTGTGAATATAAAGATATTTCAAGCAATTTTGTATCTCGAGTAACAGAATATTTGCGCAATAACTATACAAAACCTCAAAATAAGAAAGACAAGAATAATGTCGGTTCATGCATGCAAAACGCACTCACTCAAGTAAAGTTAACCCGTATTCCTGATACAACCTCAGGCAGTTTACCAAAAGGTTACTTAGGTACACTTTTACTTGTATCGCATATTTACTATTACTTTGAACTTTATAATTGGAGTAATTGGGTGTTTGTGCCGGACTCTGGTGAAAATCTACTTGACTTTCTTGGAAATAGTGATTAAGACCAACTCTGCCAGGTTTAACCGGAGGAGCTTTTTCATTTCTATTAAACGATTGTACATTCTTAAAAAATTATTATTCAAACAATCACTAATGAGCATGGTCACAACCCCTGCGAGGTCGGCAGTTCAAATCTGTTCGAAAGCTCTAAGAGGAAGCTCGTAATAGTATCGGTTACGGGCTTTTTTGTTTCTGTAAAATCTCTACAGAATTACTATAGTAATTTATCGGAGGTGGTTTATATTTATTACTCATAGTCGGTTGACTTAAAAGCAACAAAATGTGATACTTCTGCATATATGGGGGTGATAAAATGCCGAGACAAGATCAATCGACGAAGTTTCCAATACTAAATTATTTATTTACAACGATGACAAGCAATGGAACCAGAAATATAACATCAGATATTCCTTTACCTTGCCGGAGCTAAGCAATGCCTACACTGCCCTTGGTATTCGACGCCCAACGTCATCTTCAAACTTCGTTCTTGATTTAACACGCAAAGATAATGGGATTAACAGACGATTACCACAGGAAATTATTGACTTTGGCTATGATCTTAGAAAAAGAACGGGGAAAAAGCAAGGAACAAATGAAAACTACTGCGGGACATTTGTTTATCTTGGTAAAGGAGAAAATGGAGAAACACTTACTTTAAACGATTGGTTGCATTGGGAAACTCCGGACAAGACAATTACTGTACCAAACAGAGTGCCGGAAAATGTGTTTTCATTTCTTTCTAATGATGGAGGAACGATTTTCAGCGTTATTGATTATTGTGATATTCTGTCGTATGCACTTTTTGATGAACCGGGTATTATTTTTAGAGTACAAAATCCAATGAAATGGCAACCAAATGAAATTGATGGCTTCTATATATCGAAGGTAAATAGAAGAGTTACTGTATATCCTGTTGAAACAAAAGCATCCAGTACAGATGATGACATAAATCTTGTCCAGATGAATGGTCAATACAACACATTTGTGGATAAAATGCAAACACAGCAAATGCAACAAGCGTCGATAAGACCGATAGCAATTAAAATGCAAAATGGTGGTCTTAATGTGGCAATAATGGAAAAAAACGCATTATATGATCCCATTGCAAATAAAGCTGCACCATACTTTATTATTCAAAACACTGTAAGAGTTGAAATAAACCCTTGTGTACCGTCTTGGGTATAATCGGAGGTAATCTGTGGCATTTTCATACCACCCGCCAACAAGATCAAGTTGTTCTGTGTGCGAAAACCTTGCTTTAACAGATAGTCGAAAACCAATTATTGAAGCAATTGCCGGTAAATCATCTGATGCAAACGGCTACCCATTTCATGATTGGTATAATTTTGTGCTTGGGTTTACTCCTACATTTCCAAAATACATGCTGGATACAGCAGAACTAACCTCAGACGATATTGTACTTGATCCTTTTGTCGGTTCCGGAACAACTCAACTTGTGTGTAAGCTTAACGGTATAGAATCAATTGGTGTTGATGCCAATGACTTCATGGTATATGCCGCCAGAGAAAAGCTTAATTGGAATAGGAATGCTTCAACATTTAAAATATTTTAGATGAAATTAATGGAGAGTATACAAAACTAATTTCACAGATTAATTTCTCAAACTTAAAAGAAGTTCGAGAAACTGATAAATCGTTACGCATCAAAATGTTGGATAAAAGATATATTTCTGAGAAACCTTTAATTAAAATATATAAGCTAAAGCAAGCTATTGAAAATGTTACAAGCTCTGATAATAAAGAGTTATTTATGTTTGCATTAAAATCGATTCTTATTTCTGTTTCAAATATAAAATATGGTCCCGGATTCGGTATTGGTAAAATTAAAGACGATGCTGATGTTATTACATTCTTTAATGATAAAGCGATAATGATGATTTCTGATTTACAAGGTTTAACAAAAAAACAAGTTTCCACAAAGTCAAAAACACTTCTTGGGGATTCGAGAGAGCTATCAAAAGCCGTTGCGAGTTCATCAGTATCTCTTATAATTACCTCTCCTCCTTATCCGGGAGATCATGAGTATACAAAGCACTCTCGTGTAGAGTTGATTTTTAGTGGAATAGCAACAGATATAGCCTCTTTTAGAGATATAAAAAAAGGATGCTAAGAGCATCAACAACTAATATATATAAAGAGGATAATGACCGTGCCAAAGTATCAAATATCGAAAGTATAATGAGCATAACAGAGGAAATTAATAATCGATTGATTCATGATGGTGCAACAAGTGGATTTGAGAAGCTATATACTAAGTTAGTTTGGGAGTATTTTGGCGGCATGTCAAAAGTGCTTAGCGAATGCTTCAAGGTCTTAAAACCCGGGGGAAAATTGCTTTACTTGTAAGTGATTCTCATGCTTTTAAAATGGTTCATATTCAAACTGCAAACATTCTGTGCGAAATAGGCGAACGCATAGGATTTATAAATTCTGATATACAGCTATGGCAAATGAAAAATTCAACATCTCACAAATATAAACTAAGAGAAAACATCCTTATTATGCAAAAGCCTTTCAACACAATATAAAATCCAAACAGTCTTTACTAATCGATATGCGTGTAACAGCAACCAATAGCTAGCTGGTGATTCTTACCCAGCTTCTTGTTTCGCGGTCGCCTACTTTTACTACGAGTTGGGCGGAGCCGACGTCTACTGGGGTTACTGTTGCGGAGGTGCCGTCATCGCTTTGGACGACTGTGAAAATGTCGTTGCTTGTAGAAGACCAGACTATTTCGTCGTCTTCATCGAGTTCATTTAGGTTTATTCTTAGTCCTACTTCTAATTTGCCGTAGCCGAAGGGCCATGACATGTCTTTGTTTGGTTGTCCGCCGTATGTGATTGCTAATTCCCCGTCCTGGCTGCCTTGTTGTGAGGAGTCTGCATTATCTGCAAGGATGGCTTGCAGGTTTTGGAGTTCGTTTTGCGTGAATGAAAGAGTTGATAGTGCTACCTCAAGGTCGGTGCTCAGGGATGATACGGTGGCTTGCAGTGTAGAGTTCTCACTTTCCAATGAATCAACCCGTGCTTGTAAAATCTCCGCTTCATTGGAGCATGCCGATACCACGACTACCGCACTTACCAATATTGCAAGAATAAATACTTTAAAAACCCGTTTTTTCATAAATTAAAACTCCCAATCTTAAGCAATTTATACTCAATTATACCATAATATGATTTAAAATTCCACAATCCCATAGAAACATTTAATCAGCACTTTAATAAAGTGCGCTTTAATGTGTTTGTATTGACAAAAGCGGGAGATACACACTACAATATCAAATGGGTCTAAGAAGCATATGAAAGTGAGGTGAATGTCGGGTTTTTTGCCCGATTAATTATGCCTATTTTTGTTGTTTGGCAGTTAAGTATAGCATTTCTTGTCGCTTTTGCCGTGGTTGTATTTTTCGTGATAACACGCAACCGAAGGACAATGCTGTATATATGCCGCTATTTAGCGATATTTTCTGCATTTGCAGGTTTTTCTGTTTATACGCTTGGCTATTTGCAACCGCACTTTTTAGTATCCGACATTCCAAATGCAGCAATGCGTGCTGTAATCAGCACAATTGGAATGCTATTTTTATCAACTGACTACCTTGCGTTATCCGGTTGGCTGGCAGAAAGTATATGGAGAGAAATCTTTTTCTGGGCAATTCATTTGGCGGCGTTTATTGTAATTCAGGCTGCTTTTATTTCTCTTTTCGGGCGAAGAATACAGGACTACTGCCGTTTACGCTTCGGATTTCAAAAGGAACTCTATATTATTAACGGATGTACAAAAAATGCTCTTATGCTGGGTGAGGATATTATCAGCGAAAATGGCAAAAAGGGTAAAGAAAAGAAAACAAACTCCAAGTCCCTTGTGGTTTTTCTTCTAAATGAGGAGGACGATAGTAAAAAGACCTATGAAAAGGTAATGCACTTCGGCGGTATCGTGCAAGTGATTGACGGCAAGCATAACTTAAAGACATTTTTACGAGTTGCAGGCTTAGGAAAACGTGCTTGTAAAAACAGAGTATTTCACATTGTTTATATGCCAAGCGAGATGCATACCGTACGTGATGTAACTGAAATTGTCGAATATGCAAATAAAGCAAACAACAAGAAGCGTGGAAGCGTTATGCCCGATAATCTGCGCTTATATGTACTGACATCTTGTGATTTAGAAAGAGCTGCGATTGAACGTATTACACAGAAAAAAGAAAACGGGCACCGGGTATATCCGTATTATTTCCGCATTCACACGGAGGAAGGGTTGCTTGCGGGGCAGATTATAAAGAAAGAGCCGCCGTATAGTCTTAAAAAATTCAGCTTCGATGAGTCGGGCGATTTCACAATAATGGTGCTCGGTTTTGGCACAATGGGTGCAAATGCGTTATTGCAAATTCTGAGAAATATTCAACTTGACGGTAGAAAGGTACGTGCTTTAATTGTAGATACTGACAAGCATCTGGTTGAATCCTTTAAGAGACGATATCCGATGATAGATAAGCTTTGCTGTGATATAAAAAGCATAAACATTGATGTAAGGGAAGATAAGTGCGTAAAAACAACTATCAGCGAAGAAAAACCGGACTATATTATTGTGTCCTACAGCAATGACAGGGAGAATCTGGAGCTGGCACATGATATCAGCAAATGTTATAACAAAACAAAATACAAGCCGGCACCGGTTATTGCGGTATCACAGAAATTTGGTCGCAAGGAAGACTTTTTTGATGATTTGTACGGCACTAAAATACTCTTTTTTGGAAATGAAAGAGAAATATATAAAAGAAGCGTTATTATCAATGAGGATAATGATGATTTGGCAAAGGTGCTGCTCTATAGCTACAGGGGCAAGGACGAGGACGAGGACAAAGACAAAACCGAGGGCGAACCTGAAGAAGCGAAGAAAAAACCTTATGATAAAGCAAAGGCTGATGAGCAGTGGAATAAGCTTGATTGGGTTTCGCAGGAAAGTGAACGTGCATCGGCAGAGTTTATACCGGGCATTCTCAAGCTGATGGATTGTAAGGATACCAAAGAATTAATAGAGCGGCTGGCAATAACCGAGCATATGCGTTGGTGTGCGTTTCATGCGACAATGGGCTTTGATTTGATAGCGATTAATGAGTTGCAACCAAGGTATGATGAGCTTGTAAATAACAGGTTATCAGAATTGGATGCTCTGACTGTCTGTCGTAAGGATGTAAAAAACCGCCTTCATGCATGTCTTGTTTCATGGGAGAAGCTGGATGAAATTAATAAAGTGTACTTCGACATTGCGAATAAAGCATATAATAACGCCGGTGACAGAAAAAACAATAAAGATTGGAAGTACGCCCGTAACAGAGGATTCAAGCAGGAATATCGTGATATAATCGATATTATTCCCGAGGTTGTCGATACACATAAATTAATTAAACCAGTCATTATTGATAAAGAAATATCATAGACTATATTAACGTTAAAGCAAAGGAGCAAAAATTGACAGGATTCCAGAATTTGCATACACATACAACGTATAGCGATGGGTCGTTTTCACCGGATGAAATGATTGAGGCGGCAATCCGGCAGGGCGGCACATCATTGGGCTTTTCGGAGCATTCATATCTGCCGATGGATACGGAGTATTGGATGACTGTGGAGGATACTCAAGGTTATATAGACGAAATTAATAAGTTGAAAAAGCAATATGAGGGAAATATTGATTTATTTTTGGGCATGGAGCAGGATTATTTTACGGAATGGATGCCCGAGGGTCTGGACTATATAATCGGAACAGTTCATTATATTAAACATGAGGGTCGCTATATTGCTGTAGATGAAAACGAAAATACGCCAATGGCGGCAGCAAGAGAGTTTTTCGGGGGTGATTTCTACTCACTGGCAGAGGCGTATTTTGCAACGGTTGCTGATTTGATGAATCGGACAAAATCCGATATTATAGGGCATTTTGATATTCTGATGAAGCATAACAAGGGTGGTGTGTTGTTTGATGAAAGTCACCCGAGATATGTTAATGCCGCAGTAAGTGCAATGGACGAGCTTCTGAAAAAGAACAGGCTCTTTGAGATAAACACTGGAGCAATGTTCAGAATGGGGAACACTCAACCTTATCCATCGGAGTTACTTTTAAGAGAACTGAATAAACGCGGCGGTGAAATCCTTATAACTTGCGACAGTCATTCTACAAAGTCAATTTTCTTTAAGTTTAATGAGGCAATTGAAATGGCAAGGAGTTGCGGCTTTAGGTATATTAAACACTTAACAAAATCAGGTTTTATCGATGTTAAAATTTAATATCAAGGGAATAGCTCATTCATTCTTTCGTTAGAGAGTCTGAATGTGTTTCTTAAATGCTGCCTTGCTGTATTATTTCTTGTTTGCAGAAAGTTTCTTATTATATCAACTTCATTCTCCCAACGGGTGACGGATGAGGGCATTCTCCATCGGGCGACCTGCCTGGGTATTTCCGATTCTATAAGTGCGGCATGGGCATCAAGCAGCGGGATAAGTCTGTCGGGACTCAGCACTGTTTGTATCAGCTCTGCGTATCGCTCGATAAAACGGTTTCTGATTCTTTCGTTTCGCATTAGAGAGCGTGCAATTAATGTAGAGAAATTCCTGTTAGAACCATGCCCCTCAGGATGTAGCATGGTAAATTCGAATCTGTTGACATGTGCTGACCTCATTGAATAATCCTGGTCATACAGCACCCAACGCCATTTACCATCCTCGCCATGCGGTCTGAATCGCAGGATGTTTCCTGTGTCGGGATTGCCGAAATATGTTACAAGTATCCAGTAATCTATCCAGTTATCGAGGTCAATATTCGCGTCTACATATTCGTATGCGGCTTCGGTGTTCATATTCATGCTGCTTAATCGTCGCATCATCTGACGATATCCCGCAGAAGACCCTGCCTGAACCCTGTAGTCATACTTGATTAAATCAAGCTCATCGTTAGGAATATTCTCGTTAATTTCAAGCCAATCCTCGTTTATCTTTTCACGCAGATTGTAGAAACCCCAGTATTCGCCGTTGATATATACAACAACCGGATAACCGCCTGCGGCTACGACATTGGTTACATCCAAGACTGCATTTGATATGAATGTATCGCGCAGCTTTGCGTTCATCAAGTCCTGCCCGCCGGAGCGAAGCACAAGAGCGTCCCATAATGTTCTGTCAACATGCGGAATAAATGGATATGCCATTCTTGTAAGTCCGTATTGCGACCTGAAAAAGACTGCCATGGACTTTTGAGGCAATGCTCTGGAAAAAGAGCCGTGTACTCTGATACCGACATCGGCTTCTACACGAAGCTCATCATCCTCATAAAATGCAAAATGTGCGGAACGCTCCCAGTTTCTGTGGAAATTAGCTCCCATGTAAGGGAACTCAGGCTGCCAGCCGGGTCCGTCTGCGAATATGCCGGAGCTATGAGAGTGCAGACCGACAGGGTCGGAGGATAGTGTTACAATCGGCAAATCATGCTGCACATTTACAAGAAAAGTTCGTGTCAGTACAGTGCTTGGCAGCTTGTTCGGGGCAAAGACACGTGCTCGTAAGACCGTGTTCGAGTTGATAACAATAGGTGTCGTATAAATCTCAGAGTTTTCTGTCGGGGCGGCACCGTTTAGTGTATATCGAATGACTCCGACAGGGTCATCCGTGCGAAGCGAAACAAGCGTACTTTCGGCTACGATTAATTCATCTGTATCAACAAGAACCGGCAAAGCATAGCTGCTAAATTGCTCACTGCCGCGATATAGAACACGCTCCGAGCTGAAAGGCTCGGCACGTCCGGCTGTGATTCCGCTGCGAAGTGAGCCGGTTGCAAAAATGTCGGATGGAAAGCCTGTGTCATCCGTTAGTGTTAAAACCTCACCTCGCCCATGAATGCGGAAATTGCTCAGATGTATACGGCGTGTTCCCCCCGGTGCAACAGCAATGTCCGGCAGCGGCTCCAATCCTAAGTCCTCCGAAGTGTTTGACAGACTCCAGCCGGATAATACTATAGGTTCATTCGAGGCGTTAGTAATTTCAACCCAGTCATCCATACTTACCAGAGAAATATACAAACCGCCAAGTCCGGCGGTTGTTGCTCCTGCCAGGTCAGAAAAACCTGCTGTATTATTAGGTTCACCCGGCGTGGGTCTGGGGAAAAACAACCATGAGTCGTGGTCGTTTTCATCACGCCCGACAGATACATGCGACGGTGGTCTGATAATTTCGACAGAATCTATAATACGTCCGAACCTATCGCTAATGAATATTCCATCATCGGTTGCACTCAGGCGAAAGCTGCCGTGACCTTGCAACTGCTTGCCGGACAGTTGGATAACGATTCGTTGACCTGGAGAAAGCCCTGTACCACCCGGAAAATTCCACTTATCCAAATTAGAAGCACTATCCGACAACCATATGTCACTCATGTAGATTTCTGTATCACCGAAATTGTATATTTCAACCCAATCGTTAAAATCACCATCCTCATCGGGATATACAAAATTATTATTGGACATATATTCCATAATCAAAAGCGTTGGCTTGTCCCATGATAAATCGCTGACAGATACAGCGGGGATTCCGATATTTTTCCGACCCGGACTCGGCTCGGAGAAAAAACCTTCGCTGCCGTCTTCAGTACGTCCGTAAGAAGCAAAAAGCGGTGTTTCAATTAATTGTATTTTATCTACAAGGAAACCGTTTTGGTCTGATAAAATTAAATACTCATCATTTTCCGAGAGACTAAAAGGCACATGCCCCGGCAGATTAAGTCCGGAGCATTGCAGCACAAGAAAACCGGCAGGCTCAATATATATATCCGCCGGGAATCTCCATTTTTGCGGGTTTAATGCATTATCGGACAAGTACCAACCCCGTAGGTAAATAGCTTCGCTGCCGGGGTTATATATTTCAACCCAGTCGTGAAAATGTCCCTCTTCATCGGGAAAAAACGAATCATTCCTTGTCATATATTCAGTGATAATCAGCTTTTCCGGTGTAAGAGCCACATCCTCAAGTGTTGGGAAAAAGGGTCCGATGTTGGGCTTTCCGGGTGTCGGAATCGACATATACGCATAGGTTTCAAAATCATCAATCAGCCCGTAGGATATATTCGGAAGTGACGGAAACGGCGCAATACGGTCATGCAGTGTGCCGTCGGGCATGGTCAGGAGTATCGGCTCGGAGCCGTTTGAACTGATTGAAAAATTTGTGTGCCAAATTTCATCGGCTTGCTGGCGGTTTTTTCCCGAGGCAAAAAACAAAACATATTCGCCGGGGTGGAGCATTATTGGCGGAATCATCCATCGCAGCGGTCTGTTATCGCCGTCGGAAAGATACCAACCTTGTAGATTGACCGAGATGTTGCCTGCATTGTACAGCTCAATGAAATCGTGATACTCACCATCTTCATCGGCAAAGATATCTCTGTTTGAAGTAAGAACCTCTGTTATTAATATTCGGGGCTGATTTTCCGGCGAATAAAGGACCCATGCAGAAACGAGGAATGCACAAACTGCTCCTATAACAAGCAGGAAATATAGGAATATACGCAAACCTTTATTAAGCTGCAGCCTTCTTACCGTAGATTTCATGAACTGACCCCATTAATTATCGCAATGCAACATGCAACCGTGCGTTATTATTATTCTGCAAAATCACCGTTATAACCGACCAGAACTGCACTGCGTACCTCTGAACGCCTGTTGATATTCTCCAAAAATGAAGTGTCGGCGTTTGCGGCAAGCTTCATTTCATAAACCAGCTCGGCACGGTCACGTATCAGACTCTTTGACTTCATTTTTACACGCAGCTTTAGAATATCCTTGTGCAGTGCCTCAGCATTATCCGAATCCACCTCGATTATCAGAAGGTATACGTTCTTTGATGAACGCAATCGAAACAGAATCAGTATTATAATACCGATTGCGACTGTTGCAATTACAAGGAAAACAGCCTCACCCGTGCCGGCGACAATGCCGGAGGTGATAGCCCAGAAAATGAATGCGACATCAGTCGGATCCTTGATTGCTGTTCTGAAGCGGACGATTGACAGTGCACCAATCATTCCAAAGGTCAGAGCAATGTTCGCAGAGACTGCAAGAACTATAACAGATGTGATTACGCATACCATCACCAAGGTCACGTTAAAGCTGTGAGAGTAAACTACACCCCGGTATGCAACCTTATAGATGAAGAAAATGAACAGCCCTATTACTATTGCCAGTGTCAGAGTCGCCAGAAGTCGCGGAATTGTCAGCGTTTGAGTTACTTGTGTGAATTGTTGGAAAAAATCCCCCAGTCCCATACATATCACCAATCCTTACTGCTTTTAGTGCAAGCACATATTTTGAAACAGCACTCCTGCGTGCCGTATAAGGACGTATCAGTCTTTTTATCGTTGACGGAAGAAAATCATCGTATTTTATCTCCATAACCAGCATTTGCGGCGGGTAAATATCCCTGAAAATAAGCCCGTCATCAGAAAACGAGTTGTTAAAGTCACCGTATGCTGCCTGCAGGTTGTGGTCAAATGTGACCCGGACGTTACCGGGCTTGTAGCGGTAAGCTTCTCTCAGGTAATCGAGCATGACAACCGGTCTGAGCCGTCTTAGCTTCTGGTCTGCATAAAATCGGTGCATAACCTCATTGTCGGATTTGAGTAAAATGCCTGTATCATAGTTTAGTATTGCACTGAGCTCCTGTTCTGATATCACGGCAGAACGCTTGCCGACGTAACCGGTAAGTTTTACTTTTTTCTCAAATCGTATATAACTCATATCCTTGTTATAAACGCGAATACGGTTTTTACTGCGATTTCTGTAGCCGTGGATTTTTTCAAAGCGTGCTGAAAAGCCCGGGTCATCAAAATACAAGCTGCGAACGTGGTAGCCGTCTGCATCCGGCATATTTTCATCAGGCTGCATAAAAGCAGCCACACGTCCGCGCATGGCTGCGTAATCAGCATACGGAATATAGTATTTTAATTCATGCCTTAAACGCAAACCGTTAAAATTCAATTCCAAGCTCTCCAAAACTAAAAAATACACCAATATGGTATATATCATGATTTTTTATTATCAGTATACCAACATCACAAAACTAACGCAAGATACTGTACGATAATCAGAGCTTTATGTTCACCCATTTTGCCGTTGCAAAGCGGGCGTAGTTAAGTGCAAGACGTATTGCCTGGTCTGCGAGAAATGCAAACCATATACCTATCAGCCCTAATCCCATCGGGAATGCGAATACCCATGCAAGCCCCGGACGCAAAATGCCGATAGTTACAAACGCGACAAATGCAACATATTTTGCATCGCCGGCACCTCTGAGTGCACCGGATATAATAAACTGAGATATCTGGGCAAAGGTTATAACTGCGAGAATCAAAATAAGATAGGAGCCGGTGGTTATAATCTCCGGCTCGGAAGTGAACATACCGATTAATCCTCTTCGTCCGAAGATAAAAACAAACGACATTATTGTTGAAAGTGTCAGACCGATTCTCTGGCACACTTTTCCGTAAATCATTGCCATGTCGGGACGTTTTGCACCCAAGCTCTGTCCGACCAGTGTAGCTGAGGCGATTCCAAGCCCGTCGGCAAAGCAAAAAGAGAGCATAACAATATTCATGCATATGTGGTGAATGGTTATAGCCATTGTTCCGAGACCGGCAACAACCTTGACGAACATAAAAAACCCGAATCGCATGAACAGCTGCTCCACCAGTGCACCGCTTCCGACGTTGGTAAAGCCGTGAAGTGTCTGTTTTGTAAACCTCCAGCCTTTTAAGGATAAAATATCAAGCTCGGAGGATTTGCCTGATACCGAGTAGATTGACATGACCAAAGCGACTACAAAGCCGATGATAGTGCCTATTGCCGCACCTCTTATACCAAGCATCGGGAAGCCGAGATGTCCGCCAATCAGTAAAAAGCTGAAAACTATTTTAACAGCGTTTGCTATTATATTGACCCACATGGATATGCGTGTATTTCCCGCACCTCGTTGTGCGGCGATTATTGTCATTGATAAGGATGTAAACGGAATACTTAGCATGGTAATGCGGAAAAATGTGACGGAATCATCGATGATATCGCTTCCCGCTCCCGCAAACGAAAGCAGTGGGCGAGCGAATAAATAAGCTGATACTGTCAGCATAAGGGAGAAAATAAATGACAAAATAATTGCCTGCTTAAGTGAGGATTGTGCGGACGCTACATCACCTTCGCCTTTTCGTCTTGCGACAATGGCTGTGACGCCGGTATTGAGGGCAATAATTAATGAAAGCACAAGAAATCGGGGTTGGTTGGTTATGCCGACGGCAGCAATTGCAGCGGTGCTGATGGTTCCGACCATAATTGTGTCAACTATACCCATTATACCAACTAAAACAGTCTCGGTAGTAGCGGGTACAGCCATTTTCAGCGTACGCTTGTAAACAGCATGGGTAGATGGAATTTCACCGACCTTCATGCTGTCTTTAATCATATTGTTGCATGAGTATAACTTTTCGAGAAAACGTGGAAGCTTAATCGTTGCCATAATTACATTCTATCTTAAAGCACCGGAATATTCAACATTATGTGCCCGATAATAATTAATAAATAAATGCAAAGAAAGAGGTAAAAAAGTACTATGATAAAAAATACCTTATGTAGATGTATAAATCTTCCGATAATCAATATATAGGGAAAGTGTACCCTTGGTTTCGATTAGTGTCATGGGATTAATCCGGGGATTGTGCAAAAAACAGGCAGGATGCCGAAAGCACATCTAAGGAGGGATCCATCATGCGAGTAGAAACAATTATTTCAATCAATGCACATCAAAAGAAGAAACCACACACGACAGATTACGCCGGATTATCAAACGGCAAAACCGCTTCGGGAAAAGCTTTTGAGGATTATCTCAGAGCAAACATGGAAAAAGTCAGCACACCCGTTGTATCACGTCACACGGAAAATCAATTAGCCGGATTGTTAATGGGATACTACGCACCGCTGAAAATCACACAAAAAGAAGAGCCGAAGACGGAAAGCAACGCAAGCTAATCCCCAACCAAAAAATCCTATCGACACGAAATCTATGGCACAACTGAAATCGCCTGTTTATTTAGCCAAACGGCAAAATGAGCAGGCGATTGCCTTTTTATTTGTGCAAATTATTGATGTATATTGCGTATTATGATAAGATAAAACAACATTAATGAACCGTAGGAGAACACCTAATGCCAAAAAGAACTGATATAAAGACCATAATGATAATCGGGTCGGGACCTATTATCATCGGTCAGGCTTGCGAATTTGACTATTCGGGGACACAGGCGTGCAAAGCTCTGAGAAATCTGGGATATGAGATTATACTCGTCAACTCAAATCCTGCAACAATTATGACAGACCCTGCAATTGCCGACAGAACATATATTGAGCCGCTGAATGTCGAGAGACTTACGGACATTATAAAAAAGGAAAATCCTGATGCACTGCTTCCTAACCTGGGCGGTCAAACAGGGCTTAATTTAAGTCGGGGGTTGCAGGAAGCGGGAGTGCTCGAAAAGTATAACGTCGAGCTAATCGGTGTTAATCTTGATGCTATCGAGCGTGGCGAAGACCGAATAGAGTTTAAAAACGCTATGGACAAGCTTGGTGTTGAAATGGCACGAAGCTTTGAGGCATTGTCTGTTTCGCAGGCTGAGGAGGTTGCCGAAAAGCTCGGATATCCCGTAGTAATTCGCCCTGCTTTTACAATGGGCGGAACAGGCGGAGGCATTGTTTATAATCAAGAGGAACTACGCATTGTTGCGAAAAGAGGCATACAGGCTTCAATGGTAGGGCAGATTCTGGTCGAAGAGAGTATTCTGGGCTGGGAAGAGCTTGAGGTTGAGGTTGTCAGAGACTCTAAAAATCAAATGATTGCTATTTGCATGATTGAAAATATTGACCCGGTTGGTGTTCATACAGGCGATTCCTTTTGCTCTGCACCCATGCTGACTATCAGTGAGCAATTACAGGAGAGGCTTAAGAAAATCGCATTTAGTATCGTATCTGAAATCGGTGTCATAGGCGGAACAAATGTACAGCTTGCTTATGACCCGGCGGCAGACAGAGTTGTTGTCATTGAAATAAACCCGAGGACATCACGCTCCTCCGCACTTGCATCAAAAGCCACAGGCTTTCCAATCGCATATGTGTCCGCTCTTCTGGCTACAGGAATAACTCTTGATGAAATCCCGTACTGGAGAAGCGGTACAATGGATAAGTATGAGCCGTACGGCGATTATATCGTGTTAAAATTCGCCCGCTGGGCATTTGAAAAGTTTACGGGAATTGAAGATAAGCTGGGCACACAAATGAAAGCAGTCGGCGAGGTTATGAGTATCGGGCGGACATTTAAAGAGGCTTTTCAAAAAGCTGTTCGTTCGCTGGAAATTAACCGAAGCGGTCTGGGGTTTGCAAAGGACTTTAGTGAGCTTGATACGGATGAGCTTCTTAAATTCATTTCAGTACCAAACAGCGAAAGGCATTTTGCAATATACGAGCTGCTGCGAAAAGGTGTCGGTATAAATGAGGTTCATGCTGTTACAAAGGTTAAAAAGTATTTTCTGGAGCAGATGCTGGAGCTGGTAGAGCTCGAAGAGGAAATCCTGACATACAAAAAGAAGGTTATGCCTGATGAGCTTTTGATAAGAGCAAAAAAAGACGGCTTTGCCGATAAGTATTTATCATATTTGCTCGAAGTCCCCGAGGAATATATAAGACTGCATAAAAGTGTTGTCGGGATTGAGAAGGAGTGGGATGTTGTACCCGTCAGCGGCTTTGATGCCGAATACTACTACTCAACCTATAACGGATTGGGTAAGCTGACCGGCGAGCTTGAGGAATCCAGACAGAAGCGGGGAATAGAGGTCAAAAAAACCGATAGTAACCGCAAAAAAGTAATGATTCTCGGCGGCGGACCTAACCGAATCGGTCAAGGAATAGAGTTCGACTATTGCTGTGTACATACTGCATTTACACTGCGTAATCTCGGGTTTGAGACAATTATGGTCAACTGTAATCCCGAGACGGTATCTACCGATTATGATATATCTGATAAGCTTTATTTTGAACCGCTTACGGTTGAAGATGTTTTTGCAATCTGTGAGCATGAAAAGCCGCTTGGTGTAATTGTTCAGTTCGGTGGGCAAACACCGCTGAATATTGCAGAAGAGCTGAAAAGAGCGGGAGTGCCTGTTCTGGGAACAACACCCGAGGTTATTGCACTTGCGGAGGACAGGGATAAATTCCGGGCAATGATGGAAAAGATGGATATTCCGATGCCGGAATCGGGAATGGCTCGAAATACCGAGGAAGCACTTTCGGCTGCCAAGAGAATAGGTTATCCCGTTATGGTCAGACCTTCATATGTTCTCGGCGGGCGGGCAATGGCGGTTTTATTCGACGATGCTCATATTGAAAAATACATGAAGGATAATGTGCATTTAATTTCAGCCGATGCACCTATTCTTATCGACAAGTTTTTGGTCAATGCTTTGGAATGTGAAGCCGATGCAGTTGCTGACGGCAGCTATGCGTTTGTTCCTGCAATAATGGAGCATGTTGAGTATGCCGGCATTCATTCGGGAGACTCGGCATGTGTAATTCCGCCTGTCAGCATTACTGAAAAGCAGCAGGAAATCATTTGTGCCTATACAACCAAGATAGCATGTGAGTTGGGTGTTGTGGGCTTAATTAATATTCAATACGCTATTTTTCAAGATAAGGTCTATGTACTGGAAGCAAATCCGAGAGCCTCAAGAACTGTGCCGATTATATCAAAGGTCTGCAATCTCAACATGGTTGACCTTGCGGTAAGCAGATTATGGCTGAGTTTACGGGAGAGAAAATAAACCTCGCAGACATGAAGAGGCTTAATGTATCGTATTTCGGAGTAAAAGAAGCCGTATTCCCGTTTAATATGTTCCCAGAGGTTGACCCTGTACTGGGACCCGAAATGCGTTCTACCGGCGAAGTTTTGGGCATGGCTGACACATTCGGGCTGGCATTCTACAAGGCACTGGAGGGCAGCAAGTCGATTCTGCCGCTCGCCGGTTCGGTTTTAATTTCGATTTCGGATAAAGACAAGGACGGTGCTGTTGAGGTTGCAAAGCAATATGAGAGCCTTGGATTTAATATATTTGCAACAAAAGGAACCCATTGGCATTTAATTAACAATGGCATTAAAGCACAGCCGATAAAGAAAATGCACGAGGGTCGCCCGAACATTGATGATGCTATTAAAAATGGAAAGTTGGATATTATTGTTAATACACCCAGCGGAAAAAGACCTACCGAAGCCGATGATTTCAGCATAAGGCAATCGGCAATCCGCTACGGCATCCCATACATGACAACCCTGACAGCCGCACTTGCAGGTGTCAAGGGCATTGAGGAAAAAATAAAAAAACCAAACGAAGATGTCCTTGCATTGCAAGACTATCATACTAGATAAATCATAGTTTTAGAAAATTATACTTATTTCTGCCGCTTTGTTTGGCTTTGTAGAGCATTTTATCAGCTTGTTTGATGAAATGCTCAACTGTATGTGTGTGCTCGACATTGCCGGTTATTACACCGATGGAAACGGTGACATGGTCTGCAGCATCGCTTTGTTCGTGCGGGATGTTGCATTCTCTGATGCTTTCGAGCAGTCTTTCGGCGACTTTTCGGGCACCCTTTTCACTTGTGTTGGGCAGTACAACAACAAATTCCTCGCCGCCGTAACGGGCGACAAAGTCATCGGATCTCGGCACGCATTTTACCAGTGTTTCAGCAACAAGCTTTAAGCAGGTATCACCATCTGCGTGACCATAGGTGTCGTTATATCTTTTGAAGAAATCAATGTCGACCATCATCATACTCAAAGCACTGTTTGAACGTGAGAGAGTTTTGATAATTCTGGGAATTGACTCGTCAAAATAGCGGCGGTTATATATCCCTGTCAGCCCGTCAAAGAAAATCTTTTCGTTTTCAATTCTAAGCTCTTTAAGCTCGGTTATATCACGAATAAGCATTCCGAGGCTTTCTTCTCCTGTCTGGAACATTGATGCGGATAAAATTCGCTTTCTGTAGTCCTTGCTGATTATTTCGGTCTCAAACTGAGGTTTCTTATTGTCGAATGCATCGGGTATATGCCTTTCGTGAATTGAACTGAGCGTATCGTCTGAAAAAATCAAGCCGAGTCCTTTTTCGATGAAATCGCTCATAGTATATCCGGATACTGATGTAACTGCGGGGTTAATGTACTCAACTAAACCTTCCTTTGTGATTGAAAGAATAAGATTGTGCGTGTTTTCAACTATTGAAAATTGACGCATCATCGCATCTCTCTCAAAGACACTTGAGAAAACGTCGGCGGCAAGGACTGCAAGATTTATCTCACTGTCACTCCAGCTCCAACCGTCATCCTCTTTTGACAAATCAAGTATTGCATTTAGCTTGCCTTTAATAAAAATCGGCACAGTAATAAAATCATTGAAGCTTTTTCTGTAAGGCTTCATTGATTCCGTATATCTCGGGTCATTTGAGTTAATGCATATATATCCTTCAGTGTTTTCAACTAAAGAGTCGATAAGTTTATTCATTGCATTATCAATTTCAAACCTGTCTCCGAGTCGAGTTGCTAAGTTTAACTCAGGGTTTTGCCATTCATTATGACATACCAGAGCAGAGTCATCACTTTCAACCCGGTATAGAAGCAGCTGTGCTATATGCATAAACTCGCCCAGCTTCTGCAAGGTGTCGGAAAATAAAGAGTCGACATACGCATCGGACAGGAAGTTATGGGTTATCTGAGTCATCAGAACCTGCTGCTTATACTGCTCTACAAGATGGAGCTGGTTTTTTATTCTCATGCGTACAATCGCACTTTTAAACGGCTTTGTTATGTAGTCCGCGGCTCCTAAGCTAAAGCCTTTTTCTTCGGCATATGTGCTGTCAAGACCGGTTATGAAAATAACAGGTATATCTCTTGTAGAATCGGTATGCTTAAGAATCTTTATAACCTCATAACCGTCCATTTCCGGCATAAGAATGTCGAGCAATACAACATCGGGTTTAAACTTATTAATTGCTGTTAAAGCACTTTGACCATCCGTTGAGGCGTAAATTACGTAATCCGGACTGAGAATGGTTGTTAATGTGCTGATGTTTGACCTCTCATCGTCTACAATTAAGATACTGTGTTTTTTTCGGGTGTTCATTCTTTATTTCTCCAAATATTTTTTATCTTTCGAAGCTCATCGAGAGCTCTTTCAAAGTTAAAGCCTTCAATACAGTCGACGAGCAGCTCTGAATCAGGTATTGTGCGGATGTCGCCCAACATATTCTCGCATTCGGGATTTATATTTTCAAGCAGCGGCTCGAGTTTATCAAGTATTGCTATAATAGTCTTTGAGTCCTCAAGCTCTACTATATCGCCATTACCAAATACTGAGTTTGAAAACAGCGACGAATATCTTGAAAATACAGCGGCTAACTCGTTTCTTAGGGCGTCCTTTTTCTCATCGGTTAATCTGTTTTTGCCGTCGGCTAAGGAGTGTTCAACTGCGGCTGCAGCACCATGCAGGCTCTTTTCATCAAGCTGTGCGGCATTGCTTTTTAATGTATGAGCGATTCTGTGTGCTTTTGATATATCGCCGGCACTGACCGAGCGTATCAGCTCGTCGTATGTGTTTTTATTAAATCTTACAAAGTTCATTCTAAGGTTATTTTGTGCTTTTACTTCATCGGCGGTTTGACGGTTTTTATCGATTGCCGTGTAGCCGTCAATAGGCAGATACTTTGCAAGACATATCCATAAATCCTGTGCAGTAAACGGTTTTCCAAGTGTGTCAAACATTCCGCTGATTCTGTACAGCTCCATATCATTTGACATTACATTTGCGGTTATTGCGACAATCGGCGTTTTAACTCCCATACCTGTTATTTTAAGAGCCGCTTCCAGTCCGTCCATTACCGGCATGTGTATATCCATAAATATTAAGTCAAACGGTTTGTCGGGGTTACTGCTGATATTTTTATCGTTTAACTCTTCGTTTGCTATTCCAATCATACGTTTTGTGACGATATCAACGCCTTCCTTACCGTTATTTGCCACAACTGTTCTAAGTCCGACTCTTTGTAAATGGTCACAGATAACCTGTTGGTTTAGCTTATTATCCTCGCAGACAAGGATTTCTCCGGTAAAGTTGGGTTTTTGTAAATCGCTGAAGGTTATGCTTTCATCCGAAATTGATGTCTCGTCAACTAAATCAAATTCAATGTCAAAGGAGAACTTACTTCCGACGTCGGGTGTGCTTTGAACATTCAGCTTTCCACCCATTAGCTCGATAATATTCTTAGTAATTGTGAGGCCTAAGCCTGTGCCGCCGAATCTTCTGGTAATGCTGTCATCGGCTTGCATGAAGGGGCTGAATACTCTTTCAATTTGCTCGGGTGTCATGCCTATTCCGCTGTCCTTAACTTCAAATTGCACAGTAACACTGTTTTCGCTTGAATTGGTCAGCGAGGCTAAAAACTTAACTGTACCTGTGTTTGTAAACTTAACGGCATTGGAAAGCAGGTTCATTAGCACCTGGCGGAGTCTTACCGGGTCACCGAGAAGCTTTTTGCCGATTGACGGCTCGGCATAGCAATAGAGCATGATACCCTTTTCCGTGGTTCTCGGAATGATTGCGGATTGGCATTGTGCAAATATGCTCGGTAAATCAAACGGTACTCTTTCAAGCTCGATTCTGCCGGCTTCTATTTTTGAGATATCAAGAATATCGTTAATAATACGCAGGAGCCATTCGGCACTTTCCTGAATATTATTCAGATAAGCTCTTGTTCTGGTAGGAATGTCATCGTCTTGTGCCAGCTCAGTAAAGCCGATTATGCTGTTCATAGGTGTTCTTATTTCATGGCTCATGTTTGCAAGGAAGAGTGTTTTTGAGCGGTTTGCACTTTGAGTCGCTTCTTCAACAGCCTTACGCTCTGTTATATCACGTGCGACAATCATAAGACCTGAGACATTGCCGTAGTGGTCTGTCAGCGGAAGTCTGGTTGTTTCAAAGAGGCGGTTATTTCCGAGATAATCACTGAGATACTCTTCGTCCGTAAATGCTTTGTTTTCTTTTAAAACGGCAGAGTCAAGGCGTCTGTATCTGTTTGCAATTATATCAGGAAGCTCTTGTTCGTTGATAAAATGCTTGCCGATAAGGTCTTTTTGCTCTACGTTGAAGAATTGAAGCAGGCTTTGATTACAACGCGTAAATCTTAAATCATCGTCCTTACAGAAAATAAGGTCAGGAATTGCGTCAAAGATTGTTTGCAGAGTGGAGCGTTCACTTTCAATGGTTCTTTGAAGGTTCTTAGTTTCCGTGATGTCCATAATTGCACCCATTGCATGAATCGGGTTGCCTTCATCGTCGCGAATTGTGTCGCCGGCAGCATAAAAATATGCGTACTCACCGTTTTTCTTGAGCAGTCTGTATTCCGAATTAAATGGCACAGTTCCGGTGGTGTCCAGTAAATGAGCGGCAAACTCTCCAAGGGCTCTTTCCTTGTCATCTGGATGAAGCAGGTCAATCCACGCTTGAAATAAATCGCTGAAACTATCTCTGTCATATCCAACCATTGAAATAAACTCGTCAGACCACAAGACAAGAGTCTCGGGGTTGAGCGGGTTTTCTTTTTCAATCTCCGCATCCCACAGTGCGATTTTTGTAGCCTTGACAACTGTGTTGAGAAGCGTAACCTGAAATTCGTTTTTAGCGTTTATACGTTTCAGTTCAAGCTCGCGATTATGCACATCTGTCATATCCTGAACATAAGCTACAATAGCAAAGTCATCCTTATAAGGTATTTTCTTCAGCTCAACTGATAAACTCTTTTCTTCGCCTTTAAGATTAATATCCGCATCTATTTTAACATAGCCGTCTTTTACCGCCTTCATAAATCCTTCGGTTATCGGTATCGACTTGGAACCGTCAGCTTGCTTATCAGGAAGGCTTTCTGTCAAACGACTGACAAAGCCGTCAATAAATTCTGCTTTATCTTTATAACCAAAAAATTCCATAGCAGCGGGATTACAGTCTATAACCTTAAAGTCCTTGTCAAATAATACATTAATATGCGGATTTGACTCAAACATGGCTTGTGTGGTGGTATGAGCAGCGTCTACCTCACCCATAATATTGTCCACTCTTCTCTCGATGGCTTTAGATTGATTCCATGCAACAATCAGGCAAACAGCCAATATGCTGATAGTTATTAATATACCGTTAACAACAAACAGGGATAACATATTTATGCTCCCGGCAGTAAAAAATCCGACAAAAACCATTCCGATAACTTCATCATTTGCACCTAACAATGGAGCATATATGCAAACCATATCTCTGCCGAAAATCATGACTCTTCCGGAATATGTTTCTCCCGCAAGGACGCGTTTACTGATTTCTTCATCTGCCTTACCGCCTAAGGGGTGAGTTCCGTCCTCACTGATAATTGTAGACGCAATACGCTCATCACCTTTAAAGATTGAAATTTCGGCTTCTGAAATATCCTTAAGCTTATATACCAAATCCTGACTGTCAAGCCTGTACCCTATTGATATGAGCCCGATTAGATTCATATCATCATCGTATATCGGAGAACCGGCTGCAATGCCAAGCGGTATTGTTATGCCTTGCATTATGAATGCTTCGCTTTTTCCTGCCATGGCAGATTTTATCTGGGGAAGCTCAGCTAAGCTGTCACCGCTTCTTTCAGGCTCATGCGACCTATGAATTACTGTGCCGTTCGGATAAAGTACGGTGATGTAATCCAGCGGTGAGTTTTCCAGCAGCGACATTTGAACATCAATTATTTTTTCTTTATCCTTTTTCAAAAGAGCGTCTATCAAATCAGCATTTCTCGCAGAAGCAACGGCAGCGATAAATGCTGAATTTTTAAAGTTTTCAATCTCTTGCATTAAGACGTTTAGAGCAACCTCGGCTTTTTGCTCTGCGGGGTCGTTCATTTCACCAAAAAACAGATAAACAGCAGCAATAAGCACAATAATACCAATGACAACTGTCAGTACTATCATGGGGACAAGTATTCTTCTGTTACTTCCCATATCTCCCAATACTATTATCTTCCTTTTTGATTTCTTATAGACAAATACCTGAAAAAATGCTAGACTTCTGGAACAGGTTAGGCTGCCGGAGTAAGTGCATAAAGGAGGAAACGGTTGTGGATTATGCTCAAATGAAACAAGAAAAAGACGCACGTTACAAGGAGTACTGCGAGACATATGCCGAGCAACTGCAGTTGCTGAAGTTTATTGCAAGCTTGGAAAAAGATAATGAGCATATCAAGGATACTGAAATAACATCCAACAGAGCCAAGAGACGCCAGAAAAAGCTGACAAAAATAAATGATAAGGATATTAAGAAGTATAAAAAGACACTGAGCTTAATGCCGCCGGTTCCCGAATTTAAGTAAAACGGGTTGTCTTTAAAAACCGGGCTGTTTAAGATACTCTTATGCCGTAAATCATTTGGTCAAGTGTACCTACCACTACCATATCATCATATACCACCGGGCTTGCTTCTATGTGCCCTTGCAGCTGAACATTCGATAATCTTTCGCCTGTAAGTCCGTCTACAAGATGGACAAATCCGCCGACACGCTCACCTTCGTTATTTGTAAACGACGCAGTCGCAAACACAATGTACCCGACACCGTTATCATCATAAACATCCACCGGTGAGGACAAACACGGTCCGCCGAAGTTTGTGCTCCAGACTTCTTCTCCGGTGATTTTGTCATATGCGACCAAAAAGCTGCCTCTGCTGAATCCGTTTTCATTAACGACATTTGCATAGGGAACAAACACCAGGTCTCTCAGGCTGTTCTTGCCGAGTGCCGCAGTTCCTCTAATACCGCCGTTGTTGTTAAGCAGTATGCAGCGGCGACCCTCGGATGCCCAGACTCTCTCGCCTGTTATGGCATCAATCTTAAACATACGGACATTTGCGGTGTTGTTGTTTCGGTTGCGGGAGAAATATGCGGTATGACCTATATAAATATATGCACGTCCGTTCAGCTCATCGAGCTCAAGTACGGGGGATGCGTCCGTATCGTCGCCCAGCTCGGTCATCCAAACAACTTCAAAGTTGTTGACGTTTATGCAGAACAAATAACCTGCATTATCTGCGATATACATATATTCACGCCAAAATACAGGACTTGATTGGAAGCCGTACTGCGGGGATAAGGTGCCTGAAACAGTCATTGACTGACCGTACACCTCTCTTAAGCGGGTTGTACTGTATCTCCACCTGAGCATTTCAGACGGTTCAATTGAGATGTCTCCGGTTTGCGGGTTGAATTGGGTGTTAAGAGTAAATTGGTAAATAATATTGCTTTCGCTGGCATATGTTATGGAATCGGTGCCGCCGTGAACGATGGTCGAGCCGCCGAATGCCTGCCAGTTTCTTCTTCTGAAGGAATCGTTTTCGCCATAATCGAATAATTCCGATGAGTTGGCAAGACTGTAAATAAGATTTTGCCCGGGTCCCTCTTCGGATGGTCCTCCCGCACCGACGTAAAACAGCGGATAACCTCTTGGGTCAAGAGCACCTGCACCCCTGAAAGGCCATCTTTCATCAATAACTTCTCTTGTGTTTCTTCCGTCATCTAAATCGAGGAAGTAAATAGCTCCGCCCATTGTGCCGAATATAACTTCTTTAATATCCGCTTTATCTCTTTTTTCGGGATACATACTCATATTGAGCCTTGCTTCCTGACTCCACTTGGCGATGAGCGGCTGCCCCGTCCATCCCATTCCCGCCCATGCTCTGTTTGGGTTTTCGGGTTCAATAACCTCGGGCAAATCGGTTTGCCATACGATATCAAGCTCACCATCAATTGATGAACCAAGTGAACCAAACGCTGCGGTATCTCTAAAGTTGTTTCCACGGAATGTTAAAATCCCGTCGATACTTGAGTATTCATTGGAGTTGCCGAAGTCGATGCGATTTTGCCTTGAATATGCTTCAACCTGCTCACCGTTATAGAGCATTGTTGTTTCCAGCCCGAAATCAGAGGGGCGGGTTCCTTCAACAGCCTGCGGGTTGGGGATTTGTAATCGCAAATCAGGCGGCTCTGTCGGCGGCGGGGGTAGTGTTTCTATGGGAGTATCATCAAAGGTGTTGTCAGGTGTTTCTCTCGCGGGACCAATGAGAGAATTTAAAAGTAATACGATTCCGACAACAACGCCGATAACGGCAACTGCTGAAATACCAACGAAAATAACAAATTCTTTACGCAGTTTTCTTCTTTTTCTCAAGGGTCTTCTGTCGTTGTCTCTCATAAGCTAAATAACCACACCTTCCCTTATTACTGGCTACGACTTAACATTATACAGCTAAACCCCTTACAATTCAAGCTTTTTTTGATACTTCCTTCAATGCACTTATCACCACATCACCGACTGCCGCAAGGTCTTCCGCATCGTACATTAAAGCGGCATTGTCGGAAAACAGGATTTGTGCAGACGGCGGGAACTCTTCATCGGGTTTCCAAAGGATAAACCGGCATTTAACTCCGCCGAAAAAGTCGAACTCGTACGCTGCATCACCATGCTCAAACCTCCTGCCGCCGAGTGCCTCGGCTGCATGTGCAAACACATCAGGTTTAAAGCCGAATCCATAAGCGAAACGCTTTATACAACGTCCGTTAAAATTCCGGTCATACACATCACCCCAAGGCAGCTCCCGATACGCCTTAAAATTGTCAGTAGCAGGAGCATAAACCCCTGCGGTCAACACCCGCATAACCAGCACCTGCATTTGAAAATCTGTAAGTGCCTTCGGGCAAGCAGGACAGGGGGACGCTTCCTCTGTCTTGTTGCAGGACAGGAGAACAGTCCCCCTGTCCTGTGCACTGAGTTTAAACTCAGGAAATTCTGCAAATAGATGAAAACCAAGCACATCAAAGACAAAACGTGACAGCGTGGAATCAAACTCAATCCCTGTCCGCTCCGTTACTTCTGCGGGATTAATCTCACTATACCTTTGCAAATGATAATCAAATGATATTTCCCAATTACTTTTCATAGTTCACCTCATTGATGGGAATAAAGTCTCGTTTGTGTGGGGGAGGAAGCAGGCGGCTATAAATTCGTTCATGTAGTCGGGTTCTGTGCTTAAGTCGATGTATGTCATGTTTCTTGCTATTTCTGTTACTTTTTCCTCTGCTTCTTCTGATATCAGCATTTCGTAAGCACCGTCCAGAGCGGAGTTGCCAATGTAGCTGTATTTTTCTTCCGGCAAATTGGGGAGCATCCCAATGCTGATAGCATTTTTGATGTTGATTCCACTGCCTATACCGCCTGCTATCAGGACATCGTCGATGTCAGCCGGTGTGAAGCCGAGCGGCGTAAGCAGGGACATTATGCCGGAGAATATTGCACCCTTGGCACGAATAAAGTTGTCGATATCAGTTTCTGTAATAGATATATCCTTGCCGGTTGCTGAGTTTTCAGCGTAAACAAGAACATAGCTGCCGGGGTTGTCAGGGGGACGGTTCTCGTGACAACTTTTGCGAAATCTGCCTTTTCCGTCAATTACACCGACTCTAAATAACTCCGCGACTACATCTATTATTCCCGAGCCGCATAGTCCCGAGGGTTTATCGTCGTTTATGATTTTTAGTGTTGGCTCAAGGGTATCTTTGTTTATACAACAAGCTTCGATAGCTCCGCTTGCGGCTCTCATGCCGCAGCTTATGTCTCCGCCTTCAAAAGCGGGACCTGCCGAGCAGGCACATGCCATCAGGAACTCCTCGTTGCCGAAGACTATTTCCCCGTTTGTGCCGAGGTCGATGAGCAAGGTCATTTCGGGGCGGTTCCATATATTTTTACCTGATGGTGTTTTGGCTGCCAAGACTCCGGCGGTTATATCGCCGCCGACATAGCTGCCTATGTTAGGAGCGAGTATCATTTTGGCGTCGGGAGCAAGGTTTATCCCGATACTTGCGGGGTTTTGCGGTTCAAATTCCAAGAAAGCCGGCTGATACGGCTCGATTCTTATGGAGTTTGCGTCTACTCCGAGCAAAAGGTGGTTCATGGTTGTGTTAGCCGCTACGGTCAATCGTTTTATTTTATCACGGGAAATGCCAGTCGCCGTGCATAAGCTTTCGATTAACGGCAGCAGAGTTTGCACGACAATAGCGTTTTGAAGTTTTTTGATACCATCAGCCTTTTGCTGCTCTATTATACGGTTAATAACATCGGCACCATAGCTTATCTGGGCGTTGCCGACTGTTTTTTTTGCAAGGACAGTTCCTGTTTTAAGGTCAACAAGCATTGCAGAGACTGTTGTGGTGCCAATGTCAATGGCGGCACCATAAGTGAGAGAGCCGGGAGAACCGTCCTCGTTGCTCAAGCTCGTGACAGAACAGGGAGAATCGTCACCATTGCTTGCGAAGCTTTTGGGGATGATTATTTTGACATCGTCTGTTACGACGGTTTGGCATGCAAGCTGCTCGGTTTCTGTGTTGTTTTTTTGCACTTTGACGAGGCATTTTCCGCATGTGCCATTGCCCGAGCAGGGTGCGTCAATCGGCACGTTTGCTGTTCGGGCAAGCTCGAGAACGTTATCTCCGTCAGCGGCGAAGACTGTTACATCTTCGCCGCCTTCGATTTCAAATATGATTTTTCGCATTAAAACTCAATTTCCGCCATAGCAAGAGCGGGATGGTTTTTGGATTTCAGGAAATCTACTACTGCATCGGCTTCCGTTGCGATTGTTTCATCACAAATCATATCCGCGAAGTTGTCGATTCCGCAAAGCTCTTTTGCTGTTTTGTTCAAACGCTCTGCTACATCGTCTTTAAGCTCCTTCGGCATCCAAACAATGCGTCCGAGCCCGCCTTCTGCCGATACAAATTTCTTTGAGGCTATGAAGTGGCGTCCGTGTCCCATGAATCCGGGTGTTTGCACTCCGCCGCCTGTTAAGGAGGCAAGCTCGCCGAAGGTCATTCCCGATGGGGTCATGCCGGCGTATTCACGGTTGACGACAACGACGCCTTTTGCTTCCGGCAGAATGCCGCAGATACACTCAAAGCAGCCGCAGCTGGTCATTGGGTCTTCGACAAGTGAATAAAGCGTAACTTTTTCAACAGCACCGCGTGTTGTCTCTTTGACTGCTTTATTTACCTCAGTAAATGCACCCGTACGCTCGTCTGTGCAGCCGATTTTTTCAATTGGCTGACACGGACCGTGTGGTGTCAGTTCTTTTGTCGCTCTTGCATCAAGCCATGAGACAGCACCGCAAAGACCGAGACGCTCGGGTGTGACAACGCAGACATGTGCAGGTGCAAAGGATTGACAGAGAATACATGTGTAATATGTATCAACGCTTTCGTCTGTCATGGATGCAAGCCTGTCGTCACGTGCTCTGTAGCGGGGCATTGCTTGTGCTTCGAGAAGCTGCTGCACCTTGTCTTTTTCGGTTATCAGAGTAACCTTGCATTTGTCGACAACCGAACCGAATTCATCCATTACCTCGTGATAGATAACCTCGCCAAGGTCGCGAATTCTGAATCCTTTTGCAAATGCGTCGTTATTTATTCTCACACGGAAGAGGTTGCGTTGCCCTGTGTGCATTACTCCCTCAATGTAATTAAACCAGTGGTGGATTTTACGCTCAATAACCGGCTCAAAGTCCGTGTGCATTTTCGCTCCGGCGACTTCTACAAGAACTCCGAGTGGGAGCTCAACCGGTGCGGTTCCGTCAATGTCTGCACCGATGACTGTAATTGCTTCGCCTTCAATTTCAGAGGCGTCGCATGAAATTACAAGCTCGCATGTCGGATTTGAACCTGAATAAAACTCGGCATGCATGTCTGTTTTTCTGATTATTTCACCCTCAAAAGCAGAAGCAAAGCCTACGCAAATATCAATTGATTTTGCTTTTACTTTAATATTACGCAGTTCAAGAGAACGCTCTACTATTTTTGAGTGGTCTGTGACTGATTCAAGTGCTCCGGGAACCTGAAGCTCGCCCAGGTCTACATCAACAATTACGGGGAAACCGAGTGCAATAGCACCGGCACCGGCTGCAACTGCGACTTCGTCAGGTGCTCCGAATACGTTGACAAAAGCGGGGACACGCTCTTTTGTATATGCAAGGAGTCCCGGAAGGTCGCCCGGCTGAAGTCCGCCGAATATGAGTGCCGCGCGAATGGCAACGGTTACAACGTGAATTACTGCCGTAATTCCACGTCCGAGCGGGATGACACGATAGTCAAGCCCCATTTTTACTCCCGTCTGTGCTGCCTGGTCAATGACATCGCCGATAAGGAATGTCAGAAGTCCTTTTATCTGATAATCCTTTACAACGCTTGCAAGCTTTTGCGGGTCATCGGCTTTACCGATTACAACGGCAACGCCGGGGATGTCGCCTGTTACAAGCGGCACACCGAGAGAACGGATTACTGAATCGGGTACAAAGCCGATTCCGGGTCCTTCGGCATAGGGATTTGCGTCGATATAGCCGAGAATTTCAAGGATTTCTGCTCCGACAGCCGTTGCAAGTCCTGCATTTAGTGCATCACCCAGCTCCGCATTATTTGTAATGAGGCTCTTTAGTACCCCGATACATGCAGGCAAATCCGCGAGCTGCTGAACCTTTACGCCCGTAGCTGCGTATATTGTCGGGGAAAAATACGCTGTGTCCGGAAAGCTTAATTTTTTCTCTTCACCATGTTTTGCAATCGCATCCTTTACTGCATTTTCTGCAAGTCCGGCAACTGCATTTGAGCCTGCGTAGATAAGATCGAACAATGTAGCCATTCAAGAGTCCCCCTTTAAATTTTTAAGTCTGTAATTATTTTTTTAACTGCAATTTTTATCGGACTGTCCTCCGGGATTTCAACTATTGGTTTGCCTTCGGAGTCGTAGTTATAAACCGCTTCGTCCTGTGGTATAACTCCGAGCAAATCCAGGTTTTGCGCTTTTATTTCCTCGAGCACACCGCCTGCCAGCTTGCCGTCAGGAGCCCGATTTATTATAAGCTTGAGTGTATTTGGTTTGAGCTTCAGGTCTTCTACCAGTATCGCCGCACGCCCTGCGGCTTGAATACCTCTCCTTGAGCAGTCGCTGACAAGAATAAGCGTATCGACCTTTGGGAGTGTTCCGCGGCTGATATGCTCAAGCCCTGCTTCATTATCGATAACGATATGCGAATATGTGCTCGAATATTTGTCGATTTGTGCTCTTAATATGCCGTTAATAAAGCAATAACAGCCTTCGCCTTGTGTTCTTCCCATTACAAGAAGGTCGAAGCTGTCTTCCTCGGCAAGTGCATCGCCGAACATAAAATCCATGTATTCCTGTTTTGTCATTCCGCCGGGTGCACTCTCGCCTGTTGTTGTTTTGAGCACCTCCTCGCGGATGTCGCCAAGCGTAGTAGGTGCTGGCACTCCAAGCACCTCGTTCAAATTCGAGTTTGGGTCGGCATCAACAGCAAGCACCTGTCCTTTTTCTCTGTCTGCAAGATGCTTTACAATCATTCCGCAAAGTGTAGTTTTTCCCGTACCGCCCTTTCCGGCAACCGCAATAATCTTCGGCACTGACTTACCTCCCGAAAGCAAAAATAAGTATACATAAAATGTACTATATACTCATTAAAAAAGCAAGGGAAGCTTCTGCTTTTTTGAAGTCGTAATTTTCTATGTCCTCTACCAGCTTTTCGCTTCCGGGGATTCTTTTAATTTCAGGCAGCATTTTAACAACGTCTGAATCTGCTGCTTTTAACAAGGGCTCGATTTTTAGGAGCAGCTCTTTTGATGATTCTTTGTCCAATACTTCGGGTTGCGGTGTGTCTGAGGCTCCCGAGGATTCATTTGCAAGCGGTTCGAGTTCTGCAAGGACTGTTGCTAGTTCACTTTCGAGGACACTAAGCAGCTGCGGATTGGCAAAACCCTCGGTGTTAAGCTGATTTTCAACAGCCTTAGCAGCTTGCTGCAGTGCTGTTTTGCCTAATTGTGCCGCGTTGCTTTTCAGCGTATGCGCAATTCTGTGAGCCAGCTTTATATCGCCTGATTCAATTGCCGAGTTTAATTCATCTGCTTTTTCTTTGTTGTTTTTTACGAATGTTTTAATGAGCCGCTGCTGTAAGTCGGAGCTGCTTTTTTCTTTTATGACGGCACTTTCCTGTGTTACTGCAATGGGTTTTAAGAATCTCATGAGGCATCGCCAGAGCTCCTGTGATGTGAAGGGCTTGCCGACACAATCCTTCATGCCTTTTTCCTTGTATAATTCTCTGTCGTGGGACATGATGTTTGCCGTAAGTGCAACTATGGGTGTTTCAATGTTAAGTGCGATTATTTGCTCTGCTGCATCGAGCCCGTCCATTACAGGCATATGTATATCCATAAATATAAGGTCAAATTGCTTTGCGCCTCTTTCTATTCTGCTCTTTATTATTCCAACGCCGACCTGACCGTTTTCTGCTACAACTGTTTTTAGTCCCACTTTGGAAAGATGCTCGCATATGACCTGCTGATTCATAACATTGTCCTCGCAGAGCAAAATTTCTCCTTTAAATGTCGGCTTGTCCAGCTCGCCCAGAACGATTGTCTCTTCAAAAATATCACTTCCGGCTTCATCAACGGTGTCAAATGTCAGTGTAAAGCTAAACGTGCTTCCGATTTCAGGTGTGCTTTCAACTTCAAGAATACCGCCCATGGACTCAACAATGTTTTTTGTTATTGCAAGACCAAGTCCTGTGCCGCCGTACTTGCGTGTTGTTCCGACCTCGGCTTGCAAAAACGGTGCGTATACTCTTTCGATTTGTTCGTCAGTCATTCCGATTCCGCTGTCTTTTATGCAAAACCGCATTGTTACCGAATTATCCGAAGAACTCTCGATTTCCGAATAAAGCTTAACTTCACCGCTGTCCGAGAACTTTACTGCATTTGAAAGCAGGTTGACCAGAGACTGCCGAAGTCTTATCGGGTCACCCAGCAATGCCTTGCCAACATTCGGCTCTGCGTAAAAATGTAAAACGAGACCTTTTTCAATTGCTTTAGGCAGCACAAGGGTTCGACAGCTTTCAAAAAGCTCCGGTAATGAGAACGGTATTTTTTCAAGCTCCATATTTCCCGATTCGATTTTTGAGATATCCAGAATATCGTTTATTATCTGGAGCAGCCATTCGGAATTTTTAAGTATTTTTGTGAAATAATCCTTTGCGTTTTGCGGAATATCACTGTCAAGTGCAAGCTCTGAAAATCCAATTATACTGTTCATCGGTGTTCTTATTTCATGGCTCATATGTGCCAGAAACTCGGATTTTGAACGGCTGGCGGCTTCTGCCGCTTTACGCAGTAAAATTGCCTCTTCATAATTGGCTTCCAGCTCTACCTCAAGCTCCTTACGCTTTGATATATCACGGGCAATTCCCATAACACCGACAGTCTCGCCATCGAGCACAAACGGAACCTTTCTTGTCTCAAAAAACATGTTTGTTCCCTCTGCGTTGGGCACAACCTCTTCTTCAATGATTGCTTTTCCTTCATCAATAATCCTTCGGTCTCTTTCATTAAAGCGTTCGGCAATCTCGGTGGGAACGTTTAAAACCTCAACGTCGGTTTTCCCTACAAGGTCTTTCTTTTTAAAACCAAAATGCTCGGAAAATGCTTTGTTTAAATTAATAAAACGCAAATCCAAGTCTTTGATAAAAATAATATCGGGTATTGTATCGAACAAGGTTGTTAACATGGCTGTTTGCATTCTTAGCTCTTTAGTTTGCGGGTCTTGCTTTCGGCTTAAGACAATCAAAATAACCACAAGAATCAGCACACATAAAAATGATAAGGATGCAGCTATAATCCATGGGACTGCTGCTATAGCAGTCTCATCGATGCTTTGGCATCCTGTTTGAAGAAATGTTAAAATAATAACTGTCAGCGTGAGTGCAATTATTCGCCCGTAAGTCTTTCTCATAATTAATCCTTGATGATGTGTTGAATCTGTTATACAAGCGGCATTAATTATAGTACAAAATACTGCTTTTTGTCAAATAAATATATAAACGATTAACATAAAGAATTGCAAGGGTTATACAAGCAAAATATAGAGAAAATGATGTCACGAATAATGTGAAAATTTAGGGTTGATGATTATTATTAAGTGATATATAATTTTTGCTAGATAAATTATTACAGCACAAGGAGGTAGCAGCAAATGGCATTTAAGCGGGAACCGCAGGTTTTTTCTTCGAGTATAAATACTGTTACGATAGGTGTCGGTGATAAAAAGATTATAATCGGTGGTGAGAATGTCCTGCCGCTTTATACTTTTGATGCACCGATTGAGAACCGTCCGAAAATAGGGGTAGCCGTTTCGGATATGGGAATTAACAAAGAAATTCCCGGTATTGCAACGTTTTATGAAGGTGCGAATAGTGTCGTGGAGATAGCAAAGCGTGCCGCAGCTATGCCTGGAGCTGATTTTCTTGTGCTTTGCCTTGACAGTGCACATCCTAATAATAAGGATAAATCAATTGAAGAATGTGCGGCTCTAGTTAAAGAGGTTGCGGATAGTGTAGATATTCCCATAGCCGTTGAAGGAAGCAAGCACATCGAAAAGGACAGTAGGCTGCTTGAGAAGGTAGCCGAAGTCGCACAGGGCAAAAATATACTAGTCTTATCTGCACATGAAGAAAACTACAAGTCTGTTGCAACAGCTGCAGCACTGGCATACGACCAGAATATTACTGCCGAATCAGCCGTTGATATCAACCTTGCAAAGCAGCTTAATGTTCTGATTAACGTACTTGGAATCAAGCCGGAAAAGATGGTGATGAACCTCGGCTCTGCCGCCGGGGGTTACGGTTTTGAGTATATTGCGTCCACTATTGAGAGGGTTAAGCTGGCGGCACTTGCACAAAATGATGCAATGTTGAAAATGCCGATTATCACCCCTGTATCATCAGAAACATGGGCTGTTAAGGAATCAATGGCAAGCCGGGAGGATTATCCCCAGTGGGAAAGCCTTGAGGAGCGGGGAGTTAATATGGAAGTTTCGACTGCGGCTGCTTGCCTTGCGGCAGGTTCAAATGCGGTTATACTAAGTCATCCGGATTCGGTGAAAACCATATCCGAGTTGATTTCAGCATTGGTTTAAGGGGGTGTTGTTATGGCTTTAAAAGGACTTGATATTTTTAAGTTAACACCAAAGACAAACTGCAAAGACTGCGGAAATGCAACCTGTATGGCATTTTCGATGAAAGTCGCACAAGGAGCTATTGAACTTGGCAAGTGCCCGCATTTGAGCGATGAAGCACTGGCAACTCTGGGAGATGCAACTGCACCGCCTATGGCAAAAATAACGCTTGGCACAGACAAGGTAGGCGGCGAGCTTACTCTCGGTGGCGAGACTGTTCTGTTCAGGCATGATAAAACATTTGTGTCCAAGAATTTGTATGCTGTATCTGTTTGTGCCGGCTGTTATGACGAGAAGATAAAAACCATTGAAAGAGTAGACTATGACAGGCTTGGCGAACGTATGTATGTGGAGATTTTGAATCTGGTTTACGATTGTGAAAAAGAAGGGGCAGCGGACAGCAAGAGGTATAGCGAGCTTGTGAAAGGGTCAAGCGAACGCAAACGAGCCCTGATACTCGATTGCAAAGACGTAGACGTTGCGAGAGAAGCACTTGAGGCTTGTGCGGCAACAAAGCCCCTGCTAAACGGTGCAAACGCCTCAAACCTTGAAGCCATGCACAAGCTTGCGACTGAGTTTGGTGCTTCGCTGGGTGTATCAGGTGCGACCTTGGATGAGCTTTATGATAATGTCGAAGCTCTGGAAAAGCTCGGAAATAAAAACCTTGTTCTCGATGTCGGCTGTGTATCGATAAAAGACGCATTCGAGGGTGCGGTGCAAATAAGAAGAGCCGCACTTAAAGGCGGCAATCGTACATTCGGATATCCAACACTTATTAATGTAGGGAAGCTTGCCCCGGGCAATAAGTACATGCAAACCGCACTTGCGTCGGTTTTCACGCTCAAGTACGGCTCTATTATAGTAATGGAAGAAATGACTTACCCGCAAGCTTTGCCGCTTTTCGGCCTACGCCAAAATATCTTCACAGACCCGCAAAAGCCGATGAAGGTCGAGCCGGGTATTTATCCTCTAAACAACGCCGACGAAAATTCCATCTGTGTTACAACAGTAGACTTTGCACTTACATACTTTGTCGTAAGCGGCGAGCTCGAACGCTCGGGAGTGCCGATGAATCTGCTGATTTCAGACGCCGGCGGTTACTCGGTACTAACCGCATGGGCAGCAGGAAAGCTCTCAGCTTCATCACTTGCAGCCTTCTTTAAGGAATTCGAAATAGAATCAAAAATAAAAAGCCGCACCCTTGTAATCCCGGGAAAAGTAGCAGTCCTAAAAGGCGAAATAGAAGAAGCCCTGCCCGGCTGGGAAATCATAGTAGCACCGGGCGAGGCCATAGAAGCTGTAAAGTTTTTCAAAGAGCGGTTTTAATCGTCTACATCAAAGGCTTCGATTTTGCTTACGGGTGCGACGGGTTTGCTGTCACCGTGTTTTACGAATATCATTGTTACGAATGACAGGGCTACAAACAGAGCACCGTAGGGGAACAGGGTACGCCAGCCGAGACCCGGAACATCTCTTGTCAAGTCAACAAGAGCTCCGGAAACAAACGGTGTTATCGATTGTGCGGTCATGCTGAAGAAATAGTAGTAGCCTGTGTATTTTCCGATGTTGGGACCCTTGCTCATTTCAACGACCATCGGATAGCTGTTGACGTTGATTAATGCCCAGGCTATTCCAGCAAGAGCAAAGAAGATAAACATAAAGAATGAGAAATCAACAAAGAATACCGAGGCTCCGAATGCTACGGTCAGCATTGCCACGCCTATCATTATTGTTTTTCTTCTGCCGATTTTTGTTGCTATTATTCCAACAGGTATGTATGAAAGAATTGCTGCAATCTGAGCAACCATAAGAATGAGTGAAGCATTGCCGACACCTTGTCCCCAGATGTTATCGGCATATCGGGTAAAGCCCGTTGTAACGGCATTATAGCCCATGAACCACAGGAAAATACTGAGAAGAATAAGCAAAAAGCTTCTACGCACCTCGGGTGACATTTTAACTTTTTCACCTGTCACTGCATCAATTTCATCTGTTGTCTCGTCAATGCCATATTTTGCACTTTCCTCACGCATTTCCTCGACACATACATTTTCTTGGATTTTGATGAATAAAATTACAACACTGATAACCATAAATGCCGATAATGCGGTGAATATCGGAAAAAAGTTATACGGCTCCGCAGGAACTCCATCAACAATCTGCGGTGCTTTTACCAGCAGAGGAGTTGCACCGAGCACCAACGCACCGCCTATGGCACCGAGCAGATTAATCAGTGCATTTGCTTTACTGCGAAGAGGCTTGATTGTAACATCAGGCATAAGTGCAACAGCAGCACTGCGATATGTTGACATTGCAATAAGAACTACTGCAAGAATAATCATAAACCATACAAGACTGTCCGCCCGTTCCGCAAAAAGCAGCATTACAAAGCCAACGGCAGCGACAAGTGTTCCGAAAACAATATACGGCATTCGGCGACCTATTCTTGTGTTCGTTCTGTCGGAAAGCCAGCCGAACAAAGGCAGCATAAACAAGGCAAGAATATTATCGATACCCATTATTGCACCCGTTGTTGCTGAGGAAAGCCCAAACGAATTTTCGAGAATCAGCGGGATAATATTGTCGTAAACCTGCCAAAACGCACATATTGACATAAAGGCAAAGCCAATTAAAATTGTCCGTTTATTATTTAATTTCATATAACTAACCCCATTTCTTCGAGCAATTAATGATATTATACAAGCATAATCTTTGAATGTAAATATATAAAGACGCAGTGCATAATCATGAGCAGGTAAATCCGGATATTATGAAAATTTATGGATAATTTTTCTTTTTTATAGTAGAATGGGAAAAACTGTCGGGAGGGAATGCTGTGAGTAAATTTATCGTTATCGGTGAGCGGATTCATTGTATATCACCGGTCATCAGGGAGGCTATGGCGAAAAGAGATCCGGAGCCGATTTTAAAGCGTGCAAAAGACCAGATAGCACAAGGTGCGCAGTATCTTGACGTAAATATCGGACCTGCTGAAAAAGACGGCGAGGACTTAATGCAATGGGCTGTCAAGCTGATTCAAAGCGAGTGCGATAACATTCCGCTTTGCCTTGATACTGTCAACTCCAAAGCAATAGAAGCGGGAATAAAAGTGCATAATAATGTCAATGGCAAACCGATTGTCAACTCCGCAGACGCCGGTGACAGAATCGGAAATATTGACCTCGCTGCCGCAAACGGAGCCATTTGTATCGCACTTTGCTCTGCTGCGGGAATTCCGTCCGACAACGACGAGCGTATGGGATATTGTCAGGAGCTTCTTGAGCGGGGAATGGAGCATGGCATGGAGCCCGAGGATATTTGGTTCGACCCGCTTTTCCTTGTTGTTAAAGGTATGCAGGACAAGCAGATGGAAGTGCTCGATTTCATAAAAATGCTCAGTGACATGGGTCTTAGCTCAAGCGGCGGGCTGTCAAATATTTCAAATATGATGCCCTCGCATGTACGTCCGATTATGGATAGTGCAATGCTTGCAATGGCAATGTATTGCGGCTTGACCTCGGCAATCGTCAATCCGGGTGATTTAAGGCTGATGGAAACACTGCGTTCCTGTGATATAATCAGAAGCAATACACTTTACGCTGATTCGTATTTGGATATATAAACAACAGGACAGGAGAATCGTTACCCTGTATTATGGAGGTAAACTAACTATGAGAAAAATCGCTGTAATTCTTGTTTTCGCTTTTATCGTAGCACTATTCGCACCTGTAGCTGCCAATGTATCGGCATTGGATGATGACGGCATAGCAGTTGATTTTGAAGACGGCACAACCATGGGCTTTCAGGGACGTGACGGAGAAGCGGCAACCGGCGAAAAGTTAACCGTTACGAATGAAATTTCAAACAGCGGCAGCTATTCACTTCTGGTTTCAAACCGGTCTAAAGCATGGCATGGTCCGTCCTTGAATGTTACGGAGCATGTCGAGCCGGGAATTCCGTACAATATATCGGTTTGGATACACGCAAAAACACCACAACTATCAAATTTTAAGCTGTCTACACAAATAGGAGAAGGAAGTGCCGCCTCATACCACAATCTTTCACAAAAAATTATATCAACGGAAGATGAGTGGGTGGAAATAAAAGGAAGATATACTTATCCCGAAAGTGACTATATAACAATTTACATTGAAAATGATACGGTAGATGCGGAGTTTTACATTGACGATGTGATCTTTTCGCAATCCGAAGGGACAGGGTTTAGGTTTGACAACACTCTTCCGTCACTTGCCGAAGTCTATAAGGATGACTTTTTAATCGGTAATGCTTTTTCGAACAGAGACCTTACTGGACAGCGTTTTGACTTTATTAAGCATCATTTTAATGTGCTGACGGCAGAAAATGCCATGAAGCCCGATGCGTTGAGCAGTGCCAAGGGTGAGTATGACTTTGATGGAGTCGACGAAATGCTGGGACGGCTTGAAGCTGTGGGAATACCCGTAGTCGGACACACATTGGTTTGGCACTCACAGTCGCCTGACTGGCTAAATAAAGATAAAAACGGCGATGTTCTGACACGTGCTCAGGCAAAAGCAAATATGGAAGAGTTCATATCAACAGTTGCAGGACACTTTGCAGGTCGCATAATATCATGGGATGTTGTAAACGAGGCATTTGAAGTCTACTTCGATCATGTGCCGAGCAACTGGCGTGACATGCTGCGCAAAGGCGGAAGCTCGATAGAAAGCTCGGCATGGTTTGGAGCATATGAAAACGGTGCGGATAAGGACGCAGGTGAAAGCGGTGCAGACTATATATATGACGCATTTGTATTTACACGCCTTGCCGACCCGAATGCAGTTCTCTATTATAACGATTTTAACGAAACCTATGCCGGTAAACGTGAAGCTATTGCAAGAATGACAACCGAGCTCAACGAGCAATGGAAAAACGACCCACGTAATACCGAACCAAACAGACTGTTGATAGAAGGCTTGGGAATGCAAGCACATTATTGGCTCGATACCATAGACCCGAAGGATGTTGAGGATACAATCATACGATGGAGTGAAACAGGTGCAGAGTTGAGTATAACGGAGCTTGATTTACCTTTAGGTAATTACGATGGCTATAAAACAATCAATGATCAGGAAGAACGTACGCAAGCTTATCGTTATGCAAGAATATTTAGAGTATTTAAAGAACACGCGGATAAAATTGAGCGTGTCACCATCTGGGGTATAGATGATGAAAGCAGCTGGCGACGTGAAGGCAGCCCGTTACTGTTCAGAGATGACGGCTCACCAAAGCTTGCGTTTTTTGCGGCAGCAGACCCGCAAGGATTTATGGACGGACTTTATTTTGACGATGCTCCGGAGCCGGTACCGGATGAAGAGCCGGACATTGACGTCGAGCCACACCCAATGCCGACACCGGATGTACAGGAGCCCGAGCTTCCCGAAAACAACACCCAGGCATCACCGCCGGACATTATGATGATAATTGCACTGATTGCAATAGGTGCAGCAGTAATTATGATAACATTTTTAATTGTAACAATCGTGAAAAGGAGAAAAAAGTAATGACTATAGAAAAACGCCCGTTCGGGCAGACAAAAGACGGCAAAGCGGTTGATTTATTTACACTAAAGGATGATGATTTCAGTGTGGAAATTATTACATACGGAGCCGCAATCCGTTCAATCAATGTTCCTGTCGCCGGAGGTACACGAGATGTTGCACTAGGCTTTGACAACATAGCTGACTACGAAGCGAACAAAAGCTATCAAGGTGCTGTAATCGGAAGAATCGGCAATCGTGTTGCGAATGCACGTTATGAGATGAACGGAAAAACATATCAGCTTGATACTAATGACGGACCAAACAGCCTGCACGGCGGTTTTATCGGATTTGACAAGCAGGTTTGGGATGCCGAAGAAACACCAAATGCTCTGATACTTACATTAGTCGACAAGGAAGGCACGGTAGCGGGTTACCCGGGCAACCTTGAAGCAAAAACAATCTACACTCTTGAAAAAGGCGAGCTTGGAATAGAATACATAGCAACCTGCGACGCCGACACACCCATTAATATGACAAATCATTGCTATTTTAATCTTAAGGGTCATGCTTCGGGCGGCATTGAGGAACATAAAATACAGATTTTCTCACATAAAATAACCCCTGTGGATGACACACTCATTCCGACAGGAGAGCTGATGGATGTCAGTGACACAGTATTTGATTTAAGAGAGCTGACAGAAATAGGTCCCGGACTTGAAGAATCATGTACACAATTGGTACTAGGTGGGGGTTATGATCATAATTGGGTACTGTCAAATGATGCGTTTCGTGATTTGGCAATGGCAGCGGTTTTAGAATGTGACGGCTTAAGCATGGCATGTCTGACAACAAAACCGGGTATTCAGTTCTACAGCGGCAACATGATGACAGGCGAAAAAGGCAAGGGCGGAGCAATCTACAGCCCACGCACGGGGCTCTGTCTGGAAACTCAATACTTTCCCAACTCAGTTAATACACCAAGCTTCCCGGCACCGATTCTACGCAAAGGTGAGAAGTATAACCATAAGACTGTATATAGGTTCAGAGAGGTATAAAAAACCTGTTATATCAACTGTTGACATGCAATATATTGATATAATATATTCATTATAGTAGTAGAAGAAGGTAATTATGGACGAATGTATGGAGGAAAAACGTGAGAAACAAAATCAATAAATTCCTGGCATTATTAATCTGCGTTACCCTTATGGTTAGCTTGGCAGTGCCTGTAATGGCAATGGCTGATGCGGACGATGGTTGTTGCGATAATCATCTTGATGACGGACACGTACACGGTGGAAGTGCACCTGCCCCAACACCCGCACCTACACCGGAACCCACACCCGCTCCGACGCCGGAGCCAACACCGGAGCCTAAGAGCGACCCGGATGACAACAAAGAATCAGGTTCAAGCGAACACGGGGGGGGGGTCAAAAGACGACATCCCTGCAACTGACAACAAAGACAATAGTGATAGCAAGACTGACGACGGCAACAGTAAGACTGTTGACGGCAATGACTCTTGCATTTGTACGGATTGCACCTGCGTGGATTGCACATGCACAGACGCTTGCGAAAACGATTGTGACTGTGAAGGCGTTGAAGCCTCAGACCACGAAGCCATCGTCGACGCAATGCAATCAGGCATAATGGCAATGTCCGGGTTTGTGATGTTTAGTACCTCGGGTCCAGTAATTTACAGCATGGTAAATGACACCGGATTAGCCACTGCTACCGGAATTGGTAGTTCTACAGTTTTAGTACAGAGTGACAATCCTTCTATAACTGTTTCAGGCAGTCTGGGCTCATGGGCTATAGCAATATCCGAAAGAACTCAAAATCACTTTGGAGTTGATATTAGATTAACTGCACTAAATCTAACACCCGGATCTGAATATCAGGTTGCAGTTACCGGTAACACAACAGCAGGCACACAAATGGTTCTTGGGCAGAGTGCCGGTTCATATAGTTGGCATGATAATATGAATGCTGACGCTTCCGGAAATTTTGCATTAAGTAAATCATTTACATATGCACAACTACAAGCAGAAATATCTGCAGGTTGTAATATAAGAATTCAAACAAATGGTGCTCCTACTGTTAATTTTAACATTGCAAGTATCGTTGTAACTGAGACGTCTTCAGGTGGTGCCACACCACAAAGTCTTCCTTTATCAGGATTTTTATATAACCAGCAATTGTTCCCACGTCAAAGTACATGGAACGGAAACGTAACAACAGGGGATACTCTAGGTGGTAATGGAGGTTTGGATATATTCCATTTTGGTAGTTGGAATGGTGTATCAGGAGCGACATGGGCAGCACATAATAATTCTCTTTCATTACGTGTTGTAGGCACTGGTAATTTTGGCGTCCAAGTTCGTCCGAATGCCGGAGCAGGTTTTGCCCTGCAGGTTGGTGATGTAGTAAGTGTAACAGGACGGGTATCCGGTGCTGCATCTTCAGGTGCCAACCGTGCAATGATTTTGAATGGGGTTGCATTTGACTGGCATAATGTTGTGCAAAGTTTTTTTGACCATGATGCACAACCGCATACTTTTACTATAAGCTTAACTGTTGATGCAGAAACAGTAGCGTCAACTAATGGAATGGAAATTCGTGTGCATAATAATGGAGCCGGTCATGTCACCGAGTTCTTCATAGACAGTATCACATTCTCCCGCCAGTGTACAAACCTTGCAAACCATGGGACTTTAGCAGCGGCGACATGTACATCCAATGCGGTGGCATGTACTGTTTGCGGTCATCAAAATGCTCCTGTTACAGCATATGGCGGACATACATTCACTCCGTATAATAATGTTCAACACCGTTGCAACAGAACAGTAAACGGAGCAGAATGCGGTTTTCTTGAGAATCACTCACCTAACGGACCAGGTCAAACATGTGCGACAGCGGGATGTGGATTTACACAACCTATTGATGGGCATACTTGTACATGGGGTTCGTACGGCTCATCAACAGCTACCTGTACAGCAGCGGGTACGTCTACACGAAGCTGTACAGTAACCGGTTGTACCAATACACAAACAAGGAATGATTCAGCACTTGGACATAATCTAGTTAACAACGTATGTACACGCTGTAATCTCACACCTTGCGGAATGTGCAGAACTGTCGGTGACTGGAGTTGGGGTGGTAATGCGGGCAGCCACTGGGCTGTTGGCTGTAGCTGTCCCGGCTTAGACCCGGACTATGCCCCGCACTTCTATAACGCAAACGGTGTTTGTATTTGCGGTGCGACAGGCACTCCCTCTGCACCTCCATCTGCTTGCGGAATGTGCAGAACTGTAGGAATCTGGTCATGGGGCGGCAATGAAGACGTCCACTGGTCAAACGGTTCTTGCTGCACAGACTATGCACCGCACAGCTATAATGCAAATGGTGTATGTATCTGCGGCAGAACAGGCACTCCCGGAAGCGGAGGAGAGACAACCGGACCGGCTTCTCCGTGCGGAATGTGCGGAGCTGTAGGTCCCTGGAGCTGGGGCGGTAATGCTGACGTACACTGGGCAGACAACTGTAACTGCACAGGCAGTGAGGCACATGCTTTTAACGCAAACGGCAGATGTCGTTGCGGTGCCACAGGTGCTCCCGGAAATGCGATTATTAACCCCGGAATTCACTCTCCGTGCGGAATGTGCGGAGTTGTAGGTCCATGGATGTGGGGCGGAAATGAAGGCAGCCACTGGGCAGAGAACTGTAACTGCACAGGCAGTGAGGCACATACCTTTAACTCAAGCGGCAGATGTCGTTGCGGTGCCACAATGCCGGGAGCCATAGCAGCTCCGCAAGATAACTTCCGCGAGGAAGACATTATTGATACCGAAGCACTGGTTGACGAATTCAGGCAAGCAATACAAGCCGGACAGATACCAACAATTGACCTGACCCAAGCCGGAAGTGTCACAGTAATAAGTGCGGAAGTATTCCACGAAATTGCCAGACTTGGTGTTGATGTATTGGTCGTTCTTCCAAACGGATATACATTTAAGATTATTGCTTCATCAATCACCGGAAATGTCGGAGCATTCGATTTGAACATAGAAGTCATAATCCAGCATGAAATCGTACAACATATAACAGCCGGAGGCGGTGTAGTTGATGTTTCTGCAAACTCGATTATCCTTAAGCCTAATTTCCACGGTGAGTTTGGATTCGAGCTTGTATTCTACGTTACTGCGGAGCAACTCGCAGAAGCAGGGATTACCCCCGAGACCGTGGGACTGTTCCACGTTTGTGCAATCGGTAATGTAACCGACAAGGGACAACCGACAAGCCATGATGACGGCTCAATCAGTTTTTCGAAAACTCATGCATCATTCTATGTGCTGTCGAGTGAAATACCTACCACAGCCATGATAGGTTCAGGCGTAGTCGCAGAAGCACCTGAGGTTACAGATTCCGTTGGCGAGCGTGGCAGTGCACCCATTGTAGCACGTACACCTCAGGAACTGGCAGAACAAGCCGAGAGCTTCCTCTGGCTTCTGGTAGCCATATCCGCAGCAGCCATCTGTGCTGCAGCAGGTGTAGCAATATTCATGCTAAAACGCCGCCAAAACACCGGAACCTAAGACATTGTGACACCATCGGTTGTGACTGTCACGGAGCACATTAAAACTAAGGGGTTGTTGCTACAGCCCCTTTTTTATTCCCTATTGGCTTTTATTGCGTTACACCTGTGAACCTTGCGTTCGAGGTTATTAATCTGATTCTTTATTAGATGGATTTGAATAACTTTCATATGCATCTTCGAGCAAGGAGAACGAACAATAACAATATTTCACTTTACCGGTTTCCTTTTGCTTTAAGTACATTGTTTTTGCTTTATCAAGAATCGAATCTTTGTGAGGGATAAGAAATCTATACTCCTTTTGTAATAAAGAAAGATAGTCTTTATCAGTAACCTCAGTAAATTTAATGAACTTACACAATGTTTCATCTACTGGAATCATCTTCTTAATTTCTAAAACAGCTAATAATTTCTTATATATTTCTGTTTTATCAATTTGTTTAAAAATGTCATTGTCACGTAACTCTGATTCAAATACATTTTCATAAATAAGATAATTATGTTCAGTTATATTCTTCCAATTAAGATGTGTCTGCTTTGCGGAAGTTAATGGAATACAATATAGGTGCTTACCCAGTCGTGCCAAAAGACCCAAATAAGGTTTTCGTTCATATCCTTTTGCTTCGCTGTAGAATACTTCAGTATCCTTTGAATATAAATACTTTAAATACTCCGTATCTATCGTATAAAAACCATATTTCTCATATCTTACTTCCATAAACTACCTTCTTCATAAATTCAGTGGAGAACCCGTAAAGGCTCTCCACCGACTTTAACGTTCCACCCTTCAAATCGGTGGTGGGACACCAACTTTAACGTCTCGCCCTTGTATATAGGTGGCGAAACACCATCTTTAACTTATTTATGTCCTTACATACAAAGTATAGCATTTTCAACATACATCTGTCAATAACATTATCGTGTTATTTTCGCAGAATCTTTAGTGGTTGCAACATATTTATACCAACAAGCCAAATTAATTTGTGCACCCAAGCAGAAGGAACTGTCCTCTCTTGCGGCACCTACATATGCAGCATTATTGAAGCTTGAAATACGTTGGCTTTTGCTTCGAATCTTGCTTCGCCGTTGTATTTGCGGACAATGGATTTTACCGAAGATACACCGAGTCCTCCGCTGTTTTCTTTGCTTGAGGCAAAGGTATCACCTTTTTTGGTTAATTTACCGTCAAAACTGTTATCAATGATAATAGAGAGCATATCGCCTATTATCATTGATTTTATATTTATGAATTTTTCACCATCGTATCTGCGGCATGCCTCTATTGCGTTTTCAACACAGTTGCCGAAAATGATGCATAAATCGGAATCGACTATATTGAGCTTCTCAGGAATCTCCGTATGTACATCAACTGTAATACCATCGTTTTTTGCAATGCTTGTGTAATACATCAAAACTGAGTTTATCGCATAGTTACCGCAATAAGCAATAATAGCATCATCCGGCAATGCAGCCTTGTATTCTCTTATGTATTCGGCAAGCTTTTCCTCTTCGCCCGTATCGATAAAGGCTTGAAAAACGGAAAGATGGTGTCTGAGGTCATGCCTTGCTTTTCTCACTTCATCCATATGCGTTTGCAACACTTTGTAATTCACACGTTGCAATTCCAGCTGATTATCCATTAGCTTAAGCCGCATGACCATATTGTGTGTATGGTCGATTTGGACGCTGATATAAAGCAGAAGGACAGACAGTGTTGAAGCGATGTTTATAAATGTAATTCCGTAAAAGAATAATGCGAGACAGACCGCCGTCGTTGGCAGTATCATAAAAGCGAGAAAGAAGAACAAAAACTTGCGTTCAAAAATTTTGCGGTAATACAAAACAAGCACCATATTAAAACCCATTCCGACCATCGGCAGAACCTGCGACAGCCAAAAAACGTCTCCTCTGTGGTAAACATTGTGCTCATCAATGAAATAATAGAGTCCGGTGAACTGCGAAACAATAGTTAAAATCATTGAAAGTGCACATAACGACAAAACAACATCCTTAATAATACGCGGCACCTTAATTTTAGTTTCAAGATAAGCAATTATATAGAATGTCATTGCTGCCAGAATCAATGCCCCGAATACATAGTGCAGGAAGTTTGTGGCTCTTACAATATAGTACGCGTACTGCTCGGGCTTTCCTTCCATAATGTATGCGGCGATATCTGAGGCGATAATACCGATGTTGAATAAAATGAAAATGCGAAAAAACCTGTTAAGCCTGGATTTTCTGGAATAATCCGTCAGTACGCATAACAGTACAATTATGGAGAGAGCAATGCACATGGAGCTAAGTGCAATACTTACATAATTAATGACTTCCACTGTATTTTGCCTCCCTGGTTTGTGCGAAGATATAGTCCATGTACGCTTGCTTTACTTTTAGCTTGTCATTTTTACGAATGGGAATCGCTTCGCCGGATGTCAGTATAAAATCGTTGTCCTCAACGCTTTTAATAAACCGCATATTTACTATATAGCTGCGTTGTGTGCGAAGGAAGTTTTTTCCGCTAAGCTTCTGCTCCACCTCATCAAGAGTTAAACGGCATTTTATAATGTCCTTTGTTGTGTGAATTAAACCGTAGTGAGCGTGGATTTCTATAAAAGTTATATCCTTGAGCGGGATTTTTACGGCAACTCTTTCTGCGATAACTTCAATATATTGGAGCGAATCCGCAAAAATCGCCATACAATCGTCGAGTGTGTCCTTAAGCTCGGCATAACCTACCGGCTTGAGCAAGTATTGGAGTGCTTTTACCGAATACCCGTCGAGACCGTGGTCGGGGCTGCTGGTTGTGAAGACTATAACCATTTCCTTGTCGGTTTCCCGAATTATTTTTGCCATATCAACGCCGCTTAATCCCGGCATGTAAATATCCAAAAACGCGAGCTTGACATCTTGAGCCTTTAGCGACTCAAAGTTTTTTGCCAAAGCGTCTGCACTCTCATAAACAAGTAACTCAAAAGGACAGTTTATGTCATTAAAATACTTCTCAATTAGAACGCAAAGAGCGGTTCTTTCTGAGGCTGTATCATCACATACTATAATTTTCATGTAAAACTCATCTCCGATTAATAAGTGTAATTCGTTCATATAATATACCATGATTTATGCGTATTTGGAACATGGTTTTTTATGAAATTTTGCATAAAAACTGCAGATTTTGACGCAAAATTACACCATTCGTGCCAGAAAAGTATCATTCATGCCATATCTATTGCATTATTATTTTTTATAGGTTATTTTATGTTCAAGTTTAATCTAAAGCGAATTATGACAAATTATTGCACCTTAACAACTGAATTATTAATCAATAGGGAACCTCAACCCTCATAAAAAAGAGGCTGAAAAATGGGAACCCCAACCCTAGAACAAAAGAGGCTGAACAGCGTCTCGGAAACGAGTCGCACAAGGAACCCCAACCTTATAAAAAAAAGAGGCAAAATAAAAAAATTATTTTGGAGGTTCAGACTCATGAAAAATCTTAGAAAATATCTGGCACTAATAGTAGTAGTAGCAATGGCAATCAGCGTATCAATCCCGGTAATCGCTTTAGCAGTACCCGATTGGTGTGAATGCCCGCCATGTGCATGCCCCGAAGTTATCAAATGCTCGGGAGGACATACATGTGATTGTACATTTACATGTACAGCAGACCACAGCTACAGTGAAGGCTGCCATCCGGCATGTAAGCCGGGCTCAGACAACCATATGTGTGAGCACACAGGCGATGGATTCCTTCCGACAGGTCACCACAAGCATTGTAATGCAGGTACGATTATTCAAGGAAAATGCGATTGCAAATTCACTTGCACAGTAAATCACTGCGATTGTACACCCGTACTAGATTGCAAATGCGTATGCAACTGCAAAGAACCCGGTGGCACTGAACCCGTACATGTATGTGCTCTTGTATGCTCACAAAGCTGCGAGCTTTGCTACGAAGAAAGAGGCATTAACTGTGACGGTACATGTTTAGACTGTGATGGACCATGTGAATGCACATGCATATGCGATGACGACGAAGAAGAAGAAGAGGAAACCCCCACAACAGGCGGAACACCACCGACAGTAACACCACCGACAGGCGGCACAGTACCTCCGGTTGACGGCGGAACAGAGCTTCCCGCAGCAGTACCCGGAACAGTACCCGCACCGGCAACAGTACCGGCACCGGCAGGAACAACACCTCCGGCACCCGTAGTCGGCGAGCCTGAAGGCGAACCCATAGGCGGCACATTCGACGTACCGGATGAAGATCCCCCACTTTCAAGCTTCCCGATTGATAACGGTGGCACATCAGATGGTAATGACGGCGGATTTACTCAGTTCGTAATCAATGACGAAGCTCCCCCGCTTGCAATGTTCGAATCAAATGACGGCACATGGGCACTTATCAACCTGATTCTTGCAGCGGCAGGAATTGCACTTGCAGTAATGATGGGTATTCGTGTACTTGCGAAAAAAGACGAAGATGAAGACGATGAAGAAAAAGTACGCAACAGAAAAATCCTCGGATTCGCAATCCCCGTACTCGCAATCCTTGGAACATTCCTCTTCATTCTCACACAAGACATGACACTCAGAATGACAATGGTTGATTCCTGGACACTCGCACAAGCAGCCCTCTTCGCAGCAGGACTCCTCAGCTACATCTTTGTATCAAAAAAAGAAAAGAACGAAGAAATGGCAAACGGTGCAGCATAATAACGAGTTATAATTCAGTAGATTAACTAATCCAAAAAGAGACTGACTGAAAGGTCGGTCTCTTTATTTTTCACAATTTTCACAATTAAATGGTTATTGAAGTGTAGAAAAGAAATGTGCTATGTTTATTGTAAAAGAGTGAGAAATGGGGTATATTGTTATGGTATCAACGGTTAGGTCTTTGGGGCTTGGCGGGATTAGCGGTTACGAGGTTTCTGTCGAGTGCTATCTTTCATCCGGGTTGCCTTCGTTTGACATTGTCGGCTTGCCTGATATGGCGGTTAAGGAAGCGAGAGAGCGTGTTCGTGCGGCTACCAAGACGTGCGGTATGTCGTTTCCAATCAGCAGAATCACTGTGAATCTTGCTCCTGCCGATAAACGAAAAGCGGGCACTGTTTATGACCTGCCGGTTATGCTGGGGATATTAACGGCGTCCGGAGCACTTCCGCCATTGTCTGAGGATGTTGCATTTCTGGGCGAATTGTCTTTGACGGGTGAGCTGCGTGCCGTAAACGGTGCACTGCCTATGGCTTTATGTGCGGGACGCGTCGGCGTAAGAGAGCTTTTTGTTCCGGCAGACATTGCGGAAGAAGCGGCGTTTGCGGCGGATGTTGCCGTATATCCTGTAGTGCATGTAAATGAGCTTATTGAGCATTTAGGCGGCATTAAACGAATTGAGCCGGTTGCAGTCAGTGAGCCGTCACACCGATATGGCTCCATGCTTGATTTTGCCGATGTAAAAGGGCAGGAAGACGTAAAGCGTGCCTTAGAGGTAGCTGCAGCCGGAGGGCATAATATATTGCTGACGGGACCTCCCGGAGCGGGAAAGAGTATGCTCGCAAAACGTCTGCCGTCGATATTACCGGACATGAGCCGCGAGGAAATGCTTGAAACAACTGAAGTACACTCGGTTGCCGGTCTTACCGGCAGAGAAAGCCCGATAGTATCAAGCAGACCCTTCCGCTCACCGCATCATACTGTGTCGGCAGCGGCAATGACAGGCGGCACATCCAACCCGAAGCCGGGAGAGATATCTCTGGCACATAACGGTATACTGTTTCTTGATGAAATGCCTGAGTTTTCTCGTGATGTTCTGGAAGCTTTAAGGCAACCACTGGAAGATGGGCAAGTGACTATATCAAGAGCCGCACACTCTGTTACATACCCATGCCGTTTTATGCTTGTATGTGCGATGAACCCTTGCAAATGCGGTTGGTACGGACATCCGTCGGGGCGTTGCATATGTACAAGCCATTCGATTTCGAGATATAATGAGAAGCTGAGCGGTCCTCTGCTGGATAGGGTTGACCTCTATATAAATACCAGGTCACTGGAATATGAAAAGCTGCGTCAGCGGACAAAAGCAGAAAGCTCAGCAGCAATACGCAGCCGCGTAAATGCAGCGAGAGAACTTCAGAACAAAAGATACAAAGGTAGTAAAATCAGGTGTAATGCACATATCAGTTCAAAGCAAATTGAAGAGCTGTGTCAGCTATCAGCTCAGTGCGAAAAGCTAATGAGAAATGCGTTTAACACCTTTTCCATGACAGCAAGGTCATATGACCGCATTATACGGGTCGCCAGAACCGTAGCAGACCTTGAGGGTAGCGAAAGCATTGCACCGGAACATCTTGCCGAGGCTATACAATACAGGGGCACTGCGACAGGAAAATAACTAATCAATTAGGAAGAAGCTTATTAATGAATGACATTATACTGTTAAAGCAAGGTGAAATTGTACTCAAAGGGCTTAACCGCAGGGAGTTTGAGCAAAGGCTCGTCAACAATACAAGGCGTAGACTGGAGCCGTTCGGAAAATTTAAAGTATATGCAATGCAATCGACTGTATATGCCGAGCCGCAAGGCGATTGTGACATGGAAGGTGCACTTGACGCGGCTAAAAAAATCTTCGGAGCGTTTACAGTCACAAGAGCAGCCGCTTGTGAAAAGGATAAGGATGCAATTGTTAAGACAGCTGCACAGTACCTTGCAGCAAAGCTTAAAACGACTAAATCGTTTAAGGTTGAATCAAAGCGTGCGGATAAACGCTTCCCGATGACATCAATTGAATTATCACAGTATGTCGGCGGTGAGTTGCATGAGCTATTCCCGCATTTAAAGCCCGAAATGAATAATCCCGAGCTGACGGTATGTGTGGAAATACGAGACCTTGCCGCCTATGTCCACGGTGCAGCGGAGCGGGGAGCAGGAGGCTTGCCCGTTGGTGCAGGCGGACGTATGGTAACACTGCTCTCAGGCGGAATTGACAGCCCCGTTGCTTCATATTTGATTGCAAAGCGTGGCGTGCAGCTTATTCCTGTGCATTTCTTTTCACATCCTTATACATCGGTGATGGCAAAGGAAAAAGTAATTACACTCGCCGATAAACTCACCGGGTATTGCGGACGTCTCAGGCCGGTGCTTGTGCCGTTTACAAATATCAGTGAGCAGCTTCGTGAGCACTGCCCAGAGGGGTTGATAACAGTGTTAATGCGGCGTTTTATGGTACGGATTGCAGAGCGTATTGCAAGAGACAACGGCTGCACTGCACTTGTAACAGGCGATAATCTGGGACAGGTCGCAAGCCAGACAGCCGAGGCACTTGCCGTGGTTGAGGAATGTGCCGGAATGCCGATATTCAGACCACTCATTGCAATGGACAAAAGAGAAATCATCGACATAGCCCGCGAAATAGGCACATACGAAACCTCAATCCTACCCTTTGAAGACTGCTGTACAGTATTCACCCCACGCCGCCCCAAAACAAAACCAAAACTCGACGAAATCCTTGAAGCAGAATCAAAGCTTGACATAGATAGCTTGGTAGAGGAAGCTATAATGGGAGTTGAAAAATGACATATACTGCTGAAATTATTGCTGTTGGGACTGAGCTGTTGCTTGGTGGTACAGTAAACTCCGATGCACAGGATGTATCAAAGCTGCTCTCTGAGCTTGGGATTAATGTGTTTTTTCATACTGTTGTCGGTGATAATCCGGAGCGGATGAAGCAAGCGGTTGAAATTGCCAAGGGTCGTGCAGATATAATCATTACTACGGGTGGTTTGGGACCTACTTTTGATGATGTTACCAAGCAGACTCTAGCAGAAGCATTTGGGAAAAAGCTTGTATTTAACGAGGAAGTTGCAGATAGAATACGTGAGTTTTTTGAAAAACGTCTGCCGAATATGGAAATGCCGGAAAATAATCTCCGTCAGGCTGAGCTGCCCGAGGGATGTGTAATATTTGAAAACGCAGTGGGAACAGCACCCGGATGTGCATTTGAAGCCGACGGAAAGTATGTGCTAATGCTTCCGGGACCACCTAGAGAATGTCGTGAGATGTTAAAAACATGCGTTGCTCCGTATCTAGAGCAATTGTCGGAATCAGAGATACATTCCCACAATATCCATATATTCGGGCTCGGTGAGAGTGCCGTGGAAGAAAAGCTGCGACCCCTTATGGAAAAACTGCACAACCCAACCCTTGCACCATATGCAAAGGACGGCGAGGTCATGCTTCGCCTGACTGCAAAAGCAAAGTCAAAGGAGCAAGCAGAAGAGCTGATGGCACCTATTCTTAAGCAGGTGCAAGAGGTTTTGGGTGATTTGATATACGGCATCGACACTGATAGCCTGGAGAATACTGTCATATCGCTTTTAAGAGAACGGGGCTTAACACTTGCAATTGCGGAATCCTGCACAGGCGGGCTGCTATCAAAGCGACTGACCGATATCCCCGGAGCCTCGGAGGTCTATATCGGAGGGGTAATCGCATATAGTGAGCAGTCGAAAACAGAGCTATTAGGAGTGCAGCGGGAGCTGATAATACAACAGGGCGAAGTCAGCAGCGAAGTAGCAATAGCAATGGCAAAAGGCGTACGAAAAAGACTCGGCACAACAATAGGAATAGGAATTACCGGAATAGCAGGACCCGACAGCGACAAATCCGGCAAAGAACCCGGCACTGTCTTTGTAGCTCTGTCCACAAAAGACACCACAACATGCAAAGACCTAAAGCTATACTTCGACAGAGAAAGAATAAGAATATCAGCAACAAACAACGCCCTCGACATGATAAGAAGAAACGTGTCAGAGGGACGGTTCTCCTGACAGGTTTCTCCTGATAATTTTGGTAAATTATGAAAAAAAAGACAATTCTTAAAATAATATTGGCTGTTTGCGTACTGGCGGTTGTTACTTTTGCGACGCTGCTTGTGCGGGAGCTGCTTATTGATATGCAGAGCAGGTCGTTTTATGATGATTTGGCGAATATTGAGACACGCCCTCGTCAGCCGGCTTCTGCCAATACAGGTGATGACGGGACAAACACCCGTCCGTCCGACACATCTGATGAGTGGCTGGCGTATATTGATTTTGATGCTTTAAAAGAGCTGTACCCGGAAATTGTCGGCTGGATATTACTTGATGACACTCCGATAAATTATCCCGTTATGCAGCATAAGGACAACGATTTCTACCTGACCCACTTACCCGATGGCACCAAACAAAGAAGCGGCTCAATTTTTCTGGACTACAGAAATGAAAGCGACTTTTCGGATAAAAGTATTTTAATATACGGACATGAAACCAGGACGGGAGATATGTTCGGTACGTTAAAGCACTACAGAAATCAAGAGTTTTACGACAACAATCCTGTAATGGATTTATTCACACCTGAAAAGGACTACAAAATCATCCTCTTCGCCGGACACCTCGCCCACTCTGTAAGAGACCACCCGCCGTTAGAATTCAATTCAGATGAAGATTTCCTGGCATACATCAAGCAAATAAAAGGCAAATCGGTTTTCAGCAGCGATATAGAAGTTACACCCGAGGACAGAATAATAAGCCTCGTCACCTGTGCCTACGACTTCAACAATGCAAGACTGATTGTTGTTGGGGTGTTAAGAGAGGGGTAAAATAACTTTAATATTATTTATTAATAATTGAGGTATGTAATGGAGTATTTTAATATTAATAATCTAAATAAAAACAGCTATTTGGTTGGGCGACTAACACAAGATGTCATTAATATACTAAAGCTCCCAACGATTGAAACCGATATATTTATTAGTAAAGATAAAATAAAATATACAAAAAAGCATGAACAGGATTTTAATTCATACGAGCAATATAAGAAATGTTTTGAAATGACTCCGGACATTTTAAAAACACCGGACTATATAGCGCTTCATCCAAATGGTGATAGTATTGAATATATTAAGCAACTAGACAAAACGGTTCTTTTAGCTGTAAGGATAAAATCCGGAGAACGATTATGGGTATCATCATTTTTTCCAATATCAAGAGCAAAACTAAACTTATACATTCGCGAAGGAACAGCAAAGAGATTTTCTAAAAAATGATTGACTAAAAGCAGTTAATATGTTACATTCCTGATATAGGATTTAATAAAGTCAAAGTCAAAGTACAGATTATTTGAGGATAGAACAGGCAACTATCGCACCTATTAGGTACACAAAGAGATGTGGGATACGCCACCCCACCAAATAATCTGTAGATAAAAGAACTGCTCTTGCGGTTCTTTTTTTACTGTGGTTAACATTGAACTAATAATCGTAGTTGTAAGCTATATTATATTGCGCTCAATGACTTAGGTGATAATGTACTTAAAACAGGAGCTGTTGCACCTTTTTGCAACAGCTCCCTCTTCTTTATAATTTGTCTATTTACACTTTTTGAGCAAACGCTCCCATTTTAAATCTACATGCTTTTGGAAGTCTTCAATCATGTGCTCGGCACCGGGCTTAAACATGTGGCTGAAGCGACCTTGCGGCTTGAGGTAGTCTTCTACGGGCAGTTTGTTTTTCGGCTCGTAGGTGAGCTTCCATTCGCCTTCGATGACTTCGTAGAGAGGCCATACGCAAGTTTCTACCGCAAGCTTACAGATTGTCATAAGGTCCTCGGGCGGATAACGCCAGCCGCGCGGGCATGGTGCGAGTACATTGAGGAAGGTTGGACCTGCGGTATAAATAGCTGTATGTGCTTTTTCGTGCATGTCCTTAAAGTTGGAAATAAATGTTGTTTGAGCAACATAAGGTATGTTGTGAGCGACGATTGTTTCGGTTAAATCCTTTTTAAATTGGATTTTTCCGGGAATTACCGAACCTACCGGAGCAGTTGAAACTTCCGCATATTTTGGTGTTGAGGAAGAACGCTGCATACCTGTGTTCATGTAAGCTTCGTTGTCATAGCAGACATAAAGCATATCATGACCGCGTTCCATTGCACCTGACAGTGCTTGGAAGCCGATGTCATAAGTACCGCCGTCACCTGCAAATGCAATAAACTTAAAAGTATCTTTAACCTTGCCTTTTCTTCTCATTGCGTTGTAGGCAGCCTCGGCACCACTGACTGATGCGGCTACATTTTCAAATGCAGAGTGGATGAAGCACTCATTCCATGCTGTAAACGGATACAAACAGCTTGATACTTCGAGACAGCTTGTTGCTACACCGGATACGGTTTTGTCTCCGTCTTCTACAGCACGAAGAACACCGCGAACGGCTACACCTGCTCCGCATCCTGCGCAGAGACGGTGACCGCCTACAAAACGTTCGGCTTTACAAGCTTCTTGTTTTAAATTATAAGCCATTTCTATACCCCCCTTACGCCGACATGGCGATAGATTTCGCCGGGACTATCATTTTTGACAACTTCTTTAAGTGCGTCGAAGACAATCTTAATATCGGTTGTCGGAACGTCACGTCCACCAAGACCATAAATGTAATTGATGATGTGCGGACGTGTTTTTAGCTCGTAGCAAGCACTGCGAACATCATTGAATACAGGACCTCCCATTGCGGAGAAGCTCTCAGCTTTGTCCATGACAGCGACTGCTTTGACGTGAGAAATTGCTTTTGCAAGCTCTTCCATCGGGAACGGACGATAAACACGAAGCTTAAGAACGCCGACCTTTTCGCCTTTTGCACGAAGCTCGTCACAAACAGCTTTTGCTGTTCCTGCTGTTGAGTTAAGAACAATAATGGCTCTTTCGGCATCTTCCATTTTGTACTCTTCAAAGAGGCAATATTTGCGTCCTGTTAAGTCTGCAAACTCTTTAAACACGTCAAGAATGACTTTCTTTGAGTCAACCATTGCACGTGCTCTTTGATATTGATGCTCGAAGTAGAACATAGGAGTATCATACGGACCTATTGAAAGCTTTTCACCTGATAACAGGTAATGCTCAGGCTTGTATTCACCTACGAATTTTTTAACCTTATCATCTTCGATAAGCTCAATATTTTCGATTGCATGAGATGTTATAAAGCCGTCCTGGCATGTCATAACGGGAAGCTGAACATTCTTGTGCTCAGCAATGCGGATTGACATGATGTAGTTGTCGTAGGCTTCCTGATTATTTTCGGAATAAAGCTGAATCCAACCGCTGTCTCTTGCACCCATTGAATCAGAGTGGTCGTTGTTGATGTTGATGGGACCGCTGAGTGCACGGTTTACTACTGCAAGTGTTACAGGCAGACGTGAGCCTGATGCAACATAGAGCAGCTCCCACATAAGAGCAAGACCGCAAGCGGATGTGATTGTTGCCGAGCGACCACCTGCAGCAGTGGCTGTGATACAAGCTGACATTGCACTGTGTTCTGATTCAACAGTGACAAACTCGGTGTCAACCTGACCGTCGGCTACGAACTGGGCAAAGTATTGCGGTACTTCCGTAGACGGAGTAATCGGATAAGCAGCCAATACATCGGGGTTGATTTGCTTCAGAGCATGAGCGACTGCTTCATTGCCTGAAAGTCTTTCACGAATTCCCATTACTTATCCTCCTTTTCCCAAGTGATAGCATCGAAAGGACATACCTTGTAGCATACGCCGCAGCCCTTACAATGTTTAAAATCGAAGTCCTCGCGTTTTTCGTTTTTAACTGGGATTGAGCTGTCTGCACAAACAGGGAAGCAAAGCATACAATGCTTGCATTTTTCTTCAATCCATGCCGGAATCAGAAGTCTCCAGTCACCAGTGTTAACCTCCAGCGAAGTTCCTCCGCCGTAGATGTTTCCGCCAATGTTGACTTTATCCCAGGGAAGGTTCAGGTTTGCGTCTTTTACATAAATCATAGTCCTTTAACCTCCTGCATTGAACGTTTAAGAGCTTTCATGTTACCTTCGATAACATGGGGTTTGTTTGCGAATTTGTGTTGCATTGAAGCTTCCATATCCTTAAAGAATTCATCCTCAGGGATAACTCCACTGACCTTAACAATAGCACCAAGCATTGGGGTGTTTGGAATATTTCTGCCGATTTCCTCCTCGGCAATTTTTCCCGCGTCTATTGTATAGACTCCGCCTTCATAGCCTTCAAGTAAAGGCTTAAGCTCCTCGGGAGATTTAGCGGAATTGATTATAATAGCACCGTCTTTTTTAAGACCGCCTGTTACATCAACCGCCGACAACAAAGTTGCATCTACAACCACAACATAATCGGGCTCATAGATGTTGCTGTGAATCGGGCAACGCTCGTCACTGATACGATTGTATGCAGTAATAGGAGCACCCATGCGTTCGGGACCGTACTCAGGGAATCCCTGAACAAATTTTCCGGTGTTAAACGCAGCGTCGGCTAAAAGAAGCGATGCAGTCTTAGCACCTTGCCCGCCTCGTCCGTGCCAACGAACTTCTACCATTTTTGACACACGCAGAACCACCTTTCATTATTATAACGCCAATTTATATTTGGCATTGGATACAGGAAGTACATTCTATCTTATGGGCTGTTTGATGTCAAGGAATGTTGCGGATTTTATTGAATTATGGTAAAATGACACGAAAATTTTAGAAAGGAGGTGTCTTGTATGACAGCAAATGCGTTAAACCTCGGTAATTTAAGACTTGCAGTGCTTATTGATGCGGAAAATGTGCCGCGTAAAAGCATGAAAAGAATTATGGAGGAAATAGCAATCTACGGAACTCCCACAATAAAGCGTATTTACGGCGACTGGACAAGCCCCGTTGTGTCCGGCTGGAAATCCTCGCTTTTGGAGAATGCTATCACACCGATTCAGCAATACAGTTATACAACAGGTAAAAACTCAAGTGACTCGGCGATGATAATTGATGCTATGGATATTCTTTATACGGAAAAAACCGACGGTTTTGTGCTTGTTTCGAGCGACAGCGACTTTACCCGCCTTGCAATTCGCCTGCGTGAAGCAGGGCAGCGGGTAATAGGAATCGGCGAACGCAAAACACCAAGTGCTTTTATCGCAGCATGCGATAAGTTTACCTATATTGAGGTAATATTTGAAAGATTTGCCACAGCTGATGCGGGAGAAAACGGCGACGGAAACAACGATGGAAACATTAATGGAAATAATGAAGAAACCGGAGAAAATGGTTTACATAATGAGGTTGGGGCCCAAAATGGGCTCAAACCTCAGCCCTTGCACCGCAGCAAGTCCGGGATTTCGGGACATGCAAAAAGCGAAAAAGTGCCCGAAGCGGTAATCGAGCTTATCGCAGGTTCGGTTTCAGACCTTGCAGGTGAAGATGGTTTTGCGTTTTGCGGTGAACTCGGAAACCTGATTTTAAAAAAGCAGCCGGATTTCGACCACAGATATTACGGCTATAAAAGCCTCTCCGCAATGATAAAATCAATAGACCGCTTCGAAACAGACTTCCGCCACACAACAGACCCGAACATAAAACATGTTTTTGTCAGAGATAAAGAGAGTTAACCAGCACGTCCGCTTCTTATCCTATCACGTCTTTTCCGAAATACAAAGAACAAAATAAGTATAGATGCAAGGGTTATACCTGCGACGCAGATAATGAGAATGAGCAGTGACCATTCATTTCCGGCACTATCAAGTGTGCCCGGTGAAGTGAACGCAAGTGCATACGTCGAAAAACGGTCAGTTTTAATTGTAATCGTGTTCGGATTATCGTCGTGGTCAACAAGCAGTTCGACATTGCCGTTATGTGCTCTGAGTATGTAGTATTCGGCACCTTCCTGCCTTAGAGATTCGGGAACTTCAATAGTTAACGTCACTTCTTCGGTAAGTTGTCTTATTGGCATCCATGCTCCGTTATTTATGCGGTATTCTTTGGTTATCGTGTGATATTTTCCAAGCTGCAGTCCCTCTATCGTTTCAGAGAAAATATCGATTGCATTTTCAATACTTACCTTATCTTCTTCCGGCACTTCATGCGTATCATATATACGTCTGATGGAAAGCCTGATTTCCGCACTCTCACCTGCCTCTATACGTGCAAGCTCTGAGGGTGACAGTACCGCTCTGATTAGATTTGCTGAGCAATCTACAGTAATTATCGGTCTGTCATCTTCTTGATTTTCAATACAATCCAAGCTTATAGTAATGCTTCCCGCACCAATACTAAAGACGGTAGTTTTATTGACCGCTCCGGATGGCAGATTATCTATGCCGGAATCAGAGAGGTCTGTATCCGGTTCAATATCATCATCGTCATATTCGTCATCGTTATTATCATCGGGAGAATCTGTTGGTGAATCCTGCCCGGACGGTTGTGGTGTTGTTGCAGGCGATGGTGTGGGTGTTGGCTGTACCTGTGGTGTTGGTGTAGGCGTAGATACAGCAGCCAGTATAGTAAAGTTTACGGGCGTCAAAGGCATTGTCAACACATAGTTGGTTGCTATAAATGCACCGTTATTAGCAAGATTTAAGCTACCCCTGAGAACAGGATATGCACCGACGGCTTCGCCTTCTGGCGTGCCTGCTCCTGCTCTTGCTAGAGTGCCTGTGAATGCGGGTGTCTGACCAGATACGTCACCTGTAAAGGTAAAGGTGAGTACAGGGTCGGATGTACCGTAATTCTTGGACAAAGTATTTGGTGTTATAGTAAGCGGTCTTGGCGTGATGGAAAAGCTGACCGTCTTGATACCCGTGTAATTACCTTGCCCTGTAATTGTGATTAAACCGCCTACTGTTACGTATATATTTTCACCGAATGAACGCGTATAATCGCTGCCGGTAACGGAAGAATAAGCACCGTTGTCCGTGATTGTAAATACAGGGGTCAGCCTCGACCCGTTATACTCTCTGCTTCCTGTTATGCTTACAGAAATCTCTGAATTATTGATGTCTCGGGGCAAAACTACAACGCTTAGTATAAACGATGTGTAGTTGTAATTATCATCACCTGCTTTAGTTGCAGTTACATAGACCTGACCCGCTCCAATTATAGTCGTCGCACCATTTGCAGCTACATCAAGAACACCGTTATCTGCGGGCACAGAGAATGTTACAGCTCCCGTACCGCTGCCGCCTGTTGCTTGGAAAGTAAAATCCGGATCGCCGTAGGTCTTAGTTCCCGGCGGTGTTACGGCAAAGCTTGTTTGGTCTTGTTTACTAGGGTCGTAACCTGTGTATGTAGTGCTAACTCCATTGTACATATTGGGCTGACCTTCATAGGCTGCAGTAAAGCTTGTTATTCCTGATAAACCGGTGACAGTAAGTGTTGCAGTTGCTGTACCTGTTGTACCTGAAGCAGTAAGCAGCACTCTTGTTATGGGATTTCCATTTTGATAAAACTGTACATATCCTTCGGGTGTTGGTCCTGTCTGGTGGCTCACTGTCGCCGTGAGTTCCGCACTTGTCGGATCTATACGTGATGGTACAAGTGTGATACTTGGTGTTAACGGTATGAATAATTGCAATTGGTCTGTGCTTACGAGGTTGATTCTGATACGTTCTCCTGTTCTGTCAGCAAAGAAAATATCCTGCCAAAATACGTCATCACCGCCGGGGTTTGCCACCGTTGCTCCGGTTGCAAAGCTTTGCGGTAACGTTGCTGTGGCAGCAGTTTGTGTTGTTACGCCAATGTTTGAGCTTGAAGTTAGTGCGCCGCCCAGTATTATTGTTCTTCCATTTTCCAAAAAAACATTCTGCTTGCTACCATCGGTGAAAGATACACCAGTACTTGTATTAAATATTGCATTTCCAATTCCGGTATAATTATTTTCAATAACTACGCTGTCTTTGATGTTGATTAACACACCGTTCGAGTTGAATCCACCGCTTGCAATGCCACCGCTTGCTTGTGTTCCGTTTCCGGAAATTTCAGCGTTTCCTGACAGGGAAATTGTTGTAGTGTTGTTATGGGCAGAGTATGTTTTTATTGCACCGCTACTGTTTGCAAGATTCCCTGCTGAATTGTTTATAATTTTCCCACCCGATATATTTACAGTTACACCGGCAGCGGTATCAGCGTATGTGCATATTCCGCCGCCGCCGTTTATTGCGTAATTATGGCTTATTTCGCCGGCAGTCATATTAACTGTTGCACCGCTCCGTGCATATACCCCGCCGCTTTCCCTGCTGCTGTTTCTAGTTATAATTCCGCCGTTTATATTTAATGTTGCACCTGAACCGACTCCTATACCGCCGGTTACATTAGCAGTTCCTACGTTTGCGTTGACAACTTCTTGCAGCACAGAACCCGTTTCCATTGTAAGAACAGTATTGCTGTTTACGAGAATTCCGGGGGATTCAGTAGACGAAGAACCGGACGATGTATGCACTGCTGCCGGGATGCCTTCCCCGGAAATGATAATATTTTTCAAAGTGACATGGTTACTGCTGTCACCGCTCCAGCCGATAGCTAAAATCGGAGCAGCAAAATTCGTGCCTCGCCGAATCGTCCAGCCCGGCGACTTCACAACTGTCTCATTTTCATAAGATTGTATAGCAACGGCTTTTGCTGTGTTAAATTCTGTTCTGCCCGTCACTGTCAAATCACTCAACACGCGGATTTCTGTTGTGTGAGTTCCGGCTGTTGCAACATTGTAGGCTCTTTGTAAAGTCTCAAAAGGCTTGGCAAACGAACCGTCACCGGTTGCATTGTTACCGAACTCAAGCCCTGAGCCTCTGCTTGTACCGTCGTCAGGGTCCGGCAAATGGACATAGAAATGTGTTCTGACCGCAAGCCGCAGAGTGTTGTTGTCTGCACCTGTGCCACGTACGACTTCAAAGGCGGGGTTGTCGGGGAAGAAAACACCCGCATTAAACCATGCCTCAGCGGTTGTGCCGGATGCGAAGTTTTGCGGCACGGTATCTGTGGTTATGCCGATTTGTGAAGCGGCAGCGGGAGTACCGCTAAAAGAGATGGAGCTGTTAGCCACGTTTACATTGTTTACCATTTCGACTCCGGCGATTGTCCGTGTGTTTCCGCTGATAATGAGGCTTCTGTTGTTCCCCATCTGAATTATGTTGCCTCCGCCGTGAACACCACCTGAGCAAACCATATTGTTTGATGCTACAACAGCTTTATTATTTATAATTGTACCGCCATTTATTGTAGTATTCGCACCTATGTTAAACCCGCCAACAGCTCTTCCCGTGCCTGTATTTGTTGCGGTATTATTTGATATGGTGCCGCCGTTCATAGTAAATACAGAAGAAACACCTGCAGGGTGTATACCTCCGTAAGCTGTATCACTTGCGTTTGTGCTCCAGGATAATGCTGTATTATTTGTTATCAACCCGCCGTTCATAATGAATGTACCATTAACCATTACACCGGAAATAGAGAATCTGTTTGATTCAGAAAGGTTACCTGATATTTCGCCGCCGTTCATTGTAACCACCGTATTAGGACCGACATCCAGACCTGCACCATCCACACTTCCTGTAGTGCTGCGCACATATCCGTTTTTAATTGCTGCATTGTCCTCAATGTATAATCTTGTTCCGCTGTTTCGTACTCTGACACAGGGACCCCATTCTCTTACATCAAGTGTAATATTTCTAAGCGTTGCATTACCGGCAGTTATGAAGAGCAAACCATTAGGTACGTTGGTAAAACTATCCGAGCGCCATAGCCTGTGCGGTGTTGGTGCAAGAGTGATGCCATTATCCATATATGATACTACTTCAACGGTTTTATTTGCATTGAAGCTTAATTGGTCTTTGACTTCCAAGTCACTGAGCACGCGGATTTCCACCGGTGTGTTTGCCGGTGTACCCGTTTCCGCGACATTATACGCTCTTTGAACTGTGGCAAAAGGTCTGGCAAGTGTTCCGTCGCCTGTTTCGTCATTACCGCCGCCCGGTAAGCCCGGTGCTTTGACATATAAAACAGTTCTGACCGCAATCAGTAACTCGTCACTGCTACGAATGACCTCATAAGCGGGAAGGTCGGAGAAAAACACATCTCGCCAGCCTTCATCGTTATTTGGGTATGCAATGTCCGCACCTGTGGCAAACCTTCTGGGACTGCCGACAACAGGCGGATTACGCATATAAACTCCCATGCGGGAAGCAGGGTCGGGTGCACCTTCAAGCCGCAGAACTCCCGCGTTTTCTACATAAAAGTTACTAACGTTCGGGTATGCAGGTAAAATAAGATTATTATCATGTATTTTCAGAAGCGCGTCAGGTTTGATTGCGACTATACCCAGTACTTGTACAGCATTGTTTGTGTTCCTTATTTCCCCGCCTTCAAGAATAAGATTTCCCGGTGCTGTGGCTTGGATTCCGCCGCGGCTGTTAAACACTACAGCTCCGTCTTGCAGTATAATTGAACCGGTACTACCAGCTGAAAGCTCATGCGCTCCGGGATTACCATTGCCGTTAAATTTAATGTTTCTGAGTGTCAGTTCAGTATTGCTTGAGGTTAAAATAAGAGCGTTGGTAAACGGTGTGGCACGGCTGATTGTCCAAACATCGTTACCTGTAAGTTGTTTTATGCCTGTTACATTATCGTACGAGCTGATAGTGTATTTTTGACCGTTGTTCATTTGGATTGGTGCACCTATCGATACGTTGCTGATTACGCGTATTTCACCGCCGTTTATAAGCAGAGTGTAAGCACGCGAAATGGTTTGCACGGGGTAAACAAACGAGCCGCTGCCTGTGGTATCGCTTCCTCTGTCCGCGCAGACATATATGCCTCTTGCGTTGTAGTCAAGCACAACCTCGCCGTCTCGCAACCTGATTTCGCCCTCGTTTGGTCTGTCGGAGATAAATATGCTTCGCCAGAATTCTTCATTTCCGAAATGCTCTGCATTACCGCTTGTGAGCACGCGAATCGGGTTTGCCGCACTGAGAACATTTCGTGTTGCTTCTTCCGTAAGATTGAGACGGACGCCGATTCGGGAATCAGGGTGCGGTGCACTTTCTATATGGATAATCGAGGTGTTTGTTCTGAAGCTGAGATTAGCATGGCTGCCGTCTAAACGAGTGTTTCCTGTAATGTTTATGGGGCTGCCGTAGCGTATTGTTGAAGGTTCTGTTAAATCAATGCCGCTACCTGTTGCGCCATTGCTAAACGAACGTATTCCCGTGACAGTACCGCCTTCAAGAATAACCCCGCCATTGATGCCGCCCCATGTCGGCGACCCTGTGTATGTAACAAGTGCACCTTCTTGCAGTGTAAACGGACCGCCGTTCAAAACATGGCTGTTTGTGACATTCCTGCCGTCAATTAAAATATTCCGCAAAGTCATTGTGCTTGTGAGCAAGTGAGCAGTATCGGAGCCGCGTGATATAGAAAACACATTCGGTGCTCGTCGCTCAGTATTATTATCGGGGTCGTATGAGACCAGTGTTATATATCTGTTGCCGGTGTTTATATCTCCACCTGTAAGCGATAAATTACTCATCACACGAATTTCAATCGGTTCATCATCCGGTATTTCAATGGATGCATCGGCTGCGTTGATTGCCGCTTGGATTGTCCGATAGGGGTCCTCAAAAGTACCATTTGTGAGGCCGCCTTTGTCTGTGGAGACATAGAAGAATGTCTTTAGAATAATAATAAGCTCATCTTCGCCTTCAATACGGAAAGTATAATAATCTGTGTTGTCGGTAAAAAACACTCTCTTCCAGCTATTGTCGCCGTCAGGGTATGCAATGCCTGCTCCTGTTGTAAAAGTTATAGGAGCGTCAATAGCGGGAGAGTCTTGTGTGGTTATTCCGATACGAGAGCCGGGAGCAGGCGTTCCAATGAGGATTATATCCTGCCCTAGTGCAAGAAATACGTTGCTTGTGCTGCCGCCGGAGGTGTTGCCCGATATTCTTACTATTCCGCTTCCTATATTAATAGCCTCTGCTCTGTTTGTGACAACTATACCTCCTGCACTAAGCAAAGAGGTGGATATATCCCTATTGTTCTCTATAGTCCCCGATATAAAGTCCAGCGTTCCTTCATGTATTAATATTGCACCCGCTCTTGCGGCTGTGCCTGCAGTCGTCTGCAAGCTTCGCAGCGTAGCACCGTCTATTATAAGTCTGCCGCTATCAATGACTATACCACCCGCTGAATGAAGCTCTCCCGTATAAACATTATTCCTGTTTTGCACAACAGTACCTTCGCCAAGCGTAAGTACTGCGGTGGAGTGATTAACATGTATAAGCGGTGCGGATGTATTTGCACTACCGCCTAATCCGTCCACACCGCCTCGTCCGTCGATGATAATGTTTTTGAAAATGACATTTGAACCGGCAGTTCCAAGCCTGAGTGCAACATGGGTTCCGCTTGTGATACCTGAGTATAGATACCATGCAGTGCTTGCTTCAAGCGGTTCATCTTCGGATTCGTCACAATAAGAAGATATTGTGACGGTATTATTCCTGTTAAAATCTGTTACAGTCGTTATGTTCAAATCGCTGAGCACACGGATTTCACCTGTCGTGTTTACCGGGATTCGATTATAAGCATGTTGTATGGTCGCAAACGGCGCGGTAAAGGTTCCGTTGCCAACGGTGTCACTGCCGCCGCCCGGCAAGCCCGATGCTTTGACATAGAAAGTCGTCCTGATAACGGCTTGCAAATTGTCACTGCTTCTGGCGATATCATATAAGGGATTGTCTGCGAAAACCATACGCTGCCAATCATTGCTCGTGCTTGCTTCCGTATCGAAGTTATTTGCTCCTGTGGCTATGTTTACAGGACTTGCAAGTGTAGGCACGGTTTGCGTGGTAACGCCGATATGCGAGCCTGCGGCGGGAGTGTCTGCAAGGGTGATTATGCTGCCTGGTCTTAAGCTGATATTGCTGTTAATAAAAGCAGTTGAACCCAACCTTGAGGTATTGCCGTCAATTTTGATAACTCCGTCGCCGAAGGTAACGTTATGCGCATTAAAGCCGCCGAAAGCACCACCAAGCGCATTTGTGTTTTCGGCTGTGTTGCCGGAGATTTCACCGCCGTTTATTGTAATCGGCACTGCGGCGAACAGACCGCCGTATGCTGCTATTCCCGCCCCCGCAATGCCTGTTGTAAACGCTGTGTTGTTTACTATCCTGCCGCCGTTCATAATAAATGCTGCTGTCCCGACATCTATTTCTATGCCTGCAATCGCATAACGCTGACTGCGCGCTTCGTTTCCGGAAACTTCACCGCCGTTCATTATAAGGCTTCCGCCGTTTGTTACAAACACCGCAGTACCGGATGAATTCCCGGTGCTGGTTGTGTTTAGGAACCCTCCTGTTATCAAAGTGCCATCGTTTATTGTCAGGGTTCCGTTTGCAACATGGACAACTCTGCCAAGCCCGCCGGTTCCATTTACCCTGCCTGCATGCAATACGACATGCTCAAGTGTTACATTGTTGCCAACGGTTGACACGCTCAGCAGATTCGTAACAGTAGTACCGGTCCGCCTTACAGTGAACGGATTTTCTGTGTTTGCATTGTTTTCATCACTGTAAGAAACCAATGTGACGCTGCTTGCACGGTTGAAGCTGGTCTGTCCCGTTACTTCCAAATTACTCAGCAAGCGGATTTGACCCGTTTCACCTGCGAGAATTGCATTGTATGCGTTTTGAAGATTTATATGAGGTGCGGCAAATGAGCCGTTTGGAGTGAGACCGGCTGCTCCTGCTTTTGTCGGATGAACATAGACAACAACTCCGGCAGCTCTTGTCAGATGAATTTCGTCACCGACAAGCCGTATAACTTCATTTGGTCTGTCGGGAATAAATATACTTTGCCAGAAGGCTTCATCCTTATCTAATGCGGCGGCACCTCTTGCGATGACCCGGGGCACAGCTAATGTTGGCGCGGTAGATGTGAATACGCCGATTCTGGTATCGGGGTGAGGAACACCATCGAGGTTTATAACTATATTGTTTGCTATACGAAAGTTATTACTGTTATTGCCGCTGTTTTTATTATCAATTATAGTTATTGGCGTACCGGGTCTTATTCTTAATATGCCTACCCCATTGACTGCTTCATTGGTGGCACCGCCGGTAATTTCGCCGCCCTCTAATATAAAAGTCCCCGCTGCACCCATGTGGACACCACCGCGTAAATTGTTATCTAAAATAGCGCCCTCTTGCAAAACGAGAGTTCCGTTTGTGGTTACTGTAAACTCATGCCCGAGTGTATTGGCATTACCGTCAAACCTGATGTTTTTTAGTGTCAACGTGCAATTTGTAACGGTAATAATGCTATTGTTTAAACTGCCGAAACGTGTGTGTGTCCAACCGGGATTTTTCGGGGTTAATGTTGCCTCTGTCGTACCTTCATAGGATTGTATCAAAACATTATTTGCAAGGTTAAAAGCCATGTTTGCATTCGTTGGCATGGTGATATCGCTAAGTACGCGTATCTCGCCTGTCGTACCGGCTGCAATAGCGGCATACGCAAGCCGGAGATTTGTGTACGGTGCATCAAATGAGCCGTCCATTCGCCCAGCTATTATTGCTTTATTATCGTGTACATATACGATGACCGGCTCGGTAACAACTATCTGCAAATCGCCGCCATTAAACTTGACTGCATCGTTTGGTCTGTCGGGGATAAATACACTTTGCCAAAAAGTCTCTGATGGGTTGATGGTTGCTGCACCCATTGCTAAATCTCGCGATAGTGTTGGTGTTGGTAGCGTCTGTGTGATTACACCTATGCTCATATTGTTTATCGGTGCATTAAGGGTTATGTTGCGGTTGTTTGATAGATATACATTATTTACTGTATTGTTTGTGTTTAGTGTGTTTCCGATGATAACGGCATTGCCGCCTAATTCCAAGGTGCCGTTACTGTTGACAAAAATACCGCCGCCGCCTACGTTATCAGCGCTACCTGATTTATTACCGGTAATACTGCCGCCGGTCATTCTTACCGTATTAAATGAACCGTACATTACGATACCGCCGCCCGGTCCGCGCGCGCCTGTAACGGTATTGCCGGATATTTCTCCATTGGTCATGTTAAATAGCGTACCGCCCGAGGTGCTGCCCCATAAATACACACCTCCACCGCCATAAGCGGTGCTGTCTGTATATGCGGTGTTACCCGTGATTTTTCCGCCGGTCATGTTAAAGGTAGCTGTACCGGCTGCTCCCGTTCTCTGGAGCATCACTCCTCCGCCGAAGGAGGCTATGTTGCCCGAGATTTCCCCGCCTTTCATATTGATTTCAATCGGTACAGCGCCTGCGATAGCACGAATCGCCCCGCCTCCGATGTTATTGTTGTCGAGTGAGCCTGCTCGATTGTTAATCAGTCCGGTGCCTTCCTCTATGTTCAGTGTTCCCGCTGTCATATGGATAATCGGACTGACGGGAGTGCCGGGGATAGTGTCGAACAAATCCTTTTGACCGTCAAAAATAATGTTTTTAAGCGTTGTTTCGTTATTAGAAATGCCAATCATCGCTCCGATAAATCCTGCAGCACGCTTGATTGAGTGCGGCTTGTCTGCTTCCTCATCCACAATATCGGGACAAAATGAGCTAATCCTTACGGAATTGGCAGTGGTGAAGTTTGCAGGGGCGGACACCGTTATTTCGCTGAGTATGCGTATTTCGCCATCTTCTCCCGCTCTTATGGCACTAACTGCAGCAGCAAGCGACGCATAGGGCTTAGCGAATGAACCGTTGCCTGTTATGTCACTTCCGCCCTCAAGCCCTGCTCCTCTTGTTGTGCCGTCCGGTTTATGGACGTAGAGGATTAAATCATCTGCAGCGATTGCTCTGCTGAGCTGTAGGAAGTTGTCGCTTCGTATTACGGATTCGCGGGGACTGTGGTCGGCAAAAAACACATCACTCGGATTCGCGGGTAAAACCGCCTCAACGCCCGTGGCGAAGTTGACGGGTGAAGCTCCGGGAGTGATGAATGTTGTCATGCCTATATTAGCGCCATTTGTTATCTGACCGCTTATATTTATTAAATTAGTTGAAATGGCGGGGTTTCCGCTTCTTACAAGTACATTTGACGGAACGCCGCGAGCGTAGTTATCATATACCTGCGGATTGCCACTTATGTGTAATCGGCTTGTGGGGGGTGTTACGGCTATCGCGCCCGATACTGTGGCATTAACCGGTAGAGGTATTGTCGAGATATTTGCGTTGTTACGGATAACGCCGCCTGACAGATATATATCCAGAGGACCGCTGCCACCGGAAGTAACTACCGCACCGTGTGACCTGCCTGATGTAGCATTGGTGGCTCCGGATGAGTTTGCATGGAGTAAGCCGCCCTCAATAAACATTGAGCTGCTGCTTCCTAGTGCAAAAATCCCTGTGCCATGCGCATGGTTATTTTGGATGACAGCACCGCTTTTTATAATTAGTTGTGCATTGCTTTGTTGTGTCAACACAACAGGTGCGTCGCCGTCATCAGTGCCGGTTCTTATGTTCACTGCATTTTGTAAGACAAAGCCGCTGCCGAAAGTAAGCCTGCTGTGGTTCTGCTGGTTGATAAAGCGAGCTGTATTTGCTGCTCCGATTCCGGTAGCTATTGTCGGGCGTTCAAGTACAGGGTTGTTATTACCTGTCCATGTAACGTTTCCATCGAGAATAATGTCTTCAAATGTTACCTTGCTTAGATTTGCCTCAGCAGTACTTATTCCATCAATATAAATACCGGAATTGGCGGTAAGTCTCGCGCCAGAATATATCGTCCACCGGTCATCTGCTGTTCTTCTGTCTTCTCCACTAATATCACAATAGGAGCTGATTGTTATCGCTATACCCATGTTAAAGTTGGTGGTCACGCTTGGCAGATTTATGTCGCTGAGCAGGCGGATTTCACCCTCTTCACCTGTAATCAGAGTGTTGTACGCTCTTTGAAGGGAAGCATAAGGTTTGTCGAAAGTACCGTCGCCGGTTGTGTCGTTGCCGCCGCTGCTTCCGTTCGGAGCTTTTACATAGATAATGTTTATACCGGTTTTTGCAAGCTGTAAGTTGTTAGCGACGGCAATGATCCCTATGTTCGGTCTGTCGGGGATAAATATATTCTGCCAAAAGCTTTCGGGTTGGCTGTTAACAATGCCCGCGCCCGTTGCAAAATTAACAGGGTTATCGGATCTTGGGGCTGCCGGTGTGGTTATACCGATAGTTGAATCTTCGTGCGGAACACCTTGTAGAGTTATAAGTAAGGTGTTGAATAAAAGTATATTGCTCGTCAGGCCATTTGCCAGTTTATTATCACTGATGTCGATTTTTGAGCCGTTGTTTATTCGCAACTGCCCTATTGTGCCCGTGGCTGTTACACCGCTGCCTGTATTTCCGGTAATTGTTCCGCCGGAAATGTTTACAGGACCGCCATTCCATATATGAATCCCTCCGCCGCGACCTGCTGTATTATTTGAAATAATGCCACCGCTCATGTTTAGATGTGATGCTGATGTATTTAATGCAATACCACCGCCGTCGTTTGCATTGGTATTTCCGGTGATGATTCCGCTGCTCATGTTCAGTGTCCCGGTGTTTACTAATATACCGCTTCCCCCGGAGCTTGTACCGCTGACGTTGCCACCCATGACGGTTGTACCGTCCTCAATATTCAATATGCCGCCCGTATGTACAACAATCACGCGGTTTCTAAGGGCAGGACCGGCGCCATTGATGGTTATGTTTTTTAGTGTTACACGTGAGTTTGCCGTGCTTATATTTAGCAGAGCGTTATTTGCAGTATTATTGAAGGTGCTTGCGGTTGCCGTAAT
>Ga0123356_10000186_pt1 | contig 71358 bp, 44 predicted proteins | sample TergutEmb28metaG_2_FD_92546 | JGI IMG/M metagenome (GOLD analysis project Ga0123356, IMG submission 92546) | Embiratermes neotenicus P3 segment gut microbial communities from Petit-Saut dam, French Guiana - Emb289 P3 | ecosystem: Host-associated > Arthropoda: Insects > Digestive system > Gut ...
AATACGAACCACGTCCCTGGACGGGAGTGCGGGACAACACAGCGGCATTAGCCAAACAAGCGATGTGTGCATAGAAGGAGCAGGGGCAGTCAAGGGGAACTCTTGACTATATCATAGGAGGCACCGTTTGCGTTTTCTATAATATTTATAACATAATACCTATAAGCGTTCAATAGCTCTTACATGCCATTCCAGTAAAGGATGTTTTGAGATTACATAATACAAACGCACTTTTTGACCTGCTGTTAAGCCAGAACGTTCGTCCACTTTCATATTTTGTGAAATGGCATTATCAGCGGTTTTGAATATAATATCTGTCCCATTTTGACTTACAAAAACTACTTCTGAAACATAGAAATAAATTCCATATACCCGTGCCATTCCAGTCTGTTCTGCCATTGATATTGCTGTAGGTAAATGTGTATTATCAGTTATGCGGGGCATTTTTTCCGCATTTGCAACTGCTGTGAACAAATCAATTGATGTATAACTAGTAGGTTTGTAGCCAGAAGGGACAATTGTAAACTTAGAAGGATCGTATCTATCTGCTTCTGCTGCTGCCAATCGTTTTGCTTCTGCTTCAGCTTCTTTTTCGGCTTCATATGCGGCTGCTTCTTCCATTGTCATAAGTCCTTCAATTTTATCTGCATATAAATGCCATGACCCTCCATACATATCTAAGCCTTTGTAATAACTAACATAAATTGTGATTGTTCTCTTGTCACTAGCACGTTTTCTAATATCATTTAAGCTGTATTCTTCACCGTTATAAGAACATTTATGGTATTTTCCACAACTATGATTTTCGTGCATACTCACATCAATTTTATTATCTATTCTTAAATAACCATAGGAAGAATCATTTGTTATTTGTCCTTCAATAATAAAGCCATATTTAGGGGGCTTTTCACGATAAACACTACGATTTTTTGCTAATTCATCAATAGATATTTCCTTATAATCCAAAATCGAAGATGCAGTCGCACACCCTACCAACAAAACCATTACTAATCCAGCCCAAAAATCAATAAATCCATTTTTCTTTTCATTTCTCCTTTCAATTCCGCCGTAAGGCGGTACAATATATACCTACTGCGCCAACGGTGCATTACATTAGTTCCTTTATAACTCAATGTATACAAAAATATTAACCACCCATACGGGTAATTTTCTCATCTCTCACAGAATCGCTCACCCGCTCCTGCTTAGTTCTACTTGCCGATACCGCTTTGTTTTTTTCGTTATTTGCGCACAAAGGCACGTGGGCACAGAGACACAAAGGGGAAGAAAAAGAGGGGTACGGCGATATCCCTAAGCATACCGCTCCATCCCTTTCTCCCCTTCGTGTCTTGGCGCCTCTGTGTCTTTGTGTAAAAAAATGGGAATAAATCCCCGCATTATCCAGACAAATTTTTTTTGGGAAATTTAAGCTGGCGAATTCATGTGTGTGTGTGTGTGTGTGTGTGTGTGTGTGTGTAGCAAGTTCCGTGCCAAGTGGGGCGTTTTTGGGAAAAATCGTTCGCATTTACGTACATTTCTTGCCGTTGGCCAGTTATGCTTTGCATGGTGAATATACTACCATAACTCCGAAAAAACGTCAAGTAGGCATACCATAACAGTTCAGAAATTTTCCCAGGGATTCAATAGTATAATACCTGGAATTTTACTGAAGTCATCAATGTTTCGGGTAACTAAGGTACAATTTTCTGTTAGTGCAGTTGCAGCAATGATAGCGTCTGGTATTTTAATTTTGTTCTGTTTGCATAATGTAATGGTACGCTGGACAATATCGGCAGTTAAAGGGTGAATTGTTGCCAGATTGATAAAATTGACAAGAATTGCTTCGTTCTCCGGTGTGTCATTGAACCGTAATACTTCTATTTGTGAAATAACCGAAATATGAATTGCATTATCAACGATAGCAGATATAGTTTCCATGCCGGAGCCAGGAATTTTCCCTGCAAGATAACCAATAATGACATTGGAGTCTAATAAATAGTTCTGTTCCATTCGTTCCGACTTTCTTGTAGAGCATTCTGATACGATTCGTACTTGGCATCAGAAAGCTTCAATGCTCCTGCAAACTGTTTGGATAATTTCTCACCAGATTCGATGGTACTGATGGTTGGGATATTTACTCGTATAAGATTAAGGCGTTCCATGCCTGAAAGGAGGTTTAATGCCCCATTATTAATAACTTCAATGGTCATGGTCATAATGATTAAGTATATGGTTTTTCCGCGTATTTGTCCAGCTATCCAGCCTTTTCCAGCCCTAGATACCTGGGAATTTACCCGGAATTTGCCCGGAATCGGTCTAAAATCCCCCTCCGGGTGGGGTATGAGTTAAGCATATTTTACCCCAAAATAACGAAAAAAATTGCAAAAAGTTACAATACACGTTATACTTTATACAAAGGAAATTACAATGAGTAAAAAGGTTATTTTTTCATGCATTTTGGTGGCGTACTGTTGTACGGCATTATGGGCTGCCGGTAGAAAGGACAATGTGTCCAGAACGGCCGAGGACCCAAGCGGATTTACCGATTTTATAGAAACCTCTGATAGAACTCCCGGTAAATATAATTATTTCCTTGAAGCAAAGGATAAAGCGGGTAATACCACCATTGCGGGGCCGGAAAATATTTTTATAGACCCTGAATCAGATCTGCCGCGGGTAACCATTATTAACCCCACGCCGGATATGCTGGTACAGGGAAACTTGAATATCGTAGGGCTTGCCATTGATGACGACGGTATTGACTTTGTTGAACTGGTCATTACCAGAAGGAATAAAAACAGTATGGGTGAAGAAATTCTCCGTACCCGCGCAGAAGGCGCCGAATCCTGGTCGTATTTTCTGGATACGACAAATAACGCGATATGGACAGACGGGTTGTATACGGTTACTGCATGGGCGGTTGATATAAACGGCCTTTCCGGTGTTGCAAGTCTATACCCAAATGGAACCAAGGTTCCGGTAAAAGCCCATAAATTACATCAGGTTTCCTGGCATCTGGATCGTCAAAAACCTGAAATCGCCGTAACCAGCCATAAGGTCGGCGCGTTAGTATCAGACAAAATACGCCTTAAGGGAACGGTTGCCGACGGCAACGGGATAGACACACTCAGTTATTCCATTGACGAAGGAAACAGCTACACTCCGGCAAAAATAAAACTTGATAAAAAAACAGGTCTTTACCACTGGGACATTACCATCAACACCAAAAAGCTGAACGATGGGAAAGACGGTCCTGCGGTAATCTGGCTCCAGGCAGAGGACGGTCAGCACAGTTTGGGAACTATGGCTCACCTGTTATTTATTAACAATGACGGCCCTGATGTACAAATTGTCTATCCGCAGCCCACAGAGGCGGTAAACGGCGTTTTCACCATCGCGGGATATGCGTCTCATCCAGTCGGGATAAAATCGGTTTCATGGAAGGCCGGCAAGGCAAGCGGCGAATTTGACATGGTAATAGGGAATCCCTGGTGGTCTGCGGACATTGATCTGCGAGGCTCAAGATCTTCCAGTATTGAAATTCGCATAGAAGCAATAGACGTTTCAGGCAAACCAACGGTAAGAAAACAAAAATACAAGGTCGATCAAAAAGCTGGTCTGCCTATAGTAACCCTGCATGAACCCGCCGCCGGAGTTGAGGTGGGTAATGACGGAAACCTTATTGTAACAGGCTCCGTCACCGATAATAACGGCGTAGCTTCGGTTTTCTATGCATTGGGCGCCGATCCTGCGGTGGAAATACCTTGTTCAGGTTTTTTCCAGTTTATCATCTCCAATATTCCCGAAGGGATTCATAATCTGGATGTTTGGGCCAAGGATGCGGCAGGTGTGATGGGCCCAAAAGTACGGGTAAAGGGTATTATCGCGCCGGAACGTCTTCCTGGATCACGGGGCCCCTCGATAACCCTGCGGGATGCGCCGAGAGGGCAGTGGGTACAAACAAGTGTTCCGGTTACATTTAACATATCCGCATCAAACAATATCAGAGGCGTAACCTATTCCGCTGACATGGGCACAACCTGGAAAGACCTGCTTTCTCCGGAAGAAATTGCGGCGCTTGGAACGCCAGTCAATGCCGATATTACGCGAACGCTTGATATTACTTCCGCCGAAGATGGCGGTATTACCATTTTGATTAGGGCGGTAAACGAATCCAACCACGTTTCAGTGGTTAATTTTACCGTAGTAAAAGATACACAAGCTCCCGAAGCATCACTTATCATGCCTATTGCAGATGTAAAGGTAAACGGAACCATACGCATGGGGTTTGCCATAAAAGAAGCGGGGCAGCTGAAATCGGTAACATATCACAGACCGGCGTTCAGCCCCGAAGGAAAGGCAGATATAAACACAGAAGTGTTCAATGTCACCCAATGGGACAAAGATTATCCGCCCATGTTCCTTGAAATACCGATGGATTCGATAGAGATGCCGCTGGATGAAACCATGTATTTTACTTTTGAAGATATGGCGGGGAATACCAGCGTATTTGATTTTTGGCCATTCATCATTGACGCAGAGTCAGATAAACCGGTGGTGCGTATCATTCTGCCTGCTGAAAACGAAGTTATCACCACCGATTTTACGATAATGGGGATTGCCATTGACGATGACGCGATAAAGCAAGTGCACTGGAAAATAGACGATGGAGAAGAGTATGCATTTGTCACTGAAAACGGATTTTCCATTCCTGTATCCATTGCAAGCCTGACCGACAACAAACATACGGTAACGATAACCGCAGAAGACATTTACGGCATAAAGAGCGATCCGGTTACGCGCAATTTCAGGGTTTCGCTGTCAGAGCCGGTAGCGGAGATACTATATCCCGATTCCGATATTGCAATGAAGGATGTTGTAGAGATAAAAGGCACGGCCTTTGATGAAAACGGCATTGAAAAAGTGTACATTTCACTTGATAACGGCATTACCTTTAATCCGGTAGTCGGCACCACAGAGTGGTCTTACCATTTCAATACAAAGATCCTGCAGGACGGACCTCATATGGTCTTCTTGCGCGTATGGGATTCATACGGGATTCCCGCCACCTATTCCAGGCTGATACGGGTGGATAATACGCCGCCGGAATTGGCACTGGACAGCCCGGACGATGATTTTATTTCTACCGGAACCATTTCCATAAGGGGCCGGGCAATTGATCCCAATTTGAAAGAAATTACTATCGAACTACGCAGTCTGGAAGGCAAAGAAATCCTGGAAGATATCAGAACCCGCAAGCTGGAACCTAACTCAATCATCATGGAAGAATTTGATTTTAACAACCAGGAAGACGGTCTGTACAACATTGAAGTTATCGCCACCGATATAGCGGGAAACAGCACGCGTATCTCACGGAATGTTGCGCTTATACGTGAAAAAACAAAAAACTTTGTGGAAATTCTGTATCCATTGGAAAATGAAACTATACAGGGCATCTTTAACTTGTATGGTTACGCCGGCGGCGCAGACAAAGCCGCAACCGTAATAATAAAGATAAACGGCGCTGATCAACTGATGAGAAAGGTTGATGACTCTGGATTTTTCCGCATCTCATTGAATGCCAGTCATTTGAATTCGGGCAAAAATACAATAAGTGTGTACAGTCATTTTGGCGGATCTGACGAAATTGAGTCGAATACACAAACCATCTTTTACAACGCCGAAGGTCCATGGATTACCATCGACAGCATGAATGTCGGCGATTTTGTTTTTGACAGACCTTATCTTTACGGACGGATGGGGTATAACCTGACTGCAGAAGAGCAGCAAATTCTTGCCGACAAAAAAGCCGACAAAAAGCAACGCGCCCTTATTCGGGCGAAAACGGCAAGCTATGCGGAAATCAGTTTTGACAACGGAAAAACTTTTGTTAAAGCCGGCAGAGGCAGAGACAAGGAAACAATGGATTACCGTTACCGGCTGGAAACCGGCGATATGGCCGAAGGAATGCACTATATCCTTGTTAAAGCAACAATGAAAAACGGCGAGATCGCCACAACACGGATGCTGGTTCAGGTAGACAAAACCCCGCCTGTAATCCGGCTTATAACTCCGGAAGTAAGCGGCCGATACAACAAGAAAGTACCCTATTCCGCGTTTGCGTCCGATGACATTGAACTTGTCAGCCTGGAGTACCATTTACGCAAGGGTGACAAAGCGGCTTATGGAGTACCCGGCTTTATTCAGGGATTGTATATTGAAGGAATTATTCCGCCGTTTATAAAACAGATATCCAACGATGCGCCGGTAATGCCTTTTGGAGGAGGGGCGACTTACACAGACTTTGGTCTTGGTCTAAGTTTCTTTGACGACAACGTAAAGATACAGGCCCAATACGGATTTTTGACGCAGAATATATGGGAATCCATGGGCGGAACAGGCGCGGTACGTTACGGCGGTCATGTGCTGGGATTGAAACTGCTTGCAAGCATTTATACCCTGCCGTTTGGTTCATTTGCCGGCCCCGACTGGGAATGGCTGTCGGCATCCCTTGCGTTAGGCGCAAACTTCTCCTTTTTTGATATTGGCAATAATGGTTACACACAAAGCGGTAAATCAACCTGGATGAGCGCGCTTTTGGCCCAGGTAGAATTCCCCAAGGTAACCATTCCAAAAAGGACATTCCTGAGAACATTCAGTTTGTTTACCGAAGGCCAGCTTTGGTTTGTACCAACTGACGTAAATGCGGATAACTATAAAATTGAAACCGTTATTCCGCATATAACCGTGGGATTAAGAGCCTACATTTTCTAACCATGAGGTTGGAGGTATTTATGTTTGATGCAAGAAAAAAATCATCATTCGCGAAATTGAATGCAATCTGCCTGGCGGTATTGCCTGCATTAGCCGGATTTATCTTTACTGCATGTAATGTGCCTATGGGTATGGGCAAGCCCGTAGACACAACCCCCCCGGTAATTTCCATTCTCAGTCCGCGGGACAACGATTTTGTGCGCGGCGTAACCCAGGGCGAGCCTATACGACTGGCAGGTGTCACTTACGATGATTTTGGAATAAGTCATTTGACCGTAAGACTGATAAATGTCGCAACAGGAGAAGAGTTTACTCCGGGTATCAATGATTTTTCATATACCATTGAAGATGACGGCGTATGGAAAGCTGCATTACACCTTCCCGGAGAAGGCGTAACCGAGTACCGTATCAGGGTAATAGCGGTAGACTTTTTCAAAAACGAAGGCGCGGATGAAGTAACCGTCAGGGTCGACATAGTTGCGCCCTGGATAAGTAAAGCCGTGGTTATACGTCATTCAATATTTGAAAAAGAACTGAAAAACCTCGATTTTTTTGAACAAGAGCTTAACTTCCGCTCTGACAGCGGAAACACAGGGATACAGTTTAATGACATTGACTATTTCCAGAACGAAGCGTTTAACATTAAGCTCGAAATTGGTTCCAGTTTTGACAATGTTGCGGCTTCACGGCTTGATGTATACAGCGAAGATCACGTTAAGCTGAACCCCGAACCGCTGGTACCGCTTCCAAACCAGCCGATGTATAACCCGGAATGGAGAATAACGCATGACCAGATGATAGAATGGGATGCAAGATACGAATGGGGAGCGCATTATATCTATTTTGTTGCCATGGCATGGAATACCACTTCCTGAGACCCAACTGCCAATGAAGGCAAGGGCGGCACCAGTTACGGGGAATTTCCCCGCGAACAGTTAGTCCACGGCATATGCTGGTATCCGGAATCGGATTATCCCCACATAAATGTAAATGCGAATATTTCGAGCGGTTTTATTTCGCTGCTGCCGGATAATGATCTTGCCATTGAATTTTACGATGATGACAAAATATCAGAAATTTACGCGGCAATAATCCCGAAAGAAACTATGGATACATTACGCGGCAGTTTGTCTGAAGCCGCTTATATAGAACTGCTTGGAAATGATCACCTTAAACGGGAAGAAATTATTAATACTTTGGCTCTTGACCCTCTGTTTGTTCCTTCAGGCAGCCCGGACGAACGAAGCCAGATGGTTCATTTAAGAACCAGTGGTATTCCGGGTGAATATCGCCTTATTGCAATGGTGCAGGATTCAAAAAGCGGCGATAACCTTGATATATGTAATCCCCCGTTGTGGACCGTACATCCTCCGCTGAGAATTCAGGTTCAGGATCCCAATGATCCCATTATCATGATAGAAAATCCCATTACGGAAAATATTTTCCCGGTATTAACCGAAGGCAAAAAATTCTCAATATCGGGCTTTACTATTGACCTTAATCCAAGCGGAATCGAAGCAATACAGATTGCCTGGATTCCTGCCGCTTCCGGCCTTGAGTTTGATGATGCAAAAAACGCTCTTGTATCTGCAAAAGATGAGCCGATCGGCAATTTCCCCATAATACAGAGCAACGAAATAAAGGTTTGGCGGCCGCAAAGAGGCGACAACATTTTGGTTACGCTTAACAATGTCGACTATATGCGCAATGATTTCAGCCAGGAATTCCACATAGCCGATGATTTTATCTACAATGGCAGGACCGAAAACGCCAATAAACTTTTTATCATCCATGCCTATAAAGGCGACAGAGATATATTCAAAACATTCAGGCTTACCGCAAACAGCGGCAGGCCGGTCATTGAAGTGATTTTCCCCTATCGTGACATGATGGTTCATGATACCAATCAGGATTTAAACCTGATCATGAGGGTAAGCAGCGTTATCGATCTGGATGAAAGCAGCATAAAAATCAGTGATAAAACGACCGGTAACACGAATGAAGCGCGAGGGTTCTCTAGCGATGTCGTTTTCGAAAACGGCGAATATAAAAGGACTATTACATCACAGGCTTTTGCCGAAAACGATATTAGAGAAGGAGCGCGCCTTACCTACCGATTTGAAGCGGCTGATTTAACCGGCAACTCTCAAATAGTGGAACGAAACGTCATTATGTCAAATCGTCCGGCAGTGGTTTATGTAACTTCTTCCAACGCGCCGGGCAACTATGGCATTAACAGAGAACTGCTTTTTGAAGTGGTATTCTCGCTGCCGGTAAGAGTAGACAAACAAGGCGGAACAGGACCTCGATTGAAACTGTACTTCAACGATCCTGGCACCGGCGAACCTGCAGCGGATGCATACGCGGATTATGTGGATAGTCCCGCGGGAAATACGATTGTATTTACCTATAGAGTAAGAGAAGGAGACGATTCTCCAAAACTCTACACTTCCTATCGCCCCATAGAACTCAATGGTTCAACAATAGTAACCACTGAAGCAGACGGCGGAGACGCAATAATAGAATTTGGCGGGCCGGGCAGCGGCTTACAAGACAGGGTTGCAATAATGGTGGACGGCATTCGTCCCAAAATTACAAAAGCCGGCTTTAGCCTCCCCAACAACGGCGCGGGTGAATTTTATTATAACATTGGAAAAACCGTAACGCTGGAATTGTACACTTCGGAACAGGTGCGTATTTCCGGCACCCCAATGGCCAGAATTGGCTACAACACAAGTACCGGACTGCAAATAGTGAATGCTTCTTTTTCAAAGGTTGACCATAACGAGGCAGGCGGTGAAACCAGCAGCACGCTGTTCTTTACCTGGATGATTGATGATGATGATGTTCCGGAAACGCAATTGAGCTGGACAAGTCCCTGGTTTGTGTTTGGCGCATCCGATTCCATCACCGATATGGCAGGGAATGGAATTGATATTCGTACAAGCACCATGGATCTGCTTACGCCTGATGATCTTAACGGCGCCAATATCAACAAAACAGCGTATATAATAACGCGGCCTCCTGCTCCCCCGGTATTTACTCTCTATAGGAGTCTAACCTTTAATGGGGAAAACATACTTGCAGGTGATACGGTCGCTGTCAATTCTGAAATTTACATGACGATGGACAGAAACGGCGAGGCAAACACCACCATCATGTATTATTCTCTTGAAGCGGGAAACAATGGGCAAGTGATAAACACAGGCAGCCATCGGTCTATTGAGGATAAAAATGCAGCGCATAAAAACAGTATTTTATATATTCCTTCGGAGTATATAATTACCGGCTGGCAGATTGACAGGGCAGGTAACCGTTCAAACAATGCGGCAGAGAGAAGCGTCATTATTAATTCCCGCGCACCGGAATTGGTTGACATAACCTGTACCGATCCGGACGGCGAATATACTGCCGGAAGAACCCTCAGTTTCAGGCTGGTTTTTTCACGGAAAGTTATCGCGGAAAATACCGGCGCAACACTCACTCTTGAGGGAACCGTTGGAGGATATGCCGATTCGATGACTATTCCTCTGACAGTGGCAAGCGAACCTGTCGCCGATACCGCTCTGGTTTTTTCGCAAGAGATTCCGGAAAATATGCGGATGAAAGACATTAAGGCAACAAGGATCGTTCTTACCGGTGTGAAAGACGCCGAGTATGGAAATGATCTTAAAGAATATACCAGTACCATCAGCGAAGAAGACAATGTTCGGCGGCCGCTGCCAACCACCGCACCCAACCTTAATCGTCCCGGATTGATTATAGATTCAATAGGACCAAGGATTGAGCAATATAACCCAGGTACATCTACCGGCACTGCTCTTGGCACAGGCCAGTATTCCAATGGCGGCGTTATGCAAAACGTAACCATTTCGAGTGACGGCCTGATTAGAAATGCCAGGATTACCCTTACATTTGACAAAGATGTATGGGCGCAATCGGGCGGAACCATTACCATAAAGCCGTGGGGAGATTGGGCAATTCCTCCCATCCTGACGGTCGAAGAAATGGACGCGCTGTATCATTCACCGCTATTTGGCGATAACAAAATTGAGTATCAGCGAATATTAAAATGGATAGACGCCAATGGAATTCCGGAAAGGTTTGACTCAAATCTGACCACTGCCTTTGGGTTACGCACAAGGTACAATTCCTATATAAATACTACCCACGGCCTCAGACAAAATAGTGGTGGCGTTGGTACAGCGCGTCCTGATACGAGGCCAAAATGGGTGCTGGCTTTTGACAGGGACCTGTACGACAATATGGAGTATTTGCGGGATGTCTTTAACGCCGCAGAATGGAAATGGCAGACCATTTCCGCTGCCTCAGGATCAGTGCAGATAAACCCGGCTGATCGCAGAGAAGTAACTATTACCCTGCCCGAACCCCTGCAAAAGGGACGTATATGGGAAGTTACCATAAGTGATGGCGCTTTCAGGGATCGGGCGGGGAACCCCTCGCAACCTATTGTGGAAAGCACCAGAACGGGCCTGCATTATCGCTTCTGGTCACCTGGCACTGCCGATCCGGTCATTCGGGTTGACCGTTATTCTCATGGTGATAATTACCATGGGCTGCCCGCTTCGTACAGGGGCGACTGGAGTACAATACCCTATATTGATACCAAGGTGCGTATTGATTGCGAAACACCGGGCGCTACCATTCACTATGATACGATTAGAACAAAGTATACATTGGCGCCGGATGGAAGCACAGCCAATACCAGCAACGCGTTTACCACGACTGTCAATACAGCAACTGGTTTCTTTAATCATGATAATTTTCCCTTTGGTTCCGGTTATACCAACAATACTATCGGCGATGCCCGAGCTTTAGCAGATAATTATTTGAGAAACCTGTTGATACCTATGAACGATGAAACAAACAACGCAATAATTCCGGTCACTGCACAAAATGGCGCTATCTTATGGACAGATTTAACCACTAAAGGTAATGGGCTTGTCAATGACACTACTTTAACGACTAACGGCCGTGTGTACATCACGATAAGCTCAAATGGAACTGCATCATTAACGGCCGGAACTCCGGTGTTCGAGGTCATTACTCTTACAGCTCCTGAAACAGCCAGAGGGCGTTTCTTCTATGTCGGTGATGCGTACCGGGTAAATAATGATAATGGCACAGAAAACGACCGTAATGCCGGCACCAATACCAATGCGGCGCTTTTCACCGGCCGGCGTGATTATGTCACTGCGGCAGCAAGGAAAAATGCAGTAACCACCGGAACAATTGCGGGACCCGACCTTGATGTGTCATTCCCGTCTTACGAAGGCGTATTTAAAACCACAGTGCTTCACCGCGAACCCGCAAACGGAGCATACTGGCTTTTGATTCAGGGTTTTGATACGCCTGTTACCCCCAGTACTCCGGGTTTTCCGTTACAGGAATATGTAGCCACTCCACCATCTCCTTACAACAAACTGGAACACACCTACTTCAGCAAACAGGCTTATCGCACAGGCGCGCTGCCAAGCAGTGATCCCGCGGGCATTTGGCCTGATGCTACTAATGTGAGTAATAATGTCCTGCGATATGGTACTAATACTCCTGGTGTACCTTTACCGCCCCGTGTTGATAATCATATTTGGGTAACCTGGGATATTGTTTCGGACTGGTACATGAAAGGCAGAAACAGGGGTGTAAATTTTGAATCTAGTGACACAGAACCCGGTGGTAATATTCAGTATCACCGGCTTCAAAGGGGCGATGCAAACTATGGCGCTGTTCTGGCAACCTATGGCGCGGTTATCTACCGTTACCGGCAGGATTTCCATTAATAATTCTGCCATCGGCAATAAACAAGGAGACAAAGCATGAAAACCGGAAAACTGTATATTAAACTTTTTGCTGTATCCGCATTGGTTTTTCTTACTCCATTACTGTTAACCTGTGAAACACCAATCGGACTTGGTTCAAAAATCAGCATAACGGGACCGATTCTTTCAATTACAGGCCCTACTCCGGTAAGCGGCCAAAAAGATGTACAGGTAGGCAGTTTTTTTACGTTAGAAGGTTTCAGCACGGGTGATACTGCCGCAACGCGCCTGGAAATACAGATGACGTATTTTGACAGTATAACAAGTACATTGGTACCGCTGGGACGGGAATGGCGTTATGACCGTTTCTGGCAGTGGAAAAAAGACAGTGATGTTGCCTGGCAGCGTTATACGGAAAATGATTATAAGGACTCTGGGTTACCAGCGCCTTCATGGGTAGTTTCAGGCCATAATGTTACATGGAGCCTGCCGATAGCGCTTAACGGACTTCCAAAAGGGGACTACTTTTTTACGATCAGGGCATGGAACGCCACCGGAAATTCGGACGCAAATTCCGTGCAAAAATTAAAGGCGGTCCACGATAACGAAAATCCCGAACTTAAAATAACAAACCTGAACGTATTACGTTTTGGCACAGGCTTTTTCACGCCTGAACCGCCCGAAGAATTCGATACCTATGTCTATGAGCCCATACATAATTGGGGAGCCACTGCTACCTATATTTCCAACTGGATAAACAATACACTGGAATTTGGATGGAATATTGATAAGCCAATAATCGGCAATTACAGCCTGATGATTGAAATTACCAATAGACATAATTTGTATACCAATGCCGGCAAGGTTCTGTATTACCGGTATGAATGGAATGGCGCAGGAGTTTTACCTCGTTATGGTATGTTTACCGACAGGGCAAATCCTCCTGCAGGTTATACCAAAGTCGGCAATGCCATACCTGTCTCCGAACTTGTACCGCGTGATCTTGTTACCGGACAGCCAACAGGAGCAACGCATCCTGAAAACACGTATGTTCCCATGCAGATAGTTGTCTGGTTAAAGGATGGCAACGGGAATGAAGACAATGTACATAGCAAAGGGTGGTTTGCATACTGGCCCAAGACAGATGAACCTTGGGTACATATAGCTTTTGGTTACAAGGAAGATCCCAATAGAGAAACTCCCCTTAATGCGCCAAATCTGGCTTTTATCTGGAGCGGCACAACTAATGACAGAAGTATCGCGTATGACAATACCGGACTTGATTCACTGTCATGGAAACTCTACAAGCTGCCTGAAAACAGCCTTGAGCCAGTAAATGATGGTGTGCCCGGATCCAAAGGTTCAAGAAATAATCCATGGGAAGGAGAGGTGGGATTTCCGGACAATGGAAGAGAGAAACACTGGGACTTTGAGGCAAAATCCGAATTTGGTACCGGATTTTTCAAAATCATAGTGACCGTAAAAGACATTCCTCATGGGAAACAAGGCGTATACACCGCCTATTTTTCCATTGAGTCCAATGCAACTCCCACCATCAAGAACCGGGAACTATTATCTCCTTCCATGACCGATGCTCTTTTGGGTGATGATGACCGGGGAAATTTCCTGATAAAGGGCATAGCCCAAATAGAGGACAGCGACACTATCGGCGTCAACGCTGCCAGCGTAGAGCGAGTCACTATAGTATGGATTAATCCACAAAACCAAAACAGAGCGATGGAAAGTATACTGGAATACAGTGACCGGAATTATGGAAACTGGCGCAAGGTTTTGGAAGAACCGCTCACAAATGGTTATTGGCAGGATCCAAACGGCAACCGTATATGGGAAGTAGCAGCCATTGACTGGGTTGCGAGTACTGATGGTAATAATAACGGCAACGATCAGGAAGATTACTATTTTGAGAAACAGCTTAATATTTTTACCGATCTTGACATTGCTCCGGGAAAGAATCCGTCCGGATCGCAAACCTTCCTTATCCGCGTACAAAGTAATGAGGTGGGAGGTAAATCATTAGCCTCGGTTGAAAGGTTTACCCCACAGGGAGACAGTTCCGATCCTGTACTCACGATAGATGAAATTGTGGTTTATAAGCACAACAGCAGTACCGGAAATTATGAGGAAAAAATATACTCGAGCATATCCGAAGATGATTTCGAAATGATTTCCACGATAAACAGAAATGACAAAATGAAGATAAAGGGAAGCTGGAATGATAATTCCCGTGAAAAATGGAGCGGCCTTGCCCCTGCGGTCTTAAAAAGTTATTTCAATGATTTTTCGATCACATGGAACGGTGAACAAATCAACATTGACATGGAAACTTTACCGGGCAGCTATTTCGATGTAAACGGAAAATGGGAAACTGGTGAGTATGTGTTTACAGACGGAAATACAGACCCTATTGTTTTTCTAAGCGCCAGCATTACCGATCATAACAATAACCGCGGAAGCAAAGACATAACCCTGTTTTTGGAAACTGACAATCCAACCATGATCCGTATTTCCAGTATTACCGGCGATGGAGAATACGGAGAAAACAAGGATACGAACCCAAATGTGTTTGGCATACAGAACTACATTGATATTTTCCTTGAGTTCAACAAACACGTACAATTCTTTGAAAACAGAGGGGCGCATCCTTACTATCCTCCCAATCCATTAAAAGTCCCTTATCTGGAATTGAATAATGGCGGACGCGCCTTTTATTTTGCTGAAAATGGCGACACCAGAATCATATTCAGGTACTTTATAAACGGCATACCGGATCCCGAATTCTTGCCTACCGCAGTAAGCGGTTATGGCGGAGACTCGTCAAATGGCAGACTCAATGTAGATAGAATTGTCTTTTCTGATGAATATCCGCAAACAAGTCTGGTAAGCGTTGACGGCGGCACAGCGGTCATTATTCCCGTAAACGCTGTATTTAACCCAAGCAGTTTGCTTTCTCTTGCGGGCGGAAAAAATCTGGTTATTGATAAAGTCCCGCCAGTGATAGAAACAATTGTTACCACCGCCGGGAGCCTCATACCCCACGGCGATGGCAGCCGCATTTACATCATGGTTAATTTCAACAAGACTGTTGTCATTCCTTCCGCCGCAAATGCGGAAAATTTTTATCTTAACCTAAAAGGCGGAAACCTTACAGAAAAAGGCGCAAAGGCCATATTTGACAATGTTGCGGGAGCCGCAAGCATTACCTTCCGGTATGATGTGGAAGAAGGGCATGACACCAGTGAATACGGAGAATATTTAAGCATAGATTCTATTACTATAGACGAGTTTAATATTACGGATATAGCATGGAACACTTTTGATCTTGACGCTGCCAATAATTCCCTCCCGAACGAAGGAAGATTGAACACTAATCTTACCATTGACACTGTTGCTCCGCAGATTCCATCGATTACAGGTATAACAGCCAACAGAAGTTATTATGAGAATACAAGTTTCAATATTACCGGACTTGAAAGCAGGAATGTAACTGTAGAATATTGCCTTGATTATGATCCTTCTAATCCGGAAAACGCAATATGGGTTACGGTACAACAGTCAATATACCCCATCCAGGGTAATACAACAAACCATTATTACATCAACAATATTCCCCTGACCATTAATGGAACATACCATATTGCGGCCCGGCAGCGGGATAATGCGACAAAACCAAATGTATCCGAAAATCCGGAAGTTGCAAATGTCGTAGAATCGGTAATCGTTGACAAGGGGCCGCTGCTCACAAGGCTTGGTTCAAGCACGCCGGACGGCATCTATGGAGATGGTGATACTATTGATATAGACCTTATATTCCGCATACCGGTATATCTGCCCGAACAGACTATTTCCGGTTCAACTGCATCTCTTACCATGCGCAATATGAGTTCCGGCAGTCCCATTCCCACAGCTGCGCTTAAGAGCATTTCCCCGGATAATAAAACATACACTTTCAGCTTTACAGTCAACGGCCACAGCACCGATCGTCTTGATGTTGCCAGTCTTGTCATGGGCAACTTGCAATTTTATGACGGCCCCAACACAAGTAACATACTTGTAAATCAATGGATAAATATTGCCAATGTGCCGGCAGACGCATATGGCTACAGACTTCCAAAATCCATCGAAATTATGTCGGGAACCCCTGAAAGAACAGTGATAGCGGTTAACGATGATGAAATACGCATAACATTTAACCGTGATATTTACCGGGGCGATACGCGGGAAAAATTATTAATTAAACAAATTGCCACAGGCTACCGTATCCCGGTTGTCTTAACAGAAGAACGCTGGGCGGAGCTTTTCATTGGCCGCTCAGATATTACTGGTTTTACCGATGTACAATGGCGGGGTATTGGAAATCAGCTTTACCAGCGGGGGACAAACGGAGCCAGTGTGGGAACGGGCAATACCCTTGTATCTGACACTACCATAAAATATGTGCTTAACTATAGTATTGATACAAGTGACAATGGTATGGGTCATATATCGGGTATAACACCTGCACTTACATACCAAACTTTAAGGGACAGCCTCAGAACCGCAGAAGCATTGAGTTTTTACGCTCTGGACAAGGAAGTTGAAATTGAAAACATTACGGTAGATGGACAATTAAGACCAAGGCTGCTGAAGGTTTCACTTGCCAACTTTGATGATCTGATGATAAAGGGGGCGACTTACCAATGGGCTGTACCCAATGGTTTTGTCAAGGACTTCCTGGAAACTCCCAATGGCGGAAGCATTTCCGGTTATGATTCAACGATGACTTCAGGCGATCCTGAAAATGCCGCCCATAACAACAATGTACATAGACTTCCCGTTTCCGGCATTGAGGAACCAGTTATCAGAATTAACAAAGGGCAGATTGAGCAAATTATTCCTGTTGGCGGTCAACGCCAGGCACACCAACCATTAAGATCAGAAGTCAAGATAGATTGCCGGACTCCGGGCAGTGTTATGCGATACAGGACGCGGCAAACTACCGATAGTGTAGGACGCTTAATTATGCGTAATATTAACCTTACTATGTCTGCTAATTACAATTATTGGAATTGGGATACTCTCAGGCATCCAAACATACCTTTTCTTCTTCCGCATCTGGGAACTCAACAGCAAAATCAAGGGGGGATAGATTCTTTTGAAAGAACCAAAAGACGCCCTCAAAGCGGTAATATCTCCGCACCATTAGTTTCCGGAACATATGCAAACGATGAAATGAACTATTGGGTACCTATGGGCAATTGGCCCGAATGGATAAATCTGGCTCCCAATTACACCGCTCCCTTTACGATTGGCACTGGCAGCTACAATGACGGAGGCATGGAAATTCACATTCATGCGCAATCCAGAAGAGCTGATGCAGGAAACTGGGAAGACGTCGTGTACGCTTATGAAGCGGCCTACCGTTCGGTATTTGCATTTAATAATACAAATCTCAACAATAATAACTGTAATAGAAATATAGCTTCCGGATCTGGCGCAGCCACTGTTCTTCCCGGTAATCCCCCTACATTTACTGAAAATACCTCTGCATCATATAGCGGCAATCCAGATATTGCAATTCGTGCCCGTATGTATATAAGAGGCGGCGATTCCACCAGTGGAGAACCTTCCATACCCGATTTCCCCATAGCGCGTGACCGGTCGCTGTCTAGAAAAGCCCGTCTTATGACACCTCTTAGTATTCCCGGCAATAGCGCCTTGGGTAATTCAGCCAACGGTTACAGCAATTTTATAGACAATTCATTTATCCCCGCCAGCTATCAGTCTCACGGTCATTATCTGTGGGTTTGGGTTACATGGGGCGTGAATGTATACGCATATATTGATTTCTTTTCGGGACTGATGCACCAAACAGAATCCTACCATACAGAAACCAAGGATTTCTACGGTGCATTTATACCCAGCAAGGAACATTATCCGGTAATACCGGGAAGGACCACGGTGGTTGAAACCAGAGGCGCCTATAACCTCCAGGCCGATGGCGGTCATGCTCCGTTCCCATACCTTGGTCCGCCAGTGCTAAGTCCTGCGCCTACGGACAGGTAGTGAGTGCGAGGGGTACTTTGTACCCCTCGTGACTTCTACACATGAACCCCAATGGCTTCGCGAATGGAGTCTACCAGGTTTTTCCTGTCGGGGAGTTTTCCCATAATGCCAGGGATTTCAACTATTAACGGATAACAACCGGAGAGCTGCCAATTGATCAGGTATTCATCCAGCCAGTTGGCGGCTTCTTCGGTTACAATCAGTACACGACAGCCTTGACCGTTAGGCAGCGAATCAGGTAAAGCGATACCAGCCTCTTCGACCCAGCCTTCGGTGATGCGCCTGAACACTGCGGCAGCTTCTTCCGCGTCATATACGGCCGTTCCTTCAATGCCGATAAAACGGAAGGCTGTTACCAGCTCCGGGTCACCGATAATGTAATAATCCAATTGAGAGAGCCTACAGAATCAGTATCAACAGAGCAACAAGAAATCCCCAAAGACAGATTCCTTCAGCCAGACCGACATAGGGCAGCGCTTTTCCCGAAAGCTCCGGGTTTTCGCTCATTGCGCCCATTGCCGCAGCGCCGATACGCCCAACCGCAATGCCGCCGCCAACGCAGGAAGCTCCCACCGCAATAGCTGCGGCAAGATACCGCCACATTGCAGGCGCACCATTGCCGGATGCATCGGCGTTTTCCGCGCCTGCAATTTCCTGGGCAAATGCTGCAACACCCAAAATCAGAAACATTGCAATAACCATTAGCACTCTTCGTTTCATAAAAAACTCCTTACTTGTTAAAACGGAACGGCGAAAACGCTACCCCGGTACTCGTGAAAAATTTACCAAAAAATTCATAATATTGCAGGCGCATCACCTGAATGGCAACAATCAGTCCTTCCAGCAGAATGATAACCAAGTTTCCAAAAACCAATACAAGCAATGCCGAAACAGAACCTGCCACAGTGCCGGTATTGGCCAGGTCCTCGGTAAAACGGAACACCACAAAAGCCAGTATAGCATGAGACAGGGCAAAGGCTCCAACACGAAGGAAACTGGCAGTGTTCGAAAAATAATTCGATGCGGTTTCCATCATTTCAACAATGCCTTCCATTATGAATGCCATAAGACCATGTTCCAGTATGGGCTGCGTACGGGTAATACAGCGCCAGATAACCGGACCGAAAAAAATACAGAGCAGCGGGATACACAAACCGGCAATATCAAAGAACTCAAAGGTGACACCACGCCCCCCAAAAATACAACGCAGGCCAATACATATCGCATACCAGAAAAACAAAAGGCCAGCCAAACCCGTCTTGGTAAAAAATGCCTCCCTATACTTTTTCAGTATACAACAATTGACAATATTAATAAGCAGTCCCAGTGAATTAATGATAATCCCTATGCCTATGGTAAAACCAAAAAAATAAAAAAGCTTTGTTATACTGCCGCCCTTTTCCGCCAAAGGCAAAATCGTCAAAATCCTGTCCATGGGCTGACCGGTAAGAGCGGCGGTAATTGCCCTTGTAGGGGCGATTAACAAGTGTTCACTGGTAAACATTTCGCCGGTAAGAAAACCCATAACCATTGAGGCAATACCCACGGTAACCAATGGAATGGAAAATTTACTGAATCGGGCAAGCTGCTTCAGGCCGTGTTTGCCGGCAAGCAGTCCCAGCAGCAACAGTACAAAACCCTGGCCCAGATCACCAAACATAATCCCAAAAAGCAATGTATAAAAAAAAGCGACCAGCGGCGTTGGATCAATGGCCCCGTATGGCGGCGCGCCGTAGGATAACACCATACCTTCAAAGCCTTTTACAAAAGCGCCATGTTTCAGGGAGACAGGTACTTTTTCGCTGCCATTACGCACTTCGGGAATTTCATTGGGATTAAAAACACGGATAGCCGTTCTGCCGCCGGTCATGCTTGCAGTATCTGCGGCAAGCTGCGAAATCATATCGGCGGGAACCCAGCCGGAAAACAGGTAAATGCTGGAAGTGCTGGTAAGCTGCGATTTAAGCCGCTCAACGGCAAGAACCATAAACAACAATGATGCCAATTTTTGCAGGGCTGCCTGAAGCTCATCCCGCATCTGTATTTTTTCGCCATTAATTTTTACAAAATCACGATCAACGCCATCAAGCCGCCGCTGGAGTCCTTCAAGCAATTCAGAAGGCACACCCTGATACGCTTCGGGAATTGCTATTATGGTAAATCCGCATTTTTTTAATTCGGTATCCAGGGCAAAACGGCCTTTCCGGGAACTTGCCGCCAAAACCCGATCATCTCCCAAAGGGACAATTACCGCGCGATTGACAAGCCGTTCTTTCAGTTCAGGGAGTTCCGCCGGATCAAGATGCCCAACCCGCAAGGTCAAATATGACAAATGATCCAAATCCGAAAAAGGCGCATTCAAGTTGGCGAATGCGCGCGCTTCATTATAGGCTTCTTCGATATGCTGCCGTTCCTGCCGGACAGCCAGTTCCCTTGCCTTAAGTACATCAATCGCAGCGCACAGCTTTTCCGCCAGAGCTTTAGCCCGGGATTCAGTCTGGTCCTCAGCCGTTTCTCCACACAGGGTACTGTCCGCCGCCGGTTCGGTTGGCAGCTCTATTTCCAGAAATTCAGCGCAAGCGTGCAATCTGTCCAGCAGTGTTTTTATCCGCGCAGAACCATCGCTTTCCGTATTATCCTCAGCATGGCTAAAGTGCATTGCTCCATTGCGGCCAAGGTATTCGATCACATTATCAATATCGCTTTTGAGCACTGTCATTTGCACACGTTTCATCTTGCGGGGGTAAATCATGACGTCACCTCAAGCATTGCAAATACGTCTTTGCCGCTCATCCCAAGTGCCAAACCTTCCGCAATGCTAATCAGCAGATCTTCCTCATAGTGTTTGAGTTTGATATAGCAAAAAATGGAACTAACCGAAAAAGGCATGAACCGGAAACAGCGCCGGGACAAACGGTAAATATACCGCGAAGCGGCATTTTGAAAATAGCGGGGATCAACGGTCCACTGCTCCCCCGCTTTTTGTGGATTGAGCAATTTTTCCCATCGCCAGCCATTCCAGGCCGGCCGGGAATCCAGCGGAAACCGCAGGGATTTACGCGCTTCTGCAGCAAGGGAAACTGCTTCGTCGTGCTGGTTTTGGCCGAACATTTTCAGATCCATGAGATACCTTGCCGTCTCATCTTGATCTTTTTTGAAATAGGTACGCAGCCGCAATGCCCAAACACAGTTACGCAGGGAAATTTCTTCAGCAAGAATGCGCTGGGCATAGAGACGATCGGCGGCGGGAAGACCGCAGATACTTTCGGTCAGCAGTGTATAGTACTGTCGATCCAGCGCTGCTTCGATAGCAGTAAGATCGGCGGGTTTAGGGTCTTTGGGAAACTGCGTAAGAATAAAGGCAAACTCGGTGCCGGCAAGCATTGCGGCAAGATTGGGATATTTGGAAAAACGCACAGTGCTGAAACGGCCAATGTCATTAAACGCGGGCGGAGCCGTTTTTTTACCGGCGGCAATATGGTGCAAACAGGTTTTGAGGCCGGCATATTCGCAGGAACGAAGCTGCAGAACAAGCGCCTGCGGCGGAATGGAATACGAATTAAGTATAACACGTATATGCCGGACAGTCCGCTGCAGAATCCTTTGTTCAAGATTGGCTAACAGCTCCTTAACCGGCAGCTCCCTAACTGCTGCGGGAAAAACAAGCCGGTCCAACTCCTGCAATGAACTCATCTTTTCCAGTGCAGCGATTCGCTTTCCGATAAAAGACTTGCCAATAATACCGCATGCTTTGGCATAGGCAAAGTCCGGCGTCACTCCTCTTCCTCCACAAGCCTGTTCATCAAGGCAGAAAACTGGTCCATATTAACCGCAACGGAATTTATTTTTTCTTTATATGCATCCAGTTCTTTTTGATACTGCTGCCGTGCATGATCTTTGGATTGCCGTAAATCGCTTTCCAGTTCCCGGATTTTCCTGTGGTAATGTTCCTCGTATGCGATACGGTTTTGTTTTTCCGCCTCAAGCACCCGCCTATCCGCTTCTGCCTGAGCATTGTCTACCAATGCGGCAGCCTCGGATTCGATTTCAAGCAGATGGCCAAGGACCTCGTCGTTATGCATTTTAACCTAAAGCAGCATCTATATTGCTCAGCTCGTAATTACAGATTACCTTGTATGCGCCCTGTACGTCTTTTTGCGATTGTAAATCGGCATAGAATTGAGGATCTTCAAAAAGTTCCGCCATACGCTTTAGAATATGCAGATGTGTTTCTGTTTCCCCATACGGCGCAATAATCATAAACAGTAAATAAACCGGCTCTCCATCCAGGGCATCATAATCAATCCCTTTGCGGGAAATACCCAGTACACCGCGCACCATATCTACCGCAGTGGTACTTCCATGGGGAATTGCTATGCCCCTGTGGACACCGGTTGACATTTTTGCTTCCCGTTGTTTTAACGCAGTTAAAAGTTCTTCCCGGGCGCTGGTTACACCTGTCTGGCACAAATGATCTACCAGCTCCTCGAATACCTCGTCTTTATCTTCCGATTCCAGATTAATCTTGATACATTCAAGCGGAAATACCTCATGGAGAAACATCAGTACCCTCCCGGTTTGGATTACTCGGCAGCCCCGGTTTCCAAAACCTCGTCCGGAATGTCGTTCAGAATAAAATCGCTTTCCGGCATATCAAAAAGATTAATATCCAGCGGCGGATTTATCTCATCCTCCAACCAGTTACCAGTATCCGCTTCTCTGGAAAGCTCTAGGCCTTCCCTTTCAACCCCTGCGCCGCCGGGTGTCCGGTTGAGCAAGGCCAGGCCTAAACTAATAATGAGGAAAAGTATCCCCAATACTGTTGTAGCTCTGGTGAGCACATTTCCCGAACGGGAACCAAAAGCAGAGCTGCTGCCACCGGCAAAAATTCCGCCCAGACCGTCCCCTTCTTCGGTTTGCACAAGTACCAGCAATATAAGCAGGATGGCGATAATAACGAAAAAAACCAAAAGAACCGTACTAAGAATACCCATTTACCAAACTCCAAACATAAAATCTACCCTTCATTATGCCAGAAGCAGCACAATTAGGCAAGTGTCAATGACCAATTTTCTGCTGTGCTACACGCTGTCTTTCCGCTTCGTGATACTTGTAGTTATCCCAGAATTTGCCATATTCGGCAATTACCATGGGAATAAACGAAATCCCAAATGCAATCAGCCAATGATAGCCGTCCATGGCCACAAACCCCAAATTATCCCTTAAAAACGGTATAGCGATTAAGCCGGCAAGCACAAGGAACATAATACCCGCGCTTATCGGCAATTGGGGGTTATCTTTCAGAGTACGTTTGAAAACGGAAATTCTGCTTCTAACCACAAAAATGTGCAATATTGAAGTCCAACCCAATACGATGAAGGCCATTGTCTGCCCCAGTGTGTGCGATGGCATAATAGCGCCGGGAATATTAACAAATTTCCCGATGTAAAAACTTGCCAGAACCACAATGCTGCACATAATGGTCTGCTGGATGATAACCTCCATAAGGCCGCCGGCAAAAAAACTTTCGCTCCGGTCAATGGGTTTTCTGGCCATAATGCGCGTATCGGACTGCTCTTTTGCCAGAGCCATGCCGGGAATACCATCGCCCAACACGTTGATAATCAGCAGCATTATAGGCGTTACAATGCCAACCCTTTCATGGGGATGGTCGGGAATACCCCATCCCGAAACCTGCCCAAAAATCATAACGACAATTTCGGAAATATTACATACGATCAGGAAGTATACCAGTTTTTTGATATTGGCAAAAACTTTTCGGCCCTCACTGACGGCCTCTACGATTGTCGAGAAATTATCATCGGTCAAGACCATGTCGGATGCGCTCTTTGCCACTTCCGTTCCATTGATACCCATTGCAACGCCAACATCGGCGGCCTTGAGCGCCGGCGCATCGTTTACACCGTCACCAGTCATTGATACAACAGCGCCCTTGGCTTGCCAGGCCTGCACTATGCGGATTTTATCCGACGGCGAAACACGGGCATACACGGAATAATATTCGATACTGTCGAAAAATTCATCGTCAGAAAGTTTTGACAGTTCTTCGCCGGTAATGATGCCTTCCTTTGCGGTAATAATACCCAATTCCCGGGCAATCGCGGTTGCGGTTACTGCATGGTCGCCGGTAATCATAACCGTACGAACACCGGCTTTTTTGGCGCGGGCAATTGCCGCCGCCGCTTCCGGCCGCGGAGGATCAATCAATCCGATAAAGCCCTGAAAATCAAGCTCTGTTTCCAGCTGTTCGATTTCTGCCGGCAGCGCATCTACTTCTTTGGAAGCAAGGGCAATAACGCGCAACGCATCTTCGGCAAAAGCATTGTGTATATCATTAAGTTCTTTCAGGTAATTCAGGTCTTGTCTATTCTTAAAAGGAATTCGGTCAAAAGCGCCTTTGGTCAATACCAGATACCATCCATTTGGTTTTTTCAGAATAGTTGTCATCATTTTTCTTGTTGATGAAAATGGAATTTCGGCAACTTTTTCGTATTCGGTGTTCAGTTGCCCTCTACTTAATCCCTTTTCAATAGAAAGACGCATAATGGCAGATTCGGTTGGATCGCCGATTATTCTTTCTTCGCCGTTTTCGTTTTTTTCAAGCGTAACATTACTTGCCAAAAGGTATCTTTTTACCAGTTCAATATGTTCCGGCGAATCGGATTCCGCGTCACTGACAGGCGCGCCGCCGTAAGCCCAAAGCCTCTTGATGGCCATTTTGTTTTGGGTAAGCGTTCCTGTTTTGTCAGAGCAAATAACAGAAGTGCTTCCCAATGTTTCAACTGCCTGTAATTTCCGAATAAGGGCATTTTTGCTGACCATTTTTTTAACGCCGTGGGTAAGCATAAGCGTTACAATAAGGGACAATGTTTCGGGAACCGCCGCAACCGCAAGAGTTACTGCCAGCATAAGCAGGAACCAAATATCCAGTTCCTGCACAAGGCCAATCATGAAAATGGTAAACGCCGCGACAATCGCAACAGTACTGATGAGCTTGCCCAGTTTATCCAGCCTGATCTGCAACGGAGTTTTGTTTTTTCTGGTGTTATTAAGGTAACCGGCAATTTTACCGATTTGCGTATTCATCCCCGTCGAAGTCACTGCCACTTTGGCATGGCCGCTTACTACGAGACAACCAGAGAAGACCATATTCACCCGATCGCCAACAGGGGCATTTTCCTTGAGCAGGATATCTGTATGTTTCTCAGATGGTTCGCTTTCACCGGTCAGGGATGATTCATCTACGGCAAAGCTGTCACATTCCAAAATGCGCCCATCCGCCGGCACCAAATCGCCTGTCTTCAATACAATAATGTCACCCGGAACAACAAAGATGGTATCTATCTCCTGTTTAACGCCGCCCCGGATTACAAAACAAGACGGACTGTTCAACACCGCCAGAGCTTCCAGGGCTTTTTCGGCGCCGCGTTCCTGCGTAACCGCCAGGATAACATTCATTATGACGATGGAGATAATAACGATGGCCTCAACAAACCCGTGCCCATCTTTCAGCGCCAGTAAAAAAGAAAGAACCGCAGCCAAAAGCAGTATGATTACCGCAACATCTTTGAGCTGACGTATTATTTGAGAAAAAAGGCTTTCCTTCTTTTTTTCGGCAAACTTGTTCTGGCCAAATTGCGCTTGCCGTTCATTAACCTCTTCGGCAGCCAAACCTTTCAGGCTGTTTGTTTTGAGTTCTTCCAATACAAGGTTTGTATCTTTATTATACCAATTGCTCAAATCACACCTTACACAAATTTGGCGATGGGTACAAAGGTTTCCGGTTTAAGGGAAGCGCCGCCAACCAGCGCGCCATCAATGTTTTCCTTTGCCATTAATTGAGCGGCATTTTCGGGCTTTACCGATCCGCCGTACTGGATAAGCACTTTTTCCGCCAACTCGGCTCCGTACAGCCTGGCCAGAACCTTGCGTACAAAGGCATGAACCGCCTCGGCATCTTCCGGCGTTGCCGTTTTTCCCGTACCAATCGCCCAAACCGGCTCGTAGGCAATGACCACATTCGCCATTTCCGCCGCAGTGACTCCTTCCAGCCCTTTGACCGTTTGGGTTTCGCACACCGCTTCTACCTTGCCTGCCTCGCGCTCTTCCAGCAGCTCACCGATGCAGAGTATTACTTCAAAACCGTATTGCAAAGCCAGCTTGACCTTTTTGTTGATCAGCGCATCGTCTTCTTTGTATGTATGCCGCCGCTCGCTGTGGCCTAAAATGATGGTCTGCACTCCAAGGTCCTTAAGCTGCAGCACCGAAACTTCTCCGGTATGCGCTCCCTGTTCCTCGCAAGCGCAATCCTGCGCCCCCAGCCGAATATTGGTGCCTTTCACAATGGCCCCAACGGTCTCAAGGCTGGTGAAAGACGGCGCTGCCAGATAGGTATGTTTTCCGTCTTTCAGTTGATCAACCAACGCTCTGGCAAGCTCCGCCGACTCAGAACGCGTCTTGTGCATCTTCCAATTGCCTGCTATGTAGTAACTTCTACTCATTATGATACTCCTTTAACCTCGGCACACTTCGATGCCGGGGAGTTTTTTGCCTTCCAGTAATTCCAGCGATGCGCCGCCGCCGGTACTTACATGGCTCATTTTGGAGGCAAGGCCAAATTTGTTTACCGCTGCAACGGAATCGCCGCCGCCAACCACGGTAATACAGCCTTTGCCGGTTGCTTCCGCTACCAGCTTTGCCACTTCTTCGGTGCCTTTGGCAAATGCGTCAAACTCAAATACGCCAACCGGGCCGTTCCACACAATGGTTTTTGCGGTGGCAAGTACTTCCTTGTATTTTGCCAAAGTCTTTGGCCCCACATCCAGACCCATGAGATTATCGGGTAGATCAAGACCGTCAACCGGAACCGGAACGGCCATTGAATCAAAGCTGGTCGCGCCAATATGATCCACCGGCAATACAATTTCCGAGCCGGCGCTTTTGGCCGCTGCAAGAATCTTTTTTGCCGTATCAATCTGGTCATCTTCAACCAGGGATTTTCCTACTTTATATCCTTGCGCCTTCAGGAAGGTGTACGCCATGCCGCCGCCAATAACCAGGGCAGAAGCATTTTGCAACAGGCTTTCCAGTACGGCAATTTTCGATGACACTTTTGCCCCGCCAATGATCGCCACTAATGGTTTTTGGGGATTGGTGACAATCGGCTCAAGGTAGTTAACTTCTTTTTCCATGAGGAAACCAGCCACGGCTACTGGCACAAATTTGGCAATTGACGCGGTAGAGGCATGGTCACGATGGGCCGTGCCAAAGGCATCGTTGACAAATACATCGCCATAAGCGGCAAGTTCCTGCGCCAGCTTGTCCAGATCGGCCGCTTCTTTGGCGGTTTCTTCTTTGTGGAACCGGGTATTTTCCAGCATAATGACTGAGCCATCAGGCTGGCCTTCGATAAAGGCCTTTTTGCTGTAGCAGCTATCCTCGCCGGCAAAAATAACCGGCTTGCCCAGCTTTGTTTCCAGGTAGGCGGCAACCGGCGCCATGCGGTGCTTGCCCTTGATATAGACAGCCTCGTCAAAAGTTTTACCGTCTTTCTCGGCCTTTTCCTTGGCTTTTTTTGCATCTTTGGAAGGGTCGCCCAAGTGGGACATAAGTGTCAGGGTTTTTGCCCCCTGATCAAGAATATACTGAATGGTTGGCAGCGCTGCCACAATGCGGGTATCATCCTGCACCACCCCGTCTTTCATCGGCACGTTAAAATCGACGCGCATAATGACGCGTTTACCTTTCAGGTCTACAGATTTTACGGTTTTAATCATTGTTTTCGCTCCTTAAGAATGGGGAACGGGGACTGGGGACTGGGGACTGGGGATAGCTGTTTGTAAGCATAACGTGTTGCTTTTACGCTCAGATTACGAACAACAATCCCTAGTCCCTAGTCCCTAGTCCCCAGTCCCTAAGAACTTATTATTTCTTTCCGTCGATGTAATTCAACAAGTCCACTACTTTGTTCGAGTAGCCCCATTCGTTGTCGTACCAGGAAACCAGTTTGAAGAAGCGTTTTTCGCCTTTCAGGTTGTTCTGGAGGGTGGCAAGACTGTCATAAATCGAGGTGCGTGAATCGTGGATGATGTCGGTGGAAACGATTTCTTCGTCACAATAGCCCAGAATCCCTTTCAGGTATGTCTGTGAAGCCTTTTTCAGGGCGGCATCAATTTCCTCGATTGAGGTGTCTTTTTCGGAGCGGAATGTCAGGTCGACCACGGAGCCGGTGGGTGTGGGAACCCGGAAGCTCATGCCGGTCAGTTTGCCCTTGGTGGAGGGCAGTACTTCGCCAACCGCCTTTGCAGCGCCGGTGGTGGAAGGAATAATATTGATAGCCGCAGCCCGTCCGCCTCTCCAGTCTTTCTGGGAAACGCCGTCTACGGTTTTCTGGGTTGCGGTATACGCATGGATTGTGGTCATAAGACCAGTTTCAACGCCGATGCCTTCTTTGAGCAGTACGTGTACCAGCGGCGCAAGGCAGTTGGTGGTGCAGGAGGCATTGGATATAACATTGTGCTGTGCGGCATTGTATTCTTCCTGATTGACGCCCATGACGATGGTCTTAATCGGCTTGGAAGCATCATCGGATTTGCCCGGGGCGGACAGAATGACTTTTTTTGCACCTGCGGCAATGTGGCCGTAGGCTTTTTCGCTGTTGTAGATACCGGTGCATTCCAATACGTACTCAACGCCCATATCTTTCCAGGGGAGCGTGTCCGGGGTCTGTCCTTTGCCGGAAAGGCATTTGATCTTGTGGCCGTTGACCACAAGGACATCTTCACCGTCAATGCCGATATCGGCTTTCATCCGGCCCTGCGTTGAATCGTATTTTAACTGGTAGGCAAAATAATTTGCATCGGTGGAAAGGTCAACCACTGCCACTACGTCAATTTTGTCTTTTCCCAGCAATCCCTGACCAACCAGAGCCTGGAACACCAGGCGCCCAATGCGCCCAAAACCATTAATTGCAATTTTCATAAAATCCTCCATTAATTCGGGTATTATTTCCTATAATGGTAGGTAAAATCGCGGGTTTAGTCAATGGGACAAATCGCCGCGTTTAGGTATTTTTTTCCTTGTTTGCAGCCCTGTACGCAGAAAGGTAGTCAAAAAACGACAGTGCCGAAAAGAGCACTGATATGCAAAAAACGGCAAAAGCGGCTATTTTGACAGCGGATTGCAGGGATTCGGGGGCGCCAAGACGACACAGGCTGGAATAGAACAGGGCTATTGCGGCGGCAATGATGTAGGCAACGGTTTTTATCTTGCCGCTTATACGCGCACCCAGGGTAATGCCTTTTTTCAGCATAAGGTTACGGATAAACAGGATGCCAAATTCGCGGTACAATACCACCAGAAACAGGGCCGCCGGAAATATGCCATCAACCACAAAGCAGAGAAAAGCGGTTAACTGCATGAGGGTATCGGCAAAGGGGTCAAACAGCTTGCCAAAGTCGCTGGCCTGATTCAGGCGGCGGGCAGCCATACCGTCGAACATATCGGTTAATTCGGCAATAACGGCAATTACCCACAGCAATGCCACAACCCAGCCTGCGGGTAAGGGTATGGGCAAAAAGTACACGGCAAAAAACACCGGAGCAAGCGCTATGCGGAGAAAAGTAATCTTATCGGCCAAGCTCATGGCTTAGTATACTATGGTAATAATTACCATGACAAGCCCTTATTATTGAATGCAAAGCTGCAGCAACTGTATAAAACTATCGAGCTTTTTGCTTTCCGTTGCCATTATCTGCGACAGAGGATCTTTTGAAACAGAATTCAGTTCACGCCAGTTAACTATCACTTCAGGATGTTTCTTCTGTATGTCTTCTGCCAGGCGTTTCAAATAACTGTCAACAACGGAAAAATGCTGCGTGGCATTGTTGATTAATTCAATCGCTTCTCCGTTGATGCTGTCAATAATACTGTTGATATACCGTATCTGACTGCGATCCCGATCAACCCGAAGCATCGCTGCTTTTAAGCGCGGGCCATCCGTTCCGTCATCTGAAAGTGTTTCATCAAAATCGGCTATCTCTCCGGATAGTTCCATCAATTGGTGTACAGCCTCAGACATTTCTTTTGAGAAAGCGTTATTTATCCACTGCCCCCGGATAAGCAGAATATCACAAAGCTCGTGAAGTTCTTTTTCAAAATGATCGTTTACGAAAACGGCAAGATAATTCACCCCTTCGGCATATACAAAGTGGGTTAACTCTCTTTTTCGGAAACTTTCGCTTTTTGCAACCGAATAATTTTCCAGCCGCTCGAATTCAGCATGATCAAAAATTTCTTTGAGTAATATGGCAATTTGCTTGTTTCTTTCCGTGCGATTTATTTTGTTTATACATTCCTGCGCTTTGGCAACCCTCGCATCCAGCCAGCCTTCGGCGATATGCTCATCGGGGATTCGGGGTCTGCATATCCATACCGGATTTTGGCTGCCATATTGCACCATCAATTCCAGTATTTTTGAATTCACAATATCCCGCAGGCCAGTCAGCATTTGGGCAAACTGGTTTTCAGAGATTATTTCTTCGCCGGCGCAGATCTTCAGCAATTTAAGAAGAGTCCTCCAGTCATTGTCGGGATTAATGTTCTGGGAAACCGCTAAAAAATCACCCAAATCTTTTGCCAGCAGCGGCAACTTGACAGGAGAAAATTTCGGTTCTCCGCCAAACGGCCCTTCGGCAAAATTAGGGTCAAATTTCTTAAGCAGGCCAGGGTAATCAAAATGAGCAAGCTGAAAAAAGACCATCACCAGATTGTAGCTGCGATTTATCCGGTTTCTCCGGTTATCATCAAACTCTGTTTTCAGTTTATTGATATCCGAACGTATTTGTCCGGTTAATTCTTCCGGAGAAGTCGTTTTGAAACGCTCTTCTATCCCCGTCGGATTGAGCTGTTTGACTATGTCGATAATATTGGTGTCGATAAAAGCTTCCAGTACAACCTGCCGCAGCCGGGTTGTTTTGGCAACATCCTTCATAAAGGTTCTGATCGGCAAAATCATTTTATACAGGGTATGGAAAAACACACCCAGAGACGGATCCGCCTCGTCAGTTTTATGCCGAAAAAACCGACCGTACTTGTTTTCGGCCAGTTCTTTAAGCCTTTGCCGCAAGATAACTTCTTTATCCGACAGGTTACCGGTATTATCACCAGCAAAAAAAGAAATTACCTTCTCAACCAGATCTTCTGCCATACAAGACTCCCTATTTAGAGTATATTAACTTAATAATCGGTATTTTGCGAGTCAAAAATTAGCCCAATTTACGCTCTGGACAGCTCTTGTTATAATATTGTATACTATTGCTTTGTTATGTTATTTTGAGGAGGATTCCGTGAAAAATACACGAAAAATGCCGGCTTTGGTTTTATTACTGGTTTTGACGGGAATAACCCCGCTTTTTGCCCTTGACGTTAGACTCACTGCGCCGAAATTTGGCATTGACCCAAATGGCAGCCTCGTCGGAAACCCCTCCGCCAATGCAATTGTCAACTGGTTTGATACTGAGTTTGCAGCTACCTTTTCAAGAATTCAAGATAGCACGAACGCTAAGGTTGGCAAGATAAAATCCGACCCTGAACAATTAATCGGGGCTTTCGGCAATGCTTCCGTATTTGCAAGCGATGGAGCAAGCCAACGGACATTTGGGGGTTATAAGTTCCTGGCTATTACCACCGGCTCCATGTTCGGTTTTAAACTTCCCGAAAAGCCCTTTACCATCCTAAAAGAAATGGATTCCATAGGCGAAACCGTGAAAAAAGACGGTGATGTACCGGTAGGCCTGAATTTCCAGGCTTTTAATGTACAGGCCGGCATTAATGCTTCTAAATTCCTGTTGAAGAACCTGTACCTGGGGCTTAAATTTGGCGTTATGAAGATGGATCTTGAAAACGTATCTTTTAATACGTTTTCCATTGGGGCATTGGGGAATTATCAATTAATACCCCATTTAAATCTGGGCGTGTTTGAGTGGCGGGGAATTAACCTGGGAACCGGCCTTATCTATCAGGGAACCAAGTTCTGGTTCGATATTCCGCTGGACCCTGAAACACACAATATAGATATGAGTGCGTTTGACAGCCTTGGCATCACCTGGGGAGCTCCGGGTAATAAACAGATAACAAAATATTCGACCATCAACATGGACTTGAATGTACATACGATAACCATACCGCTGGAAGCAATGACGGCGATTCGAGTGGTCGCGGTAAACATACCTTTTGGCGTGGGGATAGATGTCGCGCTTGGAAGCTCCAAGCTAACGACCAGTTTATCAACAGATGTCCGATTTGAAGATTTACCAGACGGTTTGATACAAACACAGCCCGCCAATATGACCATGACTATGGGCGGTAACCACCGGCCCGTTTTCTTCAACCCCAAAATTATGACCGGAATTGGTTTCAATATGGGGCCGATGATTTTTGACATTCCAATTACATTCTATATTAGTGATAATATGGGATATAACATAGGTGTCACGCTGGGGTTCATCTTGTAAACGAAAAGCATGCGTATGCTTGATATTATTTGCTATGGACACGGGATTTTCTTTGTAATTTTACAAACCATGCTGATGTTTGGTTTTTTTCGGGAATGGCTGCGGGACAGGCGTGCGAGTACAGCCAATAACGAACACAAAAAGGTATCGCTTATTATTCCCATCCATAACGAAAGCCATCGTATGGAAGGGTTGCTGCGGAGTCTGCTTGCGCAGGATTACTTGCTGCACACGGAAATTATTTTTATTGATGATCGCTCAGACGATGCAAGCCCTGCCATGCTTGCCCAGTTTGCGCAAGATGCGGCAGATCGGGGCATACATCATTGCAAGATAATCACCCTGACCGAAAATCCGGGGCCAAACTATAAACAATATGCCCTATCGGCAGGCATAGCCGCAGCGAGCGGGGATTATTTTTTATTTACCGACGGCGACTGCGAGGTACCGCCGGGCTGGATTGGGGCAATGGTCAGCCGTATGAGTGACGAGTCCATTGGCGCTGTTATTGGCCCGGTATTCAAGAAAAAACAGGGGAAGGGATTTTTTTTCCTGTATCAATGTTATGATCATGTGGTGCGTTATAATTATCTGGCCGGAGCAACAGGACTGGGCGCTGCGGGAGGCTGTTTTGGCAATAACCTTATTGTCAGCAAGGCAGCGCTGGATTCTGCCGGCGGTTATAATGCAATCCCTCCCTCCCCCACCGAAGATGCAGCGCTTATCTCGCTGCTGCGTTCTCGCAGCAAATACCGCATCCACGCCATTGCCCTGCCCGATGCGGCAGTGGAAACCGAGGCCGAACAAACATGGCGCGGCTTTATCAATCAAACCCTTCGCTGGAACAATGGCGGTTTGTTCAGCCCCGAACGTATAACCCGTTTTAACTATAATTTGTTAATGCTTCTCATTTCCACGGGTATTCTTGCCATACCATTGCTGCCTTTTTTCCCCAGCCTTTGGCCGCTGCCCCTTGGCAATTGCATCGTGATGATCATGAACACCATTGCCATTTTCGGCCTGTTCCGCACCAAGCTCCCCAAAGGCGGCTTTTTGAATTTGGGTTATGCGCTCACTCTGCTGTTTACTCCGGTGTATTTTACGCTGATGACCATCATGGGCTACTGCAGGATAAAGGTACAGTGGAAAGGGAAGCAGGTGTAAGGCGTAAGCGGTGATACCTTTTTGGAGATCAGTAGATTGACAAATAAACAATATTTATACTATAAAGTTACAATATGAAAAAATTACTTTTGGGTTTAGCCATTTTGGCGGTGGTTTTTACAACCAGCTGCGCAACCGGGCAGGGGAAAATAAAGTTCCCGTATGATAGCGATCACCTGGAAAAGGGCGAATACACTGAAGCGCGCGAATTATTGAGCACACAAAGGAGTAACAAGTTCTCCGAATATAACCTGAATAACGAGATCAGTTATTATCTGGATCGCGGTATGCTCGCCTACTATGCCGGGGATCATGCCGTTTCCAACGAAGATTTACTGGAAGCTGAACGCCTTATGGAAGAGGCGTTTACCAAAAGCGTTACAGAGCGTGTTAAACGGGTGTCAAAAAATGATCCATACAAAATTGAATATGTAGGCGAAGATTATGAAAACATTTACCTGAACGTTTTTACCGCCCTTAATTTTTACCAGCAGGGAAACATTGAAAGCGCGCAGGTGGAAATACGCAAGATGAATGACAAAATGAAGTTTGTCGTAAATACTTATGAAGAATGGCTGGCAAGCATCGCACCGGACTGGCGGCAGCAAACAGCGGGTTCTCCGACATATTACTATAAATCGGCGCTTGCCGGTTATTTGGGAATGTTATTCTGGAGGGCTGACGGAAATGAAGATTCCGCCCGTATCGACGCGCAGAGCATAAGCGACGCTTTCAAGGAAATGCCTGAAGTGTACTCACATCCTTTACCGCGGGAACTGGTCATGCGCGGGAATGTGAACGATGAGCTGTCAATCCCTGCCGGTATGGCAAGACTCAATTTCATTGCATTTACCGGACTTTCCCCCCTTAAAACCGGGTATAATAGGGGACCCAGTCTTATAGTCCGCCGCTCCGAAGCTGATCGCATACAAATAGTGTTTGACAATGGCAACAGAATGAACCTTTCGCTTTTGGAGCCCATATCAAATGTGGTATACCAGATTGCGCGAACCCGGGAATTTTACAGAACGACCGGAGAAGAATTATTGAGAAAAGCAGGCACTCTTAAAGAAGGCATGGAATTTTTTGGAAACGTGGGTATTAACGCCGCCCTTTCATTATTTATGCCGCTTTTAGTAACAAAAATTGCAGTTGAAATGATTGCAGAAAGTTCCAATAAAGCAAAAGGTGAATATGACACCATGGACAGGACTGTTGACAGACGCATGGGGCGCTTCATCCCCGGCAGAGCATGGGTGGGAGGTATCAACCTACGCCCGGGCGAATATTCGTTTACCATAAACTATTACAAAGGAAATCAAATTATTAATTCCAGAAGAATAGAAAATTATCATGCAGAGGCTGGAAAACTTAACCTGGTGAATGACCACTACTTAAAACATGAAACTATTAGCGATAACCTGTATTGGGTATTTGATAATGATACTGGTATATTTTTTACTCCTACTGGAGGTTATACTGTTCCAGGACCCAACGACCCCAGAGCAAAACCTTTACCCGATTATCCCGGAAGGCTTCCTGCCCCCAATGTAACATTGAGTAATATCGAAAGGAGAGAGGATTATCAATATATAGATGGTAATTGGAGAGGCACGGGAACTTACTACATGCAAGCAGATATAACATGGGATCCGGTGCCGGGCGCTATTATGTATTATGTTTTTGAGTACACACTGCTAGAAAGAACAATGGGAACAAGTATCCGCGGTTCAGATTTTGGATATGGGATATATAAGATAATTGCATTCGGAAACGAAGGATATGGCCAGATAAGAACTGTAAATATGAAAGAAATGCTGAATCAATAGTAGTGGGTATAAGTACGTATGCACTTGCGCTTTTTTGCATAATAAAATACTCTTAATATTATGATACAATTTATAATAAACGCCATTACATCGGTGTCGCCAGTGGAATTTTTCCTCATAATTATATTAAAATCCATTGAGGTGACAATAGCCACCTTGCGCATCATTTTAATCAGCAAGGGTTACCGCCGACAGGGTACCATGCTTTCATTTGTGGAAGTACTGCTGTGGACTTTTATCGCGTCAAGGGTAATCATGGGTATTGCCGAAGCGCCCATAAAAGGCATTGCCTACAGTATCGGTTTTTCCATAGGGGTCTTTCTGGGTTCAAAGATCGAAGCCCACATCGCAATGGGCCGGATTTTAATTCAGACCATTGTCTCAAAAGAAAATTCCGGCCCAATAACCGAATGTCTGCGGGAAAAAGGTTACGCGGTTACCACTATCGACGCCCAGGGCAGGGATTCGCAGAAAGCGGTACTGATGATTTTTGCCAAACGCAAGGGCAAAGAAGAAATAATCAGCGAAATACAGCAGCTTGACGAATCCGCCATGATTATCACCAATGATGTAACCGCCCTGCATGGCGGAACCATTGCCGCCGCAAGGAAATGGTTAAAATAGTTTGACTGCTTAAATGACCGTTAGGTGTTGATTTATTACGCCTAATGCTTTATAATCCGTAAGAGAGAGGTCCAACGTGAAAATTGGTTTCAAACTTACGGTAATTATGATCGTGCTTAGCCTGTTCAGTACAGGCGCAGTCGGTATTACCCTGCTTATACAGGCAAGGGCAAATATCATTTCGCTTTCGCACGAGAAGGCCATTACTACTGCTCAGGATTATGCAGGGGAAATCAGGAATTTCTTTTCATCGTACTGGTTCACTGCCGAGACCATTGCGAGTGTAATGGAAAATTATGACACCATTTCTGAATATAACCGGCGTTCTTTTATCAATGCCATGCTCAAGGCCGAAGTGGAAAAATACGATGATGTTACCGGAATTTGGGTTATTTGGGAACCAGATGTTCTGGAAGGCAATGATCAGCGGTATATTGGAACGCCCGGAACGACTGACTATGGACGCTTTACCCCTTATTGGTACCGTGATGGAACCAATATTTTTATGTACGCTCTGCCTGAAGAGGAATTTAATGATCCTGAAGCTGGCGATTACTATCATGTTCCAAGAGAAGCGGGTCGTACCATGCTTTTGGATCCTTATCTTGATGACGTAGGCGGAACCATGATTTTGAATACTACTATTGCAGTGCCCATATTTTCCCGTGATCAGCCTCGTAAGGTACTGGGGGTGGTTGGGATAGACATCAGCGTGGATACCATTCAAAAAATGTCCGAGAACCATATGCCATTTGGCAGCGGTTATACGGCTGTTTTCAGTAATGATGGTACCATAGTCGCTCACTTTGATGCCAGCCGGTTAGGGGAGTCTATGCAGGAAACCGAACAGGATATGGCGGGTCCCTATCTTGATGATTTGGTGGAAGCGGTTACGAATGGCAAGCTATTTTACTTTACGCATTATATTGCGTCAGCAAAAGGGAGTTTTAACATTGTCGCGACTCCCATTTTTATCGGACAATACGGTGATTGCTGGAATTATACGATAGCTATTCCGATTAATACCATTACGTCTGCGGTAAACCAGATGTTATATATCGTTATCATCATCAGCGCGATTGTGCTAACATTGGTAATTCTGGCGTCAGTAATCCTGTCCCGCTCGTTAAGCAAACCAATTCTTACGGTAACCGATACCCTTAAGGATATATCCGAAGGCGAAGGGGATCTAACCCGCAGCATTATTGTCAATTCCAACGATGAAATTGGCAGTCTGGCACATTACTTCAATCTGACTCTGGAAAAAATCAAAAATCTTATTATCGTCATCAAAAAACAGACAGTGACTCTTCACGGCATCGGCGATGAGTTGTCCGGTAACATGACTGATACTGTTGCGGCTGTCAATACCATTACCTCCAATATCCGAACTGTGAAAGACCATGTATTGAACCAGAGCGCCAGCGTCAGTGAAACGCATGCAACAATGGAACAGATGACTCAAAACATCAATAAACTCAATAAGTATGTTGAAAATCAAAGCAAACATATTTCTTATGCTTCATCCGCCATTGAGGAAATGGCAGCCAATATTCAGTCAGTTAACGGAACGCTTGCCAATAATGTTGTCAATGTACATGTTTTGAAAGAAGCATCCATGGTTGGACATACCGGATTACAGGAAGTGTCAAAAGACATTCAGGAAATAGCCCGTGAGTCCGAAGGTATTTTGGAAATTAACTCGGTAATGGAAAACATTGCCAGCCAGACTAATCTATTGTCAATGAATGCCGCGATAGAAGCCGCCCACGCAGGCGAAGCAGGCAGGGGCTTTGCAGTTGTTGCGGCGGAAATTCGCAAGTTGGCGGAAAGTTCCGGCAAGCAGTCTCAAACTATCAGTAATGTTTTGAAAAAAATAAAAGGTTCCATTGACAAAATTACCAGCTCAACCGAAAATGTGCTTAATCGGTTTGATGCCATTAATACAAGTGTCAGAACTGTTGCGGAACAGGAAGAAGTTATTCGCAATGCAATGGAGGAACAGGGAGCGGGAAGCAAACAGATTCTTGAAGGGGTGAGCAATGTAAATGAAATAACCCGGCAGGTACAAGACGGATCCCGGCAAATGTTTGCGCGTTCCGAAGAAGTGATTGAAGAAAGTACAAGTCTTGAAAAGTCAACGCAGAAAATAACCACCGGTATGAACGATATAGCTCTGGGTGCTGAACATATTAATGTAACGATTAATCGGGTTAACGCAATTTGTGACAAGAACCGGGGAAACATTGAGCTATTGGTCAGGGAAGTCTCAAAGTTTAAGGTTGAGTAGCCTTATTCGCCGACTGTACTTCGCCGGACAATGAACTCCTGCTTTACCGGCCCGGGGCCGTCGGAATCCCGCGCTGCACGGGAAAGCATATCTTTCTGAATGCGGAACGGTGTTTCGCCGGATGACGGGCTCAGCCGTTTCCACACGCCATCGGAACCAAGAACCCGTGCCTGGCAATTGTCGCGGAAATAGGCAGCCAGTACGCTGATAAGCTCGACCCGTATTTTTTCATCCAGAATGGGAAACAGTAGTTCAACACGGCGCTCAAGGTTGCGGGGCATCATATCCGCGCTGGAAAGGTACAGTTCTTCCGCGCCGCCGTTGGCAAAATAGTACATTCGTGAATGTTCAAGGTAATGGTCAATAATGCTAATCACCCGAATATTTTCGGAAAGTCCGGAAACGCCGGGAACCAGAGCGCATATTCCCCTGACGCACAGGAAACATTTTACCCCAGCCTGGGAAGCGCGGTACAGCGCGTTTATGATATCAATATCAGTAAGAGAATTACACTTTATCATAATTTTGCTGGAGTACTTTTGGTCGGCTCGTCCTGCTTCGCGTTCAATAAGTTCCAGCAGCCGGGGTTTAAGATCGTACGGAGCAATTGCCAGCCGCCGCGTGGACTGTTTTTGCGAATAGCCGGTAATCATGTTAAAAAGCAGGCCGGCATCGTAGGCAATTTCATCGCGGCAGGTAAACAGGCAAATATCTTCATACGTTTTGGCTGTTTTGTCGTTGTAGTTGCCGGTGGAAAGGTGCACATAACGTTTGATCCGTTCATGTTCGCGGCGCAGTACCATGGTAACTTTCGCGTGTACCTTAAGTTTTGAAAGTCCGTATACCACAATAACGCCGGCTTTCTCCAGCCGGTTTGCCCAGGAAATATTTCGCCCTTCGTCAAAGCGGGCTTTCAGTTCAACCAATGCCGTTACGTGCTTGCCGTTCAGGGCAGCCTGTTCCAATGCCCGCACTATGGGCGATATTGCCTGAAGATTTCCCGCGTTTCCGCCGGTACGATACAGGGCGGTCTTGATTGAAATAACCTGGGGATCCGCAGCGGCTTCCTGAAAAAAACGAACTACCGGATCAAAAGATTGATAGGGAAAATGGAGTACTACATCGCCATAACTCAGGCGATCCCAAACTGAAATATCATCGGAAAAACCGGGCGCCGCATGAATCTTCCAGGGTTTTTCCTGAAATTGTTCAAAGCCCGTAACGCTGGCCAATTCCATAAGATTACTGGGATTAAAAGGTCCGTCAACCTCATACAAGTGATCGCTGTCAAGAGAAAATCGTTTTGCCAGTTCGTCCCGTAACCTGATGCTGCCGGGGGAATAGACCATCCGCACGACCTCGGATTTTTCCCTGCCTTCAATCACCTCTTCCATTGCCTCAATAAAGTCTTCGTCCCGCTGTTCGTCAACAGAAAAATCGGCATCACGGTTTACTTTGAACAGCATACTTTCCTGCACATGGTAACCGGGGAAAAAATAGCTTCCCCAGGTGAGTATCACATCATCCAGCAGCGCCCATCGCAGTTTGTCCTCGGACGGCAGCCAGATAATCCGGCTTAAGGAAGAGGGAAGCTGTACCATAACCAAACGTTCAGCTTCGTCGTTTTCGATTTCTTCTGCGGCTAACAGGAAAGCGGCATTGATGCTGCGGCTTTCAAAAAAAGGCAAAGGCTTTTCATCCTCAATACGCAGCGGTGTAAGGATGGGATATATTTGTTCAAGAAAAAAAGATTCCAGAAAATCCATCTGGGGGACGGTATACGAATCGGGACGGACCAGTTCAAGGCCTTCATTGGCAAGGCCGGGAAAAATTTCGCCCAGAAGGCTGTCATACAAACGGCGAATTATCGAATGGGCTTTTTCGGAAATGACTTTCAACTGTTCTGCCGGAGCCAGACCGGATGGATCCCCTGCAAGCCCGGCTTTATACGCTCGTTTAATTGCCGCTACCCGTACCATGAAAAATTCATCAAAATTGGACAACACGATCGACAAAAAGCGGAACCGCTCAAACAGAGGCAAATTCTTCTGCAGCCCTTCTTCCAGTACCCGCTCGTTAAAGTCTACCCACGATACATCGCGGTTAAAATACTGGGCAGGGGTTGGAGACAATTCAGTTTCATTACTCATTATCTTTTAATTATACTTGCAAAACGGTTAAAAATAAATAGGCAAAAAGCATATCCTTGAGTACAATGAACTATGCCACATACATTACATGAAACCGAAGAACGGCAAAAACGAGCCTTGCTGGTCAGTCTGAGCGATGAAAAGGGCGATGCCGGCCACGAATTGCGAGGGCTTGCGGAAACGCTGGAATTGGGCATTGCCGGGCACGAAATAATTCGTGTGCGGGATAAGCAGCCCAAATTCGGCATGGGCAGCGGAAAGGCTGCGGAATTGGCGGAAAAAGCCGCCCAGCTTGAGGCGGATTGCATCGTGTTTGACTGGGAGATAAGCCCCACCCAACAGCGGAACTGGGAGAACCTTGCCGGAATTTCCGTATTGGACCGGCAGGAGCTGATAATCCAAATATTTGCCGCACGGGCTGCCACCCGAGAGGCGTCTTTGCAGGTGCAGCTTGCCGAATTACAGTACCGGCTGCCCCGGCTTGCCCACAAGTACATCGACCTTTCCCGGCAGCGCGGCGGGCGCTACGGCACCAAAGGCGCCGGTGAAACACGGCTGGAAACCGACCGCCGCCAAATTGAGCAGCGTATCCATAAACTGGAAAAAGAAATTGAAGAAGTGGCAAAACAGCGGCAGGTGCAGCGGCGGCAGCGGGAACGCCAGGGTTTACCGGTTTGCGCCATTGTGGGTTATACCAATGCGGGCAAATCCTGCCTGTTAAATGCCCTTACCGGCGCATCTGTGTTGGTTGAAAATAAACTGTTTGCAACGCTGGATGCCACTACCCGCCGTTTTGAACCCGCTCCTGGCGTAACGGCGCTGTTAACCGATACGGTAGGGTTTATCCGGCGCTTACCCCATTCCCTGATTAAGGCATTCCGGTCAACACTGGAAGAAGCAGCCCATGCCAGCCTTTTGCTCCATGTTCTTGACGCATCGGACCCCAACATTGATGACTGTTACCGGACAACCGTTTCGGTGCTGCAAGAGCTGGGGGCAGGGGAAATTCCCGTCGTCACCGTGCTGAATAAGATCGATAACATTGAAGATATGGCGCAGATAGAAGCCCTGCTTGCCCGCTTTCCCGAAAGCCTTGCAGTGTCGGCCAAAAAAGGCAAAGGACTTGATGCGCTGAAATGCCATATTGCGCCTAAATTGGGTAATTTTCGGAAAATTCCATAAAATCCAATGTAGAATTCGGCTTTTAACTTGTTTTTGATACCTCCGTGCACTATCTTTTATAATAGGTACAATATGCGCAAAAAATCCGGCGGAGTATTATTCGCCCTCCTGATAGGTCTCGTCTTTTACTCTTGTTCCGATATTTCTCTGCCCCAACGAGTGGAAATACAGGGAAGTTTCGACCCAATGATAAAAATAGGGGCAAGCAATTGGGGCATTATAGCGGCTCAGGCTTTTAGAGAAGCCTTTTTTGGAGAAAGAACCGAAGATGCGTCCGCAGGTTCGGGATCTTTGCTGGGAGGTCTTGAAACCATAGACTTTGGCGGAGATGTATACAATGTGTATTATGGATTACAGCAAATAGAACAGGCGTTTTGTTTTTATATCCATACTGAAATGACCTATCCTCTTGATGTTGATGAGTATTTGGAAATAGTCGGTGAGGCGCTGGCGAAAATTGGTTATGAGGATCTCCAAATCAATTATACCATTAATACAGCGCCCTGGCAAAAAATTACTTTGCACGCCATACCCGTTCCTGTTCCTGTCGCCTTTGGTACTCCTGTTCCTTTGTCCGGTTCTGTCTCACTAACTATGGGCGCTAATTTTCTGCATACGGAAATTGGGGAAGGCGCTCTTACCATAAACCTGTATCGCGGGGGCGTTATCGTCGATAATATTGATATAATACCCAATATCACCATTACGCAAGCCGACATTCCTTCCTATCCCGGCTTGTTTTTGACTGCGACAAATGCTTCGACACATTTAAATGGTCAACACATAAACACCAATCCTGTACAACTGGGCGGTTCAATAAGTCTGGAACCAAAACCCGGCGCGGTCATCAGTCCCGAAACACTGGAGATGAGAATAGAAATAAGTCTTACTCTTCTGGAACGATTGCATTGGAGATTTGACGGCAGTATTAGAGATGAACTTAACCCCGAAGTGTATCCCATTTCCCTTAAACACATGGCTCCCTATGTAGAATATATTGATTTTGATGAAAAAGAAGAAGGTGACGAAACAATTGACGCAGGCATAGGGATATATTTTCATTTTGATGAAATGGTGAGCGGACTTGAACTGGCCATAAGTTGTAATACCCTGAATATCTTTCCGAAAGATGATCATGAAGTATTTGCAGATGCAGAATTTAAGCCGTTGGTAAGCAATATGCCTATCGTCTTCAGCAGTGCGGCAAACCATGCTCTTGAGCCTGGTGATACATCTTTTGATAAAGATTTTTATCGTCTGGATATGCCGGATGGAGAAATTAAAGAGCAGTTTATAAATGAAGAAATACAATTTGAATTCAGGATGGAATTACGTCCCGCAGGCGGCGGCGATGTGTTGACTCTTGAAAATATAAGAACTGATATACCGCCCAAAATAATGGGAGAAGCGAGGTTTTTTCAGAATTGGAGAAGAGCGCTCATAAACATGAATAATGCCGTAAAAGCCGCGACTTCTGATGATGAGGTAATAATTGGCAAAAAAAATAGAATTCCCAATACCGAAGAAGGAATAGAAGATCCTATAGACCTATCCCTAATGGATAAATATATAACCGGCTTCACTTTTGAAAATATAAAAGGAAAACTGTATCTGCACGGCCCGAATAAAACCATTGCAGACATAAATGCGGAAATTTCCTTTTTTGCGTATTACAATGAGGAACAAACAAAAATAAAATTGTGCGAGGAAAGATCGCCGTTAGTGCTGGATAATATAGGCATAGCCATAGATGATTATCTCAGTTCAAGCGGAGCTTATGCCAGTCAGGCGCTGCCGGATAAGGCAAGGGGAACAGAATTTGAGTTAACCAGTGAGTTTAATGAAATATTTTTCCATATGCCTGAAGATTTATTTTTTGAATATATAATCGATATGCCGGAATTCCTGCCTGTATATCCGCATATGTTTACCGATGGACCGGGCAGCGATAAAACCCCTGCCGGAAGTAAAATTGTCGCGACTATTATGATATATCTGCCTATGGTATTGGTTGCAGTAGAAGACAATGCCAGAGTTATGTACCCGGATATGTTCGGCGAAAATGCAAAAGACCTGTTCGGCAGGGAATCGGAAAATGAGAACCTTATTCCCGCTTCGCTGGATCTGGAGTATATGCGATTTTCTGTCGATTTTGCCACTGCCATGTTTGCAGGCGGAAAATTGTTCCTTGAAAAAAATACGCCAATATTATTTGATCCTTTGGGTATTCCGGTGAACGGCAGAACGATAACGCTTGATCTATCCCGTAATCAATTTGATGTAATAAAAGATAATTTAATAGAACCAGATTTCTATGTGGAATTTAACGAAGGCTCAAAAATAACTATCCCCAGAAATCTGGGAGTAACCAGTGTCGGGTTTACAGTCAAAGGCAAATACGAGCTGGAGTTGTAGCAGTGCATACATTACTGGCTGTTCTCATTCTGTTTTGCACCTCTTCGCTGCTTTGGGCTAATGAAGCAGTACTGACAGGAGAAGTAATGGCGGATGTACTGGTAAAGGAAGTATTGACAGGAGAAATACTGACAGGGAAGGTACAGGACAAACCTCCTCAGAAATTACCGGAAGAGACACCGGCAAGAAAAATATTTCCTGTTAAAAACCGCACCGTAGAATGGAGTCTGATTAATCTGAATGTATATGCGTCCAATGATTCCTTTGCCGCCAAAAATTTTCTGCGGAATCCCTTTGATATGCTGATTAATAAAGAGATTTTTCGGGAGACGGTTTCCATTAATCTTAATGATTTTTTAAGCGGTTTTAGGCTGGATCTTGGTACGGCGATTAAGCCTTTTTCGTTTAATTATAACCGGCAAGACAAATGGGGATTTGGTCTGGATATTGCCCATGTCGATATTATGGGAAATGTGTCGCTTTCGGGAAATATGTTGTCTCTCCATGAAACGGATGGGGATAAGTTCGGGGTTGGCGGCGCGGTTTTTACCGATATCGGGATACCGGTTTTTTTTCACTACGATGATTTCAAGATTAAAATAAGGCCGGCGGTTTATTTGCCGATGATCTATACCGAACCAAATGTCAGCTACCGGCATATATCAGGCGCTGATCCCGAAACCGGCAGTCAATGGACAAGAATTGTAATGAACTATGATATGCGCGTTTATTCGATCTTTGATATACAGGGAATGGCAGACGGCGTCATAAGCGGCGATGCCTGGAATATTCTGGGTACCAATTTAGGTTATGATTTTGGATTGAATATTGAGTATCCCTGGGATGATTGGATTAATATAGGCGTGGATATTGTCAATATCCCGCTTGTAAAAGCAAAGCTGTATCATTGCGCGCGGTTTCAGGGGAGCGCATTTCTTGATACCAGTAAATTTGATATTGTCGATTTAATGAACGGGGAAGACATTCCCGATGATGCGTACGGTTATACCGATTTTGATGACGATTCAATACAGTATTTTCAGGATTTGGACGGCAAAAAAATCTATCGTCCGTTTACCATGTTATTTTATGCCGATTGCCGCCCCTTTGACTCGGCGCCTTCTGTATCGCTCATCCCATCACTGGGTTTTTCCGTTAATCGTTTATACCCAAGGCCGGGCGCTGTTGAAGGCGGCTTGAGCGCTCGTTTGGATCTTTCCAATTTTTTTATTACCACTCTTGGCATTAACTACAATGACCGCAAATGGAAAAACAGCATTGATTTTATTCTGAATCTTCGCGCTTTTGCAGTTGATTTTGGCATATCATTTCAATCGCCGGACTTTGTCAAAAGTTTTCAGGGAGCAGGACTGGGTGTTAATGTTGGCTTGAAATTTGGCTGGTAGTTTGCATGACTCCTATTGCCACAGCCGCAGTTCTGCACGGAATGCGGCGGGGGATTCGGGCACTTGGCCTTTTTTTCCTTCAAAGGCAAAAGCGTTTGTCTCTGAAGAAGACTTGCCAATTTCCGCTGACCAGATATCGGTGACTTCGCCGGGCAGCACTTCGTTCAGGTAGTTAATGTCCAGCCGCATACGCCGGGCCTGTTCCAGTAATGCGGGATCCAGCGTATCCTGAATCCAGCGTATGTAACTTACATTGTTGACATGGCCGTTATAATCTACATCGGTGTACAGCGCCTGCCGTTCAGCTATTTTCTGTAAGGATGGCGCATTGTCAGCAATGCGGTATTCTTCAAGGCCAACGGCGGCAGACAGCGCATCCTGGCCTTCATTCAGGGGCAGGGAGTCCATGAGGGACTGCGGGCGCAGCGGGCGGCGTTTTTCCATGTCAATGATAAGCCAGCAGCTGCGGGCCTGAATTACCGGATTGTCATTTAAATCGCGAATATCATAGTCGCGCAGGGCAAACAGCTTTTCCCCGCCCCGCGGCCAGGTTCGCACCGTAATGGTTTCGCCGTATTGGGGCCGCCGGTGTACCTCCACCGACATACGTGACAGTATCCACGCTTGATTGGTCCGGGCCATTGCCTCGCGGCCTACTCCCAGGTTTTCCGCATGGCTTATTGCCGCTTCCTGAAAAAAGTTGAGCGCCGCGTCCAAAGTCATCAAGTCCGATTTATCGATAGCGTCAAACCGCACAATACAGCTTTCCGACCAGATATCCAGGGGAGCACCGTGCATCAATGATGCAATGTCATGTTTTTCCATAGTCTTATATTGTTATAAAAAGGCCAAAATTGCAATATTGTATGTTGAACAAAAGTTGGATTTATGTCATTCTATAAGCATGGCTTTGCACATAAATAGGGAAAAAACAAAAAAAACCATAGACCTTATTCTTGACAAAATAAGGGAGGAATCAGATCAGGCGCTGCTTGCCGAGTACCACAGCCTTTTTACGAAGGAAGTTTCATTGTTTCACCGGTCTAAAGTCGCGGCCTATCTGCTGATGATGTATGATCAGGCGGCAGGCGTGCCGGGGAAAGACCTGCGTTCTGCCCTTGGCAGCCGCGCTCATGCGCCTGCTGCCGACACCAGAGGCAGAGATACTCAGGATAGCGCGTCAGATGGTCCGCCACGCAATCTGATACCTGAAGAAGAATCAAAACGGCTGTTTTTTAGCGTGGGCCGAAGCAGACGGGTTTTCCCCCGCGAGATTATCGGGCTTATCACCACAAAAACGACTGTTTCCAAGGAAGATATTGGCGCTATTCGTATTCTTGATAGTTACTCGTTTGTCCAGGTGCGGGACACGGTGGCGGAGCAGCTTATTGAATCACTGAACGGACTGAAGGTCCGGGGCAGGGCGCTTACGGTTAATTATGCCAAGTGGCGCAGAGATTCAGAGGATTCGGATGATGACGATATGTTTGACTCAGAGCAGAACCAGGATCATTCTGAGGAAGAAGATATTTAACCCTATTCCCGCAATCAACAGAATCCAGGCCGCAAACTCCAATGCATATGCCTTGATCTGACAGTGCCGGGCAATCGTTTCCGGTTCGCCCGGAATAATCCCAAAAGTAGCAAACGCGTCTTTCGGCTGCGATGGCAGTTCCTCTCCAGGCTGTAATGCGCCAAAAATATACCACATCCGATGGCCTGATTTGGCCTTTCTGAATTCCGGCAGCAACAGCGGAATGGCGCCTTCCTGTGCCTGGGGCGGTAATTCGGCGCTGCGGATAAAACCATACCGTTCGCCGCTGGGAAGCAGGCAGCTTGAGTCTTTCAGCGGGTCCAGATACCGCAGCGGCAGCCGGGCAAGATCCCGGTAGGCCCGCAGTATTCTGGACATCCATGTCAGGCGGCGGTACACAACGGTAAACAACAGCCCCGGCGGTATTGCCGGATAGAGCGGCACAAACAGCGCCATAATGGAAACAATTACCGTTAGGCGAAATGCAGGCCGGGAAAGAAACAATGCCGCTATGATAATTTGGCAAAGCGCGCCAATGATCAACGCATAGGGGGTAATGGCATTCCAGTATTCGCCGCGCTGCCTGCCTGCCCTGATTGTCTGTGTGGTAAGCGAGTGATCGGGGCCATCGTAAAAAATCACTATTAATGGATTCTCTTTGGTGGATACAAAACTCCAACGCCCGTTCTGGCAGACTAACAGGCCCCCGACAAAAACTCTTGCTCCTACGGTGAGCGCGGAAACTCTCTCCCATCGGATTTTTTCCGGGGCCTCATCGCTTGGATCAACCGGTATGGTTTCTCCGGAAGGTATGCTTTTCTGTATTGGCAGCAAATATGTTTCGGCATTTTGCAGAGAAACGGGAACCGTAAGGTCTTCGCTGCGTATCCACAGGGTTTGTCCGTCTGTTATCGATTCAAAGCCGCCGACAAATCGAAACGTTTTTGCCTTCTCGCTATTGCTGTCCGGCGTTTGCTGGCAATAGCAGCTATAATCCAGAATGGGACTAAGACGGAGTTCATCAAAACGCTTCCTGAACGTATGCCACTTATAGCGTTTGATCAGGCCGCCAATCATTGGTATTAATCCGTACCAAAGGACCACCATGCTGATGATCACTAGAAAATCAATTATTCTCAGGGTATTATACCTCCATGGATACAATATATAATATCACAGTTGGCGCCATTGCTACCAATTGCTGGGTATATCCCCTGAACGAAGACCGTGCAGAGGCGGGTTCCGGTTTTTCTCCCTGTGCAGTCATAGACCCCGGAGAGGAAGGCAGTCGTATCATTTCCTGTCTGGATCAACATAAACTGTACCCCAAGTATATTCTACTCACTCACGGGCATTTTGACCATATCGCTGCAGTGCCGGCCCTTGTTGCGGAATACCGTAAACGGCAGATAGCCGCGCCCATAGTTGCCATTCATGCGGCAGATGCCGAATATCTGGGCCCGGATTCTTATGCGGTTCACTGCCGCAGCGCCAGGGCTGCAATGGGGAGTTCGGCATTTATTGATGCGCTGTGGGAGGATATGCCGACAACCATGCCGGCGCCGGACAGAATCCTTGCGGAAGGAGACACGATAGGTCCTTTTACCATATTGCATCTGCCCGGCCACACCCCCGGCAGCATTGGCATATTGGATGCAAAAACAGGGGTTTTGTTCACCGGGGATACTCTTTTTTGCGATGGGTATGGCCGCACCGATCTTCCCGGCGGCAGCGGGTCGCAGCTTGTTGCCAGTCTCAAGCGCCTTTTTGCCCTGGACAGCACTACACAGATATACCCCGGCCATGGCCCTGCGGATATATTGCCCAATTCTTTTATTTAGTCTATAATCAGGCTATGAGTGAAACCGCCAACAATGCAGACCTTGTAGGAAAAAAGATATTTTTTCTGCATCCTACGGTTGTAGTCCAGAATCGGATTATCACGGAACTTGTGCAGCAGGAATATGAAGTATACGTTGCCAAAAACAAAGATTCCATCAAAAAGGTGCTGAGAAAATACCCCGATTCTATTCTTTTCATAGATATTAACGAACATATGCCCGAAAAAGAGTGGGATCTTTGGATTACTGCGGTTATGGAGGCCTCGGATACCAAAAGCGCTTCCATTGGCATTATTACCGCCAATGAGGATGAGCAGATTAAGCGCAAATACCTTCTGGTGACAAAAGTACCGTGCGGTTATACCATATTGCGGTTTGATCTGGAAAAAGCCATAACCCACATCATGGCGGTTCTGCACAATGTGAATGCAAAAGGCCGCCGAAAGTATATTCGCGCAACCACCGAACATGAGACCAATACCACCATGAATATGCCCTGGCATGGCAATTTTATTAACGGTCATATAAAGGACATCAGTGTTGTAGGCATTTCCTGTACGCTTGATTCCAACCCGGATATACCCAAAAATACCCTGTGCAAGGATATTCAGATCAAACTCCAGAGCTCATTGCTTAAGGTAGAAGGTATTGTGTTGGGTTCCCGTAAATCAGGTCTGGACACCGTATATGTCATTCTCTTTACCCAGCGCATCGATCCGGAAGTCCGTATAAAAATCCGTAAATATATTCAGCATAATTTGCAAAGCAAAATGGAATTCGATTTACGGTAGACCAAATACCTTGATCCCCTCGCCGGGAAATTTTTCTTTCACCGATGCCACCGCCCGCTGAATGGCGCGCGCTTCTTCTTCCTCGCACCAGATTATCAGGGCGAAATTTTCCTCCGGCCATACAGCGTCACCCATGCGGGGGCCGGTGCTGCCGACCCCAAAAATGCTGGGGTATTTGGTGTAATACTTGCCAACGTCTGCTTTTGCAAGCGCTTCCAGAATATTTTCCTCAACGGAATGATTGGCGATTATTTCAATACGTATCATTTTCCAGCCTCCGTATTATTTTTTATGCGGCCGCCCTGGCCTGCCGCAATCCGTTCACGCCGCGCTTCTGCTTTTGCTTTGCGCAGATCGGAACGTTTATTTATTATTGCGTAAATCGTCGGCATAAGGAAGAGTGTCATTAAGGTGCCGAATGAGAGCCCTCCCAACACGGTTTTGCTTATGGGCGCCACCAGTTCCGAGCCTTCACCGGGGAAAAAAGCCATTGGTACCAGCGCAAAGAGGGTGGTAACCGTTGTCATCAGAATGGGACGAAGCCTGTTGCCTGCCGCTTCCACGCAGGCTTCGTGCAGGGCCATTCCCCGTTTGCGCAGCAGATTGATATAGTCTACAAGCACGATTCCGTTATTCGTCATAATCCCGATAAGGACCAATAATCCTACCAGAGTAAGCGCGTTGAAAGGTTCATTGGTCATAAGATAGATCAGAACGATACCGATAAAAGAAAGCGGTATGGTAAATATGATGATAAATGGATCTCTGAACGATTCGAATAAACTTGCCATGGTTCCAAAGTTAAGAAATATAGCCATAACGCAGATAAGCACAAAGCGGGTTAGTAATTTTACCATTTCAGAGTTGGCGCCGCCATATTCAATGAGCACATCATCTTCAACGGGAATTTCCGCTTTCATAAGGGATTCTACCCTTGATTGCAGCGTGTTTATTCTGGCTCCCGGCTTTGCGCTTGCGGTTACATGAATAACGCGGCTTTGGTTTTCGCGGCGAATGGTAAGCGGTCCGGTGCCTTCTTCGTAATGGACAAAACTTGACAGCGGAATTCGGCCTGCAATTTGGCTGTTGATAAAAATGTGATCAAGAGACGGTCTTGTGCTGCGATCTTCTTCCGTGAGAATCAGCAGTACATCGTAGTCTTTGCCGCCCGATTTATATCTGGTAGCGATAACGCCGTCTACCGCAGCCTTAATCTCATTGCCTACGGTGAAGGCATTCAGGCCAAGAGCATACATTTTTTCCCTGTCCAGTATAATTTCTATCTGGGGCAGTCCGTCTTTCAGATCCACCTGCGGCTCGGTTACATCGTCAATCCTGTCTTTCAGCAGGGCGGCAATTTTTTCGGCAAGCGCTTTGCCTTTAACCAGATCATCGGTACGAAGCACAATGTCAACTGCGTTGCCGCCGCCCATCATGTTCATGCCGCTGCCAAAATTGAAAGACACTCCGGGAAAACTGTCAAAGTGTTTCCTTAAAATATCCTTGATTTCATCCGAGTCTTCAATGCGATCCGCATATTGGGGAAGTTGTATTTGCAAAGATCCGGAATTGCTGCCGCCGCCCAATCCAAATATAGGGCCGCCGCCGCCTGCGTTGACAATCAGGCTTTCATAACCTTTGACTTCATTTTTAACGATAATCTCAAGTTGTTTTAAGACGGCTTCGGTTTCGTGCAGAGGTGTGCCCATGGGAAGCGTTGCAGTAACGCTTACACTGTCTTCTTTTTGCGGGGGCATGAAAACCCAGCCAACTACCGGAACCAGAAAAATGCTTACTGCCAGCAAAGCCGTAAGGAAAATAATGAGAACAGCCTTACGCCTGAGTACTTTATCTACTGCGCGGCGGTACTTGTTTTCCAGCCAAATAAAGAAACGTTCAAATACCGCGTCAATTTTTGCCAGTGTGCCCGTAAGGGGTTTTTGTTTACGGGTAACCAGAGGGAAATACCGGCTGGTAAGAACCGGCACCAGAAAGAGCGCAGTAACCAAAGAGATTGCCAACGAAATGACAACGGTAAAGGCAAGACCAGAGAACATTTCTCCCGCCATTTCCAATAAACCCTGAAACATTACCAGCGGCGCAAAAACGCATAACGTGGAGAGGGTAGAAGCGGTAATTGCCATGGTCATTTCCTGGGTGCCGATTATCGAAGCGGTAGTCAGCTTTGCGCCTTTTTCCCGGTAGTGATAAATTTTTTCCAGAATAATGATGGAGTTATCAATTAACATACCAATTCCCAAAACGAGTCCTGCCATGGTCATAAGATTAAGGGTAAGCCCCGCAAAGTACATGAGCATTAGGGTAATGATGATGGAAACCGGAATACTGATACCGATTATTATGGTCGGTTTGAATGAACGAAGAAACAGAAACAGCACAAATACTGCAAGAAATGCGCCCCACATGGCAGAAGATGTTACCTGATTAAGTGAATTTTCGATTATATCGGTTGTGTTAAAAAGTTCTTTTATTTTGATGTCCGGCGGCAGTTCTTTGGTCATGCGATCCAGCCTGGCACGAAGATCTTTTGCAGCCTGCACTGAGTTTTTGCCGCTTTGCTTTTGAACGATCATCGTTACGGCAGGTTGTCCGTTTACATATACGGCGCTGGTTTCATCGCGGAAACCTTCGAACACATCGGCAATATCGCGCAAATAAATTTGCCGGGGCATCTCTATTTGGGTGCCGGTAAATCCGCCGCCTTTGTAGGAAATGACCGTGTCCCTAATCTGTTCCAGCGAAGTATATTCACCCATGGTGGTAAGAATGTAGGACAGATCATTTTCGGTGATGGTTCCTGCGGCAATCTGCATATTCTGGATAGCCAGCATTTGTTGAATTTGCGTGACCGTAAGGCCATAGGCTTCAAGCCGGTTCTGCGGAATTTCCACCCGGATAATTTTTTCCCGTCCGCCGTTTACCGAAGCGGTAGCGATACCCGGCGTCTGCTCGATCCGCGGGATGATGGTATCTTCGGCCATTTCACGCAGTTCTTCGGGCGTTCGGTTTCCGGTAATCATCAAACCAACAATGGGAATCATGGATGGATCAAATTTGAAGATCATCGGCGCGTCTGCATTCGCGGGCATATAGTTTCTAATTCTGTCCAGAGCGTCGCGGACAGACAGGGACGCTTCGGCCAGATCTGAGCCGTAGGTAAACTGCATGATTACCATGCTGGTGCCTGATGATGATGTTGACGTCACTTTTTCAAGATTGGATACGCCAGACAGGGTCGCTTCCAGCAGCCGCGAAACAGAACGTTCGACTTCTTCGGGACCAGCGCCGCGATAACTGGTATACACCACAAGATACGGAGGGTTAATCTCGGGATACAGATCCACCGGTAAATTAACCAGCGCAAAAATACCAAGCCCCATGAGAAGGAAAAAAACAATTAAAACGGTAGTTGGCCTTGATACAACGGTTTTGGCAAGACTCATGTCAACCTCCCAGGGGCGGCGCGCCTATCGGTGCGAGCCGTTCGATAATGTTAACTCTGGAGCCGTCTTCCAGAAGACTCATGCCCCGGATAACAATTTCTTCGTGAGCCTCGATTCCCTGATTTACTTCCAGAATGCCGTCGATAAGTATTCCTTGCACAATTGTTCTTTTGCGGACAACTGGATTTTCCGGATCACTGTTGTCTACCGCAAAAACATAGCGTTCGCCAAAACGGTTGATTACCGCATTGGCCGGAATCTTAACGATATTTTCTTTTTGTTCGGTGATGATCTTTGCCTTGGCGAACATTCCGGGTTTTAACCTTGACCCGGCATCGCTTACATTGACCCGTACTTCCATGGTACGGGATGCAGGATCAACCGTGGGGGCAAGTTCACTGATGCTGCCCTGAAAAATCTCGCCGGGCCATGCGTCAAGGGTAATTTCGCACGGCAGATTCATTGCCATCTTGGAGATAAAGCGTTCCGCCACATAGAGCCGTATTTCCAGAGCGCCGCCTCCGGCAATGCGGGCCAGCGGCACTGCCTGACTGATTGTCATGCCGATCTGGGCTGGTAAAGCCACTACGGTCCCGCTGATGGGAGCGGTTGCCACACCCCAGCGGAAAGTCATGCCGGGACGCGAAGGATCAACTGCGGCAATCTGCTCGCCCCTGTTTACCCGCTGGCCTACCGCGACATATACCTCGGCCACTTTGCCCGCCGCATCGGAATAGACGTCAACCGTGGAACCGGCAATAATGTCACCTGACAACGAGATATAATCCTGAATGGGACCTTTTACCGCAAGCATGGTATTGACCGCATATACCGGCGCTTCCAAAACACCTTCCGCCCCGCCGGCCTCTTTCTTACCATACACTTCCCTTATCCGCTCACAACTGGAAAATATGAGTATTATTAATAGTAATAATAATAAGATATTACTCGAATTTTCTCTCGCAGAGGCGCAGGGACGCGGAGGCGCGGAGGAATCAAAAAGGTGGGGATCCGCGTTATTTCTTAATCTTTGCGCTCTCTGCGTCTCCGCGTCTCTGCGAGATTTAATGAGGGATGCTTTTTTCATATTATTTTCTCTCCTTTGAAGACAAAGTTCCAAATGGAACTCCTATTGCATATTCAAGGTCCAACAGACCGTTGAGGTAATTAAATTGCTGTTCAAGTAATTGGACGCGGGCTTGTCTAAGGGATTGCTCCGCATTTTGCACCTGAAAATGATCCTGTAAACCGGCGCGGTAGGCCTGCTCACTTAACTGGTAGGCGCGTTCGGCAAGATTTACCGTTTGCGCCTGCGCTTCTGCTGTTATCCGCGTCTTATCCAGCGACAGCACCGTATTGTAAATTTCAATTTCAGTGCCCCGAATCATCATTGCAAGGCCTATATTGGCAGTGGTAATTTGATCATCCCAGTTTTTAATTCCCTGAAAATCAGGGCTAAAGGGAAAAAGGCTGTGCAGCCGTATCCCCAGCGTCATGGTAAGAGCGCCGGATTTTCGCCACATATCTTTATTGCCCCAGTCGTCTTTCCATGGGTCTCCCATAAAAGCCGGTGTGGTATTCCAGCTTAAATTCAAAAACGGCAGCAGCGATTGAGCCTGCGCCTTGCGGACGCTCTGCAGCATCAGTATGGTATGCCGCAGTTCCTGAATATCAGGCTTGCCGGAAGCGGCTTTGGAGATCATCTCCTGGACATCAAGGGAAATAAAAGCGGTTTCCTGTTCTATTGGTATAAATTCAAAAACGGTGTCGTATGGCAAGCCCAGAAACATGGCAAAGCTGGCCATGGAAAGCCGCATACCGTTTTCAACTTGATCCATTATGGGTTTCATGTTTTCCACGGCAACCTGCGCCTGCAGGTACACCAGTTCCGGAGCAAGACCGGCATTGAAATTTGCCCGGGCTATCTGCACCTGTCTTTGGGCATTTTCAAAACTCCCTTGCAGCAGACTGATATTTTCCTGCAAGAGCAGCATATTGTTATACGCTTTGCGTATATCCCGCTCAAGCTGTAATTTTGCCTTTTCGTAACCAATTAATCCGCTTTGGTAATCCAGCCGCAGCCGGTTCATGTTTTCAAACATGGCAATACTAATCGTAAGCGAAGCCTGTATCGACCCTGCAACATTCCAGCGCGGCGCGTCTACGGAATAAGGGACAACGCCATACAAAGTATTCGGAGGCAAGGGCAGCACTGCTCCTGCACCCGGTATAGTGGCAATATCTACCGGAAACAACCCTGTAATCGTATTTACTTCATTATTCAAAATCAAAGTCCCGCTTGCCGTTACGCTGGGAACAAATTGATTCCATGATAAATCCGATGCCCGTTTTTTGGTACCGCTCGCTATCCGCGCTGTTTCCAGACTCAAATTATTTTTGAGCGCCCTGTCCACCGCCTCATCCTGACTCAGCCGCACCGGCGAGCTGCCCGCCTGAGCAAACCCCACCCCACAAACCGCCAAAATTAAAACCAGCATTATTGCTAACTGCCTATTTCTCATAACACATTGTTCCTTATCTTCTCCTCATTCCTCATTCCTCATTCCTCATTTTCCTTAACCCCTATTCCTGATGTTACAAAACGATACAAAAACCGAATGTCGCTTTTTGGCACCGTTCCCAATGCCTGCCCCGAGTTTTCCCTCATTAACGTACTAGCGATAAGAAACAAAACCCAGGGAGAGATTCGCCCTTCTTTAAGTTCACTGAATGGACTATTACACAAAGGTTTTATGGCAATATCTTCAAAAACCCACAAAAATTCATGTTCCGGCCCGTCCATATTGTCTTTTGCCGGTTTCAGGCTCGGCCGCCGAGTACGGAGCCAATCCAGCGTGATAAGGATATCCGGCTTTGCGCGCAGATACTCGGCTATCGAAAAAATTCCCAGATAGAGCTGTTCCTGCGGAATCACAGAATGCTGCATCCCTTGCCGGGCAAAATCAATAATCCGCCGTGACTCGGTCATAAAAAGCTGGTGCAGCATATCCTGTTTGCTTGCAAAGTGGTAATACAAACTGCTTTTTGATAAACCTGAACGACGGGCAACCTGTTCCATCGATGCTTCCCAGGGGCCTGCTTCGGCCACCGCGCTGGCCACCGCCTTGAGCAACGGATCATCCTCAAGACTGTTCACCGTCCCTAAAATACGGTTCTCCAGCCCCTCATAATCCAGCGCGTCTATCTCCTCACTAATATAACCCAGACCTTGCCCAATAATTACACCAATTGCATTGATTATTTTGCTAATTGCCGCTTCAGACGGCTGTTTTACCAGAGATTCCCCCTTTTTGTGAAAATCTGCCATGCAAAAAGTGAGTGTTGCAAAGCTCAAACGCATGATTAACGGCTGAATATTATAGGTTTTCTTAATTGAATGGCTGTACAATTCCAGATCAATACCCCTTTTACGGAATTCTTCGTGCATTTTGGCACTGTTCAGTTCACGATCATGGAGTTTTATCATCGCAAAAATGAAAATATTCACATTTCGGGCATAATATTCCGCTACAGATCGGGCAAGTATGAAGACTCCCGTACTATTATGCTCGTTTTTCAGGGCTTTTTCATAGCCCGGGCGAACAAAATCGGTAAAATCATCAAAAAAATGCACGGTCATGGCATCAAGCAGGGCCTGTTTGCTCCTAAAATGGCGGTACAACGCCGGTTTACAGACCTTTAACTCACGGGCTACATGGCTGAGACTGGTATTTGCATAAAACTCGCGGCCCCACACTCGAAAAGCCGCATCCATAATTTCTGTCTTTGTCATAAAAATGGTGTCAGTCACCTATTTTGGCAGGCCAGTTACCGACCGGTCGTTAACAATATAACAAACGCCGGAAAAAAAGGCAACAGCTTTTTGAGAAAATTAACGAATATTACTTTAAGTATGCTCTGAGCTTTTCTATCACCCTGTCAATATCAAGCGGTTTACCAAGATGATCGTCCATACCTGCCGCAAGGCAGTCCTCTACATCGCTCTTAAAAACATTCGCAGTCAGGGCAATTATGGGCAGTCTGCCTCGCTGCCTTGCAGGCAGGGCGCGTATGCGCCGGGTTGCTTCATACCCGTTCATTACCGGCATTTGCACATCCATGAAAACGATGTCGTATTTATCGGGAGCCGCCTGCACCATCTTCAGCGCTTCCTCGCCGTTTTCGGCGCAGTCAATCGACAGCCCGGTATGCTCTAACAAGGCGATAAGGATTTCACGATTGATTTCCACATCTTCGGCAACCAACAGATTCTTTCCCCCGAACTCGCCGTCGCTCACCGTATTATCTTCTTTGATGTCGTCCGTTATACCCAACGTTTCGTTTATGCAGTCAATTATCATTGATGACATAAGCGGTTTCAGCAGGCATTTGCTTACACCGGCCCGCAGCGCATCTTCTTTTATCTGTTCCCAATCCATTGCCGTTATCATAATTACTACAGATGGCTTGCTTGTTACGGATTCCTTGATTATTTTAGTCAGTTCAATTCCGTCCATGCCGGGCATACGCCAGTCTATAAAATAGATGTCATAAGCGCCGCGCTCTTCGATAATCCGGCAGGCTTCATGACCGTCAGCCGCAACATCGCAGTGCATTTCAAGCTGTCCGAATAATTTTTGAAATTGATCGCGTGTTTCCGCCATATCGTCTACGGCTAAAATCCGCACATTTTTCCAGTTGACGCCGGGAGCGAGCATTGAAATGGGACTCTTGTCACTGCGCTGCGCTTTTACGGTAAAAATAAACGCGGCGCCTTTGCCAAGTTCCGATTCGACCCAAATGGTTCCGTCCATAAACTCAACGATATGCTTGGAAATGGCAAGTCCCAGTCCTGTTCCGCCATACTGCCGGCTTGTTCCGCTGTCGGCCTGCTCAAACGCAGAGAACAGCTTTTCGTGTTTTTCCGGGGATATGCCAATTCCGCTGTCTTTTACCTCGATACGCAATTCACAATTACCGTCAGTTTCACTAACCAAAAACGCGCCAAGGTGGATTTCGCCGCCTTCAGGCGTAAACTTTACCGCGTTGGCCAACAGATTCGTAATAACCTGCGACAAGCGCTGATCATCTCCAATCAGGAAGCGCGGTATGTTACTGTCAATATTCAAAGAAAACCGCTGTTGTTTTTCATCTACTCTGAAATTTATTACGGACAGTACCTTTTGCAGCATTCTTTCAAAATTATACTCAATGGGCGCCAATTCCAGCTTATTCGCTTCGATCTTCGCCATATCAAGTACATCGTTGATCACACCAAGCAAGTGGGAAGACGCATCTCCAATTTTATTCAAGGAGTGGTTTTTTTGTACGATGTCATCAGCTTTTTTTCCTATGACTGTCATGCCGATGATTGCGTTCAGGGGGGTGCGCATCTCATGGCTCATGTTGGCCAGGAAGTTGCTTTTTGATCGGCTGGCGATTTCAGCTTCCATTTGTTGCTTTTCCGCTTCATTGATTAGATTTTTGGTTTCAGTCATGTCGAACGCCGCATTCACAAAGCGTATGGGATTTCCGTCTTTATCCCGAATAGCTTTGCCGACGGTGCGGAACCAGGCATATTCGCCGTTTTTCTTTTTGAGCCGCTGTTCTATATCGAAAGGAGTGTTGCCGGTTTTGTCGAGCAAATGAGCTGAAAAAACACGGAACGAACTTTCCAAATCGTCAGGATGCACAAGGCCAATCCTGCTTTCGCCGAGAGTTTTCAGGAATGTATCATCATCGTCGGTATATCCCAGCAATTTTTTGTATTTATCGGAATATTCGGTGTGGCTGTTAGGGCCCAGAAGGTCGTTTGGATCGAATTCCATATTAACGATACCTATATTCGCGGCTTCTATAAGCAGATTTAATTTGGTTAACTGCAGTTCTTTATCAAGCAACGTTGTCTTGGTTTCGGTTATATCCAGCAAAGCCCCCGCAATGCGAATGACATTGCCGTCTTTATCCCGTATAGCTTCACCGCAGGCGCGGAAATAGGCATATTCGCCGTCTTTTTTACGCAGCCTGTATTCAGCGTCATAAGGCGTTTCGCCGGTTGTGTCCGAAACGTGCCTCATGACATACGCGATGGCTTCGTCTTTGTCGTCGGGATGCAGGTGGTTTTCCCAGTTTTCCAGTGTGTTGGGGAAATCAATTTCGTTTTTATACCCCAGCATATTTCTGAATTCATCGGTAAATGTAACGGTATTATCGGGGTGGGCAAAATCATTATTTGTTATCCTCACATCATACAGACCGATTTTTGTGGCTTTCACCACCGCATTAAGCAAGGTAAGCTGCCGTTCGTTATTAAGCAATTCATGTACTTTTTCGGTTACATCTATTAACGAGCCCGCAACGTGTGTGGGGTTGCCGTTTTTATCACGTATGGTTTCGCCGTACGCATGAAAATATGAATATTCGCCGTTTTTCTTTAACAGACGGTATTCAATGTCAAATGGGGTGTTGCCCGTTTTATCCAGCATATGCGCCGCGAAAGCGTTAACCGATCTTTCTTTATCCTCGGGATGCAGTTTATCACTCCAACTATTTATAATGCTGGGGAAATCGGATTCATTCGAATATCCCAGCATATGTCTGAATTCATCGGAATAAATGATTTCATTTACAGGATTAACCGGGTCATCTTTTATAACATACATATCCCATAACGCTATTTGCGTCGCTTTAAGCATAAGGTTCACTTTTAAAAGGTACTGTTTATTTGTTTCATGCGCTTTTATTAATTCTTTTTCACGGTTACGCATTTCAGTCATATCATAGGCGTATGCAATTATCGCAAATGTGTTTCCGTAAGGAATTCTGACAAATTCAACCAGTAAGTTTTTGGTTTTATCTCCAATGTGCACTTCTGTTTCAACTTTGTCATATCCTTTCTTCGCGGCAGTTACGAGCCTTTCAGATACCGGTATCGAAACACGGCCGTCCGGTTGAATTTCCGGCAAGCTCCCGGTAAATCGTTCAAAAAATCCGGCAAAAAATGCTTCTTTTGTCTCAAAGCCCATAAAACGCAAGGCAGCGGGGTTGCAGTCAACGACGTTGAAGCTGCTGTCAAATAATACGTTTATTTGCGGGTTCGTTTCGAGTATTATTGATGTTGTTGCTTGCGATTCTTTAAGCTCCCGGAACATCCGCTTTTGCTCTCGCAGGTCACGCGTATATCCGGCTACTACATAATCATTTCCATATTTGACTCTCGCAAGCGTAATCTCAACCGGTATGTGACTGCCGTCAGGCAGTACATGCAGCCATTCAAAACAGAGACTTTCACCCTTCTCAAACACCCGCTTCAAGTACCCAATCCTTTTGATGTCGGATCGTTGTCCATCAGGCTGAAATTCAGGATCAAGGTCGAAGTAACTTGATAAGTATTCTTGTTTGGTTTTGAATCCGCACAGATTTATAGCGGCCTGGTTACAATCCAGTATCTTGTAATCGCTGCTCCACAATTTGCAGCACAGCGGGTTAGAATCCAGCATGATTCTAAAATGTTCGTTTGCCTCCTGTTCCGCTTCCATTGCTATTTTTTTCGTTTTGTTATTTATATCTATCAGAAAAACGACAATTACCATCAGCAGCAAAAGTATAGCGGCTGCTACAGACACGATCAGAGAGCGTCGGTTCGCGTGGAGTGATTGTTCTTCGGCAAGTATTCTTGAATAGTCAAAGGAACGACTTGTCCATTCCTTTGCAATTTTTCCGGTATCTATATACACAATGGTTTTGTCGATGATCGAGCATAGCATTTTCTCATTTATATTAAGTCCAAAAAATGTATCGTTGAAAACGGGGAACGTGTAATTGGCTTTATAGCCGGGTTTTTCGCGGTAATTTTGCTGGTAATAAAGGATATATCCAAGATTAAAAAACAGGTCTATCTCATCTCTTTCAAGGGCATCCAGGGCATCATCTTGAGAGTCGTAGAGCCTGACGTTGGCATTGTTTGGAAACCATTGATCATATAATTGACGGGTAGCGCACCATCCAACAACCCCCACAGCCGCTTGTCCAATCTGATATAATGCAAGGTTTGGATATTCTGTTTTTGAAAAGAATGCGTAAGGTGTTGAAAAAAACGGCGTTTGCGGCCATATAAAATATAACTTCCGTTCCTCGGTAATAATCAAATCCGAAATCAGCGCCGCTTCGCCGGTCCTGAGCATTTCGAGTATTTCTCCCCAGGTTGCGTCTTTTTTGTTAATAGGCTCAAACTCAATTCCGGTCATCCTGCTTATTTCTGTTAAAACATCTATCGAGATTCCCTGAAATTCATCTTCATTTGAATTGTAAAAACTGACCGGATACGTATCAGTTCCCAACACTATGGGAATTTTTGCGGACAGGCTGTCTATATACGCTCTTTCTTCAGCAGAAAAAGAACTATATAGAACATTTCGATTATATGCATTATTGCCTTCTTGATATAATGCATACAGTCTCTTAATCCCGCTTGCCGCGATGTATTTATTCATAACCGATATAACCGGTTCAAGTTCATTATTCGCCGTGGTCAGTGCAATGGGGGTGTATGCCAGCGGCAGTAATCCGTGTACAAGGGAAAGGTCTGTTGTTCCGTTGTAATCGTAAGCCATTCCCCGTGAGCGTTGTGCGACAGGATCGGACATAAGATATTTGCTTTGACGTTCCGGGGTAATTTCATACTCACTGGTGAAGTCAATTGTTTTGCTGTCTATGCCGCCGGCAAGGGAGTTCGAGTCATGAAACTCCAGCACAAATGGAATCCCGAAAAGGTCTGACAGCAGTTCGCAGAGCATGGGCGAAAATCCGGCGTATGTACCATCCGACAAGAGAAACCCTTCTGCAGAGGGTACTGTTCCGAAAGAAAAACGCTGCCGTGATCTCTTGAGCGTTTCAATCGCGGCTATTTCACTCTCGGTAATATCCGGTATGTCGCGGAATGATTGTATAACTTGTATGCCGAATTCGGGGTTATCCGATTCATTGCCGCAGCCTGTAAAGCCAAGTACAATGGCACAGAAAAGTAATATGGCTGCAAATCTTGTTGTAAGCTCCTGACACCTGTTTTTCAAAATCATGTTGTTCATATCCCTATCTTTAGATTTTTTTATTTTTGTATCACACGGATATTATTTGATGTAAATATAGCATTTATATACATAATTGCCAATAGGTAATATTCTGGCACTCCCCATTATCCCGCTATACACAAGGCCTTTTTCAGGGTACCATTGTCTATATAATGGGTAATTTTGTTCATCTTCATGTCCATTCCGACTATTCTCTGGCGGATGCCGCTGTTTCGGTACACGGTCTTGCAGATAAAGCCGCAGAACTGGGGATGACCCATCTTGCCCTAACCGACCACGGCAATATGTTTGGGAGCATGGAATTTGTTGCCGCCTGCCAGAAAAAGAACATTACGCCAATAGTCGGCTGCGAGGTATATGTCTCGCCCGGCTCCCGCCATGAAAAAAAAGGAACCGAGAACGAAAACAAGTACTATCATCTGGTGCTGCTGGCTGCTAACCGCGAAGGCTACTTTAACCTGGTTAAACTCTGCTCTTTTGCCTATACCGAAGGCTTTTACTACCGGCCCCGTATCGATGAAGAACTGCTGACCCAACACAAGGGCGGGCTTATCGCCCTTTCCGCCTGTGTCTCCGGCGAAATTCCACGGCTTATCCGCGCGGGAAAAACCGATGAAGCGGAACAAAAGGCCCTGCACTACCGTAATCTTTTTGGCGCAGACGAACAGGGCAACCCCAACTTTTACCTTGAGATACAAGACCATGGTATTCCCGCCGAGGTATTGAGAGGCCCTCTTTCCCAGCAGGACCTTAACAGGGAACTTGCCGCCATTTCCCGTAAAACCGGCGTGCCGCTTGTTGCGACTAACGATGTGCATTATATAACGCAGGATGACTATATTGCCCATGACGTTCTCCTCTGCATCGGCACCGCCAAATTTCGCAGTGAGGAAAAACGAAAAAAATACTACGGCGATCAGTTTTATTTTAAAACAGCCGATGAAATGACAACATTGTTTGCCGCTTACCCCGAAGCCATTGCCAATACAGTCCGCATTGCCGAACGCTGTGCGGCCGATATTCCCATGGTTTCAACCAAAGAGCTGCCGCAGTATTTGCCCGAATTCGCAATTCCCGCCGGTTTTGCCAGCGCGGACGAATATCTGCGCCATGTTGCCGCCGAAGGTCTTGCCAAACGGTACGCAAAAGAGAAGGCTGCAAATAGCGTTGACTGGAAACGGATACAGGAACGCTGCGAATACGAGTTAGGCGTCATCATTCAGATGAATTTTACCGGATACTTCCTTATCGTAATGGATTTTGTGAACTGGGCAATCGAACACAATATTTCCGTGGGGCCGGGACGGGGCTCAGGGGCTGGTTCCATTGTCGCGTATGCTTTGCGTATCACCGACATTGAGCCGCTCAAATACGGCCTGCTTTTTGAACGATTCCTTAACCCCGACCGTATCTCCATGCCCGACTTTGACATTGACTTTGCCAATGAAGGCCGTGACGATGTTATAAAATACATTACCGAAAAATACGGCAAAGAACGCGTGGGACAGATCATTACTTTTGGAACTCTGGGGGCCAAGGCGGTGATTAAAGATGTCGCCCGCACATTGGGCATACCTATTGATGAAGCTGAAAAGATCGCCAAGCTCATTCCTTTTAAGCCCGGAACCACATTAAAGAAAGCATTTGAAGAAGAGGCAAAATTACGGGAACTGGAAGAGGATCCAAAATATACCGAGCTTTTTACCCTGGCCCGCAAGCTGGAAGGCCTGAACCGCCACTCAAGTTTGCACGCTGCCGGTGTGGTAATAGGCAAATCGGTTCTGCACAATTTTGTGCCGCTTTTCAAAGACTCCAAAACCGGCGCCATTGCAACGCAATACGACATGAACCATTTGGAAAATTGCGGACTGATAAAAATGGATTGTCTGGGGCTTAAAACACTTGACGTTATCAAACACACCGAAGAACTTATCCGCAATCGAGGCGGGGAATACGCGTTTTTCAGCGTAAAAAATGCTCCCGAAGACGATGCGGCAACATTCAAAATGCTTGGCGAAGGCCATAGTTTCGAGATTTTTCAGTTTGAATCTGACGGAATGCAGAACATACTCAAACAGGCAAAACCGGGAAAAATCGAAGACCTTATCGCTTTGAATGCGTTGTACCGGCCCGGCCCCATGGATAATATCCCGCAGTTTATTGATTCAAAAAACGGGCGGCAGTCAATTTACTATCCCGATCCCAGCCTGGAAAATGTGCTCAAGGAAACATACGGCGTTATTGTGTATCAGGAACAGGTTATGCAGGTAGCGCGGATCATCGCCGGTTACAGCATGGGACAAGCCGATCTGCTCCGCCGGGCAATGGGAAAAAAGAAAAAAGAAATTATCGATCAGGAAAAAATTCCTTTCATTGAAGGCGCGGCAAAACAGGGTTTTTCACCGGCCAAAGCCGGCCAGATTTACGATATATTGGTTCCTTTTGCCGGTTATGGGTTTAACAAGAGTCATGCGGCGGCCTATTCCGTCGTGGCGTATCACACTGCATACCTGAAAGCAAATTTTCCCGCAGAGTTTATGGCGGCAAATCTTACCAACGAAATTCACAGCGCCAACAAGGACAAACTTTCCGAGTGTATTGACGAAGCCCGCAAGATGGGCATTGCAATTGATCCGCCCGATGTGAATCATTCAGAAAAACTGTTTACCATTGTAGACGGGCGCATCATCTACGGCCTTTTGGGAATTAAAAGCGTGGGAGACACTCCCGCCGATGAGATCGTGCGGTGCCGGAAAGACGGTCCCTACCAGGACTTTATGGATTTCCTTGCCAGAGTGGACATTAAAATGGTTGGAAAGGCCGTCATTGAAAAACTTATACTGACCGGCGTGTTTGACTGTTTTGGCATGAGCCGGGAAAAGCTGCAGGGCAATTTTGAACGAGCGATAGAATATGCGCAAAAGCAGAAAGACGATAAAAAATTCGGCCAAACCAGCCTGTTTGACGACACTGGCGAAAAAGAATACACCGATTTTATCTTTGAAGAATTTCCCGAAACAAGCCATCTTGAAAAATTGAAAGTCGAAAAACAGCTTATCGGTTTTTATTTTTCCGGTCATCCCATGGATGAGTACCGCAGCTTGTGGGAAAAAGCGGTAAAGGTTGATCTGGGCCGTCCTGAGGCCATGGAACCGGGCAATCAAATTCTGGTTGGTATTATTAAAACGGCCAGAATCATGAACTCAAAAAACGGAAAAATGGCCAGTGTGATCATTGCAGATTATAACGGGGAAATCGAAATGGTTTTTTTCCCCAAGGTCTGGGAAAATTTTCAGGACCGAATAAAAGAAGACGAGCTTGCCATCGTTAAGGGCAGAATCGATTATCAGAGAAACAGGGAACAATACAATTTTATTGTCGAAAGTGTCATCGACATCAGGGAAGTTGAAGGGGCGATAGCGGAAGATGAGGCGCTGCAGCGAAAGCGGGATAAGTTTCGCAATGTGTGGCTCTACATGGCGGATCTGAAAAGTGGCAGCCTTACGCAAGTAGAGAGGGGCAGCTACACGGTAGTGGGACAACTTACGGATTTGCGGGAAAAGCAGGACAGAAACGGCGACGACTATGCGTTTGGGAATTTGCATGATTTTGAAGGCGACATCAATTTGGTATTTTTCGCAAAAGTCTGGAAAGAGTGCCGGGATATCCTGAGCCTTAATGAATTTGTTGCTCTGAAAGGAAGTTTTGATCCTGATGACCGCAATCAGCAAAAACCCAGCTTTAAGGTTTCAGGCATTGCCGATATTGCCGCTCTGAGCCGTTCCGCCGCGCGTAAGATTGCTGCCGAGGAGGAGCCCAAAGTTCCGCCGGCCGCGGCGACAGCCATGCCGGCAAACATATCGGCAGCCGTGCCGGCGGCCGTGCCGGCGGCCATGCCGGCACCGGAAAAACAGCCGGCAGCTGTCCCAATGCGCGCCATCCATGTTCGCCTGCACAGTGAAGCTGCCAGCCGGGATGAAGGTATTGTGCCTTTGCGAAATTATATGTTGGGAAACCCCGGCTCCTGTCCGGTGTTTATCCATATCGGTGAAAAAATAATTCGCGCAAGCGCCGGTATAAACCCTGAAGCAGAATTAGCAAACTGCGCGGGAGTTATGGAGGCATGGAGGGAATAATGGTTGCAGTATTCAGATTATTGTCAATGCTTTTGTGGATCTATTCTCTATTTATTATTATTCGCATAATACTAACCTGGTTTAGTCATATGCAGCGCGGCAGATTTGTGGAATTTATATCCCGCATTACCGATCCCTACCTTAACTGGTGGCGGCAAAAGTTTAATTTACGGGTGGGTGTTCTGGATATTTCGCCCATTGTCGCAATGGCAGCCCTTAGTGTACTGCAAACAATATGTTCTACCATTGCCATCCAGGGCAGGATTAGCCTTGGGATTATTCTTGCCGTTTGTCTTTCCGCAATCTGGTCGGCGGCTTCTTTTGTTTTGGGTTTTTGTCTTTTGGTGCTTGTCCTGCGCTTTGTTGCATATATCGGTAACAGTAATATGTATGCTCCATTCTGGAGTATTGTTGATACTATTTCCCGGCCTCTCCTGTATCGCATCAACCGAATCATTTTTGGCAATCGTCAGGTCCGTTTTGTAACCGGCATTATTGCTTCGGCTGCCGTGTTGATTGTAGTGTGGATTGGCGGACGTTTTCTTATACAACTGCTTGCCGCTTTTTTGTTAGGGCTTGCGGGATAAATAAGTATGAACCGTGAAGATCGCATAAAGGAATTGATTTCCCAAATGACACTGGAAGAAAAAGTGTCTCAATTAATGTATATAAGTCCGGCGGTTAATCGTTTGGGTATACCCGAATATAATTGGTGGAATGAATGTCTGCATGGAGTCGCGCGGGCTGGCGTCGCAACCGTATTCCCCCAGGCCATTGCTCTGGCGGCAACATTTGATGAAGATTGTGTTTACTCGGTGGCAGATGCAATTTCCGATGAAGCGCGGGCAAAATACAACGAGGCCATTAAACAGGGGAACCGGGGCCAATACTGGGGCCTTACATTCTGGACGCCTAACATTAATATTTTCCGCGATCCGCGCTGGGGCCGCGGACAGGAAACCTACGGCGAGGATCCATATTTAACAAGCCGTATTGGAACGGCGTTTGTGCAAGGCTTGCAGGGCGATGATCCTGACAATTTGAAACTTGCCGCCTGTGCCAAACACTATGCGGTTCATTCGGGGCCGGAAAAATTGCGGCATACATTTGATGCGCTTGTTTCAAAGAAAGATCTTTTTGAAACGTACCTTCCCGCATTCAAAGCCCTGGTTGATGCAGGCGTTGAATCGGTCATGGGCGCATATAATCGCACACTGGGTGAACCTTGCTGCGGCAGTTATTTTTTGCTGCAGGAAATACTCCGTGAGACCTGGAATTTCAAGGGGCATGTGGTATCAGATTGTTGGGCAATCAGGGATTTTCATGAAAATCACCAAGTAACCAATTCACCGGAAGAATCCGCCGCGCTTGCCCTGAATGCAGGATGCGATCTAAACTGCGGCTGTACCTATCCGATGCTGACCGTATCGGTAAAAAAAGGCCTGGTAACAGAAGACGCTATCGACCTGGCGCTTACCCGCCTTTTGCGCACCAGATTTAAACTGGGAATGTTTGAACCCATTGGTTCCGGTACATACGACAGGCTGGGCCGCGAGGTAATAAATTGTGAAAAGCACCGTAGAATTGCGCTTAACACGGCTGAAAAATCCATTGTACTGCTGAAAAACGACAAGGGATTATTGCCTTTGGATTCGAGCGCGAAAAAAATTACCGTTGTTGGCCCTGCCGCAGCCAATGCCCACGCCTTATTCGGCAATTATTTTGGCATCGCTCCCCGTTTCATCACCATACTTGAGGGACTTGCAGAAAAAACAAAAGACAAATTCGGAGTCAATATTGAATATCGTCAGGGCTGCCTGATGCACAGCGATAATCATTTTTCAAATGTTGAATTTGGCGAGGCAAATCCGGCGGACATTTTTATCGCAGTAATGGGTTTGGATGGCGCCATTGAAGGAGAAGAAGGTGATGCCATTGCTTCCGATTCCAATGGCGACAGGACAAATATAGAACTGCCGCCCTGGCAGCTCAAGTTTTTGCAGAAAGTCCGCGCTGTGGGTAAACCCGTGATTCTTGTTCTGACCGGAGGCAGCCCCATTGCCATACCCGAAGACATAGCCGACGCGATTATTTTTGCATGGTACCCTGGCGAGCAGGGCGGAAAAGCCGTCGCGGATATTATTTTTGGCGATGTTGTTCCATCAGGAAAACTTCCCATAACATTCCCTGTTTCGACAGCCCAGCTTCCCCCTTACGAAGATTATTCCATGAAGGGGCGTACGTATCGTTACATGACAGAAAAGCCATTGTATCCCTTTGGTTTTGGTCTTTCCTATACAAGTTTTAATTTTGATTCTATAACGCTTTCCGCGCCGTCAATTCGGGCTGGCGATTCGGTAATCGCCGCAGTAACCGTAAGCAATACCGGAAAGCGCAAAGCGGACGAAGTGGTACAAATATACATTACGCGCAACGATCGCAGCTCCGATGAACCCCTCAGCGCTTTGCGGGCTTTTCGCCGGGTCTATATTCCCGCCGGAGAAAGCATTGTTGTAGAATTTGAACTGCCCTCTGCCGCATTTGAAACAATCAATGCCGAAGGTACATCCGTACTCCTACCCGGCTCATACACGGTAATTGCAGCAGACGCCGCACCCGTGTCGGCCGCAACAGAAAAAGGCGCGCCCGCTCCAGCCACGGCGAAGATAATAGTTGAGTGAGAGGAATGGGTTCATTGACAAAATAAACATTATATGTTAAAGTAATTATAGGGTATAAATTATGAGTAAAGTCGTACAGAGCACACATAATAATAAAGATCCCCAACCACCACCAGCGGTGCGAAAACAGACATCGTCTTTATTTACCAATAAAATACCGTTAATACGATCTCTCATTCTTGATAGCGTGAAACCTGGTACTATAAAGAAAATATACCTTTTTGGTTCCTATGCTTATGGAAAACCAACCAAGAAAAGCGATATTGATTTATGCGTTATTATCGGAGATAATCTTATAGAATCAAAAACCGATATAAATTTAAAAATTGCTATCAGTTTATTTGATAATAAAATAATCCCTGCAGATGTGTTAGTATATACAGAAAAACAATTTTATAATGTAAAAAATCAAAATAGTATAAAAAATACCATTATAACCAAGGGAAGTATTCTTTATGAGTAAAACGCTTGTTGCTGAATCTGCTGATACATTATGTAATAGAGCTGAAAAAGATATCATGACGGTTGACATATTGTATACAAATCCAAAATATCCAGAAGATATAATGTATGATGTTATATGTTTTCATGCAACACAAGCTGTTGAAAAGCTTCTTAAAAGTTTTATTATTAGTAATGGAAAAACCATAGAGAAAATACATGTTTTGGATGTTTTGCAAGAAGCCGCAATGAAAATAGATAATTCGTTTTCAAATATAAAAAATGCCTGTTTACTTTTGAATACTTTTATTCCCAATATAAAATATGATGATGAAAATACCATTACAAAACAGGATATGGAAATGATAATAAAATCACTTGAAACTGTCTGCAATTATCCGCCAATAAAAGCAATGCGCGATTCATTCTGTAAAAAACACAACTATGAAATAATTACAGAAATAATAGCTGATCGTGTGAATTTAACGTGAAACACCGCTCAATCGGTTTGCTACTATTTCGGGTTTGTTAAAAACAGCGCGGTATTGATTCAGGCCGTAGACTTTGTTTTCCACACGGACATTAAGGTGTGCATCGCCGTTAGGTGAAGCATTATAGTAGCCATCGGGAGTAAAAACGATCCATTCACCGTCAGCAAAACTGATAAATTGGGCTATTTCATTGCCGGTGGTATCCCAAAGACGAATTGTTCCGTCGCGTGAACCTGAAAGTATCTGCCGCCCATCAGGGCTAAAGCTGACAGACTCAACAAAACTGGTATGTCCCAAAAAAGTTTTGATTTCTCTGCCGGAAGCAACATCCCACAGTTTTATGGCCTCTCTCCCCCATCTTTCTGATGAAATAATGTGCCTGCCGTCGGGACTGAACGCTACTGATTTTACCTCTCCGGTATGACCAGAGAGGGTTCTTATTTCCTCACCTGTCACTGCATCCCAGAGTTTTATTTGTTTGTCTGATCCTGAAACGATGGTTTTTCCATCGGGACTGAACGCTACGGAATTGACTTCTTTATAATTTGAAATGGCTTTGAGTTCTGTACCTGTTGCAACATCCCATAATTTTATCGTGTCACCCAAATAGGAAGGAGGTAACATTGGGTGCCTGTCAGGGACATGTCCCGAGCTTGCTCCTGAAACAATGGTTTTTCCA
>Ga0123356_10000187_pt1 | contig 71353 bp, 60 predicted proteins | sample TergutEmb28metaG_2_FD_92546 | JGI IMG/M metagenome (GOLD analysis project Ga0123356, IMG submission 92546) | Embiratermes neotenicus P3 segment gut microbial communities from Petit-Saut dam, French Guiana - Emb289 P3 | ecosystem: Host-associated > Arthropoda: Insects > Digestive system > Gut ...
GCATCATCAGGCTTACACAGCAATGGCTTTTCCCTTGTCAGAAAACTTGTTGAACATAAAGGGTACAAATACAATAAAAAAATTGACAGTTTAGATGCAGTACTGGGTGAAGTTCTGCTTACACCGACAAAATTATATGCAAAAATGACAGAAATGCTTACTTCCGGGTTTAATATTAAAGGGATGGCAAACATGACCGGAGGCGGCTGGGTGGAGAATATTCCGCGGATGCTGGCTACAGACGGCTTGAAAATTCAGGTGAGCAGGGACAAAGCTCCGGTTCATAAGATATTTAACCTCATTCAAGAATGGGGTAATGTCGATGATATGGAAATGTATTCAACATTTAATATGGGAATCGGCTTTACGCTGTGTGTAGCTTCCGAAGATGCAAATAAAATTGTAAATGTAATTAATAACATCGGTGAGCAGGCGTACATACTGGGGACGGTTGAAGAACGTTTCGAAGGGGAAAAAGATATTGTCATTATTTAACCTTGCGGTATTAATATCGGGCTCGGGCACAAATCTGCAGGCTGTTATTGATGCTGTAGAGGGTGGCATTATCCCAAATGCAAGGCTTGTGCCGGTCATATCCGACCGTGAAGGGGTTTTTGGACTGGAGCGGGCAAAAAAGCACAATATTGACAATATGGTCATAAATAAAAACGACACAGCATTATTGCACAATACCCTAAAGTCGTATAATACCGATGGTATAGTGCTTGCAGGATACCTTTCCATATTACCTCCCGAAATAATTTCTACTTATGACGGGAAAATAATCAACATCCATCCTGCACTGCTCCCTGATTTCGGAGGGAAAGGGTTTTACGAGATTAAGGTCCATCAGGCAGTGCTTGCATCGGGTGAAAAAGTATCCGGGGCAACGGCGCATTTAGTGGACAACGGAATCGACACAGGCCCGGTACTGGTGCGGGGAACAGTCCCGGTTTTACCGGACGATACGGCAGAAAGCTTGCAAAAAAGAGTGCTTGAAAAGGAACATATTGTACTTGTCCGTGCAGTAAAAGCACTCGCTGACGGCGAGGTTGACAGCCTTAAGAAAAACCCGTTAACTTTACAGTGATATGTGTCCATAGCATCGCAAGCGAAGCATTAGAACCGCTCCCCTGACACATGCATAGCCTCGCAAGCGAAGCATTTGAACAAATAAATAAACCAATACAGAAAAGGTGACTTATGAAAATATTAATTGTAGGAAGCGGCGGACGGGAGCATGCAATAGGCTGGAAGCTAAAGCAAAACCCTGTGGTGAATTTATTTTTCGCACCCGGCAATGGCGGTACAGAAGAAATCGGAGAAAATATACCGATAAATGTTGATGAAGTCAATAAGCTCGCAGATTACGCAGAGCGAACCGGTATTGATATAACGGTTGTCGGACCCGAGCTACCGCTCACTCTTGGTATAACGGATGAGTTTAACAAAAGAAACCTTAAAATATTCGGGCCGTGTGCAGAAGCTGCAAAGCTTGAGGGCAGTAAAGCTTTCGCAAAGCAGTTTATGAAGAAACACAGCATCCCGACAGCGAATTATAATGTGATTACAAATATGGAAGAGGGAGAGAAACTCATTGCAAACAGCAGCTTTCCCGTTGTAGTAAAAGCAAACGGTCTTGCTGCAGGAAAAGGCGTTGTTATATGCATGGACCGTGAGGAAGCAATTACAGCACTAAAAAACATGCTGGTAACCGGTATATTCGGCGAAGCAGGGAACCTTGTTGTCATCGAAGAATACCTGATAGGCAAGGAGGTTTCGTTACTTTGCTTTACAGACGGTGAAGCAATTATACCGATGGAAACGGCGAGTGATTATAAACGTGCCTTGGATAATGATATGGGTGCAAATACAGGCGGAATGGGAAGTATATCCCCCTCACCTTATTATACTCCGGGCTTGGGTGACGAGATTGCGAATAAGACACTTGACGGTATAAAAAGTGAAGGTTTTGGTTATTGCGGGGTAATTTATATAGGGTTAATATTAACAGATAACGGACCGAAGGTCCTCGAATACAATGTACGGTTCGGCGACCCTGAAACAGAAGCGTTACTTCCGCGTCTTGAGTCTGACCTTTGTCAGATAATGATGGCAGTCACAGACAAGAAACTATCAGGATGTAAAATAAACTGGAGTGATCAAAAAGCTGTTTGTGTTGTTTTGGCATCCGAGGGTTACCCCGGTGAATATGAAACGGGATTTGAGGTAGATATTCCCAAGACAAAAAGTTTCGTATTTCACGCAGGTACTGTAGCAGAAGAGCAACCGGGAGAGCAGTCTTTACAGCTTGTTACCGACGGCGGGCGTGTTTTGGCGGTTACCGCACTTGGCAGTAATTTTGAGGACGCACGCAAGGTTGTTTATGATGATATATCAAAAATTCAATTTGAAGGAAAAAAATACAGAACCGATATCGGAGCAACAAAATGAATAAAATTTTTGAAGGCAAAACCAAGGATGTATATATTCTTGATGACGGGAATTATAAACTGATTTTCAAAGACGATATGACGGGAGCTGACGGAAAGTTTGACCCCGGTGCAAATACCGTCGGCTTAACCGTTGAGGGAGCAGGGCAGGCAGGTCTTTTAATGAGCGTACATTTTTTTATGCTGCTGGAGGCTAAAGGTTATCCGACGCACTATATATCATCGGAAATATCACCGGAAAAAAACGACATGACCGTAAAACCTGCAACACCCTTTGGCGCAGGGCTTGAGGTTATATGCCGCTACAAAGCAATGGGAAGCTTTATCAGAAGATACGGAGATTTTATCCGTGAAGGAACCGAACTGGACGCTGTCATAGAAATGACACTTAAAGACGATAAAAGAGGCGACCCGCTCATAAATGAAGATGCGCTAATTGCCATCGGAGTACTAAAACCGGGTGAATATGCAGAGTTAAAGATTCTTATGCAAAAAATATGTGCGGTAATAAAAGACGATTTATCTGCAAAAAACATGGAGCTTTGTGATATAAAGCTTGAATTCGGAAAAGATAAAAACGGAAAAGTAATGCTGATTGATGAAGTTTCGGGCGGAAATATGCGGGTCCTGGAAAACGGAAAACCCGTCTCCCCGATTGAGTTGTCGAGCAAGATTACAGGAAAATGAATTGGTTTTGTGCCTTATATACCTATTGAATAACTAAAGGAATGGTCATTTACATGATTAAGGACTTTATTAAACGTGCAAAAAATGGTGAAAGCGTCTATATCAGTGAAGTGAGAGACGCTTTTTTATGTTTTGATTCAAAAGTTGAGTGTATAATTGAAACAACAACCGGCGAGACAAAGACATGGGACATACATATTCCCGAAGCTTGTGATATGGAGGAATCAAAATTCATACGCAGGTATTTTTTTTCGAACATATATAATATTATTTCCACCTACGGCGGGAAGCAGTTAGTGATTAAATATGATGAGGATGCCGGGCATATAAAAGAGCTTTGTGCTGCGTTGAATGATACATTTCAAGTTAAAAGCGGGCACGCTGACCGCAGCGGTTACGGGAAATGCTTAAACGTGACAGACCGTATTAATGCGGCTTTCGGATACCCTCCTTTTCGGTTCGTTCTTACAAGTGATAAAGCGGGCAATAAGGTCAATAATCAAAACGGCAAAACAGCAGACAGCAAAGCATGTAATGATGCAATCCAAAAATACAAAAAAGCGGTTAAAGCATCCTCCGATGCGGTTCTGATAGGGTTGGATATCGGCGGTACGGATATAAAAGCAGTCGGAACAATAAGTGGAAATATAGCTGCACTGCTTGAATATGACTGGAATCCCGCAAGCATGACAAGGGTCAGCGAAATGACCGGTGCAATTGAGTTTGTTTTAAGCGAGTTATGTTCAAAACTGGGAGCGGATAATATTCCCGACGGAATCGGAATCGGATTTCCGGATGTGATAATAAACAATAAAATTGTCGGCGGTGAAACTCTTAAAACCCGCGGAATGAGGAAAGCATCAGCCGATTATGAAGCCGAGTTTGCAAAACTTCTGGATATTGATAAGCTGCTGCTTAAATACTGCAAACCAAACGCTGTAATCAACAAAACAAATGACGGCTCCCTTGCGGCATTTACAGCCGCTGTGGAGCTTGCCCACTGCGACAGGGCAGATGAAATCAAAAACGGAGTATTTGCACATACTCTGGGTACTGAGCTTGGCACAGGATGGGTTGATGAAAACGGCGAAATTCCGCAAATCCCGCTGGAAATCTATAACTGCGTAATAGATTTGGGAAACTACCCGGCATGTGAATATAAACCCTTTGATTTGCGAAGTACATTAAACTTTAACACTGAAATTGCAGGAACAATGCAAAAGTACGCAAGCCAGAGTGGTGCTTACCGGCTTGCATTGGAGTTTTTTGAAAAAGAAGCTCCGGATATATATGAGAAGCTGTTTGAAAAAGGTTTCATTGAAGAAAAAGAAAATGGAATCTATGTAGTAGTGTCACCAACCGACATGAGAAAGCCCTTTCTTGGATACATTATGAAGCTCGCCGATGACGGACAGCCGCAAGCAAAAAAAATATTCCGCGAAATCGGCAAGTACCTTGCAGCAACATGGCTTGAAACAGAATTCCTGTTAAACCCTGCAGCAAAAAACAGAATCCTATATGGTCGCTTTGTAAAAAGCCAAAAATGTTTCACCCTCATGCAGGAAGGTGCATCGGAATTATTCGAACTATCCCGTAAAGGTGAGAAGTACTATAAAAACGAACAGTCATATGAAGGTGACATATCATATGAAGCCGGCGACAACAACCTCGCGTTCACACCACTAATGAAACAACTAAAATCCACCCCAAACTACACAGTAGCCCAATTCGCCCAATCCATCGGCGCAATCCACTTTGCAGCGATGTAACCGTCCCCTTTGTGTTCCTTTGTGTTTTTCTTTCATTTTTACACAATATTTGGTATAATGACTGTATCGGAGGGACAACATGTCTGTATTTCTTAGTTTTGTGCCTGAAAATGATGATTGCGGTATTGACCGTATCGGTCATTTGCAAAAGAGAATGAACGCCCGCATTCCTGTTATATGTGCGGAGCGGGCTGAGATTCTGACTGATAGCTTTAGGCGTACCGAGGGTGAATCTATTGTCATGCGGCGTGCAAAAGCTTTTGCGGATATTCTCGATAAAATGACTGTTTATATAGAACCTGATTCGCTGATTGCCGGAAATCAGGCGAGTGTAAATTTTGCTGCTCCGATTTTTCCCGAGTATTCATTTGATTGGGTTATAAGTGAGCTCGATGATTTTGAAAACCGCAGCGGAGATTATTTCAACATCACCGACGACACAAAAGAGCGGCTTAAAAAGCTCGAAAGTTACTGGCAGGGTAAAACTCATAAGGATGAAGTTCTCAGAAATCTTTCGCCGGTAAATATATCTGCCGAAAAACAAGGTGTACTGCACCGTGGTGGTATTTCAATGTCCGGGGATGGGCATATCATCCCGAATCATGAGCTTGTTTTGAAAATCGGGTTCGGCGGAATTACAGAAATCGCCCGCAAAAAATTGTCAAATGACGGTATTACCGATGAGCAAAGAGATTTCTACGAAGCAGTTATTATAGCCATGAACGGCGCTTTACGTTATTGTAAACGGCTTGGTAAATGTGCAGCTTTATGTACAGACAGTGAAGCCAATGAGAAGCGCAAAAAAGAACTGCTCGAATTGTCCGAAATGTTTCGAGATTTTATGGAAAACGGTGCAAGAAACTTTTTTGAAGCCGTTCAAACAGTTTATATCGTCCATCTTCTGATGATGATTGAAAGTAACGGGCATTCATTTTCTTTCGGAAGATTCGACCAGTATATTTTACCGTTTTACGAAAATGATATAAACGGCGGGAAAATCACAAAAGAAAAAGCTCTTGAGATAATAACGCATTTTTTCATAATGACAAATTCAATCAACAAGGTACGTCCATGGGGGCATACGGAATACAGCGGCGGATATCCGTTATATTCCGCCTTGACAATCGGAGGAATGAAGCCGGACGGAACGGACGGAACCAATGATTTAAGCTATCTTTGCCTTGAAGCAATGAATCTGAGTAAGCTGCCCGAGCCTAACCTGTGTGTCCGCTTTTGGGAAGAAACACCTCACGATTTTATTCTGGACAGCGCCCGCCTTATCCGCAAGGGTTTTGGAATGCCTTCTGTTTTCTGCGACGAAGTCTGCCTCCCGGCAATGATGACACTGGATATCGATTTGGAAACCGCACGCGACTATGCATCGATGGGTTGTGTTGAAATTGCAATACCCGGTAAGTGGGGACACAGAGCAACGGGAATGACATATATTAATTTTGCAAAAGTTTTTGAAATTGTGTTAAATAACGGCACCGACCCGGCAACCGGCATAAGCTTGCCTTGTTTTGCCGGCAATACCGGTAATAATGAGTTAAGTGCCGGATATGAAAGTTATGATGATTTATGGAATGCATGGAAAACAGCTCTTAAATATTATTTCTCTCTAGCTGTTGACTGTGATACGGTTTGCGACCGTTCTCTTAAATATCACGATGCCGACGCATTCGCTTCATCAATGGTGGACGACTCCTTGGAACGCGGCAAAACGTTGAAAAACGGAGGGGCAAAATTCGATTATGTCAGCCAGTCAAACATCGGAATGAGTGTTGTCGGCGACAGTCTTGCATCGGTCAAAAAGCTTGTTTTTGAAGATAAAGCCATAAACTTACACGACTTAAAAGCTGTACTTAAAGATAATTTTGAAGGACATGATGGTGCCCGTGTGCGTCAGCTTTGCCGAAATGCTCCCAAGTTCGGAAACGACGACGATTATGTTGATAATATTGTTGCCGCTGTGTTTGAATCCTACCTCGAGCTTCTTCCCGGGCGAAAAACCGACAGATTCGGGCATGGACCGGTCGGCTGCGGGTATACAATGTCGACATCGAATATAACAAGCTATGTACCAAACGGCTTTGACGTCGGTGCAACACCCGACGGAAGACTCGCAGGAAAACCGCTTAACGAGGGAGCCTCTCCCTGCCTCGGTGCCGACAGAAACGGTCCGACCTCCGTAATAAACTCTGTTTCGAAGCTGCCGAATAAAAAAATGGCAGGCGGTCAGCTTTTGAACATGAAATTTTCTCCGGGAGCTCTTCGCGGGGACAGCAATCTTGAAAAGTTTGCATTGTTTATTGAATCGGGAAGGCTTAAAAACATCTTCCACAATCAATTTAATATAATAGATTCCGATACCTTGCGCCGGGCAAAAGAAAACCCCGGTGAATACTTGGATTTGATGGTTCGGGTTGCAGGTTATTGCGCATTATTTTCAACGCTCACACCCGAGGCACAAGATGCAATAATCGCACGGACCGAGCTTGACTGGTAAAAAAGATGGACGGATTTATTTCAAAACTTCAAAGGTACTCAACAAATGACGGACCGGGCATCCGCACCACGGTTTTTGCCGTCGGCTGTCCTTTAAGCTGTCTTTGGTGTGCAAATCCCGAGCTGATTGGCGATGCTGCAAAGTTCCTTTATCACCCGAGAAGATGTGTCGGCTGCGGAGCCTGTGTCGCAAAGTCCAACGGAGCCATCCGCCTTACCGAGGAAGGCCTTGATATCGACCGAGAAACTGCCGACCTTGAAGAGTGTTCTGTCGTATGTTATTATGACGCTTATGAACGCATCGGAGGCATTGCAACAGATAAAGAGCTTGTAACGGGGCTTTTAAGAGATAAGGCATTTTACGACCAATCCGGTGGCGGCGTCACATTTTCAGGCGGCGACCCCGGAATGCAGCCCGAATTTTTCTATGAGGTTGCTACCCGTCTTCGGGATTTTGAGGTGCATACAGCCTTGGATACATCAGGATATTTTCCTTGGGAAAAGCTCGCTCCCCTTGTTTCGGCGGTTGACCTTGTGCTGTATGATATTAAAACCCTGAACAGGACTCTTCATAAAAGATATACAGGTGTCGACAACCAGTTGATTTTGGAGAACGCAATGAGAATTACCGATATGGGTAAGGCAATGACAGTCCGGATGATTCTTATTCCCGGTGTAAATGACAGTGATGATGAAATTATCGGGCGTTTAAAGTTTATAAAGAAGCTTGGCAACCATGTAAAACTGGATTTAATCAAATACCATAAGCTTGGAGCAGGAAAATACGCAAGCCTTGGTATGATTGAAATGATGGAAGGCACTCCCGAATGCACCGGCGACCTTGCCGAATATGCGGCAAACCACGCAAGAAACATGGGAATTGCAGTATCAATAAACGGTTGATATAATACATACCGTAATTTATAAATTTATTCCGGATTAAAACAATACTTACCTTGAAAGGATTGAAATAAATCAATGAGAAGGTTTATGCAATTATGCGGAGTTTTACTGCTTGCATTTACGTTATTCGCTGTAAGTGCTATAGTAACCCCCGGTGAGGTGCGCCCTCCCGAAAAACAACCCGAAAGACCGGCGGAAACCCCGGATCCCGTTATACGCGAGGAAGTACCGTACCACGCCGTAATTGAATATGGTACACCCGAAATAATTAAAAACAACAGCGGACCTTTATTTGCATATATACGTTTCCCGCAGGCCGGAAATTCTACCGACAGAGATATATCCGAGTGGGCAAACCGTTTTTACAGCGACAGACTGATTGAATTTCAAATCCGTCAGGAGGATGAACCCGGAGCATTAGGGGAAATTAATGTTCATTTCGATTCATATTTGATAGACAGCAAATATGCGGGTGTATACCAGAGCGGTGACTATTCATACTCGCTTTTAATGCCGCCCGAGCCTGTTGTTGTAACGTTTAATATAGATTTAACAGCGAACAAGATACTAAAGAATGATGATATTCTGGACTTTTCGCATACAAACGATATTATCGCACCATTACTGCTCGACCGTCTGCTGACCGAGCATCCGAGAACAGACGGATACCTCAATTTCATTGATGAAAGCTGGCTTACCAATCTGGTTATCTCTGATACAGGTATTATGGCAGTTATAGAAAAAGGAACTTTTCTCCCCGGATTCGATACGCTGACAGTGACACTGCCTTACGAGGACCTTGGAGAAGCATTGATTCTTGATATTGGCGCTCAGCCTGTACAGACACCTGCTCCGACACCGGCACCTACACCCGACCCGGATGACGGCGACCCGGATGACGGCAACCCGCCGACACCACCGCCGCCTCAGCTCGGTGACATAGACCCGACCCGGCCAATAATCGCATTATCATTTGACGACGGACCGGGTATTTATACAGACGAATTTCTTGATTTATTTGAAGAATACGGTATCCGTGCAACGTTTTGCGTAATAGGAAATCTGGTGAACACACAGACCGATGCTCTTGCCCGTGCCGTGGAAATGGGTTCGGAGGTCATAGGTCACTCATGGGATCATAAAAACCTTGCAAAGCTCACAGCAGATGATGTCAGGAAACAGCTTATCGACACAAGGGACGTAATCGTTTCGGCAACCGGTGTTGCAACGCCGCTGTTTCGCCCTCCTTACGGGGAGACAAATGACACTGTAAAAGAGGTCGCAGCCGAGCTTGGTTTATCGCTGATTAACTGGAACGTAGACCCCGAGGACTGGAACACACACGACTCAGATGCTGTTTACGAGGCTGTTTTACAGCAGGTAAAAAATAACGCAATAATACTAAGTCACGAAATATACAAATCGACGCTGATTGCTTATCAGCGCCTAATCCCAGAGCTTCTGACACTCGGCTATCAAATCGTAACCGTTTCCGAACTAATCTACTTCAGAGACGGCGGCTTCGAACCCGGTAAAGTATATTATAACGGTTAAATAGTGGGAAACAATTTTAATTTGTAGAGCATGGCTTAGGGTTAGTATAATTAATTTCCTTTCGCTCAGATGAAACGTCGTGTTTCAACAGAGCGCCCCTCAGCGTCCATGCCTCGGTGTGCGAAAACTAATTTTACTAACCCTAAGCCACACTCTAAAACAAATTAAATGGATTGTTTCCACTGCTTTAATCGTTCCAGTCGGCTTTGCGGGGGAAATCGTCTTTTATTGTGCCGTATATTCTTGCGGTTACGTTTCGTCCGTCAAGTTCAACGTCTACGCGGATTGGGTAGTCTGTGTTGTTTACGAATCTGAAATCGGTAAAGTTCCAAACTACTGTTGCATCCCACCCTGACGGCAGGTATGCGACAGGCAGTCCGTGTGCACGCCGCTCTGTAACTTTAAGCTCCGACGGTCTTATTGCTGCATAAATTGTCGAAGACACCTGACATATACCGCCGCCGGTGGCTGATACTATTTCACCTTGGTTAAATGCCGGAGCCTCTCTGTAACCGCGTTCATAAGTGCGCGGTCCTACTATTTTATTAAATGAAAATTCCTCTCCCGAGAGTATGACAACTCCATCAATTGCTGACGCCGCAAGATTTATATTTCCGAGCCTGTTTAAAGTACCTTGTGCATAAGTTCTTCGCTCTGCTATGAGGTCACGAAACAGCAGGCTTTCAAGATGCTCCTGTGAATACTCGGGGTGAGTAAATACAAACGGAAGTTCGGCTGTTTTTCCCGATTCTGTATTACTTAGAAGCCGTGCAGCTTCAACAGCGTCAAAATCAATGCCTATTTCACACTCGGTTGCCGAATTTGAATCAAGGTCATAAACCGAAGAGACCATCTCAACGAGTACCTTTTCACGGGCATCCATGATATCCAGTGAAATTTTATTTGTTTCAGGTAATGAAAAACTGATTTCCACCGGGTTTCCGGTATTTAATGATTCCAATAACCCATTGTGAGCAAGCATGTATATTTCATTACCATCGGCGTTTACATGTCCTGCACCCTTTGTAAATACGATTCTGTCCTCATAGATTACCGGGTCTGATGAATCCAGTTTATTGTTATATGAATCCGTAAAGCCGGTAACTTTGTTTTTAAGCTCTGTTGTATTTAATATAAAATCAATGTCAAAAGTAACTTCATCTGCATTATGGCGAAGCAGGAAGGATATCGTATCCGCAAATACTCCGCGTCCCCGGCCTATTAAATATGCTTCCGAAACAACCGAGTATGCATTATGCTGTAGTCCGGCATCATTTCCGGTAATTACAAGCTTAGTATCATCCGGGAACGCAATGGAAACCTTGGCTGCACTGCTGCGCTCTTCATACGCAAAAAGCCCGAGCGAACGCATTGCGTCCTCCCGGGTAAGTCCCGATACATCAATACCTGCAACCGAAATGTTAGGATAGATATTTCCGGTATTTTTCAATTGGATACCGAACAGATAAAGTGCAATAACTGTAGCGATTACCGGTGTCAATATCGCAACAGTCATTTTTACGGGTGTAGGTATTTTCTTTAATATCCCTGACATTTGGTTTGACCATTCTTTGCAATTATTTGTAACTAATTGCCTTATTTTACCAAATTTCGGTTCATTTTGCAAGTATTACTAAATTATCCTGCCGGCATAGGTATAGAGGGTGCAGGGAAGTCATCAATTATAGTGCCGTAAACCTTAGCGGTTAATGAACGGTCGACAAGTTCAAAATCAAGGCGTATTGGGTAGTCCGTGTTATTTATAAACCGAAAATCAAGCTTTTCCCAGAAAACGGTTGCATCTCTTCCTCTTCGAAGATATGGAACAGGTCTGCTATGCCCATGCCTTTCCGAAATTAAGATTTCTGAATCCACAATCGCTGCATGAAGTGTTGATGCTGTCTGGCACACTCCTCCGCCGATTACGGGGACAGTCTCGCTTCCTATATAAGCGCCACCCATTCTGTAGCCTTTGTTATATGTGCGTCTTCCGACAACATTATTAAATGAAAATTCATCACCGGGAAGCAAAACAAGACCGCTTATCGCTTCCGAAGATACTTTGATATTGATTAATCTGTTTGTTGTACCCGCTACATGTGTTGTCTGCTCGCCGATGAGGTCGCGGAACAATAAGCCTTGCAGGTACTCCTGTGTGGTATCCGGCTGGATGTAAAAAACATCGATTGTAACTGTTTTTCCTGTTTCGGCTTCGTTAAGCAGATTGACCGCTTGGATTAAGTCAAAATCCACACCGACTGTACTCTCTGAAGCAGATAATGTATCAAAGTTCAACTCCGATGATTCAACGGGAATATGTATTTTTTGGTGAATATCCAGAAGCTGCCTTGAATCTGTGGCAGTTTCCGGCAGTTTATAGATGATTTCCACGGGTGCGCCTGTTTCGAGTGATTCAAAAAGTCCGATATATGCAATATCTGCCAGAATCATCGTTTCAACAAACTCATATCCCGCTCCTTTTGTAATAACAATTTTATCGTTATATATCCGCGGCTCGGCTGCAGCAAGCCTTTCGTTATACTCTTCCACAAAATCACCGGTAATTAAGTTAATAACATCATAATCATAGAAGTTTTGAATAGTCAGCTCAAACTCTTTTCCGCTGAGCCGCTTTAAAAATTCAATCGTGTTTCCGACAAAACCCTGCCTGCGGCCTGCCAAATAAGCACTTTCAACAACATCGACTGCATCGTGGGTCATGTTAATGTCTGTACCGTCAACTATAAGCTCTGTATCATCCGGGAAAATTATTGTAACACTCGCTTTTCCAACACGCTCGTCAAAATCGGACAAATCCAATGCTTGCAGCGCTTCAGAGCGGGTCATCCATGAAACATTGACACCCGCAATTGATGTATTCGGATATATTAAATCATCATCACAATAATACATACCAACCCAGCAAAACGCTGCAGCTGCGATAAGTACAGGAATTGTGACAAATATTAATACTATAACAAGCGCCGGTACGCGTTTTTTCTTTTGCGATACTCTTCTAGGCATTTTCCCTAACCCTCTTGCCAAAAATTCTCTGCAAAAAGTATATCACGCACCATTTTCCCACTCAAGTAACAATAGAGTTACAATAAATGAAATTTATTACAATTTTTAAACACAGGAGAACCATCACCCTTGTATTCTTGAAATTAAATGGTTATTTATGTTATAATCTAACCGGGAAGGTAAAATGTGATGGAAATTGAAATTAAGCAATCTGCATACAAGCATGGGTGTACATACGATGATATAATTAATTGTTACAGATTCCCTGTTACAGATTCCCTGTTACAGATTCCCTGTTGTAGCAAAGATGCTGAAAAGGGACGAAAGCAAGTATTTATACATAGGATTAGATACTAAAAGCAGATTGATAGAATTGTTAGTAAATCACAATGGCATTAGTATCATTTTTCATGCAATGAAGCTGCGTAAGGTTTTTGAAAAACTAGTTAATTAGACAAGGAGATAGAGCAATGAAAGAAATGGATGAAAAAGAAATAATGGATCTTAATATTGATGATTTTCGTGATTTAACATTGCAAGAAACGCAGGAAGATAATTTTCGGCGTATGTTTCAAATGCTTGGCTTAATATTTAAAAATCAACAGGAAATAAAAGAACTTTTAGTAGGTCAATCAAGTTTGACGTAGAAAAAACTATAAAACCGGAAGACAAGGGGACGGTTCTTGTGTCTGTCAGATAGGAGAACCGTCCCCCTGTGTTCGGACAGGAGAGAGTTAGTGGATAGACAATATTCAATCGGTGTTGATGCAGGTGGTACAAAGGTTGCGTATGGGCTTTTTAACGCATGTGGAGAAATAGTTGACAGGGTTGAGCATTCGACTGACCCGGATGCAGACGGGCCGGGATTTTCCGATACTCTGATTGAGAATCTGGATTTAATAGTTAATAAAAATAATCTGACATATGACATGCTTGACGGAATCGGTATCGGGATGCCTTCTTTTATCAAGCGTGAGACGGGTTATGTATTTATGACCTCTGCCATGCCGAAGATTAAGGATTTTACAATGCGCGATTATTTGGAAAAACGTCTTCCGGTACGTATTGTACTTGATAATGACGCAAATACCGCAGCTCTTGCGGAGTTTCGCCTCGGAGCGGGGCGCGGCACGGAGCATATGGTTTATATTGTAATCGGCACGGGCTTCGGCAGCGGGATAATTATTGACGGCAAGGTTTTTTCAGGCTCATACGGAGCGGCAGGAGAATGCGGGCATGCGATTGCGACTCCCGGTAAAGGGATTTTATGCGGTTGTGAAAACAAAGGCTGCTATATGTCATATATTGCAGGAAAGCATATTCCCGAAAGGGTGAGGCTCGGTCTTGCCGAAGGGATAAAAAGCACATTAAACCCGGAAACAGCAACAGGGCAGCGTTTACTTGAAGCGTATAATAACGGTGATTTGCTCGCAATAAAAATGATTGAAGATATGGCGGGATACCTTGCAGAGTGTATATTTAATATCTATCAACTGTTAAATATTGAAACATTTGTTTTCGGCGGAGGCATTACGAGGCTTGGGGACCCTTTGTTCAGCCGCATGCGCGAAATCTTTAACGGATATTATCACATACCGTTTCCCGTACATTTTAAGATGGCGGAGCTTGGTGAGGATATCGGTATTATAGGTGCAGCGGAGTACTTAAAATGAATGAAGCAAATGAGTTGAACGCAATGGATGGGTTTTTCGGCAGCCTGAACAAACGGACGGCAGAAATAAGAGAACGGATTTTATCTGTAGAGCCGGCTGTTTGTACCGAGCGTGCGGTTCTTACGACGGAGAGCTATAAAAAGCATGAAAATGAGCAGGTTGTAATTAAACGGGCATATATGCTTGATAATGTACTCAGAAACATGTCGATTTATATTGACACCGATTCATTGCTTGCGGGAAATCAGGCAAGCGCCGACCGTGCTGCACCGGTTTTTCCCGAATATGCGATGGACTGGGTTGTCGACGAGCTTGACGAGTTTGAAAAACGGCCGGGAGACAGGTTTTATATAACCGAAAAAAATAAAGATGTGCTGCGGGGCTTATATCCATATTGGAAAGGCAGGACACTTAAAGATAAGGGGTATGCGGCATTTCCCGATTCTGCACGTATTTTTTATGACCTCGGCATTATTAAAACCGAAGGAAACATCACATCCGGCGATGCTCACATTGCAGCAGACTATGAAACTGTGTTAAAAGAGGGTTTGCTCGGTGTGCGCAACAGAACCTTAAACGCAGAGTCTTCATTGGAGCTTACCCGGGCTGAGGATATTAAAAAGAGCTTTTTCTATAAAGCGGTATTAATAGTGCTTGATGCCATCGAGGCTTTCTCTCTGCGATATGCGGAGCTTGCCGAAAAACTGGCAAATGAAACTGCAGAAACAGCAGAAACACCGGAAGCTGCAGGCGCAAAGGACGCAAAAGACATAAAAGACATAAAAAGCGAGCGGGTTAAAGAGCTTCGTGAAATAGCGAGAATTTGCAGAAAAGTACCGATGCAGCCGGCGGATACATTTCATGAGGCATTACAGTCTGTCTGGTTGATTCATCTGATTTTGCAAATCGAATCAAACGGGCATTCCCTGTCATACGGAAGGCTCGATCAGTATATTTACCCGTATTATTTAAACAGTGTTGATACCGGCATGGAAGAAGAAAGGGCCTGTGAGCTGCTGGAAAACCTCTGGCTTCGCACATATTCAATCAACAAAATAAGAGGCTGGTCACATACACGGTTTTCTGCAGGAAGCCCGCTGTACCAAAATGTTACCATCGGCGGGCAAACTGCTGACGGCAAAGACGCTGTCAACGAAGTGAGCCTGTTGATTCTTCGCACGGTTGCCCGGTGCCGCCTGCCGCAGCCGAATCTGACGGTACGCTATCATAAGGGTCTCAGTGATGAATTTATGCAGCAGTGTGTTCAGGTTATACGCTGCGGGTTTGGAATGCCTGCTTTTAATAATGATGAGATAATCATCCCTTCTTTCCTTGATATAGGAGTCAAAAAAGAAGATGCATATAACTATAGTGCAATAGGCTGTGTTGAGGTTGCGGTACCGGGAAAATGGGGATACAGACCAACCGGTATGAGTTTTTTAAATTTCCCGAAAACACTGCTTATTGCCTTAAACGACGGTGTGGATATAAACTCAGGCAAGCGTGTTACCGAAGGTAAAGGCCATTTTCTTGACATGGAAAGTTTTGAAGATGTTTTTCATGCATGGGATGTGTATGTAAGAGAGTTCTGCCGTCAGTCGGTTGTGCTCGATTCATGTGCAGACCTGGTTATAGAGCAGGAAACACCGGATATATTATGCTCGGCTCTCACGGATGACTGCATAAAACGCGGCAAACATTTAAAAGAAGGCGGAGCTGTTTACGATTTTATCAGCGGCTTGCAGGTCGGTATTGCCAATCTCGGAGATTCTCTTGCGGCTATAAAAAAATGTGTATATGAGGATAAAAGCATTACAAGAAATGAACTTTGGGATGCGCTTTTAAATGATTTCGAAGGAAAAGAAGGTGCGAGGGTAAGAAGTTTATTGCTGAAAGCTCCAAAATACGGCAACGACGATGATTATACAGACCTTTTACTTGTTAAGGCGTACGACAGTTATATTGACGAAATATCCAAGCATAAAAATACACGCTTCGGCAGAGGGCCGATTGGCGGGGCGTATTATGCAGGGACATCCTCGATTTCCGCAAATGTCCCGCAAGGAGCAAACACAAGCGCAACACCTGACGGAAGACATGCGGGAAAACCTCTTGCAGAAGGATGTTCACCAAGCCACAACTCGGACGTAACCGGCCCGACGGGAGTAATGAACTCTGTGTCAAAACTGCGGACGGATAAAATAACCGGCGGAGTGCTCTTGAACCAAAAAATGACACCAATGATGCTTGCAGACGAAAACGGCGCAGAAAAACTCATCTCATTGCTGCGCACATTCTTTGACACTCTCAAAGGCTTCCATGTCCAATACAATATTGTTTCTAAAGAAACACTTCTTGACGCACAAAAAAACCCCGACAACCACAAAAATCTAATCGTCCGTGTCGCCGGCTACTCGGCGTTCTTTAATGTGTTATCAAAAAATACTCAAGATGACATCATTGCCCGCACCGAGCAAACGTTATCCTGAGTCACCTTAGTGACATCAGGATGACATAATTGCCCGCACCGAGCAAACGTTATAGTTTAATAAACTTTGCTGTTTAGTTATCCGAAACAATCCGAAAAATACCCTTTATAAAAACATTAAAATGCTTGACAACCGTATAAATATACGGTATTATTTACAAAGTCTATATTTAAACAGTTTAAAATTGCTCCATAAATTAACGAAATAAACCACAAAAGCGTCTGAATAATAAATAAAAGAACATAATAAAGCAACTTAATTATAGAAAATAACACAAACCATGGTGAAGCGATGTCTATTCATAAAAACGGAAGTCATTCATTAAAAGGGCATAATGCAAACTCTGTACTCAGTGCGCTGATGATGATGAAAACTGCAACCCGCAAGCAGCTGGCGCAAAAAACAGGACTCAGCCAACCGACGGTTAACTCAATTGTTCAGGAGCTTGAAGCGGGCGGGGTGGTACAACCGGGAAACTTCGCAGCATCCGCAGGCGGGCGAAGACCGCAGTGTTATACGATAAAAACCGACCATCTTCGGGCGGCAACCATAAGAGTTTTATCCCAAAGCCTTGAGTATGTAGTAGTTACAGTAGACGGAACCATTATTTTACGAAATACCTGGGCGGTTCCCGAGGATGAAGGCATTATGGCATCGCTGTGTACATTGCTTGCCACATTACTGAAGCAAGACACAGACATCCGGGTAGTAAGCATCGGAGTACCGGGAGTAGTAGGGCCGGGCGGTATGCTGTATGCAATCCCGCAGATTCCCGAACTGGAAGGCGTTGCTCTTGTATCGGAACTGAATAAATTGTTTTCGATTACAATATACGTAGAGAATGATATGAACCTTGTAGCACTCGGAAGTGCAGCAGCGCAATCGGCAGAGTCATCCGCAACAGACATGGTTTTCGTCCATATAGGAGAAGGCGTCGGAGCGGGAATAGTAATGGGTGGACAAATTATCCGCGGTTTCTCAAGCTTTGCAGGTGAAATTGCATTTATGCCTTACCCCGCCGAGGACATAAAAAAAGCTGAGGATAAAGGTCAGGAAACACTGGAATATCTACTTGCGCAGACCACGGATATTGCAAAACAGGCAAAATTAATTTCAACAATGATAATCAGCATCATATGCATTCTTAACCCGCCCGTGATATCCTTCGGCAGCAAATATGCAAGTGAAGAAATGTTAAAGTATCTTCGTCATGAATGTGAGAAATACCTTCCGCACTGGACATTACCGGCATTTCAACTGATGCCCGATGAAGAATCTTCATATGACAGGGGACTCATGGCACTGGTCAACGATTTCCTTAAAAATTATATAACACATGAGCTTGTATAAATAAGAATGCAAAAAAAGAAATAATAATTCGTGACATTTTATCAGTTAAAGAGTAAAATAGTGAATAATAACAGGAAATCCTGTTGTTAAATAAAGAAACCAAAGAACAAAAATGGAGGAGAAACATGAAAAAACGTATTTTCGCAATTCTTGTCACACTCGTACTTATGCTTAGCATGGTAGCAGCGTGTGGAGAAGGCGGCGGTGCCGCAAGACAACCCGGTGATTCAGCAAGAGGAGTATTCATCACCCAGGACCTGTCAAACGCATCACAGAATTTCTCGGCAGATGAATTTAGAAGACTTATGGGCGATTACAACATTGAGTTGACAATTGCAGGCGGAGATGTAGCAGATAATAACAGGAACATTGATCTGGCAATCGCAGAAGGCTGGGATGTTATTTTCATCAATCCGAATGACATCGAAGCTGTTATCCCCGGATTAACACGTGCCAGAGAAGCCGGAATTATTGTCGGTCTGTTCTCGTCACAACCCCCGAGTGATGACTACCCGTTTGATTTCTTTGCAGGATCAGACGACTTGCTTGGCGGCATTCAAGCCGGAGAATTTGTTTCATCACAATTCCCCAATGGTGCGAACTTTGTTGAAGTCGGCGGACAAGCAGGACACATCGCAGCAACAAAACGCCATGACGGATTCCGTCAAGGTATCAACGCAAACATCATTGAGCTTGATTCACAATTTGTGCCCGGACCCTGGCAAACAGACGAAGCACGTACAATCATGGAAGGCTTCCTTGTTGCATATGACAACATCGACATAGTATGGTGTCACTGGGATAACGGAGCAAGCGGAGTTATCGAAGCTGCACAAGCTGCAGGCAGACTTGATGAAATCTTCATCATCGGTTACGACGGAAACAGCACAGGCTACCAACAAGTTAAAGACGGCGTTCAAGCACTCAGCGTTGGACAAAGCTTTACCAACATGGCAGCAAAATGCCTTGAACTTGCAAGGAAAATGCTCGATGGCGGAACACTTTCTGCTAACGAGAAAATGAGCTGGATTCCTGTTGACATGGTAACACTCGATAGCATTAATGACTTCCCGTGGCCCGCATGGTAAACAGTTTTTGATGATGGGTCGGCTATTTTTATAGCCGACCCAAATTCTTGAGAGGCTATAACAGTTAATATACATTTTTGACACTATTCTTAGTAAAGGGGATGAGTCCGTGGAGCAAAACGAAATTATTTTATCAATGTCTAACGTGAACAAATCCTTTCCCGGTGTAAAGGCTCTTACCGATGCTACAATCGAAGTAAGAAAAGGGACCGTTCACGGACTTGTCGGAGAAAACGGAGCAGGCAAATCCACTCTTATGAAGATTCTTTCAGGTGTTCATACCAAGGATTCCGGAACCATTGTATTTGACGGTGAAACCATCGAACATACAACACCAATTCAATCAATCAGAAGAGGGCTCAGCATAATTTATCAGGAGTTTAATCTTGTCAATACCCTGACTGTCGGCGAAAATATTTTCCTCGGCAGATACAGAGAAATGAAAGGCCTTCACAACAGTCACAAAAAAGCAAGAGAGCTTTTAGACAGCATAGGCAGCACTATAAACACACATACACTTGTCAGTGATTTAAGCGCTTCCGAAAAGCAAATGGTCGAAATATCCAAAGCGTTATCATTTAGTTCAAAGCTTATAATTATGGATGAACCAAGCAGCTCACTTACGGCAGACGAGCTAAAATGTTTGTTCAGAATTATTAACGATTTGCGTGAAAAGGGTGTAACCGTAATATACATAAGCCATAAGCTCGACGAAATATTCGAGCTGTGTGATATTGTCACTGTTATCCGCGACGGCTGTATCGTAGATACCAAGGATGTATGGAAAATAGATGAAGCCGGTAATAAAACAGAAAACCTGACACGAAATGAAATGATTGCAATGATGATCGGCCGTGAAATTGAAAACGAATGGCCCGAGAGACCGCGCTGTGCAGGCGATACGCTTATGGATGTTCAAAATATAAGAACCCGTAAACTGAGTGATATTTCATTTAAGCTTAATAAAGGAGAAATACTTGGGTTTGTCGGGCTTGTCGGCGCAGGACGGACAGAGATTGTCCGTGCAATATACGGTGCAGATAAAGCAAAGGACCTTAAGATATTAATAAACGGAAAACAATCAAAAATAAAAAAACCAAGAGACGGAAAGCGTGCGGGAATCGGCCTTTTGCCCGAAGACCGTAAGCTTGAAGGTTTGGTTTTATCATTTTCCGTGAGAGACAATATTACCATGTCAAGCCTTGAGGAAATCACAAAGTTCGGATTTGTAAACTCATCACTTGAAAAAGGTATTGCCGAGCGGCAAATTGAAGCGCTTTCTATAAAAACTCCATCACCGAACACAAAAACAAAAACTCTTTCGGGCGGCAATCAGCAAAAATGCATCATGGGACGCTGGCTCGAAATAAACCCGGATATTCTGATACTTGATGAACCGACACGCGGTATAGATGTCGGTACAAAGTACGAAATATATGTTCTCATTAAAAAGATAGCTGAAAACGGCGGTTCGGTCATTCTGATATCCTCTGAACTACCGGAAGTGCTTGCCATGAGTAACCGTGTGCTGACGATATGCGAGGGTAAAATCACCGGCGAATTTAACCCGGAAGAAACATCGGCACATGAAATCATGGATGCCGCAATAGGATAAGGGGGAGGCCGGAATGACTAAAGAAGCAACACCCGTAAAAGGGTATCTGAATAAGGCCGGAAACTTTGTTCTGGAGTATCTGGTGCTCATAGCGATATTACTTCTTGTAATAATAACAGCTATTATTGAACCCAGATTTTTAACTGTTGAAAATTTTACTAATATAATGCGCCAGTTCGGGCCGCTTAGCTTTACCGCACTCGGAATGACGTTTATTATCGTCGGCGGATTTATCGACTTGTCGCTTCCCGGTATAATAAGCCTTGTTTCTATGATAACTTTATCATTATATGATACTATCGGCGAAGTACCGGCGATGATGGTCGGAATAGCACTTGGTACAACCCTTGGCATTCTAAACGGAACGATTTTAGTTGCATCGGGGGCAACAACACAAGCAAAAGCTCTCTTTATCACATTTGGTATGAGCGAGATTTACAAAGCGGTATCCCAACTGTATACAGGCGGCAGCCCGCAAGACAGAAACTTTTTTGAAAGTCCGATGCCTGTTACAAATGCGCTCAGCTCAGGTTCGGTAGGCGGGATTTTTCCGATTGCATTTTTTGTTTTTCTGTTCTTTCTTACCATACTGTTTATTTTTCAGAAGAAAACTCTGACAGGCAGGTCAATAAACTATACCGGCGGTAATTTTGTTGCTGCCGAGCTTGGTGGTATTCCGACCAAACGAATAATGATAATCATTTACGCAATATGCGGATTTATGACAGCAATCGGAGCAATAGTCCTTTTCTCACGCACTCCGGTTGCGTCGCCGCTTATGGGAGCCGATTACGCACGAGACTCGATTATGGCGGTTGTTGTCGGAGGCACATCACTTCTGGGAGGCAGAGGCAGTGTTCTCAGAACAGTGCTTGGAGTTTCACTTATAATCCTGTTATTCAACTGTATAGTCCTTATCAGTACCAACCAGTTCCTGCCTGAGGTTATAAGGGGAGCTGTTCTGGTGCTTGCGATATGGCTTGACCATCGCAGACACGCAAAAGGTTAGGGAGGTGAGCTGATTATGAACTTAAACACAAAAGCGCTCGGTGAGCAGACACTTAAAATTCTTAGTAAACAAAAAGCAATAGTAGCAATTGGTATATTGTTTATTATCATGCTGTTCTCGTCCGCAAATATATTTACGCGCGGTCATATTGAAGCTCTTTTGGTAACTGCTTCGCCCGACCTTATAATCGGTTTCGGTGTCACACTCGCAGTTATATGTAAGGGTTGTGACCTGTCAGTCGGTTCGGTGATGTCAATTTCCGGAATACTCGCAATAATGATGATAAACAGCGGTATGCCTGTATTTCTCGCTGTATTTCTTGCCATCCTCTCGGGGTCTGTTGTTGGATTTATCAACGGTTTCCTGATTGTCCAGCAAAAAACAGAGGCATTTATTATAACACTCGGTATGGGTCTCTTTATTAAAGGGATTGCATTATTTATCACAGAAGGAAGACCTGTTTCAACACAAAACGCCGCATTTAATGCAATATCAAATACTACAATTCTCGGCCTTCCGAGTATTGTAATGTATATGTTGATAATAGGGGTGTTGATTTTCTGCCTGATGCGTTTTACAAGCTTTGGCAGAAACTGCTACGCTCTCGGCGGTGATTATGAAGTTGCAGAACATTCGGGCATTGATGTTGTTAAAACAAAGTGGGCTGCTTTCATAATTACCGGAACATGTGCCTCGATTGCAGGAATTCTCCTTGCCTCAAGATGGAACACAGGCAACTCGATTTACGGGGACTTAACTCCGCTATTAGTCAACTGCAGCGTTGTAATTGGCGGCACATCATTCGCAGGAGGCATCGGCGGCATAATACAAAGCGGCATCGGCGTCTTCGTGATGCACCTTTTCAGATACAGCATGAACCTGTTCAGAATCGATGGAGTAATAAGGGAAATAAGCCCGTTTGTCAGAAATCTGGTAATCGGCATCGTCATAGTAACCATAATCGCAATGGACTGCTTCTCAATAAAACGCAAAAAAGAGGATGTCTAAAAGCCTTACAGGATAAGGCATGAAATGTAAACAAACCGCCGGGCTTTTTTGATAGAAGCACCGGCGGTTTTTTCTCGCAACTGTGAGTTTTTGTCAGCCTCAGAAACTTATGTTTCTAAATATATCGATGAGTGAGAATCTTGTTGCTATTCCGACGAAGACTATTGATACTGTTGCAGCAAGGGTAATCAGGATGTTGAAGGAGGGGCCTGCTGTGTCTTTCAGGGGGTCTCCTACTGTGTCGCCGACTACCGCAGCCTTGTGGTTATCTGTGCCTTTGCCGCCGTGGTTTCCTGCTTCGATAAATTTCTTTGCATTATCCCATGCGCCACCGGAGTTTAGCATAAATATTGCCATTGTAAAGCCTGTGGCGATAACTCCGCCGAGCATTCCTACAACACCTGCAGCTCCAAGAACCATACCTACAACAATAGGAGCAAGAACAGCGAGTATTGACGGGGCAATCATTTCTTTTTGAGCATTAACTGTGCAAATATCTACGCATTTTGCATAATCTGCATCTGCCGTGCCTTCCATAAGTCCGGTAATTTCCTTGAATTGACGTCTTACTTCAATAACAACACTTTGTGCCGCTTTATGAACTCCGGATATACAAAATGCTGCGAACACAAATGTTAATGCCGCTCCGAGGAATAATCCTATCAGTACGCTCGGATTTGTTAAGCTTAAATCAAGCTCTTCTTTTCCGAGTCTGCCGAGTGATGTGTTTGCTTCATTTACATATGCAGCAAGAAGTGCAAGAGCGGTGAACGCTGTCGAGCTGATTGCAAAGCCTTTACCTGTTGCAGCTGTTGTATTTCCGAGTGAGTCAAGTGCATCTGTACGCTCACGTACTTCCGGAGGAAGTTTTGACATTTCTGCAATTCCGCCTGCGTTATCTGCAACGGGGCCGAATGCGTCTGTTGCAAGGATTATTGCATTTGTTGCAAGCATTGCAACTGCTGCAAGACCGATACCGTAAAGACCGGCATTCGGGTCACCTGCAAAACCGCCTGATGCTATATAACTGATAATTGCCGCAATTGATACTGCAAGAATCGGGCCTGCTGTTGACTTCATTCCGAGTGAAAGACCGCCAATCATAAGTGTTGCTGTTCCTGTTTCACTTGATTGTGCAAGGTCACGGGTCGGTTTCGCCGCATCCGATGTATAATGCTCTGTTGAGTAGCTGACTGCAAATCCGGATAAAATACCTACGAAAATTGAAAGCAGCATACATACTGATGATTCATCATCGCCTGCCCCGAAACACCTGAAAGCCACATTACAAGCGGAATTGTCGCAAGAGCAGCAAGACCTCCGGCAATATAAACACCCAGGTGCAATGAACGCAGAAGAGATTTTTGAGTTGTAACTTCTTTTGTTCTTACAAAGAATGTACCGATTATCGAACATAAAACACCAACTGCAGAGACAAGAATCGGAAGCAGGAAGCCAGCATATCCGTAGCCTGCTGCGAAGCCGAGTGCAATTGTTGCAACGATAGCATTTGAGTTTGATTCATAAAGGTCAGCACCCATACCCGCAACGTCACCGACATTATCACCGACATTGTCTGCAATAACAGCGGGATTTCTCGGATCATCTTCGGGGATACCTGCTTCAACCTTACCTACAAGGTCTGCTCCGACGTCTGCAGCCTTTGTGAAGATTCCGCCGCCTACACGTGCAAACATTGCCATTGATGCAATACCCATACCGAATGTAACCATTGTTTGTGCAATTCCTGCATCGTCAACTTTAAATACGAACTTAAGCAGGATGAACCATGTAGTAATATCAAGCAGTCCAAGACCGTTAACTACAAATCCCATAACGGAACCCGATGAAAATGCAACTCGCAGAGCTTTGTTAAGTCCTGTGTTTGCTGCATTTGCAGTACGGACGTTTGCATAGGTAGCTATTCTCATTCCTATGAAACCCGATAAACCCGTAAACAAGCCGCCTGTCAAAAATGCGTACGGTGTAAATACGTTAACAAAATCAAACCAGGACAATATTAACAGTAAAGTGAACATAATCCCAAAAAATGCGGTTACTGTCAAATACTGACGTTTCATGTAAGCATTTGCACCCTCGCGTATTGAAGATGATATTTTTACCATCGTTTCGTTACCTTCGGGATAGGACATGACCTTGCGTATTTGAATAAACGCAAAAAGCAATCCTGCTCCGGCCCCGATGTAACCCAGCCAAAATAGATTCTCAATAGCCAACTTTCTATACCTCCAAAATATAATTGAATTTTTTGCTTTGTAAAAACCCTTAAAGCTAAAACTCATTAGGCATTAGTGCCAAATTTCACCGTTTATCATTCTATCACTAATTCTAAGAATAGCAATAGTAAAAGTAAATAAATTATGGTACAATATCATCGTTGTCTTTAATCAAAAAGGACACTAACCAAAAGGGAGTTGAAGCTTAATGAAAAAATCCGAAATTGAATGGAGAAAATGGATTCCCATCTCATTGATTTTTATCGTTTTGATGGTTATTTATAAAACAATTGATAACATCGACCAGATTACATCGGCTATCGGTAATTTTCTGTCGGTTATATCGCCTTTGCTTTTCGGTGTGCTTTTTACCTACTTTTTATTTATCCCGCACCGTGCAGTTGAACGTGTGCTTAAGAAATTTAAGATAAAGTTTATAGCAAAACGGGCAAGAGGGTTTAGCACGATTATTATTTTCCTGCTATTGCTCCTTATTATTGTACTGGTTCTGAGTTTTGTTGTACCGATTGTAGTGGAAAACGTGATTTCGTTAGCAAACAGTATTCCCGGTTATATTTCAACCGTTCTTGAATATTTTGACAATCTGCCGCCGGATTCAATTTGGATAAACCTTAATATTGCAGACACAATCAAAAATTCATCGGGTGATATCTTAAATACACTTGTGAATCCCGACGGAATAGGCCAGGTTGCACAGGGAGTAATGGGATTTGTCGGCGGTATATTCAGTCTCATTATGGGTTTGGTTATTTCTCTGTATATGCTGCTTGACAGAGACAGGATATTCGATTTCTTCAGACGCCTTAACAATGCAGTTTTCAGGCGTAAGGAAAGGGCAAGAAGAACAGCTACATATATGGTTCAGGTAAATAAAGTGCTTTTAACATTTATTGCAAGCAAAGGACTTGACAGCTTAATTAATTTCACTGTTGCTACAACAATACTGTTTATTTTCGGAGTTGATTATGCACTTCTTTTAGGATTAATTGCAGGCGCATTCAACTTTATCCCGTTTCTCGGCTCAATCATTTCCGCATTTATAATAAGCGCAATAACATTAATAACCGGCGGTGTGAACACTGCAATATACGTTATGATATGCCTGCTTGTTTTCCACCAGCTCGACGGCAATTTCATCGAACCGAGAATAATGAAGTCATCACTTAAAATAAATCCGATACTTGTAATTATCGCCGTTGTTGTCGGCGGCGCATACTTCGGAATTGTAGGAATGTTCCTCGCTGTCCCCATCGTTGTCATGGTTAAACAAATTCTTTTGGAATATGTTGCAGCACATGAAAATGACATTGATGAATCATCCGGAATCCTGGATAACGTCGTTTCAAATGTTAACGCTGTAGCCGACAGAATAGACCACGCAGTAGAAAAAATACACGACGAAAATAACCAAGAGTAAGGCAAAAACCGCCGGTGCTTCTATCAAAAAAGCCCGGCGGTTTATTTTTGTATGATGAATCGTCTCCCTTGGTTTAAATATTTAAATACGCTTCGTTTTATGGCTTTCGTGTGCAGCACGTGGTGGGCTTTGTCGGAGCCGGGGACGCCGAGATAGTCGTCGTAGATGCGTTTTACGTCGGGGTTTTCGTGGGATTTACGAAGCGGCAGGCCTTCGTCGGCTTCGTAGATTGCTTTTGTGCGGGCGGCGACGAGGTCTACGTTATTGCGGACGGAGTCGCTTTGGTTCGGTTGACCGCCGCCGTTAATGCAACCGCCGGGGCATGCCATGATCTCTATCATGTGGAACTCTTCCTCGCCGTTTTTCACAGCGTCGAGCAGCTCTCTTGCGTTGGCAAGACCCGAGGCAACGCCCACTTTAACATCCATGCCTGCAATCTTGTATGTTACACGTCTTACACCCTTCGGACCTCTGACCTCATTGAAGTTTACCATTTCGAATTTATCGTCAAGCCAGTGGCATGCGGTTCTGAGTGCCGCTTCAAGAACACCGCCCGATGCTCCGAAGATAACAGCAGCTCCCGTACCGGTTCCGAACGGGTTATCAAACTCTTCGTCCTCAAGGGCTGCAAAGTCGATACCGTCAGATTTGATCATCCTTGCAAGCTCACGTGTTGTAAGAGCGACATCGACATCCGAAACACCTGCCGCATCCTGATGGTCTCTTCCGAGTTCAAATTTCTTTGCCGTACACGGAATTATTGAAACAACAAATACATCCTCGGGTTTGAGGTTATTCTTTTCAGCGAAGTATGTTTTGAGCACAGCGCCGAACATCTGCTGCGGAGATTTGCAAGATGACATATTTTCAATTAAATCGGGGTAATAATGCTCACAGAATTTAACCCAGCCCGGTGAACAGGAGGTTATCAGAGGAAGGTTTTCACCGCTCTTGACACGCTCGAGAAATTCGTGTGCTTCTTCCATAATTGTCAGGTCGGCTGTCATATTCATATCATATACACCGTCAAAACCCATCCGTTTCAAAGCAGCAGCAAGCTTACCCGTTACGATTGAGCCGAGCGGCATGTCAAATGCCTCGCCGAGTGTTACTCTGATCGAAGGTGCAGCAAAGACAAAAACTTTTTTATCGGGATCGGCGATTGCGTCAAAAACCTTTTTGGTATCATCCTTTTCATATAATGCACCTGTCGGGCAAACAACAACACATTGACCGCAATAAACACACGGAGAGTCATTTAAGCTATGTCCGAAGGCACAGCTTATATTTGTCTTAAAGCCTCTGTATACAGCGTCGATAACCGAAACGGACTGTACATCGGAACAAGCCTTAATACAACGCCTGCAGAGCACGCATTTTGAATTGTCACGTACGATTGAGGGTGATTTATCATCAATTTCATAATCGTATGTCATGCCTTTGAATGTATTTTCCTCAACACCGTAGTCGTGACAAAGAGTTTGAAGCTGGCAGCTGCCGCTGCGGACACAGGAAAGACATTCTCTTTTGTGGTCGGACACGATAAGCTCAAGAGTATGCTTTCTTGATTCTCTTATAGCGGGAGTATTGGTTTGCACTTCCATTCCGTCAAAAACGGGAAAAACACATGCAGCAACAAGAGAGCGGCCGCCTTTGACCTCTGCAAGACAAATCCTGCATGCGCCGATTTCGCAAAGACCTTTCATATAACAAAGGGTCGGGATTTCAATATTGGCATACTTAGCCGCTTCAAGGACTGTAATGTCTGCAGGAACCTGGAGCGATTGCCCGTTAATTTTAATGTTAATTTTATCCATAATTATTCACTCCACCCCTTTATTGTTTTATTATGGCGTCGAATTTGCACTTCTCCATGCAGACGCCGCATTTGATACATTCGCTTTGATTGATTTCGTGAACTTGCTTAACTGCGCCCGATATACAGTTGGCAGGACATACCTTTGCGCATACTGTACAGCCGATGCATTTTTCGGGAACAACAACATATTTTAATAAATCCTTACAAACTCCTGCAGGACAGGTTTTATCAATAACATGAGCTTTATACTCATCTTTAAAGTAACGGTACATTGATTTAACGGGATTTGATGCTGTTTGACCGAGTGCGCACAGTGATGAAAGTGAAATATGATTAGACAGCATTTCCATTTTTTCAAGGTCTTCAAGCTCGCCGTTACCGGATGTGATTTTTTCAAGGATTTCATAAAGGCGTTTTGTACCGATTCTGCACGGACTGCATTTACCGCAGGATTCTTCGACCGTAAAATCGAGGAAAAATTTTGCCATATCGACCATACAGTTATCTTCGTCCATAACGATTAATCCGCCCGAACCCATCATTGAGCCGACTGCAGCGAGGTTTTCATAATCAATCGGGACATCAAAATGCTCGGCGGGGATACATCCGCCCGACGGGCCGCCGGTTTGTGCTGCTTTGAATTTCTTGCCGTTCGGAACACCGCCGCCTATTTCTTCGACGATTTCACGCAGGGTGATTCCCATAGGAATCTCGACAAGTCCTACGTTTGTGACATTTCCGCCAAGTGCGAAAACCTTTGTTCCTTTGGACTTTTCGGTTCCCATGGAAGAGAACCAGTCTGCTCCTTTGAGCATGATTTGCGGGATGTTTGCGAGTGTTTCGACATTGTTCAGAACCGTCGGTTTGCCGAATAAACCTTTTACCGCAGGGAAAGGCGGGCGTGATCTTGGTTCACCGCGATTGCCTTCGATTGACATAAGCAGAGCAGTCTCTTCACCGCAGACAAAAGCTCCGGCACCAAGACGTATTTCAAGGTCAAAGTCAAATCCTGTTTCAAATATATTTGTACCGAGCAAACCGTATTCCTTTGCCTGGTCAATTGCGATTTGCAAACGGTGTACAGCTATCGGATATTCGGCACGTACATAAACATATCCCTGATTTGCGCCAATTGCATACGCCGCAATGCTCATTGCTTCAATAACCGCATGCGGGTCACCTTCCAGAATTGAGCGGTCCATAAATGCGCCGGGGTCGCCTTCGTCGGCATTACAGCAAACATACTTTTGGTCACCCTCGGCTTTTGCCGCAAATTCCCATTTCAAGCCGGTGGGGAATCCCGCTCCGCCGCGTCCTCTAAGGCCTGATGCTTTAATAACATCAATAACCTCCGACGGAGTCATTTCCGTAAGAGCTTTACCGAGAGCGGCATATCCGTCAAAACCGATGTACTCATCAATGACCTCGGGGTCGATAACACCGCAATTTCGAAGCGCAACACGGGTCTGCTTTTTATAGAAGCCTGTTTCGCTCAGAGATTTAAGCCCTTCTTCCTCGCAAACGGTTTCATGATAAAGAAGTCTTGATACAATACGCCCCTTCAGAAGATGCTCGTCTACTATTTCCTTGCAGTCTTCGGCTTTTACCTGGGCATAAAAGCTTCCTTCGGGATAAATTATCATTATCGGGCCAAGTGCGCACAACCCGAAGCAACCGGTGTGTACTACCTTAACCTCTTTTTCAAGACCGACTGCTTTTAACTCTGCTTCAAATGCGTCGCTTACGGCATGACAGCCCGAAGCGACACAGCCGGTTCCGGCACAGAGTAAAACATGAGATCTGTATAATTCCATTCCTTACTTCCCCCTATTCATTCTCATAAGCGCCGATTGTGTATTCGGCAACAACATTACCGTTTACAACATGGTCACTGATAATTTTAGCAACCTTTTCGGGAGTGAGGTGAACATATGTGACTTTTTCCTGCCCGGGGACAATAACATCCATAATCGGTTCAAGCCTGCACATTCCGATACAGCCGGTCTGTGCAACTGTCACATGCTCAAGGTCTCTTTTTGCAAGCTCCGTTGTTACTGCATTGATTATACCTCGCGCACCTGCAGCGATTCCGCATGTAGCCATACCGACAACTATTCTTGTTGCATTGTCGCCATCCTCGCGCATGGTTGCGTTTTGCTTCATTCTGTCTTTAATTGCAGCAAGTTCAGCCAGTGATTTCATTATTAAAGTCCATTCCTTTCATTAGTCCGGAGCATGACGCAAAATATCACGTTACGATGCTCCTCCTGTTAAATTTAAAATGTGTTCATTAACATACTCTGTTAAGAAAACAACAATAGACGGGCTGTCAAGCGGTGTATCATCGCCTATTTGTTCTTTGACTTCCTTTGTGGAAAAAATGAATTCTTCTTCATTCACCCTGTAGCGGAAAATAAAGTTGATTCCGGGGTTTAGAGTTACAAGCGTTATAATCGTCTCTGTCAGATTTCCTATCGGCTGACGGTCAATGTGGCTTAAAACAAAAACTGCGGTAATTGTAGTTCCGGCACCAAGCTCCGATATAATCTCCATGGAACCGCCTGTTATCTCTGCCGCCTCTTTCAAAAATGAAATACCGAGACCGATTTTTCTTGTTGTTCTTGTTGTAATAAACGGGTCTTCGACTGTTTTCAGAAAATCTTCGCTCATTCCTTTCCCGTTATCTTTGACACAGATTATGATACGGTCGGAAATATAATCCTCGTTTATATAGATTTCGATTTCTGACGCTTCTGCAGAAATTGAATTTTGTGCAATGTCAAGAATGTTGAGCGAAAGTTCATCCATCATCCCCGGCAGCCCTCTATTCCTTGTATTTGCTTAAAATTTCAGGAACCATGGCCTCGTCTACTTTTCCGTAAACATCTTCGTTTATTGAAATAACGGGAGCAAGCCCGCATGCACCTACACAACGTGCGCCGTTGAGAGAAAAGAGCATATCGGACGTACATTCACCATCATTTATACCAAGTTCTTTTTCGAATCTTTCGAGGATTTTGCCTGCACCTATTACATAACACGCAGTACCCATGCAAATTACTACCTTATATTTTCCTTTTGGCGTCAAGGAAAACTGGGAATAAAAAGTCACAATGCCGAAAATTTCACTTAGTGAAACACCCATACCCTCGGCAACCATTTTTTGGACCTCCTCGGGCATATAACCGTAAATTCGTTGCGCTTCCTGAATAACAGGCATTAAAGCACCTTTTTGGCTTTTGTGGAGGTCAATTGATTTTTGTAATTCCTGTTCCTGTTCTTTTGTGCCTGTAAACGGAATTGCAGCAGCTTGACTCATAGTATCTTGTCCTTTCCATATCTTGCTGAGAAAATTAAATAATTAAGAAAATATATTGTCTACATATTATAGTAAGAAAACTTAAAAATCAACGTAAAAAATCTATAGCGGCTTTTGCGGTGAGCTCGGGAAGTTCGATAAAATTAACTCTTTCATTTATTGCCCATAAATAATGGGCATCGGATGATGTAATAATTTTGTTTTTTGATGTAATATCGGGGTTTTGCTCACAAAACCCCTGTTCAATGCCGTTTGGCGAAATTTCGAGTGTATTGATTTCAAGATGCGGCGGGATAAATCCAAGGTTTGAAATAACGCTGAACGAGCTTCTGTCAATATGTGCGGGAATGAATGCTCCGTTATATTTACCGGTCAAAACATAAAGCTCATCGAATGAAATTGTGGTCGGGGCAATCAGCATTCGTTCAACTTCACCGGTTATATTATCACTTTCGTCATAAAGAATCTGGTTTCCGAATATATCAATACGGTTTTTAAGAGCCGGATAAAACGGTTGCAGCTCCGCTTCAAAGGCCTCCGCTGACCCCATACTGTCGAATAAACATATAACATGTACCTCTTCAACAGTTGCCACTTCGATCCCGGGAAGTACGATTAACTTTTTTCCCGATGAGCTCTGTGCCGCTTCTGCTGCTTTTATTGATGCTGCGGCATTTGCAAGTGAGTTGTGGTCGGTTATTGCAATCAGGTCAAGCCCGTTTAAAATTGCCATGCCTGCTATGTCATTCGGTGTCATGTCGCTTGCAGCACAAGGTGATAAAGCGGAATGGATATGCAAGTCATAATAAACAGGTATCAACAACGTATCCTACTTTCTGCTTGAAGCTATCACCATCATCAATCATCCATCATCCGAGATTGATTTGTGCAGGAGTGGTCACTTTTGACGTATCAGTTCGGAAATTCTGACAGCCAATGAAAAAGCGGTTTCGTCGGATGTAAATATACTGAGATCTTCCTCATTAGCTTTATCGATAACGTTGTCCGGAGCGGTCAATCCTTCGGGAAGTATTACACATGAAGCATCGGTCATAACCGCAACAGCAACCATATTAAGAGATGACTGTACGGTTATCCAAACATCTCCGGGCTGACATCCGCCGAGCACACGGCTCAGAAGGTCGGAAATATAGCAATATTCAACATCTCTGTCGGTTTCACCGGACAGTCTCTCCAAACCAAGTTTTTCGGCCATCTTATTGATTGTCATGCTTCATCTCCTTGTATTGTTTATATTTATAGTACAGGATTACGGGTTGCTTAAGTCCCTGAACGGAGGCGGCATATATTCCTGAAGCTCCGCCATTTCATGGAAAAGTCCCGACATGCGTTCTCGAAGCTTAAATATACAGTCGCTTTCATGTGCAGCTCCATTGACAATGTCCTCTGCAAGAGCATGACAGGAAGGAGCGCCGCAGGAACCGCAGTCAATTCCCGGGAGTGTACCGGAGATATTTTCGATTTCACTTAGCTTGCGCATTGCTACACTTCTGTCCGCATCAAGGCGGAGAATTGAGTTATATTCCGGAGTTTTCTGCCAGTTTAAGATTTTACTTGTAAGACAGGAGTTATCGACGGAATTAGTATTCTTATCTTCCTCAAGCTCAACACCCATGCGTTGAATTCTGGCTCTTGCAACAAACGGATTTTCAACTGCAAGGCATCCGCCGACACATCCGCCGGGGCATGCACCAAGCTCTACAAACCGGGCACTTGTAAATTTATCATTTTCAATTTCATCAAGAACCCTGATAACATTATCTATTCCGTCAACCGCAATAAATAAAGACTCGCCGATTGCGCTTCCTTCACCGCCCGAGCACGACCATGATATGCCGCGAACACCGGCAACAGAAAGGCCTTTTGGTTCTCTTGTTTTTTCAACAATCGGTAAAAGTTTTACAAAAAACTCGGACATTGAAAAAATCCCGTCAATAACGGTACCGTCATAACCTATGCGGTATTTTGATGCGGTAATTTTTGCAGGACACGGAGAAATAAAAAATACACCTATTTCGTCGGGGTTTAACCCTGTCTCTTTAACAGCCTTTGCCCGTGCTGCAATTGCTGCAAGCTCGACCGGTGTAATTGTTTTCAGAACATTATCGAGTAATCCGGGATAACGTACACAAATAAGTTTTACAATGACGGGGCATGCAGAGCTTATTAAAGGGCCGTGCAAAAGAGCACGTGCACCCGGGAGAATATCTTTTGTATAATCGGCAACGGTTTGTGCTGCAAGTGCAACCTCATAAATATCGTCAAAACCACAGTTGACCAGAGCGGTCAATATAATGTTTACATCACGTACACTTTTAAATTGACCGTATAACGACGGAGCAGGCAACGCAATTTTATGCTTGTAATTATTAATGATGGAAATAGGGTCGGATATTGCTTTTTTTGCATGATGAGGGCAGACCCTTATGCATTCACCGCAGTCTATGCAATGGTCACTCATAATAACAGCCTTTCCGTTTCTGACCCTGATAGCCTCGGTCGGGCATCTTTTTATGCAGTTTATACATCCTTTACACTTATCTGCATCAAGCGTAACAGAATGAGTGATAGACTCCATCCGTCTCCCCCTTTCGATGGTTTATACCTGTATACTTACTGATAGTGAAAACCGACAGTAAAAATCCGGGATTTATGACTTGATTGTAATTGTTAAAACCGTACCTTTTCCGACTTCACTGGTAAGGCTAAAATCATCACTTTGTTTTTTAATATTTGGCAGACCCATACCTGCACCAAAACCAAGCTCGCGGACTGTATCGGAAGCAGTTGAAAAACCCTCCTGCATTGCCAGATTTATATCGGCAATTCCGGGACCATGGTCTGTCAGTGTGATTTTTACATAATCCTCGGCGATTTCTGCCTCGGCAACACCGCCGCCGCCGTGAATAACCATGTTAATTTCACCCTCATACATTGCGATTGATGTGCGTCTTATAAAATCGGGTGAGAAGCCCAGCTTTTTCAACGTGTTTTTTACTGCCGCAGAAGCAGCTCCGGCCGCAGCAAAATCATCGGCACTGACATTATACTCTTGCCTGAGAACCTCGGCCGGCATCTCTAAACATCCCCGCCGGGCAAACCGGCTTCAAAAAGGCGCCCGCAAGCAGAGTACATTGAGTAATCGGTTTTCATTACAACAATACTCTTTTCGTTGGCGAGATTGACCAGAGCTTCATCGGGTTCTTTTCCGCGGACCAGCATGACACAATGGATATCCATCATTTCTGCGGTACGGATACATTGAGGGTTATTAAGCCCTGTCAGTAAAAGACCTTTGTTTTCGCCAAATGCAAGAGCATCACTCATCAGGTCAGCTCCGCATGCCGCATTGATTTCAATTTCATCAAATGCAACATCTGTATAAACCTTTGCATCCAGTATCTCCATTACACGGTCAAGTTTCATTTTTCTCATCCTTTCGATGAAAGTGTTGTCGTCCTATTCGTATTTAGGAGCGTAACAATAATACCACTTTATTATAAAAGCCGCAATAGCTTTATATCGGATTAACGGCTAGGTTAACGGCGGATCAATTAAATCGCGGATAACCTCTCCTGCAAGAATCAATCCGGCAACCGGCGGAACATACGAAATACTCGAAGGGGGTTTCTCTTTTTTTACAGGGACTTCCTTTGAATAAACAACCTTTAACGAATCAATACCGCGCTCCCGCAGCTCCTTGCGCATAATCCGCGCAACCGGGCATACCGATGTTTCATAGATATCGGCAACCTCAAATGCTGTTGCATCGAGCTTATTTGCAGCACCCATTGAGCAAATTAACGGTACATTTAACGCCTTGCACCGCACAGCAAGCTCAAGCTTTGCCGTTATTGTATCAACTGCGTCTATTACGTAGTCATAGCAGGATAAATTAACATCATCTGCAGTATCGGGCAAATAAAAAATCTTATATGCATTTATAACAATATCGGGATTTATTTCGAGTAAACGCTCTTTAATAACATCGACTTTGTTTCTGCCGATGGTTTTATGTGTTGCGATTAGCTGGCGGTTTATGTTGGTGATGTCAACAATATCACCGTCAAAAACATCAATCGCACCGATAGCACTGCGGCATAACGCCTCAGCTGCGTGACCTCCGACACCTCCGACACCGAAAACCGCCACACGGCGGTTTTTCAGTATGTTTATATTATCAATACCTATTAACTCTATTGTCCTTTGAAACTGCTCATTCATCAGCTTGTACCGTTTAGGCCAATGTGAATTTTGTTCCATCCAGGATTGAATCATCATTAAATACCCAGTCGCGAATATGGGTAACAGTGATTTTACCGTCTTTTGAGCGGCAGACAGTTTTTTCAATACCCGAGTTAATAATAAGCCTGCGGCACATGCTGCATGAGCTTGTTTCCTCGAGCAGTTCTTCTGTTTTTGCATCGATTCCGGTCATATATAATGTTGAACCTATCATATCCCTGCGTGATGCAGAAATAATTGCATTTGCTTCCGCATGAACACTCCGGCAGAGTTCATAGCGCTCTCCGCTTGGGATACCGAGCTCGTCTCTCATGCAGGTTTTGCGGTCGAGGCAGTTTTTTCTGCCGCGCGGTGCTCCGTTATAACCTGTTGCGATTATTTCATCATTTAATACAATAATCGCACCATATCTGCGGCGGCGGCAGGTACATCGGAGTGCGACAGTTTCGGCGATATCAAGATAATAATTTTCCTTATCTTTGCGGTTCATACATAACCTCCGGCATAATTTTATTTTGTCCCGTTAAAGAACTTAATTTGACAATTAATTTGCCTATTTGTCATTATAGAACTCCCGGAGATTAAAATCAAGCGTTGAAATACCTTTTTCTTATTGCATATTAACAATACGCAACGTATAATTATTGCGATTGAAAAGAGGTATAAACGCAACCTCCCTGAATTGAAAAGGAATTATTATATTCAATGTATTGTTTCAAATGCGGCAGTTATATCGAAGCGGACAGTAAATTTTGTTCATCCTGCGGAGTTTCTCAGCTTCCGCCGGCTTCCGGTCCGGAAGTAAACCGGTCTAACGCAGAAATAAACCAATCCGGTACAGAAGTAAACCCTCCCGGTGCAGGGATAATACAGTCCGGCGCAGAAATAACCCAACCCGGCACAGTAATAAACCCGCCTCAAACAGAGTTAGCCCAAAGTGTTAAATCAAAAAAATGGATTACAATAACTGTAATATCTGCAGCATCGGCAGCTGTATTACTTATGGCCGGTTTAGCTGCATATTTTATGTTCTTCCGTGATGTATCTCACGTTCTGTTAATCGGCAGAGCATTTAATAAACTGAGCTCGGAAATGGAAGAAAGGATAGATAACACACCGTTTAAGGCATTAGTCATGCTCCCGGACATACTGGAAGACGGAACCGTTACGGCAAATATTGACTATTCATTCAGTTATCTCGACGATTTCATCGGCTTTGGGATGGGTGCCGATATAGTTCTTTCATCTAATACAAAAACACGAGAGTTTGCCTTATCTGCAGCAATAAAGGATTCAGGCGAATCAACCGAAGCCGATATTTACATGAACAAGGAAAGGCTTGCTTTGCGTGTCGGTATTCTGGGTGACAATTTTTACGGCATTACATACGATACATTCAGAGACGATATTGAAAAGTTCGGCAGGTTAATCGGCCTTGACAGCGAGACAATGGACGAGCTATCGGATATTGTCGATTTACTGAGTACAATACTGAGTTATGAAGAAGAAGACAGCAGCTTACTTGAAATCGAAAAGGAATATATCGAAACGGCTCTGAATTTTGCAAGAAGCATTAAAACAAAAAGCACTCGTACAAGTATTGAATCAGCCGGGGAACAAGTCAGATGTACAGCCATTGAAATGATAATTACCAAGGAAGGTTTAATAACTCTGTTTACCGATTTACTTGATATTTTGGAAAATAATGAAGATTTCCAAGCTGAGATTGATTTATTTGATATGCCGTTTTTATACGATTTATTCGGAGAAATTCCGGGAGCGAACAGATACAATACCGATATGCTGAAAGCTTTCATTAAGGATATTGAAGAAAATTACTTTGGAGATATTACAACTACGTTTTATATCGGCAGAGATGACAGGCTGCTGCGTTTAAATATTAATATAAATGCAGAAATATACGGGGATTACGGAGACCTTAATATTACTTTTAATTTCGGTAATTCTATATATGATGACTGGACAATGAGCATAAATTTTTCGGATGAAAAAACAGAAGATAATAAAACCGAAGATAATGAAACAGAGAAAACCTATGATAATATAATGAAAATAATATGGTCATATGCAGAGATATCCGGCACTTACACTAACTCGATGACTATATCAATACACGATGAGTCGGAAACAATTACTTTTACGTCGGCTTGGGAGCAAGAAAGCGGCAATTTCATTCTTTCATACACAGATGATTTAGACACCGACATGATAACCGGATTGTTTAAACCCGATGAAAAGAATTTTAAGCTTGAGGTTCATAATACGCTGTCCGATGTACCCGGAGGAAAATTCAGCATCAGCATAAGTGCCGAGACGGGTTCACAAATACGTGAAATTACTTTTGTTAATATCGATAAGTGGGGAGATGAACTGCTTTCTATAATTATCAGGCTTCTTCTGGGCGGTATATTTGGATAAAACTAACATTCGAAGGGATATATAATGGGGTCTAATTCTCAACCAAATAAAAAAAGAGGGCTTCGTCTGCGCACAAAGCTGATTATGGTTTTTATTGCAGTCGTAGTTATACCTATAGGTCTTCTTACTTATATTACCGGGAACCAAATTCAAACTTTCGGACATCAGCTTAAGGATATTTCGGTTACCGATGCAACAACAGCCTTAAACGACAATGCCCGCAGTACTCTTGAGCGGATGACAACAGATACTGCAGCTTCCGTTGCAGAATTTATGCATCAGCGCGATCAGGATATCTTACTTCTTGCCGAGCTCATGCCGTCGGATGAAGCATATATGGTGTTTTCCGATAACAGGAACGGTTTGCTTATGACAACGGGAGAATGGGTGATTTCGGATGACGGTATGTCATGGATTGAAGCAAATCCCCTTTTGCAAAGCTATTTACCGCCGGGTAGCGGGAGCCGGGAAAATAATGATGAGCAATATGAAGGCAGCTTCAATTACAGGCCTGCGGAATTTTTCACCAAGTATCGTGAAAATTTTGCACTTTATGATGAAATAACATTCATTGACCTTAGCGGGCAAGAATTGTTTAAGTATATAAACCCGAATACGACGAAAACTAACTATCCCTTAAACCCCGATAAAACAGATGTTTCAGATAAAGAAAATACCTATGTTAAAGCTGAAAATTACTGGGATGCTCTTTTAGACCTGGAGCCCGGTGAAATATATGTATCAGATGTAATAGGTGCATATGTAAGTACAAATTATATGGGAATGTATACTCCCGGAGTTCTAAAAAACAGTGTGCCGCATTATCACACGAACTATGATGAGCTTCAAAGAATTGCAAACCTGTCGGCAAATGAATTTATTGAAGCGGCTAAGCAGCAGGCTTTTGCAGGTATGGAGAATCCTGTAGGGCAGCGTTTTGAAGGAATCATACGCTGGGCTACTCCCGTTACAGATTTTAACGGCGAAATCTGGGGATTTGCAACAATGGCATTAAATCACGACCATATCATGGAATTTGTTGATTATATAACCCCGCATGAAATAAGATATACGGTGCTGCCGAATGCAGAGGCGGGAAACTATGCATCCATATGGGATTACAAAGGAAGAATTATCGCTTACCCGAGGCATGATTTGATTTTCGGATATAATCCGCTGACCGGTGACCCGCACTATATTGATTCGGCAGGTACGTCATATTTTATTGATGAATCACAAACTGCAAGGTGGATGGAGCTGACGGAAAACGGCGGCTCGGGTTCGTTATATGTAAATTGGAGTGAACTCTACAAAGCAACAACAGCAGGCTCAATACCTTATTATACGGGCAAATTTTCACCGGAGGTACAGGGCAATAAAAGAGGGTTTGCATTTGTTGTAATCAGTGCGGGAATAGAGGATTTTTCCAAGCCCGCTGCTGTTATGGAAGAAAGAATTAATAACGAAATTAATGAGAGGTCGAGATATAATGTATTTAAGCTGATTATAACAAGTGTCGGTATTTTTGCATTAATTTTAGTTGTAGCAATTTTAGTTTCATATTCATATACAAGGCAGATAAATAAACTGATAACGGGGCTTTCAAGATTTCAAAGCGGAGACAGGCAGTTTAGGTTAAAGCTGAAAGCAAAGGATGAGTTCGGCGAGCTTGCCGGTTCGTTCAATGAAATGGCAGACAGTGTGGAGAGCAGTATTACTAAAGCAGAGCAGGCAAGTGAAGCAAAGGGTAATTTCCTTTCCAATATGAGCCACGAAATACGGACACCTTTAAATGCAATCATAGGAATGACATCAATCGGGCTTTCATCATATGATGTTGATAAAAAAGATTACTCCATGAAGAAAATAGACGAAGCATCAATGCATCTTCTCGGAATAATAAACGACATTCTTGATGTATCAAAAATCGAAGCGAATAAATTTACACTATCCGAAGCGGACTTTAACCCCGGAGACATGATTCGCAGAGTTGTGAATGTTATTAATTATCGTATTGAACAGAAAAAACAAAATCTGACCATTTACATCGATCCGGATATACCCGAGATACTCATAGGGGATGATCAGCGGCTTTCTCAGGTAATTACAAACCTTCTGTCAAACTCGGTAAAGTTTACGGCAGAAGGCGGAAGCATTCATCTTGAAATGGCTCTCGAAAATGAACAGGATGACCTGTGTACAATTCTTATAATGGTCAGCGATACCGGTATCGGAATCAGCATGGAGCAGCAGGAGCATTTATTTGAATCATTTGAACAAGCTGAGGCAAGCACAACCAGGAGATACGGAGGTACCGGTCTTGGTCTTGTTATCTGTAAAACCATCGTAGAAATGATGGGCGGGGAAATCTGGGTAGAGTCGGAACTCGGAAGCGGCGCAGTTGTTTCATTTTTCGTACAGCTTGGATATGACAGAGCCGGAGAAAAGGTTGTTTATAAAGAAGAATCGCTCAGTGAAAATACTCAGATGGTTATTGCAGATGCGGATTTTGAAGGGTATACAATACTTCTTACCGAGGATGTTGAAATAAATCGTGAAATCGTAATGGCTCTGCTTGAACCGACAAGGCTGAACATAGAATGTGCAGAGAACGGGCTGCAGGCTGTAGAAGCATTTCTCGCCGACCCCTACAGGTATGATATGATTTTTATGGACATCCAAATGCCTGAAATGGACGGCTTCACTGCAACAAGACATATAAGAGAATCGGGCGCCGAGCGGGCTACGGAAATTCCAATCGTTGCAATGACCGCAAACGCCTTCAAAGAAGACATAGACAACTGCCTCGCCGCCGGCATGAACGACCACCTCGCCAAACCATTGGCGTACGATTTAGTAATAGAAGCCTTGGAAAAATATTTGCACAGATAAAGAACACAAGGGGACGGTTCTCTTGTGTTCAAAATAGGAGCAGAACACGGGAGAACCGTCCCCCGGTGTTTATTGGAACTCTGTTAGGTGTTTCCAGTAGCGTTTGGGCATGTTGTTCATGCGGAGTTTTGGGTTTATTCTGCCTTCAATTGCGATGGTGTTGTAGAATTGTTTCCATAGGGCTCTGTATTTTTCTTCTTTTTTGCATGCTTTCGGGACTTCGAGGTTGTCGAGCGGGATAAGGGCCTTTTTTCCGTTTTGATAAACTATTCCGTGTTTGTTGGTTTCGTCATATATCAGAAACTGTTCGCTTGGGAATCTGTCGCAGAAATGATTTACAATCATCGGGAGGACGAAGTTTTTTGGCTCAATAATGGCAACAAGAGCTCCGTTATAATCGGAAAAGCGTATAAACTCGAGGTAATACATACTTTCTCTTGAAACGCTTTTGGCGATGTCTGTGATTGCTTTTACTGTATCGTCCGATAACATGCTTGTAACAGATGGACCTATTTTATATCCCATTCGCAGGAAGTTTAATATTACAATCTCACGGTTTTCTGAGTTGGAATAATAACACATGCGGACAAGATGCAATGCCTCGCCGGATATTGCTTTTTTTATTGAGGTTTCTACTTTTTTAGCGTTTTCAAGAACTGTTTCTATCTCTTTAACGGTAAACAGTGTTTCCTGCATTTCTTTGTAATTGAATATTAAAGAGGGTAATTCTCTTTTATAATAGCTTTCATGGACACAGCAAAGCAAGCCTTCAAATGAACCGTCATACAAATAAGTTATATCTGTCCTGTAAGGCATTTTTGCCGTTCTCCTCTCATAAAGAACTCATTTGACTGCAAGGTGCTTTCATTAAGAATGAAATTATTTGATTGAGCGTTAGAATTTTCGTTCAGGAACTTGATTTTTGCCTGTCGTATTTCCTCTTTTTTTGAATCCATAATATTAAAGCTGCCTGTGTCAATGACCTTGATGTCATTAAATAATGATAATTGCTCCATAGGCGGGCCTGCAAGCTCCCAGCTTTGGTCTGATATTAAGCCTCGAAGCACAGATTCGGGGTCGTATTTTATGCCTAGTACTGTTTTTCCTTTGCATGTAATAAAGAACTGTGCTCTTTTTAAGACAATCCTCATTTTCTTTAAGTCGGAAAAATCCAATTTACCAACTCTGCGTGCTCTCAGTATTTTTTTTGCACCGACAACACCCAAACCGGGGACACGTAATAATGTTTCATACGGAGCGGTATTGACCTCAACCGGGAAGTTATCATAATTATTTAATGCCCAGTTGCATTTAGGGTCAATAAGCAGGTTAAAGTTCGGATTTTTTTCATCCAGCAGCTCTGATGCCTGAAATTCATAAAAACGTAATAACCAATCTGCCTGATATAATCTATGCTCACGCAAAAGCTGCGGTTTTGAGCTGATTGCAGGGAGATTTCTGTCCTCTACTACAGGCAGATATGCAGAATAAAACACTCTTTTTAATTCATACTTTTTATAAAGGGCTTCTGATAGGTTTATTATTTGATAATCTGTTTCGGGTGTAGCTCCGATAATCATTTGCGTGCTTTGACCTGCAGGGACGAATTGGGGTGTATTTTTGTATTTTACAAGATCTGTTTTGTTTTCTTTAATTCCGTCTTTTATCATTCCCATAGGTTTTAGAATACTCTCGCGGGTTTTGTCCGGAGCGAGCATTTGCAAGCTGTTGTTTGATGGGAGTTCCAGATTGATGCTCATTCGGTCGGCTAGAAGACCCAGAGTTGTTAGTAATTTCTCATCTGTGCCGGGAATTGCCTTGACATGGATATATCCTCTAAAGCGGTATTCATTTCTGATTAATGATATGAGCTCAATCATTTGCTCGCAGGTATAGTCGGGGTTTTTCAACACTGCGGAGCTGAGAAAGAGTCCTTCGATATAGTTCCTCCGGTAAAACTGTATCATCAACTCTGCAAGCTCATGAGGTTCAAATGTCGCACGCCTGATGTCGTTTGATTTTCTGTTGACGCAATAACTGCAGTCATACGCACATGCGTTGCTCATAAGGACTTTAAGAAGTGCAATGCACCTGCCGTCTGCCGAAAAGCTGTGGCATATGCCGCACGCAGCAGCATTGCCTAAAGACCCGGGAGCACCGGAGCGGTCCACCCCGCTGGATGTACAGGCAACATCATACTTCGCAGCATCGGACAATATTGTCAATTTTTCTAAAATATCCATATATCACCAATAATTATACATTATACCATATTATAATGCCTATTTATTAAGATTGCAATAGTTTGCATTATATATATTTTTATCACATTTGCTATCCGAAAAAACGGACTCTTGAGGGGTAATAACCATAGTTTTGGTATTGTTTTAGTATTTATTTTACAGTCAACTGCAAAAGTTTCTTGATTTTTACTGCTTTTTCCAGTATTATTATCCTCGCACTAATCGTCAAGGGAGAAGGAAAATGGCAATTAATAAATCGAGAGTTAATGAAAATTTAGTAAAAACGCTTAAAGGCGGCGTAATTATGGATGTTTCTACGCCCGAGCAAGCTAAAATAGCCGAAAAAGCAGGCGCATGTGCTGTCATGGCACTTGAGCGTATTCCGGCGGATATCAGGGTTGCAGGCGGCATTTCACGCATGAGTGACCCGAAAATGATAAAGGGAATACAAAAAATCACTAAAATCCCTGTTATGGCAAAGTGCCGCATAGGGCATATTTCTGAAGCGCAAATCCTACAGGCTATAGGGATTTATTGCATTGATGAAAGCGAAGTTCTCTCACCTGCCGACGATAAATATCATGTTGATAAAAATCAGTTTAACACTCCGTTTGTCTGCGGTGCTACCGATTTAGGTGAAGCCCTGCGCCGTATCAATGAGGGTGCAATGATGATACGTACAAAAGGTGAAGCAGGGACCGGAGATGTCATTCAAGCCGTCAGGCATATGAGAATGATGCAAAGTGAAATCCGGCACCTTACATCAATGAGTGAAGACGAGCTTTATGACACGGCAAAAAACATGCAGGCTCCATATGAGCTAGTTATGTACGTGCATAAAAACGGCAAGCTCCCCGTACTTAACTTTGCAGCAGGCGGAGTTGCAACACCTGCAGATGCAGCACTCATGATGCAGCTCGGAGCAGAAGGAGTGTTTGTCGGCTCGGGAATATTCAAATCCGGCGACCCCGCAAAAAGAGCCGCCGCAATAGTAAAAGCCGTCGCAAACTACAAGGACGCAAAAATCCTTGCCGAACTGTCAGAAGACTTAGGCGAAGCAATGGTTGGAATAAACGAAAACGAAATCGAAGTAATAATGGCCAAACGCGGCAGATAGCAGCAATAAAGGGGTTGCAGTAAAACAACCCCGAAAAGAATACTGTAATGCGACAGGGGACCCGTCCCCTGTCACATATTCTCAGTGATTAAAGTAATTGCTCCCATACCCATATCATTGTTGATATTGATCTTCTTGCAGAATGTATATCGTGAATAGCTTTTAATGCCTCAATTTCTTCATTAGTTAAACTATGATCTCTCGATTTATCATTTCCACCTTCAAATCGTATTGTTGGATTTTCTGCATTTAATATCTGCTCTGTTTCACCAACATTAAACCATGTATTAATGTACTCAGAAATTCCTCCACCTCGTATAACATCTCGGTTAATATCGTTATAATTAAAGCTTGATGTAATATACTCATCATCACCCACTTTTATTTTTATTCTTTCAAAGAATATCCAGTCTGAAGCTCTAAATCCTACTAATACACGAGCCTCACCACCATTAAAAAAAGGTATAAAATTTAAATTTCTTGATATGCCTTCTACACCCTTATAGAATATCGAATAACTATTTTCAAAATTATCATGTATTATTAAACAGTTTCTTAAAGCATTTTGAGCTGCTTGTGCATGATTGATAATTTCAAAGACATTATCAGATTCAACAGGTTTTTCTTCATCAATATATTTTTGAGCAATACTTTCAATTTCTGCAAACTTACTGTCCTTTAGTAACTCACGCAATTCGCTTCTTGTTTCATCACTTGTTAAAAAGTCTTTATCTCGCTCAACCCTTCTTGGTAGAGTTTGTAAATTTATTTCGTTATCTTCCGGCTTAAATGCAAAGTACGCTCCCTCATATGTTCCGTCTTTATTTTTATCACTTATTACCGTTACTTCATCTAACACTTCAGATGATTGTTTATTATAGAGAAATACATTATTATGGCCACTATTATCAAAAAAACTTCTTGTACCTCCGTTGATTCCGGTCATTTCCATGATTAGTCCAATTCGCTCTGTAAAATAGTTACTAATTCTTGAGTTTGGAAATCCTGTGTGTTCAATTGATATTGCAGAAACGAACTCATCACCTTGTTTAGTAAAGCACGCAAGGAAAAAAGGATATGTCCCTTCATGTATACCCCAATCAATTGTATATCCGGAATGTGTATTTGTAAAAGCAATCTCAATATCTTGATTTTTGAAAAAGTCACTACTAGAAAAAACAAATGTATTATCTTCTGTAATTTTGTTATTTAATGATATTTTCTCAGGCGTTGGTTCTGGGGTTGAAATTTGCTCAGGTGCAGGTTCAGGTGTTGTTGCTGGTGCAGGCATTGGAATTGGTCGAGGTTCTTCATTACTAGATTCATAACTACACGCAATTAGTGATATAACAAAGATACAAATTAATATAAAAATAATACTTTTCTTGACTGTCATAATTTATACTCCTGTTTTACATACTTTTTACAGATAAGACACAGGGAGCGGTTCTCTTATGTTCTACTACTATTTTGAACACAGGAGAACTGTCCCCTGTGTCTATTGTTTATGTAGAAAGCTTAGCAAGTTTTTCTTTAAGTTCAGCAATTTCTGCATCTTTTTCGGCAATTTCTGCGTCTTTTTCGGCGAGAGTTTCTTGGAATTCTTCTTCCATTACTTCCATATGAGTTTCGATGTTATATTCTGCCATTAACATGTTGCTGACCTCCGTTCCGTATTTTTCCAAAAATTCAGTAAAAACATCTTGTGTTTCTGCCCACTTAACTGTTATATCTACCGCTTCATCGGTGGTGTGTCCCTTTTGCTTTTCGTTTTTTACACTCTCACAAAATGCAGTGTAAATACTTAAGGTTTCGCTTTTTTTGAGAAGCTCATCATTAAAACTGTGATTTATGTTTATTACCTTAACCGTAAGCTCAAGATTTCCAAATATATCATGTGAATTTTTTGATATAAATGCGTCTGATAAATGCAATATCTTTTCACTTGGGAATGGAACTAATCCGTTATATAATACAATGAATTCAGGAGTTGGTAAGCTTATTAATTTTTGCTTAAACGCTGAACGTTTGGAAATCATTTTTTCGTATATTCTACCTATATACATCAAGCATCGAAGCGGCATATTATTATTTATTGTTGATTGATGTTCAAGAATAACTACAAACTTGTCGTCAATAGTAAATGATACGTCGTTTTTAATACCTTTGAAGAAAACCTTTTTAATCGTATTAATCTTAACCGGTGTGTCTTTACCGTAATTTGTGTTTGCTAGTGCGTTATATAGTTCTCGTAGATTGTCGGGTTCATTAAAGAGCCCCGTAAAAAGATTCGATTTAAACTCTCTGTTTGATTCCATTTGATTGTACCTCCATATTATATGATTTATTTTCGATATTTTCAAGAAAAAAGTGCCGTATAACGGCACCGTAGCATAAGATTCAAAAGGCTGTCAATATACGCGAAAGTGGTGAAAATGATTACAAATTCACCACTTTCTCAATTGATGTCTATTGATTATAATTATATTAATGTGAAAAATGTGACTTTTTCTACATAAAAATATTTTTCGTGTGACACATGTCTCTATGGCAGGGTAGGACTCTACAAACTCCCGAGATACCCTTCGAGTATCAAAGATGCGGCGACGGCGTCTATTGTGTTTTTGCGTTTTTTGCCGAATTTGCCGGAGTTAGTTAGTACCTGATGGGCGCTTTTGGTTGTTAAGCGTTCGTCCCATAGTTTAATTTCGATGTCACATAATGAGCGTAATAAAGCGGCGAGCTGTGTGCTTTTTTCGGCTCTTGCGCCGAGGGAGCCGTCCATGTTTTTTGGATGACCGACAATGATACAGGCAACATTTCTGCTTTGAGCTTCGGATATAATATTCTGAGCCACATCGTTCATTTTTCTGCTTTGAATGACCCATGCGTCTCCGGTAAGTGTGGCGGATTCATCTGAAACAGCGACGCCCGTGCGAGCGTCGCCGTAATCTATTGCCATAATTCTTGCCAGTCTATCCACACCCCTAACTGCCTGCCGCTGCGAAGATTATTCCACACCCCTGACTGCCGGCTTTCGGAAAAAATCCTCTTGCCGTCATAACGACTATTCCTCAGCTGCCTCTTCTTCGGAAGCCTCTGTTGCTTCTGTTTCATCCTCTTCTTCGATTGCATCAAGAAGCTGCCTGTACCAGTGTAAGGAATCTAAAAATGCAGTAGTTAATTCTTCTATATCAATTTTATGACGCACCATTATAAGTGAAGCGTTGTGCCAATCGGCGTGCTCATATGCGAAAATTAATTTTAGAACATCACTGAGCTGTCCTTTATGCTCAAGGAGCGCATCTCTTATTTCTCCCGATGCCGCTACCTCGTCAATTGCTTTGCCGAGAGGCATCTGCAATATAACATCAAGCAGAGAGAAAAGCCCCGAAATAAACAATGAACCTGATTTAATAGCCATTTCAAATGCGGGCGCAAGATTCTCAGCAAACTTCGCTCTTATTAATGAAAGGCGTGTTACTTCACTGGGCCTGTCTTCACCCATGTTAACGGAAATTGCTATTGATGCCCATTTTTTAACTTCGTTTTGCCCGAGAATTGCAACTGCGTTTCGTATCGAGTCGATTTTACGGCTTCTGTCGGGATTCATTGCGTTTATAAAACGAAGAAGCGAAATTGAAAGTGCGGGGTCACGCTCAATTATGCTTGCGGCTTCTCCGAGGTCAAAGGTTTCCATGTTGATTTGCCCGAGCAGTTGCAATGCGTTTATTTTAAGCGGTGAAACATCGACTGTGCCTTTTGTTATAGGCTGACTGTAGAAATTCCCCGAAAGTAAAACTCCGCGGGCACCCGAATACTTCTCAAAGCTATCCATATCGGGAACGTCGGTTATAACCAGATTTGTCTTAAAAATATAAGGCCGGATTTCCTTAAGCTCGACATTAAAATTTTCATCATTGCAGCTGAGCAGGACATACTCAAATACCTTAACGGCAGTATCCATACTGATAGCTCTCGGGAAACCGTCAACAGCAAGGCGGTAACCCTTTTTTTGTAAAATACCGAGCTTTGCATATGCGGCATTGTCGGTGAGTGTGTCCTTATCAATAACACAGACAAGGTTTTTTGGTGAAAGCTGCATACTCAGTGGCATTCCGATAAGAAGCTGGTATTTGCTTATTTCTACAAAAAAGTCGTTATCGCCTGCAAAAGGCTCTGTACCTATTTCGTGTACAAACTCCAAAGCAGGTGCTAAAAGCTCTCCGCCTAACATACGATGGTCCTCGGCAGAGCCAAGAAGCTTGTCTCCGTCCTGAGTCATCATTTTGTATGCGTGGACCTTCATTTGCGCATCAAAAAAAGGTACCGATCCGATAAAAGATCTCAAGGTTATTCCTCCTTATGGTCTGTATTGTCGCCTTGACAAGCCATTATTGCTAGTATACACTAAATCCGAGGAGAAATGCAATGGGAATTGTTCTTGGTATTGATGTCGGCGGTTCAACTACAAAAATAGTCGGACAAAAAAATGGAAACTGCTTTGGATTGCTGCAGGTAAAAGCGGCAGACCAGGTGACCTCAATGTATGGAGCAATTGGCAATCTGCTTTCAAAGCACGGATTTATCCCAAAAGATGTCGATGAAATATTTATTACCGGTGTTGGTGCGTCGTTTATAAATGAACAGATATACGGTATTAAAACACATAAAGTAAATGAGTTTAACGCAATCGGGCACGGTGCTTTGTGTCTGACAGGGCTTGATGAGGCACTCGTTGTCAGCATGGGAACGGGTACTGCTTTTGTAAGAGCGGCAAAAAATGAAATTTCCCATCTCGGCGGCTCGGGTGTCGGCGGCGGGACAATAATCGGTCTTGCCGGGCAAATGATAGGGAAAAGTGATGTAGACGCAGTTATAGCACTTGCAAATGAAGGGAATCTTAAAAATACGGACCTGTTTGTCAGTGATATATTATGTGATGAACTGCACTCACTGCCATCCGACTTAACCGCTGCAAACTTCGGAAAAATAAAAAGCACAGCATCGGACTCGGATATCGCACTGGGAATATTAAATATGGTTTTCGAAACAATTGGAATGCTTACGATGTTTGCGCTCAAAAACGATAATATAACCGATGTTGTTTTAACGGGAACGCTTGCAACATTTCCGCAGGCTGATGCAGTCTTTTCAAAATTCAGTAAGCTGATGGGTTTAAAATATACGATACCCGGTGATGCGATTTATGCGACAGCCCTTGGCGCAACCCGGCTGTAATCAAACTATAATCAAGCATCAAAATGGATTTGCATAAACTTGCATAAAAGTGCGTAAACTAACACTAACCTGCATTAAAATGCTCTATAGCGTCATCCCTGTAATACTCAACAAGTAAATCAACACAAGCCCCGTATGACTTGATGCCGAGCTCCTGGTTTTGCGATTTTAAGAAATTGTCGTAAACCGTGTTAACGGCATCATTTGTTGTTTCCGCTACATTTGTGAGGAATCTGTCTAAAAATGCAATTCCGGTTGTAACGGTAGTCCGGGAAAGCCAGAACTCCGATTCATCCTGTCTGTCGATGAGTACATTTCCCGATAAACTGCTCATTATATCAAACCACTCCTCGCGCGGGGCGGAGGATAACGGGTCGCTTAAAAGTAAAGCCCTGAGCAAATAATTAAGACCGGACATGTAACCTGCATATTGAAACCTGACATTATCTGAGGATATACAGGCGATTATTGAAACAAAATTCGCCTCGTCCTCCGCAAAAACACCAAGCTGATGTGCAAACTCATGTGCCACGGTTGCCGGCATATAAATTCCGGGCGGATGTGTGTTTATCATAGATTCACCTGTAAGTGCAAAGTACATACCCGCATAACCTGTAATACTCATAAACCATGAATAAATCATCGGATTCGGTGTATATAACCTGCCTTTTAAAGAAGGGAACTCCTGAGAAATGTTTCTGTAAATATAAAGAGACTCCGAAAACATTTCGCGGCGGTTTGCAACATAGCGGCCGTCATTATCCCGTTCAACAAGCTCGGAAAGTTCATTTGCCTTATCGGCGAACATTTGCGTAAGCAATATAAGGTCTTCTACTGCAACACCTTCGTTTGAAAATTCATATCGTTCCGCAAATCCCGTTGCATGATACCCGCTGTTCCAAAGCCAGCAGAATAAACCCCAGATGTAACATGCCACAACAAAAACAGGCAGTAAACGTTTTCCGAGAAGCTTCCACTTACCCCGCCTGCGTGAAGTATCCTTAATTGATTTAATTATATAATAAACAAAAAAAATAACAGCTGCCGTACAAAAAATTTCCATTAATGAAAACGGATATATGGAACTTAGTAATCCGAAAAAACTTCGGACAGGGGCGGAAATATAAGTAACTGCCCAATCCATTACGTCTCTCGAGGAACGCAATAAATAAAAAAGAGCCGTTAAAATAACGGGAAAAACACAAATCGCTACTTTCACACCTATAGGTATTCTGATGTGGTCGCGAAACCAGTTCTTTACTCTCTCTACCCTGCTAAAACTCATTCACTCATCTTCTGCCGCTGAAACGGCGCAATACTGCATCTCCTATTTTCGATAACGGCAATTGTTCACTTACACCGCCTCTCTTAAATGCTTCCATGGGCATTCCGTATACAACGCAGGATGCTTCGTCCTGTCCGATTGTATGTGCACCCGTTTGTTTCATGGTAACAAGACCTCTTGCGCCGTCGGCTCCCATGCCTGTAAGCAAAACTCCGACTGCGTTTCTGTTTGCAATCTTGGATACAGAATCAAAAAGTACATCCACGGACGGGCAATGTCCGCTGACCTTTGCGCCCGCAGTAAGATTCACATAATATCCGCTTGCGTCCTGACGAAGATACATTTGTTCGTCTCCGCCGGGAGCGATCAGAATTGTTCCCTGTGTAACCCTGTCGCCGTTTTTTGCTTCTTTAACGCTCATTGCGCAAATTCTGTCAACACGCTCGGCATACATCTTTGTAAAAACCGGCGGCATATGCTGAACGATAACAACACCCGGTGTATTTGCCGGGAAATGCTTGACGACTTCGATAATAGCCTCTGTTCCTCCGGTTGATGCACCGATGGCAATAATGCTTTTTGAAGATGCGCCGCTGACGGTGGGGCGGGCAGCAGGTGCAGCCGGAGCTGCGGGTCTTGCCGCAGGTCTTACCGGAGCCTGGTCTGCATATCTTTGAGTATGGGCTTTTGAAGCAATTTTTATTTTTTGAATAATTTCGGTAATAAACTTAGACTCGTCAAAACCAGGTGTTGAGCCCGGTTTGCCGACAAAGTCAATTGCACCGTTATGCATAGCATCAAAGACGTTTCCGGAAAGCGCACTGATAACTATAGTTTTTACTGTCGGATGCTTCGGCATTATTGTGCGTAAAAATTCATCGCCGCGCATTCTCGGCATTTCCATGTCGAGAGCTATAACATCGGGGCGAAGTGATTGAATATTCCTTGAAGCTTCAACCGGATCGCCAAAACTACCGACTATTTCAATGGAAGTATCCTTACCGACATTACGTGTAAGGAATGTTCTGAAAAATAATGAATCATCTATAACGACCAAGCGAATTTTTGACATATTCAAAATCTCCGATAATAAATTTCTCTTATTCTAACAAATTTCTTGCATTCGCACAATGCTTTTATTCATTTTCTTATAAATATTCATTTTCTTACCGGTTATTTTGTGAATTTTGCTTAGATAAAGAATAAAATTATACATCCACCGGATAAATGGTAATTTTCCCGTCTGTTGTGTCAATACGAACCTTGCCTTTATTTTTAATTGCCAATTTCTCAAGATAATCAGGAGGGATTTGCACTCGACCGTAGCGGTCAATAACTGCAAGCTCCAGATGCTCATCTTCAAATGCAGCAAAATTCTCCATGCTGCTTATATCTGTTACACGTAAAATCTCACTTGCGGTTTTTCCGTCACGGATTGAAACGATTCTATCAACATACTTTGATAATCCCTGATCATGGCTTACGATAATAATTGTTATATCAAGCTCATCACGAAGAGTTGAAAAAAGCTCCATTATAGCATCAGAGGTGCGGGTATCTACAGCTCCGGTCGGTTCATCGGCTAAAAGGAGTTTTGGTTTGTTAATCAGTGAAATAGCAACCGCAACACGCTGCTGTTCTCCGCCCGAAAGCTCGGTAAGTTTGTTTTTTCTTCGCCCCGTAAGACCAACAAGCTCTATAAGCCTGTTGCAGTATTCCTTGTCGATTTTACCCCCGATTCGTCCCACTGCTTCAATATTTTCTTTTGCAGTAAGATACGGGAGCAGGTTACGTGCGTTATTTTGCCATATAAATCCTACAGTTTTACGTTTATATGCAGCAAGGTCTGCTTTACTCATGGTTCTAAGGTCGCGGCCGTCTACAAAAGCACTGCCCATTGTTGGGGTATCAAGCCCGCCCAGAATATTAAGAAGTGTTGACTTACCGCTTCCCGACGCGCCGATGATTGCCATAAATTCATTTCGTTTTATTGTAAGATCAAGGCCTTGCAGTGCCATAACCTCGGTATCACGGGTCTTGTATATTTTAACGAGGTTGTCGCATTCAATTATATTGACGGTTTCGTCAATCATCTGTAATCACCCCGTCTTTCATTGTATATACCTTAAACCCGAGTTCAATAAACGCCGGATCATGTGTTGTCATTACAACCGTGATATTTTCTTTTTCAATTAAATCCAAAAAGACTTTTAATACCTGCAAGCCTGTTTGTGTATCCAGCTCTGCAGTAGGTTCATCGGCGAACAGAACCTTCGGGCGATGAGCAATGGCACGGGCGATTGCAACACGCTGCTGCTCGCCGCCCGAGAGCTCTGCGGGCATGTGCGCCATACGTTTTGAAAGCCCCACCATTGATAAACATTCCTGCGCCCGTGTCCGCCTTTCCTTATAACTCATTCCCGCAATGCGCATATTAAAATCGACATTTTCCAAAGCTGTCATATGCGGCATCAGAGCAATCGATTGAAAAATAATACCGCAATGCTTTCGTCTGCAGACATCTCTCCATCTGTTTCCTGCTCTGATTGCATCTGTTCCGTCGAATTCAAGCTCCCCGCTGTCGGGTATATCAAGCATGCATAACTGATTTATTAATGTTGTTTTACCCGACCCCGAACGCCCGCGCAGGATTGTCAACACGCCGGTATTAATTTCGGCAGTTGCATTATTCAATGCGAAAATATCTTCATTTCCAATATGATATTTTTTTACAAGGTTTGTGCATTTAATAAGTGTCTCCAAATGAAGAACCTCCGGTTTTATTGTTGATATTAATGTTCATACCAACCATATGCTTATATTGGATTAATCCTCGCCCAATTTTAATACCTGATCGGGTTTTAAACGTCTTATCATTATTATAAGAATAGCTAACCCTGCAATCAGCATTCCTGCAAAGGCGGAAATCATTACGATATAATCAGACTTGTTAACAACGGTCAAAAACGGCGGTATCTGCTCTGAGGATAAATATATAAGCTGCAAAGCGGGTGCAAAAAGCCTGCTTGTAAGTACTCCGATTCCGAATCCTGCAGCTATGGCACAACCCGAAACCAATAATTGTTCCCATATCAAAGTTAAAATAAGCCCTGTGCGTGAAAGCCCCATTGCTCTTAATATTCCAAACTGTAATAAACGTGAGCGGATTGACAAAATCCAATAAATCAGAAAACCAATAAATGTGATGCATAATGTCACGACGAATCCGAGTGTTAAGGTTCCGTTCAAGCTTTGTAAAAGAGGGTCGTTTCGAAGAGCAATTATACTCTGCCGTGTATCGGAAATTCTGCTGACCCTAATCCCGGCGTCATTTAATGATTCATAGAAATCCAGAGAGGTTGTGCCATCTTCAAGACTCAGCCATACAGAATATGGCTCAACCCGCATTTGACGATGGATAGTGTTTAGGTTTGCGATAACAAAATTCGGTTCGGAAACCGGGTTTTTTGAAGGCCAGAAGTCAACAAACCCATAAACCGTACAATCCAGATTACCGGATTGCTCCCTCCATCCGATTCTTACATGGTCTCCGACCTTAAAGCCGTGAGTGTCACGCATTTCCGATGAAAGTAAAACAGCTGACGGGTCTGCAGTCATAAGATTTAAGTAGTTATTTATATGAACCGGAAGTAAATCATTTCTAAACCAGGCAATTTCTGCAAATTCATGAGGAATAATACCCATAATACTTGAATTTACACTTCTGCTGCCGGTGGATACAGATATTAAATTGCGCTTGAATACCTTGGTGGCATTCTTAACACCATCAAGTTTCAGGAAATTATCAAATAACGGTTCTTTAACATTTGTTCTGCTTATTATTGTACTTCCGGACCCTGATGAATCCGATGACGGAGGCCCGGGTGGCCTAAAGTTGGGATTTCCCGTAGGTGTATATGTTATATCACCATCATCCGAGACAGTAACAAGATAAAAAACAAGATCAATAGGCCAGGTTTGAGCTAAAGTAATATCGGCACCATGTTCATAATTTATACGGTCTTCCAAAAAACGGTTTAATGTTCTTGCAGCGGTGGCGTTAAACAACCCGAGTCCGAGATTAAAGACAAGAAACAACGTTAAAAACTGGCTGCTTCCCTTAAAACGGGATATGGTTAAAAGGGAAGAATAAAGTGTTGGGGGCCAATAATTTTTACCGGCAAAAAAGATGAGTTTGATTACAAAAGGAAATATTCTAATGAAAAATAAACCGCAGCCGAGAACAAACATTGAACTTCCAAGCAAAACAAGCGGATCAACCGGTGCGCCTATTCCGCTGATATCAGCTAAATCACGTAGCTCGGCATTTGTTCTGTATATATTAAGTGCATAGAGGGATACTGCAATGAGCACTGCGTCGAGACATAATTTTTGCCACATAGGAGCGGATATGCGGCGGCTCTTTTTTTGTTTGGATTTTACAATTGAATCGCCGGCAGCAAGCAGCGCAGGTACAAGCATAATCAGAATAAACCATAAAGCGGCAAACGCTGCGTACATATAAGCGGCAGGGGTGAGTGTGAGTGGTAAACCGCGCCTTATAACAAGCTCCATAAAACCGTTTGTCAACCCCAGAAAACGGCCAATGAGCAATCCTATGGGCGGTCCTGCAAAGAATGATATTCCCGCTATGAAAATACTCATTAAGGCATATACGGAAAAAATATTGTAGTTTCTCGCTCCCCGGCTTTTAAGTACAGCAATTTCGTTGCTTTCATACTGTATCATTAACTTCGAAACCATATAAATATAGAAAATCAGCATAATAATGACCGGGATAATTAGAATCCAAAGCATAAATTCCAGGACATCACGTCTTTCATTATATGCATGCAGAGTACTCGCCATCTGAAAATCAAGACCGCCTATTCCATGCACCTCAGAGCGGACTCTTCTTGTTATATCCAAAACATCATTAACATTTTCGATTTTAAGCGCTGAATAATCGAAGCAGTAAAAAAACGAAACGGATGCAACAAAAATTGATTCCGGTTCAACAAAACGGTCAACAAGATAATCGTAATCAATAATAAATACAGGAGGTACAAAACCTGAAGTATCAAACCAAAAATACTCCTCAATTCTCGGTTCATATACCCCGACGCACACAGCAGTACCAAACTGCCTGTCCCCATCATCGGGGAGTGCATACGTGAATAAATCAAACTCCTGATCAAGACGGATATCGGAATTGTTAAAATTTGTTCTGGACATTACAAACTCAAGAACATCATTGCTTGTATCGTTTGACGGTTTTCTTCCTGAAATTATATCCGCATGCTCCCAAAAATTCTCAATCCCTAAAATTGAAACCTGTTTTACGATAAATGTATCCTGCGGGTTGAAAAAAAAGCGGTCGAGAGAATATTGCTTACGTGTTGCAAGCACAGGCATGTGCATACCGGGAACATAGTTTTCTTTTATCCTTCGCTCCATTGCTTCCGCACGCGCATATGCTCCGCTTACATCATCGGTATAATAATTTATGAAAAGTGTAAAAAACCAGTTTCCCGGAAAATCTTTGTTTTTGATCTGCTGTGCTTCCAAATCTCTAATCAGCATATATTGATATACACCGTTTGAATAGGTTGGAATCATTGATATAACTGAAATAAAAACAATAGCTCCTATGAGTAAACAAGAAACCATCCATTTATTGCGAAGCATTTTTTTAAGTGTGAATATTAACATGCATGATTCCCGCTTATATCAGCGTTCGACTCCTATTATTAATAAGTCGCCTTCTTCAAGGCCGTTTAGTATCTCTACATGTGTGTCCGTTGTTATTCCCGTATTCAAGTCGCGTTCGGTACGGATACCGTCTTCAAGAATTTGTGCGAAATGTTGCCCCATAAATGAAGACATACTTCCGACAGGGATAATTATTGCATCTTGTTTTTCCTGCATAAAGATACTGAAACGATGCCGGGAACCTCGCCTCAGATTATCGGGAAGGTCCTCTTCGTTATTGACAGAAATTACAACAGTATTTCTAAAGCGGTCCCTGTCTTCCTCGGGTACGCTCGATGGTGTCATTGTAACGGTTGCGGGGATTGTCTGTGCACCTATTGTTATATCAACATCCATTCCGAGCCTGATACGCGCGATATGAGAACCGGTATATTCAAAATGCAGCTTTGCCGGGTCGGCAATTGTCATTACAATACTCCGTCCGGGAACAAAACTGCCTATTTTGTAATCATTCAAGAAAACGATTTCTCCGTCGATCGGTGATATTATTGTTGCTTTTTCAAGGTCACTTTCCATTTGCAAAAGTGCAAGCTCGGCAAGCTCCAAATCAAGCTCGGCATGTCTTCGTGCATATCTTGACCCGCCCGATCTTCTTGTTTCCTCGAGATTCAGTCTTTGTTTTTCAACAGCAATACGCTGGCGTGTTATATCAAGCTCCATTATTCCCGTGTCTAAACGTGCAAGAACATCACCCTCTTTGACTGCCGAACCGGAAACCACATTTAATTCTGCCAAATATCCCGACCGGTTATCAAATGTAAGCTCATAATAAACAGAAGAAGCTACAACAACATTATCCTCAAGAATATCCTGAATAGTGCCTCTTTCAACTTCGATTGTACGGAATCTGACCTCCTCGGGTTTTAATAAATCAGGCGGAAGCAGCTCCTCCTCAACGGGTAAAATACATCCTGTAAACATAGATATAAAGATAAGAAAAACAAGTAATGATACGGCTTTCATAATGCCTCGCTTTCACTTCCGATTATATTGAAAGTCAGTATATCACAGAAAAATGTGCAAAAAAAGCAAGAAAAAGTTAAATTTCAGTATTGACTAAACGAGTCAATGGTGTTATCATGCAATTGACTGATATAGTCAACGAGTACAGCGGAGGAGGTGAAAAAATGGGCGAAGGCTTGGAATCACACAAAATAATGTCGATGGAAGAAGACAAGCGTGAGAGAGTTATTAATGCCGCAATGAAGGAGTTTGCAAAGGGATATAAAGCTGCGTGCACAGATTCCATAGTCCGTGAGGCGGGAATTTCAAAAGGTTTGCTGTTTCATTACTTCGGAACTAAAGACGGATTATATAGTTTTATACTAAAAAACGCCTGTGAAATGGTTTATAACGAATATCTGTCACTAATTAATCTTGAACAATCAGACATCATTGAAAAAATATGGCAAATGACACTGCTAAAAGTCGATTTATCATATAAACACCCGGCACTGTTCGATTTTCTTGCAAAAGCATATATTGATTTACAGGAAAACCCAAATGAGGAGTTTGCTGCATATTTTGAAAAAACACGGTCTGTCGCAATTGAAAAAGCACTTGCCGATGTAGATACATCACTTTTTAAGGATGGTATCGATGCAAAAAAAGCGGCGAACATAGTAATCTGGACACTAAACGGATACTCGGCATCAAAAATCCGTTCAGATATGACTATGGAGGATTATCAAAATGAATATGAAAGATATCTTGAGGAAATTAAAGAATACATAAGCATTTTGAGGAAAACACTATATAAGTAGTAAAGAAACTGAATAGTAATTAATAAAATAAAAATTAAAATAGAGGAGGCACATAATGGCAGAACTAAGCTTGGAAATCACTAATTTAACGAAAAAATTCGGAAAACTGGCGGCACTTGACGATATCAGCGTAACCGTCGAAAAAGGTGAGGTGTTCGGTTACATCGGACCGAACGGAGCAGGTAAAACTACAACTATTCGTACAATGCTCGGAATTTTGAAGGCAACCTCGGGCGAGGTTAAAGTATTCGGGATGGACGCTTGGCGTGATGCGGTTGAGATTCATAAAAAAGTTGCTTACGTTCCCGGAGATGTCACATTATGGCCGAATCTCACAGGCGGTGAGGTTGTAGACCTGTTTGTCAACCTGCGGGGTAAACACGATAAATCACGTCGTGAAAAGCTTCTCGAAATGTTTGACCTTGACCCGACAAAAAAATGCCGTACATATTCAAAAGGCAACCGTCAAAAGGTTGCACTTGTCGCAGCATTTGCGTCTGATGCAGAGCTCTTTATTCTCGATGAACCGACAAGCGGTCTTGACCCTCTCATGGGGCATATTTTCCAGGAGTGTGTTCTTGAACAGAAAAATATGGGAAAAGGCGTTTTCCTGTCAAGCCATATAATGTCGGAGGTCGAGCAGCTCTGTGACAAGGTTGGAATAATTAAAAACGGCAAAATTGTTGATACCGGTACTCTGGGAGAACTGCGGCACCTCACACGTGTAAATATGAAAATTGCAACGGAAAAACCTGTCGAAGGTCTTGCGGAGCTTGCAGGCGTTCATGGAGTCAAAGAGGACAGAGAGGGTCTGGACTTCCAGGTCGATTATGAAAACGTAGGAGCAGTGGTAGAATTTATATCCAAATACGGAGTCAAAAAATTCGAAAGTGCACCGCCGACTCTTGAAGAGCTCTTTATGAGCCATTATGACAAAGTGGGGGTGCAGTAAATGTTCCATGGTGATTTTAACAATACCGGTACAATAGTGAAATTTATTTTCCGGCGTGAAAGATTTATATCCGCCATGTGGATTGCAATTCTTGTTCTATTTACCGTGGGAGTCGCACCTGCGATGGCAGAAATGTTTCCCGATACAACCTCACGCTCGCAATTTGCGTCTGCTTTTAATAATCCGATAATGGTTGCAATGATGGGACCGATTTACGGTGCCGACAATTACACATCGGGAGCTATGTACGGCGGGCTCATGCTGGTGTGGTATGCAATTGCTGTTGCTGTTATGAACATATTTTTTGTCGTTCGCCATACACGTGCCGATGAACAGGCAGGGCGGGTGGAAGTGGTTCGTTCTCTTCCGACAGGAAGGCTTGCAAACTTAAATGCAACAATGATTTCCGCATTGATATTAAACTTGATTCTTGGGTTGTTTACGGGTCTCGGACTTGCAGTTCTTGGCATTGAAACAATGGATTTTGCAGGAAGTATGGTTTATGGAGCCGCAACTGCTGCGATAGGAATGGTATTTGCATCCATAGCTGCCGTGTTTTCTCAACTCTCATCAAACGCCGGCGGAGCAACGGGTATGTCGTTTGCAAGTATTGGTGTGTTTTATATGATACGTGCAGCAGGTGATATGCAAGGTATCGAAATCGTATCATGCATCAGCCCGCTTGGACTGGTGCTGCGTTCGCAGGCATATGTTGAAAATAATATATGGCCGTCATTGGTGCTGTTTTTGATTGCATTGGCTTTATCATTGCTTGCATATAAACTAAACTCAATCCGCGACCTCGGTCAGGGTTTTATAGCAGCAAAACCGGGACGTGCGGCTGCATCACCTCTGTTGCATTCATCATTCGGTCTTGCATGGCGGCTTTTGCGCACACCACTCATTGTATGGTCAATTGTAATGCTGTCACTCGGAGCGTCATATGCTTCCGTTGTAGGTCAGATTGATGCATTTATCGGTGACAGCCCGGAATATATGACTATTCTCGGAGTCCCTGTTGATGTTCTGCCGACATTATCACAAGCCGACCAGTCAAAAATGATTGTAGAAAGCTTCGGGATTTTTGTCACACTGATGATGACACTGGTTGCGATTGTTCCTTTATTAAATGCAGTATTAAAGATACGCTCGGAGGAAAGAGAAGGAAGAACGGAAAATGTTGTCTCAAGAGCAGTTCCGCGCTGCAAGTACATGGCGGGATATGTGATACTTGCGTTTATTGCAAGCGTTGTTATACAGTTTCTTACAGCAATCGGACTCTATGGAACGGCAGCATACATGGTAGGTGATGCAAACCCGTTTAATTTCAATGAGCTAATGTTATCCTTCTTTACTTTCCTGCCCGCACTGTGGATAATGATAGGCTTTGCAGTCTTTATCGTGGGAGTATTTCCAAAAGCAACAGGTGTTATCTGGGGATATTTCGGGCTCGTAACATTCACATCCTTCATAGGCCGCCTCGTTTTCACAGGCAACCTTGAGTGGATAATGAACCTGACCCCGCTCCACTTCGTCTCCCAACCCGAACCCCTAAAAGACTACGTTGTAAACTACCCCCCCCTATTCATAATGACAGGCATCGCCGCAGTTCTAACCATCATCGGCTTCATAGCCTACAGAAAACGCGACATGGTCTGGTGATAAATGCTTGCATTTCGTCGCTCGGTATGCTACTATCTGAAACGTATCTCAAATAGTTTGTGAGGACGAGCGCCCGTAGCTCAGCTGGATAGAGCGTCTGGCTACGGACCAGAAGGTCAGGGATTCAAATTCTCTCGGGCGTGCCAAAGTTGAACAAATGACAACTCTTAATTCTAAGGAATTAGTAGGGTTGTCATTTGGCATTTTAGAACAAAAACGGCTGACATTGCGAAACCACATAAGTTATATGAACCCACGTTTTACAGAGTAATAAAAATCACTCCCGTTCCAAACTGTTAGAGCGAAAGCGAGAACAGCGCACTTATACGAGCTATCACTCGCCTGTGCTCTGTTTCTTAAAGAAAAAAACTTGCAGTTGGCGTTTTGCCCCTATCGGTCACAAAAGAAAATGTTGAAAAACCACATTAGGGAAAGGGGGGCTTTATGGCAAACTATCACATGAGCATTAAAATATTCAGCAGGGGTAAAGGCGCGTCAGCGGTTCAGAAAGCAGCATATCGCGCTGCTGTAATGATTAAAAGTGAATATGATGGAGAAGTACATGATTATACGAAAAAAACCGGAATAGTTTATAGAGCAATAATGCTGCCGGAAAATGCTCCGAAAGAATACCAAGACCGCTCTGTTTTATGGAATGCAGTTGAAAATTCGGAGCGATTTATCAATGCTCAACTAGCAAGAGAAATAGAAATATCTCTGCCAATAGAGTTGACAAAAGAACAAAATGTAATGCTTGCCCGGAAATTTGCGAAAGACATTTTTGTTAATGAAGGAATGTGTGCTGATATCTGTGTCCATGATAATGGTACCGGGAATCCTCACGCTCACATTATGCTGACGATGAGACCATTTGAAGCAGACGGCTCTTGGGGAGCGAAATCTTATTCGTTCAATGGAAGAAAAATGCCGACAGTCGATTGGAATGAAAGAGAAAAAGCGGAATACTGGCGCAAAGCTTGGGCAAAGTATCAAAATGCCGCTTTGGAAAAACATGGTTATCAAGCAAGAGTTGACCATCGTTCATATATCCGGCAAGGCATCGAGAAAATCCCGGCTATTCATATGGGCGCTGCTACTCATATTGAAAGCAGAGGTATAAGAACCGAACAAGGCGATAGAAACCGTGAAATTGCTACATGGAATAGAGAGTTACGGCAAACTCGCGCCAGATTGAAGAAACTCAAAACATGGCTTTATTTGCAACCCTTAGAAAATACTCCATCGATGGGTGATGTATTGAGGAATATATCTATAAATAATAAACTCAAATCAAGAGCACAAAAAATCAAAGACCTACAAACATATATCAATGTGACAGAGTTTTTGAGAGAAAACAATCTTGATTCCATTGAAGCTCTTGCGGATAAAGTTACCTCAATGCATCAAGAGCAATACGATATTGCCGGAGCGATTAAGAAACAAGACCGCAGACTCAATACCCTCGATGAGCATTTGCGCCAAGCAGCAATATATAATCAAACAAAAGCAGTATATAAAAGGTTTACTCAGCAAGACCCCAAAAAGCGTGAAGCCTTTAGACAACAGCACGCTATTGTAATTAGCAAATATGAATCTGCACACAAGTATTTGAAAGACCACCTAAACGGGCGCACAACAATCCCAGAAAAAGCTTGGAAAGCAGAGCGCGAAAAACTGCTCGAAGAGCGGGTTACACTCGCTGAGCAGTACTACGAATTGAAGTCTGATGTTAAGAATGTTGAAGTTTTACGCCGTAGTGCTGAAAGATAATCAGCGAAATCACACCGGAGTGCAAATCAAGACATTTATATTTGGAGTTATAGATAATATAATATAATATAATATAATATAGGACTATTAGAAATCCGTTTTATTGTACACTAAAATTGAGAAAATATAGTTAGAAAGACGTTATAAAAGCACATTTATCTTGTAGAAAAGATGAAATAAAAGGAACACATGATATAGTACTATTATGAATAAAAATAAAATAAAACCACAAATTATTGTGCAGTAGAGTGCGATAAATCTTGCATTGTGCGTTTGAACGTGCTAATATAATCTCAAAAATGTATGCATTGAGGTATAAAATGGATTTGGATTGGCAAACACCAGAAGAAGCTGGTAAAAAGTGGGGAATTAAAGTTAGGCGTGTGCAAACATTGTGCTCAAATGGACGAGTAGATGGCGCTATACGTTTAGGTAGAGTTTGGCTTATTCCCAAAGAAACATCAAAACCCATTGATGCACGAACAAGAGCTGCAAGAAAGCAATCTGCTCATTGATTATAAGGTTATTAAAAGTTTAATATTATTTAATAGAATGCGAGGTTAGCGATGGTCAAAATGGAAATTGAAAACAATAATAAGCCAAAATTAATTTCATTATTTTCCGGTTGTGGAGGTCTTGATTGTGGTTTCAAAGACGCTGGCTTTGTGACAGTGTATGCAAATGATTTTGATGCGGATGCACAGGCTGTCTATACATTAAATCTTGGAGAAATTGACGGAAGGGATATTTTAACGGTATCAGAAGAAGATATCCCCGATGGTGATATTCTAACGGCAGGATTTCCGTGTCAACCTTTCTCAAATGCAGGTGATAGAAAAGGCGTACATGATTCAAGAGGCATGCTTTATAAAGAGTGCATGAGGATAATAGAGAAAAAAATGCCAAAAGTTATTTTGTTTGAGAATGTAAAAGGCTTATTGTCTACAAAGTACATTGATGGACGAAAACTACCTGATGTTATTATTGAAGACTTATCAATAATTGGAGATGTTGGATATAATGTTGTTTATGATTTATTAAATGCTGCTGATTATGGAGTTCCTCAGAATAGACAAAGGGTTTTCTTCGTTGGTGTGCGTAAAGATTTAGGGGTAAACTTTTCGTTCCCAGACAAGAAACCAAAAGAAAACTTAGCACTAAAACATGTTCTTGATATACCAGAGGACATACCTAACCAAACACATTGGGAGTACTCTCCTCAGGCACTTGAAATGGTTGAGCAAATTAGTGAAGGTGGCTCATGGAAGGACGTTCCATATGAAAACTTGGCTCCACGTTTCCAACGGATAAGAGATAATATGCAAAAGTATAGATCACCAAACTTCTACCGCCGTTTTTCTCGCGAGGAGATTAACGGTACAATCACAGCAAGCGCACAGCCAGAGAATTGCGGTATAACACATCCAACGGAAAATCGTAGGTTTACAATAAGAGAGATAGCGAGAATACAATCTTTCCCTGATAATTTTGTTTTTATTGATGATACTACTAAAAATACTGTTGCTATGTATAAGGTAATTGGAAATGCAGTGCCTCCTGACTTAGCGAAGTGTATTGCAGAGTCAATAATGAATCAGGTGTTCTTAGGAGGTTCATTATGCCAATGAATACAGACAAAGCATATATTTTCGGCTTAATCGTTGGTGGAGGAATCTTTGGGAACGCAGAGGATACATTCAGGATACACTTACCATACAAGCAATGGGGTTCGTATGAGCAGAATCCGCAGCGTGCTTCTCAAATATCACGAGATATTATGCGGACAGTAAGCCCAATGTTTAGAAGTGTATATGGCATCATTGTGAGTTTTGAAACAACACCTCGCGGAAACTGGCATATTTTATGTGACGGTGATTTAACTGAACTTAAAAACGATTTACAATCATACGGTATCGAATGCGAAGGTGATATAAGAGCGAATGTCAGTATCAGCGGGATAATACCGGACTTAATGGATGATTTTATTAAGCGGAGATTTATTGCAGGTTTAGCTGATACGATAGGGAGCACAAATAAGAGTCATAGAAGATTTTCAGATGATGTACAGATTTTATCTTTTGAGCTTAAGGGTTTTAACTTTTCATTTATATGTGAGCTATGCAATCTTCTATATAGCGTGAACTGTCTGCCTGACCAGATATTATGGAATCATCCAAATTTCCACGCAGCAAGTAACAGCTATTATAAGCAGTGGACAAAAGGGCATAAACTTCGCATTCAGTTAGACCAATACACGAAATTTGGCGCATTTGCGTTCACCACAAAAGCTGAGTCTGTTTCTGAGAATCGTGAGTTACAATACCAATCACATATTGCATTACCGTGCCCCGAGCGTGATGTTAGAGCAACCGTTTCCTGTGTTCACCCTGCTGAGCATGATAATCGGCTTCCTGATTCTATTCGTGGAGGGCATTATTTACACAATCGTCATGTGTGTGCAGTTTTGGGATGTGAACATGCTCCATATGAAAAAATTAAGAGTTTATTTAAGAACACAGGTGATTTGATTAGTCCCTTTCCCATTCTTTGTAAGGACAAATCTTCTAAAATTGAAGAAATAATAAGATCAGACTCTTTATTTTCAGAACGATCATATTTGACATCAGAGGTGGATATAGGCGAGATATACTCAAAATTTATGGATAATCGTAGTGAGTTGCTTTATGGTAATAGAGGTGATAATGGTTACCCTATAACCGAAGTAATTCATGGTATTACATATATAATTGCAAATGATGATGAATTAAATGGAACAAGAGTAAGAGGTAATTACGCTGATTTGCTCAGGCAACATCTTTCTGTTAATCCGATGCTGACCGTTGAGCTACGCATACCTGATTTACTAACTCCTCTTGTAATACTTGGAAATGGGCGTGGTGTTCTTATTGGAGCACGGAATCCAAGCGTTTATAAAAAACTCGTTTCAGTTGCATCGGATAACGAATACAAGTTATGTGTTCGTCCGATAACCGAAGGAGATTTACGAAATGCGAAATGAAGTATCGTATTACCCGGAAATACAAGCATTTATAGAAGCACAGTTAAGGAGTGACTTTCTTGTAAGCAACCATCGGGAGTTGTTTGTCTACTGGGGTATTGGAGAGCTAAAAACGAATTTACAACGCATTATTAATGAAAATCAAGATAATTGTTCTTGTGCTACAAAGTTTGCTGAACGCGTTCCTGCACTAAGTCTTGATATATTTGCTTTAATTACTGATGGTGTCAAATTTGAATTATTAATATTAGAGATTAAACGTGTTAAGAGTGCCGGACTTAGTGAATGGTCGCAACTTGTTGGTTATTGCCTAGTTTCAGGTGCAAAGTATGGATTGCTTGTAAATGTTGACAACGGAGGTAGTCCCCGTCTAACCCAGATGTTGCAAATGGAGAACCACATTTCACATATAAAAACACAAGTGAAAGATGAATCTCGTGAGCATATGCTTGGTTTTATGCAGTGGAATAGCCTAACACATAACTTCGAATATAGCAATCTTGGGTCTATTAAGTCTTTGTCTGAATTAAGTAAAAAATTGGCTCTAGAGTTTTAGAGTGACATACATAGCAAAGTAAACTGGTTGTGCGAGCACTATATTTTACATTCTGGTTATAAACCTTATATATTGGTGGTAATTATGGCAAAAGGTAAAAGTTTTGATGAGTTTTACTATAGAAATGAAGATAGAAATGTAAGCGTCAAATTTATCAGTGATTATGCTGATAAACATAATGGAGACTATAACCTTTACAGGGGCAATATGTTTTGCCCTGAATGCAGAGCTGCAGAGCTTATTTTGCGACGCAAAAGCTCAACGCATCGAGCACACTTAAAGAAAATTCCATCGTCCTGTCACGCTAATGATTGCTCCTATAATTATGAATATATAACTTGTAAACGAGCAAAAGAATTTATTAACAGTTTATCAGATGAAAAAATACAAGATAAGCTTAATTCGATGATGCATATGTTTTTTGATAAAAAGCTTGAAATGCATATGCCAAAAGGTGAAGAAGCAGAACAAATAAAAAGTAATCCTATGATAATATCGCATGAACAACCGAAATTTATACGTGCTTTTAGACGCAAATCATTATCAGGTTGGTTTAGTGAAGATGAAGAGAATAAACTATGTGTTTTTTATGGAAAAGTAAAAATGGATGTTTCCGAAATGGTTAAAGATGAAAAGACATACTTTCGATTAACACTTCATGTTTTAAATGAAAATAATGAACCCAGAAAAAAAATAATAGTTTTTCGAAGTTGGAGAGACAACATAGATAAAGATAAGGATTACTATATTGTTCTAATAGGGAGCTGGAGTTCCGCTAATGGATGGAAAATAAAGTTAGCAAATCAAAAAGCAATTAAGTTTAGGGAGATTAGCTAAGCATAAGATGGGGAGTTGATAATTAGCTGATTTAAAAGTAGTGTATAAGTTGCGTATTGAAAGGTTCTGAGATTTCTTGCAATTACTGCTGTGCCTTTAAGAAAGCTATGTAAAGTTGTGTATAAGTCGCGTATGAATCTTTAATAAACATGTAATAATCAGTAAGGGTTAAGTCAGTGCGTAGTTAGCTTAGTAGAGTATTCGAGGAAATGATATATGCCATACGATGGAAAGATAAGGATTTCTGCACCAAATATCAAAAAAACAGATATTACAATAGACGGGAAATCGTATACTATCACTCCATATCTATCGATTTATGATTATGGAGCTATATGTGATAATTATATTAATACAAAAGATTTCAAGCAAACTGTTGCTACAGTTATATACGGTAAGATACTTGATGACGTTTCAAATAAAACTGTCCCGACAGTTGAGGTGATAAAGGATCAGGAAAGCATCTTTTTTTCGCACTTCATTGAAACTGTAATTAAAAGTGATGAAAAATTAAAAGAATACTACGATGAAGCAGATGAAAAAACCTCATACGAGCAACGGTTTATAATTGCATGTATGAAGTTTTATAAGACTATTGGTGATAATTTATCGAAATCACTTGCTGCACTTGCTAAGGTGATAATAAAGAATTTCGATTTTGAATCAATACATCGTTCACTACAACAATCAATGCTATCTTTTTCCTCAATTCTATCAACTATTGATTGGCAGAATTATTTTCAAGTACTAAATAGTAATCTCCTAGAAGCTTTAAGAAGTCTAGTGATTCCCGGAATATCAGAAGATGAAAAGAAGAGACTAGAAGCATCATATAAAAAATGGGGGAGTTTTGGATGGACTATAATACCAGAAGAAGATAGTGATTTATTTGATATCTCACCAACAGAGATAAAAGAAGCGAACAAGTTGGCATTACAATATTGTAATCGTAAAAATATGGAAATATTTTTCTCTTTAATCCGGCAAAAAAAGCTAAAGAGGATTGACTTTGAAGAAGCTGTTATTTGCTATAAACACAGGCATTATAAAGCGTGTGCTTTGATTTTATGCGGTATGATTGATTCTTTATTAATTAGACAACAACCAAAACCGATGGGAAAAAACGAGAAGCGCTCTACAGGATTTGGAGCAGTGAGATCTATTCTCAAGGGATTTGATAGTATAGAAGAAAAAACACTTTCTTATCTCTTGTTGGGTATAAATAGCGTATGGTTTCTTAAGATACTGTTTAGTGGTACAGATGATTTTACTAATAAGCCGGCAGTTATAAATCGTAACTTTATTGCACATGGCATGAACAAAACACCTGTACGAAAAACAGATTGTATAAAACTTTTTCTGTTGCTTTACAATTTATCTGAATTTCTAGATATAACAACAGGGCTTAATAGAGCGTTGTAACACGTATAAAGTCTTTCTCGGGAATATGTGCAGTAAGAAAGCCAGTAAAGAGGTTATATTGATAATTAGTAATGAAAAAAAAGTTATATTTAAGATTAGCGACAGAGAATATTGCATTTCTAGTCGTTTTCCTATGAATCTATCTGAACAATACATAACTTGCTTTGCAAAAACAAAAGATGCAAAAAAAGCAATATCTCTGGTAGTTCACGAAAAAATAAACAATATATATCAACAAGGACCGTCACTATCTGAAATTGAAGCGTTGGATGATATAGTTTTTAAACCATTTATAGAGGCAATTGTTGAAAATGACGAGGAGTTATATAAGTGTTTTAATGACAATGTTGAAATTGAATCAATTATCGAACGTTTCTCAGTTTCATTTATCACATACTGGGAATCCATGAGTAATCGGTTACTTGAAAGCGTTTTAGTGACTCTGTCTCCGTATGAAAAGTTATATGAGTTAGCAAATCCTCCATGGTTGAAGCAACTTAATGAAGCTGTAGACTTGCCATGGTTAAAGCAAGTTCAAGACAAAATCAACCAGCCACAGTTTCAGATGTTACAAGAAATGGCTAAATCTCTTCAGAGTGAGCATGATAAAGCATTACCTTCACTTGAACATTTTGAACTTATAAAAAATACTTTTAACGATTCAGAATTAGCACAAATGCAGAAGATAACAAAACTAACTCAAAGTGAGTGGTTTCCTGTCGCTCAACAGTTAGCCGAGGCAGCAAGTTCAGCAGTTTTTCCGTTTCAAAGGATTTTTAGTCAATACTCTACTCTTTTCAATCAAATAACTGCCGAGATAACAATACCAACACTAACAAAGGAACGTAAGAAGAAACTAATAACTTCTCATAAAAAATGGGGAGAATACGGTTGGACTATACTGCTTGATGCACCAATAAAATTCTTTAATACATGTCCGGACAGTATAAAAGAAGCAGATAAGCTGGCTTTGGCATATTGTAAAAAAGAAAATATGCAAGCGCTTTTTACTCGACTAAAAGAAAAAAGAATTAAAGCTACAGATTTAGATGAAGCAATTTATTGTTATAATAGCCGCAAATATAAAGCATGTGTACTAATCTTATTTAGTATAATGGATGCTAAAATGATACGCAAACAACCAAAGGCGATAGAAAGTGAGCAACGCTCTACCGGCGCGAGAGCTGTGAAAAAAATCAAAGATAAGATTGACTCTACAAGTGATATTGATAGTAAAATTTTTACATTCTTAAACTATAAAAGCACAATATCGTGTCTCTTTACCATCTTCGAAGACACAAAAGATTTTAAGAAAAAACTTCCTGTGATAAACCGCCACTATATCGCTCATGGAATGTGTATTCAGCCGGTCAAGAAAAAGGATTGTATAAAACTGTTTCATGCACTTTATCACTTAACCGATTTAATAGACTTGTTTTAGTTATACTGTTGACTGATGTGCTCAATATCCTAGTTTGCAGTCAGCAAGGGCAAATCCAGCGTATAGCAACGCTGTCTTTACCCACGGCAATATTATAACTGAATACCATTGTCAATGTCGGTAGTATTTTTTCTTTTAATTTAATTGTTTTAGGGGAGGAAAAAATCTCCACACTTCCATTGACAAAATGAGTTGATTCTAAGCTCAGGGTGTTAAATGCGCTCTGGGCATTTTGCGTTTAGAAAAAATATTTTCTATAAACATCGGAAATTTGGCTCAAAAAACCAGATTAGTAATAGAGGGACAAAATAATTGCCCGGATTTTGGAAAAAACACCCTTTTGGACTGCTTAGGTAATAAGAGGGAAAATATTTTTCTGAGAATTTGGAAAAACAGCGATTTTGGACTGTCTATGTATAGAGGGCAAAATCTCTCTCTTAATAAAATGAAAGGGAGAACTGACTATGACTAAAACAGAAAAAAGGAGCAGGTTACAGCATACTGTTAAAATTGGAATCATTAAGCAGTTATACAAAGACAGGAAAATAACCGATGTTCAGTATAGGAATCTTCTTCAAAGGTATGGCAAGAAAAGCCAAAATAGTTAGTGATTGCAGTTGATTGTTGCCCTTACACATGGTATAATATTTATATAACTTATGTGTAACGTCTTGCTTGCAAGACAATGCAATAGTCAGCCGTCTTATTGAAAGGAGAAGATGAGATGACTACA